>Ga0247727_10000740_pt1 | contig 79865 bp, 62 predicted proteins | sample WisWelCaveWW1625_FD_202498 | JGI IMG/M metagenome (GOLD analysis project Ga0247727, IMG submission 202498) | Biofilm microbial communities from Wishing Well Cave, Virginia, United States - WW16-25 | ecosystem: Environmental > Aquatic > Deep subsurface > Groundwater > Cave microbial mat | place...
GGCCGCACCGCCGCGACCCCGTGCCGCCGTCTCTGATCCATCTCGCCGAACCCGCGCCGATCAATCGCGGCCACATCATCTCAGGTTCGCGCAAGCGCCGACAGATGCCATTCACTGAGCGGATACCCCGCACCACGCTGGACACCGCCCGTATCGCCGGTGCGCTCACAGGGGCTGGACTATTTGCGGCGTTCGGCATGGGCTACGCCTACGCCGTGGTGACGGCTTTCTACGCTCTGGGCCTCGTGCTGACGTTGGGTATCGCGGAGGCGCCGCGGCGCTCCGACGCAGCGGTAACCAGCCACCAGCGCCCGTCGCCCTGGCGCGAACTCAAGGAGGGACTTGCCTATGTATGGACATCGCCGCGGCTGCTGGCCGTGGTGTCGCTCGCCGTGCTGGTCAACCTGACCGCCTATCCGCTCTCGAACGGCCTGCTCCCCTATGTGGCGCGAGAGATCTATCGCGTCGACCAGACGGGGCTCGGCTATCTGGTCGCCGGCTTCGCCTCGGGTGCCCTGGTCGGCGCCATCGTCGTCAGCGTGCGTGGCTCGAACCTGCCGGCGCGCACGATGATCGTCGCGACCCTGGTCTGGTACGCGCTCCTCCTGGTCTTCGCGCAGATGCAAGACCCGAGCGCCGGCTTCGTGGCTTTGGTCCTCGCCGGCTTCGCGCAGAGCTTCTGCATGGTGACGCTGACCGTGCTGCTGGTGCGCGCCTCGAGCGAGAGGTTGCGCAGCCGCGTGATCGGGGTGCGCATGCTGGCGATCTACAGCCTGCCCTTCGGCCTGCTCGGTGCCGGCGCGCTCATCGATCGCATCGGCTTCGGCGCGACGGCATCGCTCTATGCCATCGTCGGCCTGGTGTTCACCCTGGCGATCGCTTTGCGCTGGCGCGCCGACCTTTGGCATTCGCCGACGCCGGCCCACGCCCAATGATGGCCGGCCCACGTGCCAGCGCCACGCCGCCTCACGCCTTGGGCACAGCGACGGTCTTGCGCGCGACGAGGCCGTCGATCTCGGCGGCCTGGAACCCGTGCTCGCGCAGGACCTCAACGGTATGTTGCCCGAGCACCGGCGTCGTGCCACGCGGCGTGCCGTTCGCGAACGGCGCGACGCCCGCGACATTGGGCACCGGCAGCGGCTCGGGCGCATGTTCCAGGTGCAGCCAGCTGATCAGGTTGATCGCCTCCGCCTGCGGTTGGCGCAGGAACTCGCGGAAGGTGTTCAGCCGCTCGTGCATGATATCGGCCTCGCGCAGCCGTTCCGACCAGTAGGCCGTCGGCTGCTCCGCGACCGCCAGCCGCACGATTCCCGTGAGCTCGATCTCGTTGCGCGCGCGCGCGTCGTCGTCGATGAAGCGCGGATCGGCCACGAGCTGCGGCATTCCCAGCACCCCGCACAAGGCCACCCATTGGGCATCGCGCACCACCAGGAACTGCAGCCACCCGTCGGTCGTCTTGAACACTCCGCTCGGCATGGAGCGCCGGACCCTCTCGCCCTCGAGGTACACCATCATCATCCGGATCACCTGCATCGCACTCGCCGCCTGGAGCAGGCTCACCTCGATGCGCTTCCCGCGCGGCTCGTCGCGGCGGGCATAGAGCGCGGCGGAGAGCGCCTGGAAGGCGTAGAGCGCGGTCGACATGTCGATCACCACGAACGGCACGCGATGGGGGATGCCGTCCTCGCCCTTGTTGTCGATCATGAGGCCCGAGAACGCCTGCAGCACGGGGTCCATCGCTGGCCGGCCGGCGAGCGGACCGGTCTGGCCGAAGCCCGACACCGACAGATAGAGGATGCGCGGCTCACGGCTCGAGACGGCCTCATAGCCGAAGCCGAGCCGGTCGAGCACGCTCGGGCGAAACCCTTCCAACAGCACGTCGGCGCCGGCGAGCAGCCGCCACAGCACGTCCTTGCCCTCGGTCGCCTTCAAGTCGAGCGCAATCGAGCGCTTACCGAGATTGGTCGGGATCGAATAGGCGGTGTGAGCGCCATAGCGCTTGCCGATCGTGCGGCTCCAGTCGCCTTCGCCCGTCGGCTCGACTTTGATGACGTTGGCGCCGTGCTGGGCCAGCAGCATCCCGCAATAGGGCCCCGCCACCCCCTGGCTCAGGTCGACGACCTTCAGTCCGGCAAACGGCGCGTCATACCCCATGGATGATGTGCCCCCGGTTGCTGGTCAAAGGGTGAAGGGCAGAGGACAGCTGCCTGCCCATTTTGAGCAGCTTCGAAACGATTGGGCAACCATAAGCAAGATTTTTGATCTTCCCCGTCCGGCCGTGGATCAGATGCCTACAGACATTCTGCGCATCATGACCAGCCGAGACATCCCGATACAGCGAGGCACTAAAGATTGAGGGCAAGTCGACCTACATCGAACGGATGGGCGACTACCTCGTCGGCGTCGGCGTCTGGCAGCGATAACCTCCAAACAGAAAACGAAACGCGGTGCATGCATGCGTATGGTCGACAATAGCCCCATGTGGGCCAAAGCCCTTGCAGCGCCTCTCGTTCTGCTGCTGTGCTTCCTCGCGGTCGGTCTCAACGCCTACCTGACTCTGGATCGGTCGGCGAGCGGGCTGACCGTGTTGTCGCGAGTCAACCTGCCCAAACAGCGTGCGGTCTCCGAGCTGACTTACGACATCGTGATGACCCAGGTACACACGTCTCGCTATGTCACCTGGGCCACCAACGGCGTCAATGCCGAGCTGCTCGACGAGCTCGGCCGCGAGGTCATCGGCAGCCTCGACATGTTGAGAGACCGGCTGCGGAAATTTCGCGCGGCGCAGGACCTGTCCCCGATCGAGCAAGAGACCATAACGGGGCTGGTCGAGAAGTGGGACAAATACTATACGGCGGCGAGTGACATCATCCGCGTGGGAGCCAGCGACGCGCCCATGGCATCGATGATGCTGGCGGGAGCAGACGACGATTTCAAGAGCGTCGCCATGCAAATCCTGATCCTGTCGGCTGTCGTGAACAATCAGACGAGAGTGGTGAGCCACGAGATCACGACCGCCGCGGTAAAGGACAAGAACATTCTTGCCGTCGGCGGATTGCTCGGGGTCCTGCTCGGCATCCTGATCACCATATTCGTCGCTCGCTCGATCGCCGCGCCGATAGGTGCCGTCACGAACGCGATGAAGCAGGTCTCTGCGGGCGGCACCGAGGGCAGCATCGGCTATCGTGACCGCAAGGATGAAATCGGCCAAATGGTGAAGGCCATCGTGGCGTTTCGTCAAAACATCGAGCAGCAAAACAGGCTGCTCAAGGATCGCGAGGCCGAGCTCGAAGCCCAAAACGTCCGCTTGGACGCGGCCCTCGCCAACATGTCCCAGGGCTTGAGCATGTTCGACGGCAAGCAGCAGCTCATCATCTGCAATGATCGCTATGCCCAGATGTACGGACTGTCGATCGACCAAGTGCGGCCCGGAACATCACTTTCGCAGATCGTGGAGCAACGTATCGCGAACGGCATTTTTGCCTTCAAGGATCCAAACGAGTATCGCCGCGAGCGCCTGGCCCCTGTCACTGGCCCGTGCGACAAGATGCAGGATCTGAGCGACGGACGCGTCATCGCCGTCGCCGAGCGGCCGATGGCGAACGGCGGCTGGGTCACCACTCACGAAGACATCACCGAGCGCCGGCGGATCGAAGCGCGCATCGCTCACATGGCCCATCACGACGCTTTGACAGACTTGCCCAACCGAGTGTCGTTGCGTGAACGGTTGGAACACGCCCTGTCCGGCGACCGGCGCGAAGACCGCGACTTGGCCGTGCTGATGCTCGACCTCGACCGGTTCAAGGAGGTCAACGACACGCTCGGACACCCCGCCGGCGACGCGCTGCTGAAGGAAGTCGCCGAACGACTGCGCAGCTGCGTGAGGGACACGGATACGGTCGCGCGTTTGGGCGGCGACGAGTTTGCCATTGTCCTCGGTGTGCAAGATGCGGCCACTGAGGCGGCTGCACTGGCGAAAAGAATCATAGAGGTCATCAGCGCGCCATACGACCTCAATGGCCATCAGGCGACCATTGGAACGAGCATTGGCATTGCGGTGGCGCCGGGAGACGGTGCCGACCCCGACTGCCTCATGAGCCACGCGGATTTGGCCCTTTACAGGTCGAAGAGCGAGGAACGCGGGACGTATTGCTTCTTCGAGTCGGAAATGGATCAGCGCATGCAGGCCCGGCGCAAGCTCGAGCATGACCTGCGCTCTGCGCTTCGCAACGGCGAGTTTACGCTCCACTACCAGCCGCTGGTCAATCTGGAGCGCGACGAAGTTTGCGGCTTCGAGGCCCTGCTGCGGTGGTTCCAGCCCGAACGTGGCAACGTGCCTCCCGCCGACTTCATCCCGCTCGCGGAGGAGACAGGCCTGATCGTGCCGATCGGCGAATGGGTGCTGAGGCAGGCGTGCACGGAGGCTGCGACCTGGCCCGACTACTTCAAGATCGCGGTCAACCTTTCGCCCGCGCAATTCAAATCCCGCAATCTGGTTCAGACCGTCGTGAGTGCTCTGGCCAAAGCCGGCATGGCGGCACAAAGGCTGGAGATCGAGGTCACCGAGTCGGTCATGTTGCAGGACGAGGACGTTGCGTTCGCCATTCTCACCCAGCTGCACGACCTTGGCGTGCGCATTGCCTTGGACGATTTCGGCACCGGCTATTCCTCACTGAGCAATCTGCGCAAGTTTCCCTTCGACAAGATCAAGATCGATCGCAGCTTCGTCAGCGACCTGTCCGAGGCGAACGTGGACGCCCTCGCTGTCGTGCGCGCCGTGGCGCAACTCGGCGTCAGCCTGGGCATGGCGACCACCGCAGAAGGGGTTGAAACCAAGGAGCAATTGGACCGCGTGCGGGCTGAGGGCTGTACCGAAATGCAGGGTTACTACATCTGCGCTCCGAGCCCCGCCCACGAGATCGCGCGGCTATTCCTGACCCAACCCCGCAAGCCCGCAAGCGCTGCCTAGGGCATTCGGAACGGAAGCTCTCGGATCGGCGATGACGATCGCACGGCAGGGATCAGCCCACCACTCTATCCCGGCTGGTTGCTGAACACGATGGTGCCGCTGGCCGCGAACATGCCGCCGACGCCGTGCGCGACCGAAACCTTGGCGCCTGCAACCTGCGCCGCCGCGATGCCCCGCATCTGGCGCACGCTCTCCTGCAGGGCGTACATGCCGTACATGCCCGAGTGCATGTAGCTGAGCCCCCCGCCGTTCGTGTTCAGCGGCAGCTTGCCGCCCGGCGCCGTGTTGCGTGCGCCGATGAACGCCGCCGCCTCCCCGGGCTTGCAGAAGCCCAGGTCCTCGAGCCCGTAGAGCGGCAGGTGCGCGAAAGCATCGTAGATCATCAGGTGATCAACGTCCTCGTGCGCAATGCCCGCTTCCTCGAACGCCTTCTTGCCCGCCACTCGGAAGGCTCGGGAGGAGGTGAAGTCCTCCATCTGGCTGATCATCGGGCTTTCGACGCTCTCGCCGGTGCCGAGGATGTAGACGGGCTTGCGCGGAAAATCCTTGGCGCGATCGGCGCTGGTCAGGATCAGCGCGCCGCCGCCGTCCGTGACGAGGCAGCACATGAGTATACGGAACGGGTACGCGATCATCCGCGACTCGAGGACATCGGCGACCGTGATCGGTTCCTTGAAGGTGGCGCGCGGGTTCTTCGCCGCCCACTCGCGCTGCACCACGGCGACCATCGCCAGCTGCTCCTCCGTGACCCCGAAGGCCTTCATGTAGCGCAGCATGGGGATCGTGAACATGGTCGGCGGACCCAGCACGCCGAACGGCGCCTCGAACTGGCCGGCGAGGCTCGACGGCCAGGGCGGCCGCGGCGTGGAGCCGACGCGCGATTTTCCGCTCTCCCCGTGGGTGATGAGCACGGTTGAGCACAGGCCTTCGTTGATCGCCGCCGCCGCATGGCGCACGTGCATCATGAACGAGCAGCCGCCGACGGCGGTGCCGTCGACCCAGGTCGGCGTGATGCCCAGATAGTGCGCGATGGTGTTCGGGGTCTCGCCGGCGGTGGCGATGCCGTCGATGTCCGATGGCTTCAGCCCTGCGTCTCGCAGTGCGTTGAGCGCCGCGTCGGCATGCAGCTGGATTTGCGACAACCCTGGAATGACGCCGAGATCGGTGGTCTCGGCAGCGCCGACGACGGCGACAGTCTTCGGTTTCATGGCGCGCCCCCGGTCACTTGCTGCCGGCCGGCTTGAAGAGCGCCAGCGTGATCTGATCGGTCTGCGCCTCGAAGGCGACCTCGAGCGGCATGTCGAGCACCAGGCCCTCGGGCGTCTGCGAGCATCCGACGATGTTGGTCATCATGCGCGGGCCTTCGGCCAACTCCACGACCGCAATGGCATAGGGCGGCGTGAAGCCCGGCGCGGGGCGATGATGGATCACATAGCTGAACAGCCTGGCCTTGCCGCTCGCGTGGACCACCGAGACCTTGCGCGAGGCGCACTTCGGGCAGAACGGACGCGGCGGAAAATAGGTGTGCCGGCAATCGTCGCAGCGCTGCAGGCGCAGCTCGCCGGCGCGCGTGCCGTCCCAGAAGTGCTTGGTCTCCGGCGTCGGTACCGGCAGCGGTCGTGCTCCCTCGGCCACGGGCTCCTCCCTGATGGTGCAGTTGCGCCATCTTGCGCGGGATCGCGGCGCGAAACAAACTGATTGCGACGAAGCATGATACGAGACAACGGGGAGGAGATGCCATGAGCCGCTTGTGTGAGGGTCGGGTCGCCATCGTAACGGGTGCGGGACGGGGGCTGGGCCGCGAGCACGCGCTGCTGCTGGCGGCGCACGGCGCCAAGGTGGTGGTGAACGATATCGGCGTCGGCGTAGACGGCACCGGCACCGACGCCTCTCCGGCCAACGAGGTCGTCGCCCTCATCAGACAAGCCGGCGGCGAGGCGATCGCCAACGGCGACGACGTCAGCGACTGGAACGGCGCCAAGGCGATGATCGATGCGGCCATCAAGGCCTACGGCAAGCTCGACGTCGTCATCAACAACGCCGGCATCCTGCGCGACCGCATGCTCACCAATATGGACGAGGGCGAATGGGACTCGGTCATCAAGGTGCACCTGAAGGGCACCTTCGCGCCCTCCCGCCACGCCGCGGCCTACTGGCGCGACCACAGCAAGAAGATCGGCGGACCGGTCAAGGGCCGCATCATCAACACCAGCTCCACGTCCGGCATCTACGGCAACGTCGGCCAGACCAACTATGGCGCAGCGAAAGCCGGCATCGCCGCCTTCACGATCATTGCCGCCCGCGAGCTGCGCCGCTACGGCGTCACCGTCAACGCCATCTCGCCGTCGGCGCAGACCCGCATGACAGAAGGGTTGCGCGAGCTGACCGCCGAGCAGCGCGCGCTACGCGACCCGAAATGGGTGTCGCCGACGGCGGTCTATCTGGCGAGCGAGGAGGCGCAGGACATCACCGGCCGCGTCATCCAGGCGGGCTTCGGCCGCATCGCGGTGTGCGAGGGCTGGCGCCGCGGCGTCGAGGTCAAGCAGGTCGCCGATCCGGCCGCCGCCGGCGCGCTGCTGCGCGAGATGATCCCGAAAGCGCGCAAGAACAGCGGCATGGACGGACTGGAGCTCGATTGAGGGCCCTGCGGTCGTCATTCCCGCCGAGCGAAGCGCACAAGCGGGAATGACGGACTGCCGGGCCGATTACCGCCGGTTGAGCCGCGCGGCCTCGGCCATCACCTCGAGCGCCTCCGCATTCGGAGCGCGGACCGTCAGGCCGGTTGCGCCGGAGTCTTCCCACACCCGATAGCGCTGCTTGATGCGCGCGGGCGGCCCCACCAGCGACTTGTGGTCCACCCACTCGTCGGGCACGGCGGCCGCGGCCTCGTCCTTGCGGTGCGCCAGATAGAGCTCCTGGATGCGGTCCGCCGCGTCCTTGAAGCCGCGCCGCACCATGATGTCCTTGTGGAAGTTCTTGTCGCGATGGCCCATGCCACCGACATAGAGCGCAACCTCCGGCTTGAGCCGGGCGAGCGCCGCCTTGACGTCGTCGCTGACCTCGACGTGCACCGACGCCTGGACCTCGAAATTGCCGAACCCCTTGCCGCCCCCCGCACGGCGGAATCCCTCCTCCAGCCACGGCCGATATTCGGGCATCGAGCCCGGCACGAAGCCGAGCGGCAGCCAGCCATCCGCGATCTCGGCGGTGAGCTTCACGGTCGCCTCGTTGCCGGTGCCGAGATAGATCGGAATATCGGGGCGCATGTGCAGGATGGACTTCAAGGGCTTGCCGACGCCCATGGCGCCTGCTCCCGTGTACGGCAGGCTGATCTCGCGGCCCTCGTGCACCACCGGCGCGTCGCGGCGGAAGATCTTGCGCATGATCTCGACGTAGTCCTTGATGCGCCAATAGGGTTTGCCCCAGGGCTGTCCGTACCACCCTTCCACGATCTGCGGCCCCGACACACCGATGCCGGCGATGAAGCGGCCGCCGCCGGCCAGCGCATCGACGGTCGCGGCCGACATGGCGGCATTCGCCGGCGTGCGCCCCGCAAGCTGCATGATGGCGGTGCCGAGCTTGATGTGCTGCGTCTTGCCGGCGAGATAGGCGAGCGGCGTCACCGCGTCCGAGCCGTAGGCCTCAGCCGTCCACACCGAATCGTAGCCCAGCGCCTCGGCGCGCTGCACCAGCTCGACGGGGATCTCGAGCACGGCGCCTGAATAGCCGAGGCTGAGGCCGAGTTTCATCGCGTCCCTCCGTTGCGAGCTCCGGGTCGTTTAGGCGCCCGATCAGAGCAATCCGCCGGCATCTTGCCACCCGTGCGCGTTCAATGCCAGCCGGCGTCCGCGTCCGCCGCGCCGCGTCACGTGGACCTATCGGTGGGGCCGCGCCGCGACCACCATAGCGCGAGCGGCCCCATCAAGACCGCCGAAGCCATGACGAGGAATCCTGCAAGCCAGCCGGTGGCGGCCGCGGGCCCGCCGCCCGCGTCGATCGCGATGCCGACGGCCCAGCCGCCCAGCGCCGAGAGGCCGAAGCCGACGGTGGAGTGCATGGCGAAGGTGGCGCCGCGGAACGCCGGATCGGCGCTCGCGGACATGCCCGACGTCAGGGCACCCGAGTCGGCGGGTATGGTGACGGCGTAGATCAGCAGCAGCACCAGCAGCAGCACGGGCGAGGCCCCAGCGGCAACGCCGATGGCCACGCCGACCACCCCGGACACCAGCATCACCAGCGTGATGGCACGATGCCGCCCCCACCTCAGCGCCGCCTCGTTGCCGAAGACGCTCGAGGGCATGGCGAGGATGGCGACGATGAAGCTCACAACGATGGGATCGAGCAGCGCCGATCCATCATTGCGCGCCACCACGAACGCCCAGAAGGCGACCATCCACGTACGCAGGCCATAGAGCTCGAAGCAGTGTGCGCCGTAACCCAGGATGTAGCCCATGGCGGCACGGTTGCGCAGCACCGGCATGAAGTTGAGCAGGCCCACCTTCGCCGGCGCCGGCTGCACGGGCGCGAGCCCGAGGCAGGCCGCGATCATGGCGAGCGGCCCGAGCCCCGTGAGGAAAAACGCATAGCGCCAGCCCAGCAGGTCCGCGATGAGCTGCGATGCAAGGAAGGACAGGCCGACGCCGAGTGAGAACGTCGCCGTATACATGGTCACGCTGCGCGAGGTGTCCCCCGGGCCCAGCCGATCGGTCAGCGCCCTCAGCCCCGGCATGTAGGCGCCGGCAAAGCCGATGCCGGCCAGCCCCCAGATCAGCGCGGCGGAGACGAGGCCATCCGCGAGCACGCCGAAGGCGATAGTGGCGAGACCGCTGACGGCGGAACCCACGATCAGGATCAGGCGCGCATCGATACGGTCGGTCAGCGTCGTCAGCACGGGCACCGCGAGCATATAGCCGAACGCATAGGCGCCGGCCATCAGCCCGGCCTCGGCCGCGCTCAGACCCCACGGCGGCATGAGGTATTGCGCCATCACGGCCGGCACCACCACGTGCGGCAGCAGGTTGCCGACCTGCCCCAGGCACATGGCGAGGACCAGGGATTTCCCGCTCAATGCCATTGCATCGCTTCCCCCTTTTTGCGCCCCGCTCGGACGCATGGCCGCGCGCCCAAATCCTGCCTATCACAGCCCCTGTCTTATTTCCATCATATTAGAAATATAGTTGACACCACCTCCTCCTGCTGCTAGACGCAAGGCATGAAGATCGATGAAGCCGCCGCCCGCCTGGAAGCCCTCGGTAACCCCACGCGCCTGCGCATCTACCGCGCGCTGGTGCGGGCAGGCGAGCCCGGGATGCCCGTCGGCAAGCTGCAGAGTCGGCTGACGATCGCGCCATCCACGCTCTCGCATCACCTGAAGTCGCTCATCATCGTCGGTCTCGTCACGCAGGAGCGCGACGCCACCACGCTGATCTGCCGAGCCAACTACCCGGTCATGCGCGGCCTCGTCGACTATCTGGTTGCGGAATGCTGCAGCGAGGCCGAATGCACCGCCGCGAGGCAGACCGCCGAGAGCGCCGCTTGAGTTTTTCGTGCTTACTGCTTCTATCGTTCTAGAAGGATAGGCAGAATGAAGGCCGCCAGCAAGACAGTCGCCATCATCGGCGCCGGGCCGACCGGCCTCGCCGCTGCCGCGCATGCACTCGAGCGCGGGCTCGAGCCGCTCGTGCTGGAAGCCGGCCCCGAGGCGGGACATGCAGTTCGGCAATGGTCGCACGTGCGCATGTTCTCGCCCTGGCGTTATAGCGTCGACGCGGCGGCCGAGCGCCTGCTGGCGAAATCCGGCCGGAACAGCCCGGATCCGGAGCACTACCCCACGGGAGCGGAGCTGGTCGAGCGCTACCTCGAGCCGCTCGCCACTCGGACGGACTTGAGCGCCCGCATCACCACCAGCGCGCGCGTGGCCTCCATCACCCGGGCCGGCTTCGACAAGGTCAAGACGAATGGCCGCGAGGGCGCGCCCTTCGAAATCCGCTATCGCAACGGCAAGGGCCACTCGACGGTGCGTGCCGATGCGGTGATCGATGCGTCCGGCACCTGGTTCGCGCCCAACCCGGCCGGTGCCAACGGCCTCGAGGCCATCGGCGAGGCCGACCATGCCGACCGCATCGCCTACGGCATGCCCGACGTGCTCGGCGCCGTGCGCAGCCGATACGCAGGCAAGACCGTTGCCGTGCTGGGCGCGGGGCATTCGGCGATCGGCACCATCATCGACCTGAAACGGCTGCAGGACGAGCACCCGCAAACGCAGATCATCTGGGTTCTGCGCGGGGAGAACCCGGAGAAATCATTCGGCGGCGGCACCAACGACAAGCTGGCGGCACGCGGCGAACTGGGACGCTTGTTCGCCGGCATCGTCCAGGGCGGCGGCATCCGCGTCGAGGCCGGGTTCCGCCTCTCGCACATCGACGCCGGCAGGGAGGGCCAGCTCAGGCTGGGCGCCGGTTCGGCCTGCTGCGGCCGCCACGTGCAGGCGGACGAGCTGGTCGTCGCCACCGGCTTCCGGCCGGACCTTTCATTCCTGCGCGAGGTGCGCATCACGCTCGATCCGGCGCTCGAATGCCCGCCAGCCCTGGCGCCGCTGATCGATCCCAACGAGCACAGCTGCGGCACCGTGCGGCCGCATGGCGCGCGCGAGCTGGCCCAGCCCGAACCCGGCTTCTACATCGCCGGCATGAAATCCTACGGCCGCGCCCCGACCTTCCTGATGATGACCGGATACGAGCAGGTCCGCTCGATCGTGGCGGACATCGCCGGCGACCGGGAGGCAGCCGAGCGCGTCGAGCTGGTGCTGCCGGAAACAGGCGTTTGCAGCCGGCCCGTCGATGCATCGGATGACACCGGCTGCTGCGGCGGCCCGGCGGTCGCGAACGAGACGACGTGCTGCAGAGCCGACGAGGCCGCCAAGGCGCAAGGCAAGGCCGGGTGTGGCTGCAGTTGATGGTTACTTAGCGCGTCAGCACGATGAAGTCCGTGCCGGAGGCGCGCATCTCGCGGTTGAAGCCGTGATCGGAGATGATCAGCGACGCGCCGGGCGACAGCATGCGCGAAATGCGCTCGAGTGCCTCCAGCGGCAGCTCGATGCGATCCAGTGCCTCGGCGGCGGTCGCGGGTGGACCGCTGGCCAGCGGCAGCATCGCCTCGGCTTCGCTGCGCGAGGCTCGCGAGACCTTCGTGTTTGCCGACACGCCCGAATCAGGCGGCATGCTGACCACCTGCCAGCGCATCGCCGTGTTGCTGTCGTCCTTGAATTCGACAGCCGTATAGATGTGGGTGCCGAGCAGCCGCTCGGGCTCGCGGAATACGACCGGCGCATCGAACAGCGGCTTGAAGCCGTGGCGTGCGAACACCTTGCCTTCGTGCTTGCTGACGAGCACGGAGACGGGAAGCGTATCCAGCAGGGCATTGCGCTCGGCCGTGACCTTGTAGATGCGCGAGGTGGCCACACCCTTGTCGACATCGAGAGCACCGGCGACGGCCACGCCCGTAGCCGCACTGGCCGGCCGTGTCTCGGGCTCGGCAGGTGGAGGCGGCGAGCGCGCGAACAGCCGGGCGTGCGTGATGTCGGCCGGCACCGGCGCGTCGGGCGCGATCATCACGCGCGCGCCGAGCCGCGTCAGCTGGTAGAGCTGGATGGCAAAGTTGTGGGGCAGGCGAATGCAGCCGTGCGAGGCGGGCCGGCCCGTCACCATCCCCGAGTGCAGGGCGACTCCCGACATGGTCAGCCGCTGCATGAACGGCATCGAGGCACCGCCGTAGATGTTGGAATAGTGCTGCTTTTCCTTGTCGAGCACGGCGAACACGCCGGTCGGCGTCGGGTAGCCGCCCACGCCGGTCGATATCGTGGACGCTACGAGCAGGCCGGCCTTGTCGTAGACGAACAACCGCTGGCTGCCGATCGAGACGACGATTTGCAGCGGCCCTTCAGGGTCCCGGACCGGCGCGGTGATCACCTCGCGCTCGACCTGCCTGACCTTCTGACGCCGGTATGCGGCATCCGCGTCCGAGGCCGCCAGCGAGCCGGCGAAGGCCAGCACCATCGCGCCGAGCACCAGCCTCTGCCGGCTGCAGTTCGTTCCGGCACGGCCCCGCGCGCAAGCCGGAGCCTCTCGCGCTCCATCCATCTGCAATCCCCCACCACAGCGCAAGCCATTGCGACTGATGCCTATTCTCTATCACAAGGGTCGGCGGACAGTCCCGCGGCCGAGAGTGAGACCGGACGCATTCCACGCGCGCCGATGCACGCCGGCAACGCCGCACCACATTTGGACATGGACCGACTGCCTTGCTCAGCTCGCGGCCTTCTTCTCGCGCAGTCGGCGCCACCAGTCCGTACCGGTGCCGAGGATGCCCTTCGGCATATAGATGATGAAAAGCACCAGCAGGAGGCCGTAGATCGCCTGGTCAAGGGCGAGGGCGGAGTTGCCGAGCAAACCCTTGAGCTCGGCCGAGCCCTGGATGGCGACGCGCAGGGTCTCCGCCAGCATCTGGGTAAAGACTGCGCCGATGGTCGGCCCCAGCAGCGTCCACAACCCGCCGGCAATGACGGCGAACACGATGTTGAGCGACAGGCCGAGCCCGGCAATCGTATCGGGCCCGATGTACATCTGGTACTGCGCGAACACGCCGCCGCCGAGGGCGCACAGCGCGGCGGACAGCGCCGTGATCTTCAGCTTCTCCCGCGTCACGTCGATGCCGACGCTGGCTGCCGCGTCCTCGTCCTGGCTCGCCGCGTCGAGCGCGTAGCGGTCCATGCTGCGATCGACCCGCAGCCACACGTAGAGCCCTACCAGCCACAGCGCGAAGGCGATGTAGTAGGACAACATGCGGTCGGGCTCGAATTGCAGGGCGTAGAGGGAGACGCCGTCGGCATAGCGCTTGGGCTGGGTGCCGAGCGAGCCGCCGGTGTAATCGCGCATGCCGACGATGCACAGCCGCACGAACTCGGTGAGCGCCAGCGTCAGCAGAGCAAAGTAGTGACCCGTGATGCGGAAGCGGAAGCAGGGATAGCCGACCAAAAGGCCCACGACCGCCGCCAGCACGACCCCGACCGGGATGCCGAGCCAGGGCGTCCAGCCGGCAAAGTTCCAGAGCATGACGGTGGCGTAGGCGCCGATGCCGGTGAATGCGCCGTGCCCAAGCGACGTCAGCCCGAAGCGGCCCATCAGCGACCAGCCCGTATAGATGAACGACCACAGCAGGATCTGGATCAGCAGGTGGAGATAGTATTTTTCGGAAGCCTCGAAGAACAGGCGCACGACCAGCGGCAGCGCCGCGACCATGAGGATGCCGATGATGCCAGCGGGCGTCACGCGGATGCCGGTCATGACTTGCCCCCGAACAGCCCCTGGGGGCGAATGAAGATCGCCACCATGAAGAACAGGAACGCCACCGCATAGCCCCACTCGGTGTGGAAACAGCTGGAGCCGACGGCGATGAACTGGCTGATGATGAAGGCGGCGATGAAGCCGCCGACCATGTTGCCGAGACCGCCCAGCACGCAGATCATGAAAATCAGCGGGCCGAACTGCAGGCCGATCTGGGGATAGATATCGTACTGCAGCACCATCAAGGTGGCGGCGAGGCCGGCGAGCCCACCGCCAATGGCCGACGTGACGAGGTAGAGCCTGCGGCTGTCGACGCCCATCAGCGGCATGATCTGCCGGTCCTGCGAGATGGCACGGATGGCGGTGCCGACGTAGGTACGCTTCAGGAACTGCCAGAGCGCCAGCATGCCGCCGAGCGCCACCAGGAACGCCAGGATGCGCGCATAGGAGAAGCTCATCTCGGCAACATTGGCCGAGCCGAGGCGGATGCCGACATTCTTGAACTCGACGCCGAAAGCCATGGTCGCGGCCGCCTGCATCAGGAACAGCACGCCGCCGGTCACGAGCAGCTGATTGATGGGCGGCGTCTCGAGCACCGGCCGGATGACGAGGAAATGCAGCAGCACGCCGGCAAGGGCGGTGACCAGAATGCCGAACACGGCGGCGAGCAGGAACGGCGCGCCCCCTTTGTAGGCAAAGTTGATGCCGTACATGCCCACCATGACGACCTCGGCGTAGCAGATCCACACCACGTCGATGACGCCGAAGATCAGGTTCAAGCCGAGCGCCAGCAGCGCCAAGAGGCCGGCGAGCAGGAGGCCGTTGATGATCGCCTCCAGGAAATAGATGTCGGGGGAGCAGTCCAGCCTCGAAAACAGTCCCAGTACGAGATCCACCATCCTACAGCCCCATGTACGCCTTGCGGATCTCGTCGCTGGCGGCGAGCTGCGCGGCAGGGCCCGAGGTCTTCATGCGACCGACCTCCAGCAGATAGGCGCGATCGACCACCTTCAGCACTTGACTGACGTTCTGCTCCACGATCAGCACCGTGTAGCCTTCCGAGCGGATGCGCTTCACCAGATCGAACACCTGCGACACGATCACCGGCGCGAGGCCCATCGACGGCTCGTCGAGCAGCACCAGCTTGGGACCGCTCATCAAGGTGCGTGCGATCGCGCACATCTGCTGCTCGCCGCCCGACATGGTGCCGGCGAGTTGCTTGCGGCGTTCCTTCAAGCGCGGAAACAGCGTGTAGACATAGTCGAGTCGCTCGGAGTACATGACCCGGGCGGCGGGGATGAAGGCGCCCATGCGCAGATTGTCCTCGACCGTAAGGCGCGGAAACAGGCGCCGGCCCTCCGGCACATGCGCGATGCCGGTCTCGATGATCTTGTGCGCCGGCGTGGCGATCAGGTCGGTGCCTTCCATGGTCATCCGGCCGGCCCGGGGCGCCAGCAAACCGGAGATGACGCGCATCAGCGTGGTCTTGCCGGCGCCGTTGGAGCCGATCACGGCCACGGCCTCGCCGGCATCGACGCGCATCGAGATGCCGAACAGCGCCTGGAAGGCGCCGTAGCCCGCATCGATGCCGCTGAGCTCAAGCATGCCGCCGTCTCATGCCGCCCCATCTTGCGCCATCGCGTCCGCCCCGAGATAGACTTCGATCACGCGGGCGTCGGACTGTGCAGCCCTGGGGGCGCCGTCGAAGATCTTTTCGCCGTGATCGAGCACCACCACGCGGTCGACGACGCGCATCAGCACGCCCATGATGTGCTCGACCCAGACGATGGTGATCTTCATGTCGCTGCGAATGCGCTGCAGCATGTCGGCGGCCTGCTCCATCTCGGCGTGGTCGAGGCCGTTGAGGCTCTCGTCGGCCAGCAGCAGCTTGGGCTGGGTAGCAAGCGCACGCGCCAGCTCGAGCTTCTTCAGCGCCGCCGCGCCGAGCCCGTCGGTGGTGGTCGCCGCATCGATCGGCAGGCCGACGAGGCTCAGCGCGTCTGCGGCCTGGCGCCAGCAGGACGCGCGGTCGGTCTTGCCGTGCTGGCCGAACCAGGCCGACAGCGCCACGTTCTCGAGCAAGGTCAGGTTCCGGAACGGGCGCGGGATCTGGTAGGTGCGGCCGATACCCCTGTGGCAAACGCGGTCGGCGGTGAGGCCGGCGATCTCCGCATCGGCGAATTTGATCGAGCCCGCCGTCGGCCGGTACATGCCGGCAATGCAGTTGAAGATGGTGCTCTTGCCCGAGCCGTTGGGCCCGATCAGACCGAGGATCTCGCCCTCGTTGACGTCGAACGACACGTTCGACACGGCCGTGAAGCCGTCGAACATCTTGGTCAGGCCTGAGACGGCGAGAAGGGCCACGGAGCGCGCTGGTTCGTGAAGCGTGAGACGGATCGGGGGGCCTTTGGCCCCCCGATAGGTTGCAGTCAGCGCGCGTAGGCGTGACCGGCGGGCAGCGGCAGCACCGGGTCGGCTGTACGGATCGCCGACGGCCAGGCGATCTTGGTCACGCCCTTGACATACTGCATGACCACCGGCGAGGAGCGCTCGTTCTGGCCCGCCATCTTGTGGCCAGGCGGGAAGAACTTCACGCCGTAGCCCTGGATGGTCCCTCCCACGGGGATGTCCGTCTCGAGCGCGGCGTTGCGCAGCGCCTCGGGGCCGAACCCGCCATGCTTCTTGATCGCGCGCGGCAGCACGTCGGTCAGGAAGATCCAGGCCTGATTGAAGCCCATCGACGTGTGCGGCGGCACCTCCTGCGCGCCGGTTGCGGCCTTGTAGCGCTTGACCATCTCGGCGGTCAGATCGCCGAGGCCGGGCTTGAGGGACTTGGCATCGAGCAGCTGCGCCGCGACCGGATCGACGTTGTAGAACAGATCGACCTCGTCCTTGAAGGTCTCGATCAGCTTGTCGATCTGGCCGTAGCCGGCGCCATGACCGATCAGCGCGGCGAACTTCAGGCCGGCCTCCTTCGACTGCCGCAGGAACAGGGTGATGTCGGGGTTGTAGCCCGTGTGCAGGATGACGTCGGCCTGTGCGCGCCGCAGCTTGGTGACCAGCGCCGAGAGATCGGTCGAGGTGGCGGCATAGCCTTCCTTGTGCACGACCTGCATGCCGAGCTCTTTGCACTTGGACTCGTTGCCCATCGCCACGCCGACGCCGTACGGGCCGTCCTCGTGAATGATGGCGACCTTGATGTCCTTGACGTCCTTGCCGAGCTTGGACTTGGCGTTCTCGGCGATGAACTGGCAGGACGCCTCGCCGAACTGGTCGGAATGCACCTGTGGGCGGAACACGTATTTCAGGTTCTTGTCCTTGAAGACGGCTGACGCGATGCACACGTTGGCCCACATGAACTTCTTGGCGGCGTCTACCTTGGCCGCCATCGGCACGCAGTGCGCGCTCGAGTAGACGCCCATCAGCAGGTCGACCTTGGCGTCGTTCAAGAGCCGCTCGGCCTCGTTGATGGCAACGTCCGTCTTGGACTGGGCATCGGCCTCGATCAGGATGATCTTGTGGCCTTCGACGCCGCCCTTCTCGTTGATCATGTCGATGGCGATCTTGTTGCCGATCGCGGCCGCCTTGGAGCCGCCGGCGGCGAACGGGCCGGTGTAATCGTAGATGGTGCCGATCTTGATGTCGGCCGCGGCCGGCGATGCGGCAAGCAAGCAGCCGAGAATTGCGGCGCTGCCGCTCGAATGTGCACGTCGCATGGGGAAGCCTCCAATCGGTTGGGGCCTTGGCGGCCTCTCGTTCTCAGGGTGTGGTGCTGCAGTGTGGGAACCACACGGGGTTCCTGTCAACCACAACCCGTCGTCAGCCGGCAAAATGCTCTACAGCCACGCATCGGCAGTCCATCTCGTACTCGAGCCCGCGCACCGGCGGCCGACAGAAGTGCCACGTCAGCCCAGCGCGCGCCGCCCCGCGGCGCACGATCTCATCGGCGAGGAAAGGGTAAAGATCGTGCACGGTGTAGACCTGGCTGGCGCTGGTATCGTTCCACGTGAAGCCCAACAGTTGCATGCGCCGCTCCATCTCGCCCAGCACGTGTCGGGCCTTCTCGCGCATAGCATCCGGGCCGGTCTCGCCGTAGCGCACTGTACGCTCCCGGTAGGTGGCGCCGCCTTCCTTCGATTCACCGCTGCCCGCCGCCGTGAACGTCGGCACCTCGTTGCCGTCGGCTGCCACCGTGAAGCTGAAGGCGCGGAAGGACGGCTCCGCCGGCTTGTGCAGCTCGGGACAGACGTTGCTGCGGGCGACCGGATTGACTCTTGTGTTGGCGTCGTAGATCCCCCACTTCGCCAGCGTCGTCACATAGATCTCGTTGAAGGCGCGGAAACCCTCGTCCGTGAACGGCGCGGGTGATCTCAGCTCGCAGGCGCAGAAGGCCGCAAGCGGCCGGCCGCGCGCCACGATGATCTGCGCCACGCGCGCGAAGCCCGCCGCCAGCGGCACGGGATTGCGGAAGGTGACGCGCTCGATGCGGAAGCCGGGCTCGGCCGCGACGCCGCCCGAATACTGGAATACCGCCGGAATGAACCGGTAGCCGCCGGGAGCAAAGATCTCAGTGGTCACGCCTTGGCATCCTTGTCGCCATCCTTGTGGAACGTGTAGTCGAAATCGCAGTGGCTGGCGCCCTGCATGATGGTCTGCGTGCGCTGGAGGGTCAGGCGCTCTGAGCCTTCAGATCGCCGCCTCGCTCTTGGCGTCGAAGAAGTGCAGGCGCTTTGGGTTGACGGCGAGCCGCAGCGTCTCCTGCACCTTGGCACGCGTGGTCGGATCGACGGCCGCCACCATGGTCTCGTCGCCAACACGGACGTCGAGCAAGATCTCGGAGCCCAGCTGCTCGATCACCTCGATCTTCGAGGGGAACGTCAGTCCGGCCGGATCCGCATCGCCTGCCACATGCAGATCCTCGGGGCGAATGCCCATCGTCAGCTGCCGGCCGACGTGCGGGCGCAGGCGCTCCGCGTGCGTGCTGGGGACCTCGATCTCCATCCCGCTGTTCTTCGCCGTCAGGCGGCCGCTGCCGTCAGCCATCGTCACCGTGGCGAAGTTCATCGCCGGCGAGCCGATGAAGCCGGCCACGAACTTGTTGGCCGGCTGATTGTAGAGCTCGAGCGGCTCGCCCACCTGCTGCACGAGGCCGTCCTTCATGACGACGACGCGGTCGCCCAGCGTCATGGCCTCGACCTGGTCATGCGTGACATAGACGGCCGTGGTACCGAGCCGAAGGTGGAGCTTCTTGAGCTCGACGCGCATCTGCACGCGCAGCTTGGCGTCGAGGTTGGACAGCGGCTCGTCGAACAGGAACACGCGCGGGTGGCGCACGATGGCGCGGCCCAGCGCGACGCGCTGGCGCTGGCCGCCCGAAAGTTGACGCGGCTTGCGCTTGAGGTATTCGCCGATGCCGAGGATATCGGCCGCCTCCCTGACGCGCTTGTTGATCTCGGCCTTTGCGAATTTGCGCATCTTGAGGCCGAACGCCATGTTGTCGTACACGCTCATGTGCGGGTAGAGCGCGTAGTTCTGAAACACCATGGCGATGTCGCGGTCCATGGGCGCCAGGTCGTTGACCACGTGGCCGTCGATCGAGATGTCCCCGGAGCTGATCGCCTCAAGCCCGGCGATCATCCTGAGCGTCGTCGTCTTGCCGCAGCCGGACGGGCCGACGAACACCACGAACTCCTTGTCGCGGATCTGCAAGTTGACATCTATGACGGCATGCACGCTGTCGTAGAACTTGTTGATGTCCTTCAGGACGACCTGCCCCATACGCTCCCACCTGCCTCCCATTCAACTCATGCGCGTTCTGTATGCGCGCGCGACCTGCGGTCGCCGTCAGCCTTTCACCGAGCCCGTCAGGCCCGCTACGTAGTGTTCGACGAAGAACGAGTAGGCGATCGCCACGGGTATCGACCCCAGCAACGCGCCCGCCATCAGCGGCCCCCAGTAGAAGACATCGCCGCGGATCAGCTCGGAGATGACGCCCACCGGCACCGTCTTCTGCTCGGGGCTCGACAGGAACACGAGCGCGTAGATGAACTCGTTCCACGACAGCGTGAACGCGAAGATGCCGGCCGACAGGATGCCGGGGATCGCCACCGGGATGATGATGTAGATCATGGCCTGCCAGCGCGAGGCGCCGTCGATGCGCGCGCACTCCTCCAGCTCCTTGGGCACCGCCTTGAAGTAGCCCATCATCAGCCAGGTGCAGAACGGGATCAGGAAGGTCGGATAGGTGAGGATCAGCGACCAGGGCGTGTCACCCAGCCGATAGTTGCGGATGATCTCGGCCAGCGGGATGAACAGCAGCGTCTGCGGCACCAAGTAGGTGATGAAGATGCCGGTGCCGAGGCTGCCGGCAAACGGGAAATTGAGGCGCGACAGGGCGTAGCCCGCAAACACGCCGCATATGAGCGAGATGACGGTGGACGCAAGGGCGATGAACATCGTGTTCCAGAGCCAGGACGCAAACAGGGTCTCCTCGAACAGAAGTCTGACGTGATCCCAGGTCGGTTTCCACGTCCAGAACGGATTGTAGTTGATCGAATTCCAGGGCCGGTAGAGCTCACCGTCCGGCCGCACTGACGTAATCACCATCCAGTAGAACGGGAACAGCAGGAACAGCAGGAAAAAGGCCATCGGAATGTAGAAAAAGACCCACCGTCTCCACTTGGCGCCTTCGATCATGACTCAACGCGTCTCCACGCGACGGATGTAGAGCAGCTGGACGATGACGACCAGAAGCAGGATCGGGAACATGGCGAGCGAGATGGCTGCTCCCTCGCTCAAGAGCCCGGTACCGATGCCGATCTGGTAGGCGTAGGTCGCAAACAGGTGCGTGGCGTTGGCCGGCCCGCCGCCGGTCATCACGTAGACGATCTGGAAGTCGGCGAAGGTCTGGATCACCGAGAAGAGCACCACGACCATGGTCACCGGCAGCAGCAGCGGCCAGGTGATATACCAGAAGCGCTGCCAGGGCTTGGCGCCGTCGATGGCGGCGGCTTCGTTGAGCTCCGGGCTGATGGTCTGCAGGCCGGCGAGCAGGCTGATGGCGAAGAACGGCACGCCGCGCCAGATGTTGACGACCATGATCGAGGCCATGGCGAGGTCGGGATCACCCAGCCAGTTGATACGTCCCGTGATGGCGCCGAGCTGGAACAGGCACCAGTTGATGACGCTGAACGTGGGGTCGAACATCCACTTCCAAGCGAAAGTCGACAGCACCGTCGGGATGATGAAGGGGAGCAGGATGAAGGCGCGGGTGAACGCCTTGCCCCTGAAATGGTGGTTGAGCAGCATCGCCAGCCACAGCCCGAGCGACAGCTTGAAGACGGTGGTGACCCCCGTGTAGAGGAACGTGTTGTAGACCGCGGTGCGGAAGATTCCGTCGTTCCAAATCTTGTAGTAGTTGGCGAGGCCCACGAAGTCGCCGGGCACACCCACGCGCGAGCTCGTTACCGACAGCATGATGCCGCGCACGAAGGGATAGGCGATGAACATGCCGAGCAGAACCATGGTCGGCACCAGCAGCACGAAGGCGAGCCAGCGCTCGTCTTCGAGCAGCCGCTGCCGTCGGGGCGGGGGAGTATCGCCCAGCGTGGTTGTGACCGCGCTTACCGCCATGACTGTTCCTTCTGAGCGGAAGTGGCGCCCCCGCGAGTCCTGCCGGCCGCGGCGACCGGCAGCAACTCGCTGAGGCGTTCTTTCTTAACCTCGGCGCAAGGCCGCGCCGTGCGGCTCGCCTGACATCTCAGACGTACACCTTCTTGAGCTCGCCCTCGGCCCACTTGACGGCGTCCTCGGCCGACATGCCCTGCACGGCCTTGGCGTACATGTCGGTGATGATGTACTTGGTCAGCACCTCGGCAGCCTTGGCGTTCGGCGGGCCGGCGAACCCGGGTGCCTGGCCGAGCCGGGCGGCGACCTTGTAGATCGTCATGACCGGATCCTCGTTCCACACCTTGTGCGCTTCCCACTTGGCCGTGCACGGCGTGGCGAAGCCCTTCTGCGACAGGAACCACTTCTCGTAGTTGGCCTCGGTGTGGATCCAGGTCAGCAGCTTCTTGGCCGCGTCCTGGTTCTTGGAATACTTCATCAGCATGTGCGACTGCAGCAGATGGAAGCCGAACTGCCCGGCCGGCCCCTTGGGCAGGGGCGCGTGCTGGATGTCGGTCTTCAGCTGGGCGCCCTTCTCGCTGACGTACTTGTCGGGGTTGCGCAGCGACTCGATATAGATCGAGGCGCCGTTGAGCGTGGCCGAGATGGTCTGCGACAGGAACGCGCGGTTGTTGTTGCTGTCGTCCCAGGCCAGACCGCCCTCGTCGTGTGCGTCCTTCCAGAAGGCCGTCATGAACTTGACGGACTCGATGGTCTCCTTCGAATTGATGGCCACCTTGCCGTCGGCCTCGACCTCCTTGCCGCCCCACGACCACATGTAGGGATAGGTGAAGCCCGGCGAGTCGCCGAAGGTATGCCCCAGCGTCTGGCCGATCGGCCGGCCCTTGGCCTTCAGCAGCTTGCCCGCGGCGCGGTACTTCTCCCACGTATCGGGGAACTCCTTGATGCCGACTTCCTCGAACCACGACTTGCGATAGGCGATCATGCCGCCGATCACGGCCCACGGCATGGAAAAGAACATCTTGCCGTCGCTGCAGACCGTGCGCGCATACTTGTACAGTCCGCCTTCCTTGGTTCCCAGGCCCTCGGCCAGATCGGTCAGGTCGACGACGCTGGCGCCGTAGAGGTACGTTTGGTTGTTCAACGCCATGATCAGGTCGGCGCCGGTGCCCGCCTGGATAGCGGCCGTGACACGCGCTTGCAGGTCGTTGGCGTTGATAGTCTCCATGTTGATCTTGATGCCGAGCGCCTTCTCGGCCTCAGGCAGCATCTCGCGGCGCAGCAGCTGGTCGGAAGCCGGGACGAAATCGTTCCAGCGCAGCCAGTGCACGGTGGTGGCTTGCGCGTAGGCCGGCGCCCGGCTGGTGGCAAGGATGCCGGCCATGCCGCCCGCCTTGGCGGCTAGCGCGCCTGCGCCCGATGCTTTCAAGAATTTGCGTCGCGTGACACGAGCCATCGTATTCCTCCCGATATATTTATGTTGTCGGTCCATAGAAACCGGTGCTGGAAGTGTAGGTGGATACCGCGCGCGAGACAAGCTTTCGCTGGCGACGGCAAGGCCGGGCCACGCCTGGCTCAACCACGTCCGCGAGGCTCTCTGGGTCTCGAAGGGTTCGGCCGACTGAGGCGAAACTGTGCTCCGCGGCGCCTCAGAACTCGACATCGAGCTCTTCCATCTCGGCGGGCTCGGCCTTCGCCTCCTCCACCCATTGCGCCACGGCCGGCCAATTCATGATGGTCCGGCAATAGGCGGCACACGCGGGGTCGAGCTTGACGTCGTAGGTGAGGAAGCGCGTGCAAACCGGAGCGTACATGGCGTCTGCCATGGAGAGCTTGCCGAACAGGTAGGGACCGCCATAGGCGCTCAGGCATTCGCGCCAGATCGCCGTCACGCGCTCGATGTCGGCCTGCGCCCCGGCCCACACCTTGAAGCCCGGATGATGCGCCTTGAGGTTCATCGGCAGCGCGGAGCGCAGATTGAAGAATCCCGAATGCATCTCGCCGCAGATCGCCCGGCAGTGGGCGCGCGCGGCGCGCTCCGCCGGCAGCAGCGCGGCTTCGGGAAAAGCCTCGGCCAGGTATCCAGCGATGGCAAGCGTATCCCATACCCTCACGCCGTCGTGGGTCAGGCTCGGCACCAGGAACGACGGAGACAGCAACAGCAGCTCGGCCCGGGCCGATGGATCATCCAACGACACGACCTCTTCGCGAAACTCGAGACCAGCCAGCTTGCACAGCAGCCAGCCGCGCAGGCACCACGACGAGTAGTTCTTGCTGCTGAGTGTGAGGATGGCCTCAGGCATCGGCTCGCCTCGCGTGTGGTGCGAAAGTTGCATCGTTCCGGAACCGGGGCAGAATCGGGGGGCGAAGCACTCTCTACCGTTCCTCCCTCCCGCACGTGTCTGCCACCAGGTTTGCAACTTTCATTCCACCAGAACCTCGCCAGCCGGACCCGCACACAACGCATGCTCTACCTGGCCTATCAGACCCACGCCGACATCATGGAGCCGGTGCGAAAATTTGCGGCGGCGGGCTTGAGCGTACTGGCGCCGTGGGCTGCCACCGAGGACCTCAAGGTCCTGCGCAACCTGTCCGCCGCCTACGAGCTGATTACCCGCGCAGGCCTCACGCACGAGCGGCCGCCCTACGGCATCGATACGGTGCGCGTGGGCAACCGCGAGGTGGCCGTGCGCGAGGTGCCGATCGACCGAACGCCCTTCGGGACCCTGCTGCGCTTCGAGAAGGATTCCGACACGGCGCAACCTCGCATGCTGGTGGTGGCGCCCCTATCCGGGCACTTTGCAACGCTCTTGCGCAGTCTTGTGCGAACGCTGCTACCGGAGCACGATGTCTGCATAACTGATTGGCACAATGCTCGCGATGTAGGCATGGAGCACGGTGCGTTCGGCTTCGACGACTACGTCGCCCACCTGATCCGCTGGCTCGAGAAGCTCGGTGCCTCCACTCACGTCATCGCCGTCTGCCAGCCTTGTGTGCAGGTGCTCACGGCCGCCGCAGTGATGGCCCAGGATCGCAACCCGGCGCAGCCGCGCAGCATGACGCTGATGGCCGGCCCGATCGACACGCGGGTCAATCCCACCAAGGTCAACGAGCTTGCCATGAGCAAGCCGATCGAGTGGTTCCGGAACAATCTCATCGCCGAGGTGCCTCGACGCTTCAAGGGTGGCGGACGCAAGGTCTACCCGGGCTTCGTGCAGCTCGCCGCCTTCATGTCGATGAACATCGATCGCCATCAAAAGGCGCATCTCGACATGTTCGACAATCTGGCCAAGGGCGACATCGCCAAGGCCAAGGTGACGCAGGACTTCTACGACGAATATTTCGCCGTGCTCGACCTAGCCGCGGAGTTCTATCTCGAGACGGTGCAGTGGGTGTTTCAGGAGGCCCGCCTCGCCAAGGGCGAGCTCACGTTTCGCGGCGAGCGCGTCGATCCCAAGGCCATCCGCCGCACGGCACTGCTCACGGTGGAAGGCGAGCGCGACGACATCTGCGCCTTGGGCCAGACGGCGGCGGCGCACGATCTGTGCAAGGGCCTCAAGCCCTACATGAAGCGCCACCACATGCAGACGGGCGTCGGCCACTACGGCGTGTTCAGCGGCAAGCGCTGGGAGGAGCAGGTGTTCCCGATCGTCCGCAACCTGGTGCTCTCGAGCGAGTGAGGCGCGCGGGCACTCTCTACCACCAGGAGTATGGGTTCCTGCCGTAGTAGGGCGAGCGCCGGTAGGGGCGATCGTAGCTCGAGTAGGGATTGCGGCGGCGGATCTTGATGCCCCCCTGCGGCTCGCCGCTCATGACAACGATGAAATCGGTGCCCTTGCCCGTCTCTCGGCTGGTGGCTTCATCCGAAATGATCAACGACGATCCTGGCGAGACGACCTCACTGATGCGGTCGAGTGCGTCCTGCGGGATCGAGATGCGCTCGAGGGCCGCCTTGGCCGCGCCGACGTCCGTCGCAGCCGGCTCGGCCTGACGATCGCCGCCGCGGCGCGACCTGGGCGGGGGGGCAGGCTCCGGGTCGATCGCATTGGCGTACATGGCAAGTGCGCTCCAGCGCACATCGGCGCCTTCGTTCGTATAGCTCAGCGCCGTGAAGATGGTGGTGCCGACGGGGATGTCCGGATCGCGGATCGTCACCGGGCTCTCGAATATGGCCTGAAAGGACTGCCGCACATACAGGCGCTGCGTTTTCCGGCTGATGAACACCGACACCGGCGCCATTTTGGCTTCGGCGATCTTGGCCTCGACCTGAGCCGCGACTTTCGCAGCCTCCGCGGCCTTGGCTTCCTCACGGGACGTTGTGGCTGCGTCGATGCTCGGCTGTCCCTCGGTCTTGACGACGTCGAACCGCGTCTGCGCTTCGGCGAGCCGCTCGGCCGCCTTGGCCTTCAGCTCCTCGGCCTTCTCGGTTGCGGCCGGCGAGCCGGGGGTCTCGATGGCGCGTTCGATCTCCTCGAGCTGCGCCTCGGCCCGCCGCTTGGCGCCCTCCGCCACGCGCAATCCCTTCACGAACCGCGCCGCGTCCGCACCGGCCCTGACCGCAACCCTTCTGGCTTCTTCCGCCTTCCGCCCCGCTGCCTCCGCCGCTGCCGTCTTGGCAGCTGCGATCGACCGCCAGGTCTGCGCGCGCGCCGCGCCGGCGTCCGCAGGCGGCGCACCCAGCCGCATGGACTGCGGATCCATGCTGCCGGACGGGCGATCCGCAGATGCGGCCGCGGCCGGCGGCGCCAGCGCGACCTCCGACCGGATCGGGCCGGGCTTGAAGAGGGCTGGATGGGAAATCTCGGCTGGGCTCATGTCGTCGCGCACGACAATCACCCGCATGCCCATTCTGGTCAGGTCGAACAAGTTCTCGGCGAAGCTGTAGGGCAGACGGATGCAACCGTGCGAGGCCGGGTATCCGGGCAGGGCTCCGGCATGCAGGGCGATGCCCGACCAGGTGATGCGCTGCATGAACGGCATGGAAGCGTCGTCATACAGGTTGGAGTAGTGCTCTCTATTCTTCTGAATGACGCTGTAGATGCCGGCGGGCGTCTCGTAGCCCGTTTGGCCGGTCGAGACGGGCGCCCGCAGGATCTTGCCGTCGGCGTCGTAGATGGTGACCCGCTGGTTGCTGAGCGCAACGACCGCCAGCAACGGCACACCGGCGGGACGGCTCAGGATGAACTCATCTTGCTTTGCCTCGCGCTTCGCCTCCCGGCGCCTCTGGGCGTCTGCCGGATCGGCGATACCCAAGGCGAGCAGGCCGGCAAGACCAGCGATGGCGGGAACAAAAAGGCGGCGCTTCAGGGGGTGCATCATCTGACTCTGCGGGGCGGGCAATAGATGGCGAGGGTCGTCTTCGGAAGGTAGCGTCGATTCTCTTAGCAAGCGTAGCCGAAACACTCCTTATCAACGCTCGTTCCGAAGCCCTCGCCACATATACGTCGGCGGCAGGTTGCTGGATTGCCACAAGGACGCCGATGGCCGCTGGTCGACGCAACACGAACTTGGAGGCTAAAGTATGTGACGTCGTTGGATCAGGCTGGAGAGCCCGTACATGTCCGTTGCCATCGGCCTCGGCCTGATGGAGTTCCCGTTCAGCGGGGCCGCCGGCTATTGGCGCTGGGTCGACTTGTGCGAGGCTGGCGGCGTCGACTCGATCTGGCAGACCGATCGTCTCATCAGCCGCGAGCCGATCCTCGAGTGCATGGCCGTGATGGCTGCGCTGGCCGGCCGGACGCGCCGCCTGAAGTTCGGCATGAACGTCGTCTCGCTGGCGCTGCGCGACCCCGTGCTGGTGGCCAAGCAATGCGCCACCATCGACGTGCTGTCGGACGGGCGCCTGCTGCCGGCGTTCGGCATCGGCAGCCCCCTGGCGCCCGAATGGACGGCGCTCGACATCGACACGCGCACGCGGGGCCGCAAGACCGACGAAGGGCTCGAAATCATCCGGCGCCTGTGGCGCGAGGATAGCGTCGACTTCAAGGGCGAGCACTATCGCCTGTCGGGCGCCACCATCTCGCCGAAGCCGGTGCAGAAAGACCTGCCGATGTGGATCGGCGGCGGCTCGGAGGCGGCAATCCGGCGCACCGCACGCTTCGGCACCGGCTGGCAGGCGGGACCCGAGACGCCGACTGAGGCCGCCCGCATCATCGCCGCCATCCGCGCGGCTGTCGCCGACGCAGGGCGCGCGATCGACGAGGACCACTACGGGGCGAGCCTCCCCTTCCATTTCGGGCAGCCGGCCGATGCGGCGCCACAACGCGCCATGCACGCCTACCAGCGGCGGACCGGCCGCGACCCGCTCGGCTATTTCGCCATCGGCGACGCCAGCACCATCATTGATCGCATCGCCGCATACATTGCGGCCGGCGCCTCGAAGTTCGTGCTGCGGCCCCTCGGCGCGGGCGACGAGGCGGTTCTGGCCCAGACCCGGCAGCTGATCGAGGAGGTGCTGCCGCTGGTGGCGTCACGATGGCCCAAGCCGGCAAAGACGCCAGCCCCGGATAATTAGCTGGAGAGTCAGAACGGATTGGTCACGATCCCGCCGTCGACGCGCAGCGCTGCACCGTTGGTGGCGCTGGACGCCTTGGAGCAGACGTAGCAGATCAGATTGGCCACCTCCTCGGGCGTGGCGTACCGCTGCAAGAGCGAATTCGGCCGGCGCTCGGTGAAGGTTCGCGCGGCGAGATCCTCAGCGGTCGTGCCCAGGGTCTTGGCCCTGGCCGCTAGCCGCACCGGCTGCATCTCGACCCAGGTCGGGCCCGGCAGCACGGAGTTGACCGTGACGTTGGTGCCCTTCGTCATCTCGGCGGCGCCACGCGCGATCACCAGCTGCGCCGACTTCGAGAAACCGTAGTGCACCATCTCTTTCGGTACGAAGATCGCGGATTCACTCGATACGAAGACCACCCGGCCCCAAGACTTCTCATCGAGCATGCGCTTCAGATAGTGGCGCGTCAGGCGCACGCCGCTCATGACGTTCACGTCGAACATCTTCTGCCAGTCCTGGTCGGGCGTGTCGAAGAAAGGCTTCGGCTCGTAGATGCCGAGGTTGTTGACCAGGATGTCGACGATGGGAAAGCGCTCGACCAGGGACGCGCAGCCTCCAGCGGTCGAGAGATCTACGGCCGCGGCGTGCGTCCGCGCACCGGGAACGGCACGCTCCAGCCTCTCGATGGCCTCGCAAACCGCCGCCTCCGCGCGCCCGTTGACGATCACGCTGGCGCCCATGCGGGCGAGCCCGACCGCCGTTGCGTGCCCAATGCCCTTGGTCGAGCCGGTGACCAGCGCCACCATTCCTGACAGATCGAGATTCATGGCCTATTTCCCTTCTTATGCTTGCGCGCCTTTGCCGCTCAGGCTGGCGTCCGCGGACGCCGACTGCTGCAGAAAGCGCGCAAACTGCTTCTTCAGGGCCGGCGGGATCGGCAGCACGGCACCGTCCTCGAGCGAGATCAACACCAGCACCTGTTTGGCCGTGACGCGGACCGCGCCGTCACCATGCACCGAGACATCGAGCGTGATCGAGCTGGTGCCGATGCGCACGACCGAGAGGCGCATCTGCACCGTGTCGCCAACCTTGCTCGGCACGCGGAAATCGCAATCGATGTGCGCAGTCGGCAGCCCGCGCCGCTCCTTGGAGACGAAGGCGGCGTAGTCGAGCCCCAGCCCGCGGTTGAACCAGTCCTCCAGCAGCTCGTGGAACAGCACGAAATATTGCGGATAGAAGACGATGCCGGCCGGATCGCAATGGTGGAAGCGGATCAGCTTCTCGCTCTGGAAGACGGATTTCGGCGCCGCGCTCATGAGGCCGCTCCCGACTCCAGCTTGCGGGCACCGTATCGGCGAACCACGTAGTCCTCGACAATGGCCTTGAATTCTTTGGCGATGTTGGGCCCGCGCAAGGTCATCGCCTTCTTGCCGTCGATGAAGACGGGTGCGGACGGCGCCTCGCCCGTACCGGGGAGCGAGATGCCGATGTCGGCGCGCTTGGATTCGCCCGGCCCGTTGACGATGCAGCCCATCACAGCGACGTTCAGGCTCTCCACACCAGGATAGTCGTGCCGCCACACGGTCATGCGCTCGCGCAGGTAGCTCTCGATATCCCTGGCAAGCTCCTGAAACACCGTCGACGTGGTGCGCCCGCAGCCCGGGCAGGCGGCAACGATCGGCACGAAGGCGCGCAGGCCCATCGTCTGCAGAATTTCTTGGGCGACGCGCACCTCCTGGGTGCGGTCGCCACCTGGCTCGGGCGTCAGCGAGACGCGGATCGTATCGCCGATGCCCTGCTGCAGCAGGATGCCCATGGCGGCGGTGGAGGCGACGATGCCCTTCGAGCCCATGCCGGCTTCGGTAAGCCCCAGATGCAGCGCATAGCGGCAGCGGGCGGCCAGCATGGTGTAGACGCTGACCAGGTCCTGCACCGCGCTCACCTTGGCCGAGATGATGATCCGGTCGGACCCCAGGCCCAGCGCCTCCGCCCGTTCGGCCGAGAGCAGCGCGGATTGCACGATGGCCTCGTGCATGACCGCGCGCGCATCCTTTGGCGCGGCCGAGGCCGCGTTCTCGTCCATCAGATGCGTGAGCAGCTCCTGGTCGAGGCTGCCCCAGTTGACGCCGATGCGCACAGGCTTTCGATGCCTGAGCGCGAGCTCGATGATGGCGGAGTACTGGCGGTCGCGCTTGGCCTTGAAGCCGACGTTGCCGGGATTGATGCGGTATTTGTCGAGCGCCTCGGCGCAGGCCAGGTTCTCGCTGAGCAGGGTGTGGCCGTTGTAGTGAAAATCGCCGACCAGCGGCACGGCGACACCCATCCTCGCCAGCTGGTCGCGAATGTGCGGCACGGCCTTGGCGGCCTCGTCCCGATCCACGGTGATGCGCACGATCTCGGAGCCCGCGCGGGCGAGAGCGGCGCACTGGTGCGCGGTGGCGGCGATGTCGGCGGTGTCGGTATTGGTCATCGATTGCACGACGATCGGGGCATCGCCGCCGATGACGACGCCGCCGACGTCGACCGGCACGGAAATTCTGCGGGGGCCAAGAGAGCTGATCATGTTTGTCGCTCAGCGCGTTGTCGAACTCAGTCTATCACAGGCCTGCCACCGCCGCGTCTAGAGCAGGATCGCTTCAGATTGAACCACCGTGCCCCAAGGCCAACGTGGCGGCTGAAGCGTGAATCCTGCTCTACTCAATAAGTTGAGAGCAAGATTCACGTTCCATGATCGGAGCCAAGCGCTTCGATCAGAAACGATCTTGCTCAGCGCCGACCCCGCAGCACGGTGGGCAAAATCGACGCGGCAAAAAAGAGGGCCAGCATCAGCACGATCGATGGCCCGCCCGGCGTGTCGAAGGAGATCGACAGGAACAGCCCGATCGCCACCGACAGCGCACCGAAGATCGCCGCGAACAAGGCCATCTGCTCGGGCGTCTCCGACAGCGGCCGGGCGGCGGCAGCGGGCATGATCAGGAAAGCGATGGTCAGGAGCACGCCCACGATCTTGATGGCGATGGCCACCACCAGCGCCAACACCAGCACGAAGATCAGCTTGACGCGCTCGGTCGCCGTACCCTCCGCGGCGGCGAGCTCCTCGTGCACCGACAGCGCCAGCAGCGGCCGCCACACGAACACCAGGCCGGCCAGCGCGACCGCACCACCGAGATAGATCCATCGCAGATCCGTGGCGGTTATGGCGAAGATGTCGCCGAACAGGAACGACATCAGGTCGAGCTGCGGGCCGCGCACCAGCGCGGCCGCGATCACGCCGACGGCGAGCGCGGCATGGGCAAGCAGGCCCAGCAGCGTGTCGAACGGGACCACCTGCTGGCGGCTCAGCACCACCAGCAGCACGGAGACGGCAAGCGTGACGGCCAGCACGCTGGCCGTCAGGTTGAGCGACAGGGCCAACCCGGCGGCGATGCCGATCAGGCCGGCCTGTGCCATCGTCTCACCGTAGTAGGCCATCCGGCGCCACACCACGAAGCAGCCGAGCGGGGCGGCCACCACGGCGAGCCCGAGACCGGCGAGCAGGGCCCGCATCAGGAACGGCTCGGCCACGTCAGGTCCTCGGCTCGTGCGCTTGCGGATGCGGCTCGCCTGCCAGGTCGTGCCGGTGATCGTGCTGGTGGTGATAGAGACCGAAGGCGCGCGCCGCCTGCGGCCCGAACAGGCGCGCGTACTCAGGATGCTGCGCCACCGATTGCGGCACGCCCGAGCAGCACACATGCCGGTTGAGGCAGATGACACGATCGCTCTGTGCCATCACCACGTGCAAATCGTGTGACACCAGCAGCACACCGAAGCCGCGCTCGGTGCGCAGCCGGCCGATCAGCGTATACAGCTCGGCCTCGCCCACGTAGTCGACGCCGCGCACCGGCTCATCGAGCACCAGCAGTCCGGGCGACCGGACCAGCGAGCGAGCCAGCAACACCCGCTGCAGCTCACCACCTGAGAGCTCGGCCAGCTGGCGCTCCGCCAAATGGCCGGCGCCGACGTCGGCCAGCACGCGCTCGATCTCTTCCGCCTCCGCGCGCCGCCCGAGCGCCACGAAGCGCGCCGCGGTGAGCGGGATGGCGCGATCGACCTCGAAGCGCTGCGGCACGTAGCCGACCACGAGCCCGTCCTTGCGCACCATGGCGCCCCGATCGGGCGGCTCGAGGCCCAGCAGCACCCGCACCAGCGTGGTCTTGCCGGCGCCGTTCGGGCCGATCAGCGTGACGATCTCGCCGGCGCCGATGTCGATGTCGACACCCTGCAGGATGGCGCGGCCGGCGCGGGTCAGCCAAAGCGCACGCGCGCTGATCAGCGCAGCAGCGTCGTGCGCGGGTGGGCTTGCGGTGTGATCGTGATGATGATCGGCGTCGTGGTGATGGTGCTGATGGCGGGCAGGCGCAAGGCCGGCCAATGCCTGTAGCGGAGGCGCGCCAGGCGCGTTAGGGCGGTCCATGCTCGAGCTCCCGCCCCTTGCCGGGTCCTTGGCCGGGTCCTTGGCCAGGTCCAAGGCCGGGCCCTCGAGCGACGCAATTGGCGCACAGCCCCCACACCTCGACCACGGCGCCCTTGGCCGAGAACGCCGCGGAGGCGACCGACTTGTCGATAGCCGCAAACACCTTGCTGCCATCCACCTCGGCCACGCGGCCACAGGATTCGCAGGCCAGCACGAGCTGGCGCATCGCATGGACGCCTTGGCAGGCAAAAAAGGCATTGCGGCTTTCGAAGCGATGCACGATGCCGGCCGCCACCAGCGCCTCGATGGCCCGGTAGACGGAAATCGGCGCCAGCCGCTCACCACGCGCCGCGAATTTGCCGAGCACGTCGTAGGCGCCCATCGCCTTGTGCGAGGCGGCGATCTCCTTGAACACCGCTTGCCGCAGGGGGGTGAGCCTCAGGCCCTTGTTCTCGAATGCCGTATGCGCCCGCGCCATCGCCTCTTCGAGACAGCGGTCGTGATCGTGCTCGGGCGCCGGAAAGACGTTGCTGGCGGCGATCTGTGTCATTGAAACACTTATAGCACCCGCACGTGGCACCGCCACCCGCGAAGCCCGGCCGTCCCGAAATCCCAATCATTGTCTAGGCTTGGGTTTCTACCCCGCGGTATGCTCGCTGTATGCCGCACCGCATCGAGATCATCGAGGCCGACATCACCACGCTCGAGGTGGACGCCATCGTCAACGCCGCCAACCGCAGCCTGCTGGGCGGGGGCGGCGTCGACGGCGCTATCCATCGCGCCGCGGGGCCGGAGCTGCTGGCAGAATGTCGCACGCTCGGGGGATGCGAGACCGGCGCGGCCAAGATCACCAGCGGTTATCGCCTCGAGGCCCGGCACGTGATTCACACTGTCGGCCCAGTCTGGCAAGGCGGCAGCGCCGGGGAGGACGAGTTGCTGGCCAGCGCCTATACAAATTCGCTGGCGCTGGCGGAGGCGCATGGGCTGCGCTCCGTTGCCTTCCCGGCCATCTCGACCGGAGTCTATGCCTTCCCTGCCGATCGCGCTGCCCGGATCGCCGTTGCGACGGTTGCCGAATGGCTGCGCGGGAGCCCCCACTTTGCGCGCGTCGTCTTCTGCTGTTTCGGGGCGGCGTCGGCGGCTCATCACCGGCGGGCGGTGCGTGCCATCGCCCCATGAGGTGTTCTGCTCGTTCTCCCCGCTGCGTTAACGATATTTAATCGATGCCCAGTGCCACGGCCCGCCGGACTTGTGCATTAATGCTGGCCCGCCAGCCGCAAGCCAAGCCTCAGGCGCGCTTATGACGGTCCCACCTCGCATGCGAGCCGATGACCGAGTTGCCCTGGATATGCTCACTAACTACAAAATGCCGCAATCGCGCCGACAAAGCGCCTGTATAGACGGCGATCGTGGAGCTGGACGCAAGGCCTCCCGACATCTCCCGGCCGTCCGGGCGACGCGGTGGGGTCCTCGAAAGGTTACCACATGGTAGTGCTGTCAGGGGCAGCCTTTCCGACGATATGTGGCGGTCCGCGGAGAGGCTGAGACATGGACATCAAGGCGACGCTGGATGCCATCGTGGCGTTCGCAACCCAATATTACCCGTTCCTGCTCGCCGGCGGGGCCCTGCTGGTGCTGTTTGGCAACAACAGCATCCGCCACGGCCTTGAAAAAGCGTTCACCGAAAACTGGCAGCTCACTTTGCTCGCATCCACCGGCGTCGCCCTGTCGCTCGCCTCCGGGTACACGACGTTCGACGGCCTGCGCAATTTTACCAGCGCGCCGCTGCTCTCCGTCTTCATCTCCTTCGGTATCCAAGGCGTGATGCTGATCGTGGCCTGGCTGATCGGCGAGAGCTTCGCCGTCGGCATGCACCAGCGCAGCCCGGATGGGCGGCGCCTGCGGCTGGTCGACGCCATCGTCGGGATGCTCCTTGGCATCGCCTTCGTCGGCATCGCCTTCTATTGGGTGTTGCACCAGTACGACGCCGTGAGCTTCACCAGCACGGGCGTGAAGGCCGACATGGCGAGGTTCGCCGACGTTTCGGTGTATTTCCTGTTCGCGCTCGTACTGCTCGGTATGCTCGCGTTCGGCTTCCAGCGCGGCGGCGATATCTCGACGCCCTACGTGCAAAGCCTGCGGCTGATGGTCAAGAACGGCGTGCTGTGGGTGATGTTCCTCGCCTCCATGTCGGCATCGGTGTTCTTCTCCTTCGACTCCCATTTCAACGCCATTTTCCCTGCAGATCAGCGCAAACGCGCAGCCGAGATCCGCACCACGAGCCAGATCGGCGGCGTGGTTGCCGACGTCGGTGCCCTGACGCAGAAGCGCCAGATCGAAGAGGCCGAACGCCTGTTCGACACCGACGGCTGGAAGATCTACGAGAAACAGCTGGCCAGCCTCGCGCAGGGGGCACAGGGCGCGCAGGCCGAAATCGAGAAATATTTCGTGCAGCAGATGGAGGAGCGGCGCCGCGCCATCAACCAGCAGCAGGAGCGCATCGCTACCGCCCAGAGCGGCCAGGCCGGACTTGCGGGCAAGAAGATCTCGCTGACCGAGGAGCTGTCCCGCCTGAGGGCCGAGCGTCCCGGGCTCGCCGCCGAGTATGCGCAGCACAAGAGCGAGCTCGACGGTAAGGCCAGGGAGATCGACGCCAAGCGCGTCGACGGTCTGGCCGAGGATCGCGGCGTCGAGGGCACGCTCAAGCAGGGCAAGGGCCCGGTCTACCGCCAGCGCATGGGGGAGCTCGCCACCCTGAATGACCAGTACAAGATCAAGCAGGAGCGCACGAACGACGCGCACAAGCGCGTGGCCGCAGTCGAGACCCGCATCGCCCAGATCGAGCGCGAGCTTTCCACCATAGACGGCGATCTCGCCAAGATGAAGGGCGAGGCGCAGACCGCCGAGCGGCGCATCAAGGCGGCCGAGGCGACGCATGCCGATGACGACAGCGCCAAGCTCGACCCAGCCCGCGTGCTGCCCGCGTTCGAGCGCGCGCGCTCCGCCTTCCGCCAGCAGCCCGACACCGAGCGGCTCGGCGCCCTGCAGCAGCAATGCACCAACCTCGTCAACGCGATGGCAAGCGTCCAGGCGACCAAGGAGAAGGTGCGTGCGATCGACTGCGATCCCAAACAGGCGGCGGAGGCCGCAGCGCGCGTGTTCGCACTCAACTCCGGACTGGCGGCGTACCAGGCCAACTGCGCCGGCGGCGACCGCATCGCCAAGCATACCAGCACCGACACGCTGCTCGGCTTCGGCCGCAAATGCTTGCAGGATTCGGGCCTGATCAGCGCCGATTCCGCGGCCGTCGGCGCCCGGCTGTCGGCCATCGACATGAACCGCGACGACAAGGCCCACCGCTTCGTCGTCACCTGGAATGCCTTCCTCGACGGCAACCGCCTGGCCTACCTGGCCCTGGTGCTGGCGATCGGCGTCGACGCGCTCGTGTTCATGTCGGGCCTGTTCGGCGCGCAAGCGCTGCGCTCGCCCCTCTCCGACGTGCCGAGCCCCAAGGCGCGCAGCGCCCATCAGCTCGAGGCCATCATCGAAGCGGCCCTGCTGCCCGATGCCTTCAACAAGGCGCGGCTCGCGCGCGAGGCCATGCATCCGATGGAGCCCATCGACGGCTTCACCAACATGGTCAGGCTCAACGAGCTCGACCCCGAAAGCGCCGCCAAGGTGCGCGACGTGCTGAATGCAGGGGCCACCATCGGCGCCGTGCGCCAGACGCAGCGCGCGCAAACCTATCTCGTGCGTGCCGAGCTCTACGAGTTCCTGTGCGAGGTGATCCGGCGCGAGCTTAAGCGGCGGCCCGAGGAGACCCGGCGCGGGCTGGAGCTCAACGAGCTGGAGACGCGCATAACCGAGGCGCTGCTGCCAAGGGTCAGAGAGACGGCGACAGTGGTGCTTCAGCACTTACATCCGATTGACGAAAAGAATGGCTTCACCTCTGAAGTTTTCTTGAGCGAGATCGACGACGACCATGTGAGGGCCGTGCGAAACGTCCTCACCGCCGGCTCCAGCCTGAGGGTTGTGCAAAAAGAGCGCAGCGAGCGAGATCGCTATTACGTCCATGCCGACCTTTACAAGACATTGGCGCGCATTCGGGCGCGGTCCTTGATCACTGAAGCCAACGAGCAAGCGAGGGTCGCCTATGGCGGTCGGCTAGAAGATACCAGTCCTGCCCTTCCCGACCAACGCGCCGACCGGCTGCTCACGAGCAGCAACATCGGCAATGGCGCATTGGGTCAGGAGGACGGGGAGCTGCGCGGGCAGCTCCAGGAGACTCTCATGGAGGCGCTCGGGCTGACGATGGACGCCCTGCGCAAGATCGCCGAGCCGGCCATCGCCGGCCAGGCCGTGGGCGCCGCCAATGCGCTCAGGATGCAGGCCCCGAGCCACCACGGCCTCAACGAGCAGCTGAAGCTGGTGGAGAGCGAGAACAAGCGTGCGCTGGAGCAGGCGCAGCACATCCTTGCCGCTCACTACGGCGGCGACGCGCACGCCATCGATGCTCTCAACGAGACGGCCGGCGAAATCGCCAGGCTGCTGCCGGCGCTGATCCTGTTGCCCGAGGGCGGGCTGCTCGACCGGCTGGTGACGGCGCTCGAAGAGGCGCAAGTCGAGAACGCGCTCAGCGGCGACGAGGACCTGCTGCTGAAGCGCCTGCGCAAGCTCAAAGCCGATTTAGACACGATGGATTGGAACGACCAGCGTGCGTGGAACCAAGTGCGCCGCCAGATCGACCACCTCAACGAGGCCGGCCCGTCGGCCACGATCGCGGCAGCGCAGAGTGGCGGCAAGCTGCACTGAGCGGCGGCCCAATCGAAGGATGACAAAACCCGCGCCGGCAAACGCCCGCGCGGGTTTTTGTATCAGCGCCGCCTTTCGCGTCACTGCGCAAACGGCACCACCTTGGATTTCTGCTCGCCCAACCCATCGATCTTCAGCGTCATCACGTCGTCGGCCTTGAGGAACTTCGGCGGCTTCATGCCCTGGGCCACTCCCGGCGGCGTCCCCGTCGCCACCACGTCGCCCGGCTCCAGCACCATGAATTGCGACATGTAATGCAGGAGGTGGACGATACCGAAGATCATGGTCTTGGTGCTGCCTGTCTGACGGCGCTCGCCGTTGACGTCGAGCGACATGGCCAGGTTCTGCACGTTCTCGATCTCGTCGCGCGTGGTGAGCCAGGGGCCGAGCGGCCCGAAGGTCTCCGCGCACTTGCCCTTCATCCATTGCCCGGCGCGCTCGAGTTGGAAGACGCGCTCGGACACGTCGTTGCAGATGCAGTAGCCGGCGATGTGGGAGAGCGCATCCTTCTCGGCCACGTGGCGCGCGCGGGTGCCGATGACGAAGGCGATCTCCACCTCGTAGTCGAGTTTGCTCGAACCCTTGGGCACCATGACGTCGTCGTTGGGCCCAACGATACAGTTGGGCATCTTGGCGAAGATGATGGGCTCGGCGGGGATCGGCATGCCCGCTTCCTTGGCGTGGTCGGCATAGTTGAGGCCGATGGCGAGGAAGTTGCGGACGTTGCCGACCGGTGGTCCGAGGCGCGCGCCCTGCGGCGCCAGGGGAAGCGACTTGGGATCGATGCCGCGCAGCTTGCCGAGGCTCGCTGGAGAGAGCGTGTCGCCGGTGATGTCCTTCACATGCGCCGAGAGATCGCGAACGGCGCCTTGCGCATCGACAAGACCCGGCTTCTCGGCGCCGGGCGCGCCAAATCGAACAAGCTTCATTGGGCATTTCCCTCCTGGTGCGGGCGCCCCGTCATAGGCCGGCAGGCGCCCCCTATCCGGTCGCGCCGCAGCCATCGCAAGTCAAGGGGGCGCAGGGGCAAGCGGGCGGACCCGGAGCGGTCGCGACCGCGCGTCGCCAAAAGCCGCACATTGGCTGTGAACAACCTGGGGATAACCGCAGCGGCCGCTCGGTGGTAAGTCCATACCGCAGCGCAGCAGAAATGCTCGCTGCTAATGGAGGCGGGTTCGGAGGGGATCGCCCGGTGCTAGAAGAGATGCACGACGAGGTAGATACCCGCTCCCACCACTGGAGCCACGGCGCACAACAACGCCATGATCACGAAAGATTTATCGAACACGACACAACCCCGCAACCACACTGATCAGTCCGAGCCCAACCGTCCCACTTCGGTCAAGCTCAGCACGGATCGAGGTCCCTCTTGATCCGTGCTCTTAAGATTACCCCAACATCCCCTGGATTGCACGCAATTTTCTAGACACCCTTAACGTGCAACTGATTTTTTGTGAGATTGCCGCTGTTTTTCGCCCAGCCGCAGACCCTCGCCGGCCGACACAATCTGCGTGCCCTCACGTGAACAGCCGCAGCTGCTTTTCGTCCTGTCCCTTGGTCTCGCGCGCCAACTGCTCGATGCGGTCGAACGGCACCTGCTCGGCGTTGATGAGCGAGCGCTGCGCCCGCATCGGCCGCACCAGCCCCTCCTGCACCAGATGGAACTCGCCGACCGTTTGCCCGGGCAGGACGACGCCTGGGTCGAGGCCGGACTCGCTCTGGAATGCGGCTCTGAGCTTGCGCAGCGCGGTGTCCTCGCGCACGCGGCCGATGAACCACGAGGTGATCTGGTCGCGCGACTTGTAGTCGAGGTCACCCGGCGATTGCGTCGCCAGCATGATGCCGAGGCCGGCGGAGCGGGCCCGCTTGAGGAGGCTCTGCAGCGGCTCGGCCGTCGCCGGCTTGGCGTTGGCCGGGATGTAGAGATCGGCCTCGTCGAACATGACGACTGCCTGCAGCTCGTCGTTGGGGTTGCGCTGACAGAAGCGCAGTGCCTCCGAGAGAAACTGCGCGACCCAGAACAGGATGTTCTCGTTGTCGCCGAGGAAACCCGTATAGATGATGGAGAGACGCGTGCGCCCATCGGTGCGCCCGTAGCGGCCGCTGCCGAGCAACGCCTCCATGCGCAGCGGCTCGCCGCCGGCCTCGAACAGCGCCGAGTTGCGGTGCCGGAGGCTGTCGAGCTGGGCCACGAGATCGCGGCGGATGCGGCCCGAGGGGTCCATGCGCTGAGTGAGGTCGGTCAGCTCGGGATCCTCCTCCTCCAGCAGGTGGATGAGGTCGGCGAGCGTCACCTCCTTGCTGAAGCGGCTGCCGAGGATGCGCAGCGCGACCGACAGCGTGCCGGATTGCTTTTGATGCGTGGCCGAGTTCTTCAGGTGCAGCATGTCGCCGAGCGCCGCGGCGGAGAGGTTGGCCAGCAGCTGTTGCTCTTGCTCGGGCAGCTCGTTGATGCCGTTCGGCAGCAGCGTGATCGAGATCGGTCGCCCCGAGGCGCGCCCCGGCGTATAGACGGCGACATCGATGGAATCGGCGAGCTTCTCGCGCTCGCCGCGGCGCTCACCGAATTCGCCCTCGAGCGCCCGCCACACATCCGGATTGGCGTAGGAGCACAAGTCGCCCTTGCGGTCGATCAGCACGGCCGGCGTGCCCCGCAGCAGCAATTGCTCGATGATGCACAGCGCCAGCGTGGTCTTGCCGGAGCCCGAGCCGCCGAGCACGGCTGCGTGGCGCTTGAGGACGTCCTTGTTGAGCGTGATGCTCTTGTTGGAGCGCAGTGCGCGCCCCGCGAGGATGCTGGTCGCGCCGTCGCCGGCCTCGTCCAGCAGCACGGCCAGCGGCAGCTCCTTGTCCTCCTCCGCCGGTGCGGCCGGTGCCCCGGGCACGGGCGCTTGCGCCACGGCCCCCACGGGCTCGGATTTGGCCGTGCGCGCATTGCGCCCGAACCGGTCGAGCCGCAGCAATTGCATGAGCGAGGGGATTTCCGACAGCAGCTTGGCCTTCTGAAACCAGTCGGCGAACCCCGGGTCGTGGCGATGCTGGGCGTGGAACTCGCGCGCCATCATCATGCGCTCCCAGTCGGGGATCGGCACCAGCACGGAGCGCCCGCCGCCCTCGCGGAATTTGCGGAAGGCCTGCGCCGTCTGGTTCTTCTTGTTGGGCGGGAAGTCGCTCGCGCGCAGCATCACGCAGCTCTTGCCCATCATCGCCGGCAGCAGCCGGTCGAGCTGGCGCTTGAGGCCGCCGCCCTGGGTCGCGCGGTTGCACAGGAAGACGCGGGCCTCGGAGTTGAAGCCCTGCTCATGCCGCACGGTCATGTCGATGGCGGGCAGCTCGTCCGACAGCGACAGCGGGCTGATGGAGAGCTCGATGCTGCGGCCCCACTCCTCGCGCGCCAGCGTCAGCGCGGCGGTGAGAACATCGAGCAGCGCCTGGTCGTCGGCCGGGATCTCCGCTTCCGACTGGGCGGTGAACTGCTGCCACAGCACGTGGAAATCGCTCTGCGGCGCGGCCTCGTCGCCATCGCTCTCGCGGGCGACGCCGAAACCCAATGCGGCGGCGAGCGTGGAGATGAACCCTCCCGCCTTCTCCTCGGGCTCCGCCGGCATCGCGTCGCCCTGCTGCTCGCGCACGCGGGTCTGCGCCAGCTCCAGAATGCGACGCGTGGAAAGGCCGGCGAACTCCTCGAAGAACTGCGGGCCGAAGTAGAGCGTCGGATCGGCGATGCCGCCGTTCGCTCCATCCTGGGCCATGCGCTTGGCGATGATCTGGCGCGCCTCCTCGGCCGTGCGCGTCTCCTTGAGCGGCACGGGCCCCGCCTTCTCGATGCGGTCGATGTAGGACTGCGCCAGCACCTCGCGCACCTTGCCGTAGAAGTCGCCGAGGCAGGACACCAGCACGATCGACGTCGGCACCCGGTTGGCGATCTGGATCAGGTCGCGCGCCGCCTTCTGGAAGCGATCGTTGTAGTCCTCGAAGAAGCGCAGGTCCTCGACCTGGTCGATGCAGAACACGAGCGCGGCGTGATCGACCGTCCACATCAGCCGCCCGAGCGACTCGATGATCTCGAAGGCACGCCCTTCCCCCGTATTGGGATCGAGAGCGGCAACGGCCTCGGCGGCGAGGTCCGTCAGCTGCCGGCCATAGAGGTACTGACGCACGCGCTGATCGATGCGCGGATCGGCGCGCTGCAGATAGAGCAGCGCCCGCACGATGTTGATGTCGAGGCTATCCTGAGCGAACTTCGGGGCGGCCACGATCCGATCGGCGAGCGCCAGCACAAGCTTGGCCAGCTGGTCATCGTTGAGCTTGGCCTCGCGCAGCTTGGTGAGGTCGGCGGCGGAAAGCACCGCGACGTCACCGACCAGGCGATCGGTCAGGCGCGCCAGCGCGCTCTCCCCGCCGGCGTCGGGATCGTAGGGTTTCTCCAGCGAGTTGATCAGGCGGCGCAAAAAGTAGTCGGCGTAGTTGGCGACATCCGGCGTCATCTGCGCGTAGCCGACGTAAGCCTTGCCGGCCCGGTGCGCGGAGGTGCGCAGCGCGCGGATCAGGTGCGTCTTGCCGGCGCCAGATTGGCCGTGGAACAGCAGGATGCGCGCCTGCCCCGAGGCGCCGTGCCCTGCCGTCACGGCGTTGAGCAGCTCGCTGAACTTGCGGCGCGCGGGCGCATGGATGGCCTCGACATCGACGGGATCCGCCCGCCACAGGTCGTCCTCCCACGTGATGGAGTGCTCGAAGGCGGCGGATAGCCCCTCCAACTGCGCCGCTGCTTCACCCTCGGATGGCATGAACCCTCAATTGGCTTCGAGTGTCGGGAGCCGACTCGTCAGACGTCCACACGCACGAAATGAAACACGGCGTTCTTGTAGACGACGGCCGACTCCTGCACGTCCTTCAGGTTGCGGTCGTCCTTCAGGTCGGCGTTGGCGAGGGCGAGCTGGCCCGCGCGGTGCGCCTCCGCCAGCATGCATTTGAACTCGATCTCGGAGAGGCCCCACTCGGGGCGCTGGTCGCGGATCATGCGCCACACGTGCGAGATGTAGGCCCGGCGATTGCCGACCCAGCCCTGCGCGTGGCTGGCCGCGTGCCCGCGCACCTCGCTGGCGAAACCGGCGAGGTCCGGCCGTCTGATGGCCGGCAGCGACGGCGCCGCCGGCTCGACGAGGCGCTGGCGCGCAATGGGCGCCTTGGCGATGGGCCGCGGCCGTGCCGCTATGGGCTTCGCGACGCTGTCGAGATAGCGCCGCAGCACGGCGAGACGCAGCGCGTCGAGATCGGCCTGCTGTGCGCCGGCATGCTCGGCCGCAAGCGCCGCGATGAGCCGCCCGTCGGTGCCGAAATCGCGCGGCTTCTTGGCCAGCTGCGCCGCCAGCAAACGGCCGGCCTTGGCCGACAGCCCGAGCTTGCCGGCCCCTCCGGCGCTGATCTGATTGCCGAACGCCCGCTCCAGCGCCACCGCGGCCAGCGCCGAGCGCAGCCGCGAGGGCGTGACGACGCCCTTGATGTTGAGCTTGTAGGCCCGCTGCAGAACCGCGATGCGCAGCCCGTCGGGCGTCGCCAGGGCTTTGAGGCGCTTGGCCGGTTCGCCGAGGGCCTTGGCGACCAGGCGCTGATCGCAGGCCTCCGCCCAGGAGCGGGGCGCATGGCCCTTGTGCCCAAGGAAGTTGGCGACCTGGCCGAGGCCGGCTTCGCGCGCAGTCACACGAGCGCGGGTCATCGCAATGAGGCCCGCGGCGGCGAGTGCCTCGAGCTCGCGCTCGATCAGCGCGCGTCCCTGCGCGGCAGACAGGCGATGCGCAATCAGGGGGGCGACATCGGCGGCGATCGCTGTCCGGCTCGAGCCATCCGCTTCGCAGGCGACACGCACCAGCAAAATCGCACGCAGACGATCCGCGTCGACCGAACCGCTCGCGGTCGGCTTGTCCAGGACAGCTGCCTGCATGGGCTCGAGCCTCCTCGCACGCATGGCCCGTTGCGGGCCAGACGCGTGAATTCGCGGCGTTCTCCGGACGCGCGAATCACCGGAGGCATCGGGTGCATCTTGGAGACTTCGGGCAAGAACGCCAAGACTTGGCTTGCGTGTGCTCACCGCCCCGGCGCATCGACGCCAGCCGCAATCAACCACGGCGCGGCCCAACTAAGGTCATGATTGCGTTGTCGATTGCACTCACGGGGTACGGGGCACGCACGTTTTGCCGTTCTTTGCTGGATCCGCCGCCACGGCGGGTGCAGCCGAGCGGCATTCAAAGGGACACATTGACCACCGAGTTCGTGACGTCTTGCGCTTCCCCCGCGCGCGGCCTGCCGCCCAACGTTAACGGGGGGTTAACGGATTGGCGTCATTGTGAGGGAAATCCGCAGCGTTACCGCGGGAGTGTCGTCATGTATCGCGTATTGGTGCCCGCATTCATCTGCCTGCTGCTCGCCGGCTGCAGCATGGCGAACTCGTCGCTCACGGCCGGCTTTGCCGATGCAGGCCAGCCGACTGGCGCGCTCTCCCCGAGCCGCAGCCAGCGCTCCGCCCAGACCGCCAATGCCGCGAGCATCGCCCCCTCCCCGGCGCAGCGCACCGCCAAGCCCGACGACAAGATACCCAAAGGCTCCTTCGAGAAGGCCCCGGCCGGCGCTTTGGCTGATCGGGACTACAGCAATTCGCGCCTGGACCCGGAGAAGGCGCGCGAGTTGATCAACGCCTACCGCAAGGCCAAGGGCCTGAAGCCGCTGAAGCTCAACGTGGCGCTGACGGAAGCCGCCAAAGCGCATTCGCGCGACCTCGCCAAGTGGGACCGCATCTCGCACTACGGCTCGGACGGCTCCAATCCCTGGGACCGCGTGAAGCGCGTCGGCTACCAGGCCAAGCTGGCGGCCGAGAACGTCGGCACCGGCCAGGTGACGATCGACGAAGTCATGAAGGGCTGGCAGGCGAGCCCCGGGCACAACAAGAACCTGCTGCTGCCGGACGCCCAAGAGATGGGGATTGCCCTGGTGCAGGACCCCAAGACCGAGTTCAAGACTTTCTGGACCTTGGTGATCGGCTCATCGCTGTAGCGCCGGGCCGACCCAGCTAGCGCCCGCGCACGGCGCTCCAAATGGAAATCTCGAGCTCAAGGCGGCGCTTGGCGACCACGTAGTTCATGAGCGCCGCGGCGCTGAGCGCGGTCGCTGTCGCCGCTGCCGCGCCCATCATGCCGAAGATCGGCACCAGCGCGAAGCTGAGGGCGATGTCGAGCGCGACCGCTGCCGCCAGCACGACGGCGCACAGCGCCTGCTCGCCCAGCATGTTCAGGACGAACTCGGCCGGGCCCATCGCCGCGCGAATCAGGTAGCCGACCGCGAGCACGAACATCACCGGGTAGGCGACCGTGAATTGGGGGTTGAACAGCCACAGCAGCGGCTTGCCCAGGGCCAAGATGACGACGGCGCCGACCAGCGAGGGCCAGAACGTCCAGTGCACCGCATCGCGCACGAACGCCTGCAGGCTCTCGCGATCGCCGCGCACGTTGAGCGCCGAGAAGCGGTTGGCGACCGCGCTGCCGACCGCGTAGTGGATGAACATCACGAGGCTCATGGTCTTGGCGGCGGCAAAGTACATGCCGACCTCGGCGGGCGTCATGTAGGCGGACACTACCAGCACGTCGGTGTTCTGCAGCGCGATTTCGCACACCGCAATGACCAGCAGCGGCAGCGCCGTCTTGAACCATCTCTTGAAATGGTACTGCCGTGCCGTCTTCGGGATTTCGCGGGCGAAACGCCGGCCGATCAGCAGCATCTGCACGAGCGCTGCAATCCAGGTCGCCACCACGGCCGAGCCGGCGGCGGTGCTGGCGGTCGCCGGCAGCCCCCAGGCGTGTGCGGCCGTCATGCAGGCGAGCAGCAGCAGCGGGCGCAGGATGTAGGGCGGCACCAGGCCGATCGTCATCCAGCCCCGGCCGCGCCCGATGCCGTCCTGCACATCGCTCACGGCGCACAGCGGCACGCACGCCATGGCGAGGAAGATCGGCAGCACATAGTGGCTGGTGAGCCGGTCGCCCAGCAGCCAGAGCAAGCCGACGGCCGCGCCCGCAACCACCGTGCCGGCCACCACCGCCACGACGCGGCCGCCCAGCAGCAGCCCGCGCAGCAGGCCGTGCTCGCCGCGCTCCATGTATTCCGGCACCAGCCGGATCATGGCGGTCGGGAACCCCAGCTGCGATAGGCCGGCGAGCACCAGCACCCAGGTCCACACGAACACGTAGATGCCGTATTCGTAGGCGCCCATCCAGCGCGCCAGGACGACCTGCGAAAGATAGAGGATGCCGGCGCTGGCGATGCGAACCAGAAACGCCGCGACGGCGTTGCGCTGGGTCAGGGAGCGCTCGTCGCCGGCGCGGCCGATGTCGCCGACCTGCCGGGCAAAGCCCACGACATGGCGCACGAGCGCATTGCCCAGGCCGCTCTGGCTCGATAGGGACACGATCCCCGTGTTGGGGATTCGGGCTCGGATTTCTAGGAGCAATGCTCGACCAGCCGCGCTTCCGCCCGGCGTCGTACCATTTCGGCCACGCCGGCCCACGCCCAGCTGCGCCCGGCATCGCCTTTGAGACTGTGCGCGGTGGAGAAAAACTCGGCCACATCCGCGGCCCAGGCGCCATGGCGGCCTTCGAGCACCGCCACCATCGCCTCCACCTCGCCCGGTGTGGGCGTTGCGTCCTCCTGGAAGTGCCAACCCGATGCCATCTTTGCGTCCCTAGGATCGTGCTAACGGACGAAAAGCAAGATTGGCGCCAATCCGCTCGCGGGCAATCGCGGAGCGGTGCCGGCCAGGGTTAACCACCAGCCAGAGTCGCCCCTCAATAGGCAGAGGGAGGCCGTTGCGTTAGGCTTCGGGCCGAAACGTGGAGATGCGGGCCATATGAGGATCCCAACTGTCAGGATGGCCGCCGTCGGCGCTCTCGCCTTGTGGACGCTCGCAGCGTCGGGTGCGCCGATCGCGGCGCACGACAAATCCGAGAGCAGTCCGGCGGCAGGAGCGTCCGAGGCGCGCGGCGGCTCCGATGCCACCCCAGCGCCGCTGCAGGAGGGCCAGCAGGCTCCAACCGAGGCACCCGGGCCGCCTGAGCTCGATGCAGCGCCGGCCCCGCCGGGAGCCTGCCCCGATCGTGGCCGTAAGCTCGAGCTGATCGTCTAATCCGCCCAGTTTGGCACAAGCGCCACGCCTGTTACGGCTGCGCCTTGACGGCCGCGGCCTTCTTGACCGTTTTAGCCTTCGCCTTCTGGGCGACGATCGCTTGGGCCTTCTTCTTGCGCGATTTGGCGACGCGGCGCCGGGCCGTACCACACACGTAGGAGATGACGGCCTGACGCATGGTCATGGGACCCTTGGCCCCCTCGGCCATCGGCATGGTGTCGAGCGTTTTACCCTCGAAGAGTGCCGCCCACCCGTGCGTCAGAAAGCCGTGCTCGAGCATGCTGGCTGCACGCACGCTGCGCTCATAGCCGGTCGGCTCGCCCAGCACCACCGCCACCAGTTTGCGGCCCTCCCGCGTGGCGCTGGCGACCACGTTGAAGCCGCTGTCGCAGATGAAGCCGGTCTTGAACCCGTCGGCGCCCGCGTAGTTGGCGAGCAGGCCATTGTGGGTGTGCAGCTTGCGCTTGCCCACGCGCACTTCCTGCATGGACCACAGCTGCGCGTGCTCGGGAAAGTCGCGGATTGCGGCCGTCGTCAGCTTGGCCAGATCGCGCGCGGTCGTGACCTGTGCGGCGTCCGGCAGACCATTGGCATTGGCGAACTTGGTGCGCGTCATGCCGAGCTTGGCCGCCGTGGCATTCATGCGCTCGACGAATGCGTCATGGGTACCAGCAACGGCCTCGGCCAGCATCACCGCAACATCGTTGGCGGACTTGACGATCAGGGCCTGCAGCGCCGTCTCGACGGTCATCTCGGCGCCCACGGGCAGGCCGACCTTGCTGGGGCCCTGGCTGTTGGCGAGCTCGGAGCAGCTGATCTTGGTCGCCAGCGTCAGCTTGCCCTCCTTGATCGCCTCGAAGGTGGCGTAGGCCGTCATGATCTTGGTGAGCGAGGCCGGATGCCACTGGTTGTCGGGGTCCTCGGCGTACAGCACCTTGCCATCGGCGGCATCGAACAACAGCGCCGGGCCGGCCCGTGCCGGCCCAAAGGCAGCCGGCGCAGACACGAACAGCGCAATCGCCGCTGCACAGAGCTTGGTTCTGGCCAACATGCATCCCTCTGAGAATGGCGCCTACACCCCCGTGCTGGCGGCTCGTGAATCATCCAGACGCAATTGCCGGCCGATGTCTACCACAACAGCGGGCCCGCAGGCGACCCCGCCCATCCTTGCGAGGAAAACGGCCAAGTGTGGGCAGCGTTCGCGACGGCGACGCCTGCGCTCAATTCGCCTTTGCGGTTGCGGGCCGCTTCGCCGCAGGCGACGACGGCTCCGAGTCGGGCTTGAGGAACACGTCGACGCGCATGCCCGGCAACAGGCCCGTCTGACCGTCGAGGTCGATGATGGCTTCCAACACGTCGACGTCGTTGGGCTTGCGGGGGCCGCGCTGGCCGAGCCGGCTCGGGCCCAGCGTCTGCGCCAGCGACACGACCTTGCCCCCGAAGTCCTTGCCGGCGAAGGCATCCGAGCGCACCACGGCGATCTGGCCAACCCGCATCCTGCCGATGTCGCGATCCTCGAATTCCGCCTTCACGCGCAGCGCCGAGACATCGCCGACGATGACGAGCACGTTCTCGGGCGACGGGGCAACCGTTTCCCCAGGCCTGGCATTGACCAGCAGGACGGTGCCCGTCGACGCGGCCCTGATGCGCGTGCGCTCCAGCGCCGCCTCGGCCGCCGACAGATCCGCCCGCGCCGCGGAGAGCGCGGCTTCCGGGCGGGTCGGCGCCGCCAGACCGTCCACCAACAGCGCCTTGCGCAGAGCGGCACGGGCCTGCTCGAGCCGTTCTCTGGCCTTGGCGACTGCGTCACGCGCTTTCACGACCTCGTCCGTTCCCGATCCGGTGCGGCGCGACCGCACCAGCCGGTCGAGCTCCTCGCGGCTCTGGGCGAGCTGGCGCTCCGTGTTCGCCACATTGTCCTCAGTCAACCTACGGTCCTGGGCTGGCCGGCCGACGGCTTCGTTGTTGTCGCGATCGCGCTTGCGGATGGCTGCTTCCGCCGCGGCGGAATGAACCCGCGCAAGCAGCTCGTCGTCGTCGAGGCGCACGAGCAGATCGCCGGCGGACACCTTGTCGTTCACGGCCGGCAGGACCTCGGCGATGCGACCCGGTATCTGTGCGGTGACGCGGATCTCGCCGCCGAGCGGCTCGACGCGGCCGGGAGCCGATGCAGCCCAGGTGACCTTGGTTGCCGCACCGCTCGGTGCCGCGCTCGGCTTGGGCGGTGTGTCCAACTTGGCCGACTCGGCCGGCTTGGAGCTCAAGGTCTGCGGCACGTAGTAGCCGACGCCGAGCGCCAGGACCGCTGCGACGATCAGCATGTTCAAACCGGAATCACCCCTAGGCATTGGCCTTGCGCTTTCTGTTGCGTGCCAGCTCGTGCACGGTCTCGACGCCTTCGGCGCGGCGCTCCTCGCCGACGATCAGGCCGTCCTCGATGCGCACCACCCGGTTGGCGAAAGGAATGGTTCGGGGATCGTGGGTGACGGCGAGGACGGCGCGGCTCTTGTCCCTGGCGATCTCGGAAAGGAGCTGCATGACGGCCAGACCATTCTCGCTGTCGAGCGCAGCCGTCGGCTCGTCCGCCAGCATCACCGAGGGCGACCCGACCAGCGCGCGAGCCACGGCGACGCGCTGCTGCTCGCCGCCGCTCAGGTTGGCTGGAAACGACTTGAGCTTGTGGCGCAGGCCCACCTGTTGCAGCGCGCGTTGCGCCCGCACGGTGGCCTCCGAGCCGCGCTGGCCGCGCACGTCGAGCGCAACCTTCACGTTCTGCTCGGCCGTGAGCGTCTCGAAAAGATTGTAGGACTGGAAGATGAAGCCGATGCGCTGACGGCGCAGCTTGGCCAGCTCCTCCGGCAGCAGGCCGGTCGTATCCCGCCCGGCGAGGGTGAGCGTGCCCGCGGTCGGCGTCAGGATGCAGCCGAGGATCGACAGAAGAGTGGTCTTGCCGCTGCCCGAAGGCCCCATCAGCAGGGTCAGCTCTCCGGCATGGAGCTCGAGGCTGACACCCTTGAGCGCGCGCACCTTGCCGGCGCCGTGCCCCAGCTCCTTGACGATGTCGCGCGCTTCCAACATGACCTCGCCCGGGGCGGCAGGAAGCACGGAAACCACGGTGGCTGTCGCGTCGGGCGTCATCATCGGTTGAACACCATGGCTGGATCGATGCGCATCACCTTGCCGATGGCGGCGATGGCCGAGAGGGTGCACATACCGACGGTCAACGCGAACAGCACCGCCGCCAGCGCCGGCGTCATCACGATCGGCAGCGCCGTCGCCTCGCTCAGGTAGACGATGGTCATCGCAATGCTCATCCCCAGCGCATAGCCGAGCACGGCGCTCAAGCCGGCCTGCGCCAGGATCACCCGGTGGATGTAGCCCGAGGAGGATCCCAGCGCGCGCAGGGTGGCGAACTCGGTCAAGTGATCCTTGGTGCTGGCATAGAGCGTCTGCGCCACGATGACCGTGCCGACCACGAGGCCGAGCACGGCCCCGCCGAGCAGCGCCACGCCGGCGCCGGTCGAAAACAGCCAGTGATTGAGGCTGCGCTCGCGGAACTCGGCCTTGGTCAGGACCTCGCTGTCGGGCACTCGGGCACGGATGGCGCTGCGAACCTCTTCGACGCCGGCGTCCGGCGCAACCTTGACCAGCACGAAGGTGATCTTGTCGGCCGGCATGTCGAGCAGCGCACGCGCCCGATTGATGGTGGTGAAGACATAGGGGGTCACGGTGAACGAGCGGATGCCGTCGGTGAGGCCGGTGACCCGCACGCGCGCTGCCCCGACCTGCGCGGTGTCGCCGATACCGTTCAGCCCCAGCTCCGACAGGTAGGTCTTGTCGACAATCGCCGCATCGCGCGCGCCCAGGCCCGACACATCGCCCTCGACGACATTCCACGGGCTCAAGCCGCCGTCGTCGCGCTCGGAGCCGATCACGACTGCGAGCGTCGATCCCCCGGTCGGCTTGCGCCAGTCGGTGAACGCGGCAATCAGCGGAATGGCGCTGGCGACCCCCGGCGTAGCGAGCGCGGCATATCGGTCGCGCACGCTGATCGGCTGCGCCTCCTCGAAATTCTTGGTCGCGTAGGCCATCACCCACAGATCGCCGTCCGACCGGTCGATCATCGAGATGATCATGGTGCGGGCGCCGAGGTAGAGGCCAAGCTGCACGGCCACGAGGACGATCGAGAACAGGATGCCCACGAGCGTCACGGCGAGCCGCACGCGGTCATGAAAAAGATTGCGGAATGCCAGCGTGAGGGTCATCGCGACGCGGAACACCTTCGAGACTTCACCTCGGCCCAGCGCCGGTGTGGGCCGCCGATCGCCAACGCACTGCTGCGCAGTGCACGCAAGACTGCGGGGCCTGCGTCGGCCGGGCGATCCATCGTGCGCTGCTTATATAGGAAGTTGCACCCCCAATGACGACCACTCCGCGGCACAGTAAAGGCGGCGGTTGCCAATTGCCGCACGCGCCGGCGGCCCGGAACTATGCCCAACGGCTGGCGTTTCGAACTCGCAAGTGCCTCAAATCGCCCCATTTTCAGCCTATTGGTTGCATATCGGCCTGAGCAGAGCTTCTCTTGACGGGAGATCACGCCATGCGTCTCCGCGACCATTCGCGCTTCTGGCACGCCCTCGCCGCGGCTGCAGCTCTTTCGCTCGTGGCCTTCGCGGCGGACGCTCAGCCCCGCACGGGCGGCGTCGCGGGCGTTTGGATCGACCACACCGGGCAGGGAGCCGTCGAGATCACGCCCTGCGGACCCAACATGTGCGGCAGCGTCGTGTGGCTCAAAGACCCGCTCAAGAAGTCGAAGAGCGGCCGCCCCATCTGCGGCGCCCAGATCCTCGGCGACTTGCGCAAGCGGCCCAACGACGCCTGGGACGAAGGCTGGATCTACAATCCCGAAGACGAGGAGCGCTTCAGCGCCGAGATCAAGCTCAAGAACGAGAGCACGCTGCTCGTCACCGGCTATCTCGGCATCAAGCTGCTGGGCGAGACCTTCACCTGGAAGCGCGCGCCCGACACGCTCGAGCGCTGCGCGGGCAAGCGCGCGATCTAGCGCGTGCGCCGGGGTAGCACGGTCATTCGACACCGGCACCTCGAACGTCGGCACCTCGAATTTCGGCACCTCGGACAATGCGGGCAACCTCGGCCTTTGCCAGCAGGCCGCCCTGCAGCCAGCTCACGAAGCTCGCCGTGCGATCGGCCACGAGGTTGCGCTGCTGGTCCAGGGTGACCATGTGGTAGCTGTCGTCGAGGACCAGCGTGTCCACCAGGCCGCCCAGATGCGTCTGCAGGTAGTGGGCGTTCTTGAGGCTCGCGATGTCGTCCTGGCGCGGATGCACGATCAGAGCGGGCTGGCGCACTGCGGCGAGGTCCTGCTTCACCGCTGCTACCAGCGAGTTGAAATTGGCAAACGAGCGCAGCGGCGTGCTGAACACACCGGCTTGGCTGGTGTCGCCGCTCTGCATGGCGGATACGACCAGCGCGCGCACACGTACATCCTTCAAGCCATAGGGCTCGTGCTCGGCGATATCGAGCTCGAGCCTGATCGGCGTCGGGCGCACGTAGTGAATCGCCCGGGAGTACCAGGGCATCGACCAGCCGTCGAGCTTCAGCGTCGGCGCATAGAGCAGCAGGCCATGCACGTCCTGCGGGCGATGCTGAGCAAGGCGCAGAGCCAGGATGCCGCCCATCGACAGGCCGCCGGCAAGGATCACGTCGCAGTGCTCCTTCAGCCGGTCGTGCGCGGCCTCTACGCTCGCGTACCACTCCTGCCAGGTCGAGCGGCGCAATTCCTCGGGCGTGCCGCAGTGGCCGGCGAGCTGGCAGCAAAGAACGGTGTGGCCCGCGCGCGCCAAGCCCTGCGCGATGAACCTGAGCTCGATCGGCGTTCCGCCCAAGCCATGGATCAGGAGGATGCCGAGCCGCCCGCCCGGAAGAAGCTGGCTGCGATCCGGGATCTGCTCGTCGCTTTCGTGGTCTTGCCCGTCGGTCATCACGCTGTGCACATCACTTGATACTTGTTCCATCCGGTTTGCCACCCCCGCGGGGCCAGCTTTCGCGCGTTCGGTCTCGCCCGCCTTCAACGCGGCCCATCTTCAGCGAGGCCCATCTTCAACGAGAACGGGCAGGAACCTCGTTCACAGCCGAGTCCCTCTCTCCCGTTGTGGAAGGGCCCGACAAGACGTCTTCTGTCTGAAGGCTACCTCGGAGCTGAAACCCGAAACCGTCCAGGCGGTTCCAGCCCGCGGGCCTCGATGATCCCAATACGGTGCACCCCTCTATCTCACGGCTTGCTCACACGATGCAGAACGCGGTCGAGCAGCTTGAGGCTGAGATCCATCTCGTTCTTGGTGATATGCAGGCTCGGTGCCAGCGTGACGACATTCTTGTAGTAACCGCCAATATCGAGCACGAGGCCGTACTTGCGGCCGTCGACCTCGATGTCGCCCTCGAGCCCGATGTCGACCATGCGGTCGACGATCGCCTTGGACGGCGTGAAGCCGTCGTGCGGCTCGCAGATCTCCATGCGCAGCGCCATGCCGAGCCCGTCCACGTCGCCCACGATTCTGTAGCGGCGCTTGAGGTCTTCCAGGCCCTTCAGCAGGTAGGCCCCCTTCTCCATCACCATCGACTCGTAGTCGGTCTCGCGCATCATCTTCATGGCCTCGAGCGCGACGGCCGTGCCCATGGGATTGGCGTTGAAGGTCGAGTGGGTGGAGCCCGGCGGGAAGATGGTAGGGTTGATCAACTCCTCGCGCGCCCAGATCCCTGCCAGCGGATTGAGGCCGTTGGTGATCGCCTTGCCGAACACGATGACGTCGGGCTTCACGCCGAAGTGCTCGATCGACCAGAGCTTGCCGGTGCGATAAAAGCCCATCTGGATCTCATCGACGACCAGCAGGATGCCGTACTTGTCGAGCACCCGCTTCAGCTCGATGAAGAAGTTCCTCGGCGGGATCACGTAGCCGCCCGTGCCCTGGATCGGCTCGACGTAGAAGGCGGCATACTCGGCCTGGCCCGCTTTCGGGTCCCAGACGCCGTTGTATTCGCTCTCGAACAGGCGCTCGAACTGCTTGACGCAGTGGTGGCCGTATTCCTCCTTCGTCATGCCCTTGGGGCCGCGGAAGTGGTAGGGGAACGGCACGAACTGGGCGCGATCGCCGAAGTGGCCGTAGCGCCGGCGATAGCGGTAGGACGAGGTGATGGCCGAGGCGCCGAGCGTGCGGCCGTGATAGCCGCCTTCGAAGGCGAACATCAGGCTCTTGCCGTTCTTGGCGTTGCGCACCAGCTTCAGGCTGTCCTCCACCGCCTGGCTGCCGCCCACATTGAAGTGGATGCGCCCCTTCATGCCGAACTTCTGCTCGGCATCCTTGGCGAGGATGGCGGCGAGCTCGATCTTCTCACGGTGCAGGTACTGGCTCGCGACTTGCGGCAGGCGGTCGAGCTGGCGCCGCACCGCCTCGTTCAGGCGCTCGTTGCGATAGCCGAAGTTGACGGCCGAATACCACATCTGCAGATCGAGGTATTCGCGACCCTCGGCGTCGTAGAGGAAGCAGCCCTCGCAGCGCTCGAAGATCTTGGGTGGATTGGTGTAGTGGACCGTGTCGCCGTGCGAGCAGTACTCGGCCTCGAGCTCAAGCAGCTCCGCCTGCGACAGCTCGCGCTGGCGCGCTGCGAATTTCGCGGCCGTATCCCTGGCCAACTTCACTGGCTTGTGCATGTACGGTTGCTCTCTGTCCCTGACTTATTCTTCTGCCCGCTGCATCAGCGCGGCGGCGCCGGGAGCGACCCGGTCGCCCTGCTCTTCCAGCCAGCCGGCCAGCAGCTCGGTCGCGTCCGCAAAGTCGGCGAAGGCAAAGTGCGGCAAGTCGGCCGTCGCGCAATGCTCCAGCAGGGCGCTCTTGGCCAGCACCAGGTCGGCGCGGCCGGCCACGCAGAAGTCGGAACGGCCGTCGCCCACCACGATGCGCAGCTCCCGCGGCGCTCCCTCCGTGAACCGGCACTTACAATTGCCCGACAGCGACCGGCAGTCGCTGCGGGCGTGGGGGAAGGTCAGCCGCCAGCGGTCGTGGCCGCGCCATTCCAGGCGATTGGCGTAGAACGGCAGATCGAGCCCGTAGCGGCGCAACACGGCGCCGACCGTGCGATCGATGCCATCCGATACCACCGTCACGCGGTGGCCGAGCGCGCGGCACAACCCTGCAAACTCGGCAAAGCCGGGATCAATCTCGATGCCGGCGATGAACGCATCCATCTGCGATTGGCTGGCACGCACCAGGTCGATCTGGCGCACGAGGCACTCGCGCGAGCCCATGCGGCCCGCTTTCCAGTCATCCTCGATGTCTCGCCACGCGGGCGCAGCGAAGCGCTCCAACAGGAGATCCGTCGTATCGACGGTGGCGATCGTTCCGTCGAAGTCGACGAAGACGCGGCACTTCACACGCGGACGCGACACGTAGTTAGAACCCGTTGATGGAAATACCGCACCTTGGCCTGGGGGTGGGCGTGGCCGAGGGCCTCTTTATCTTTCAATGAACCGGAAGCCAACCGGTTTCATTCACGTTTACGTTAACCAGCCATCTATCGATTGTGTCGATAGGAGGCGGCCGCTCGACCGAGAGTCGGCGTGTGGCACCGAGATGGTCTAGAAACAGGCCGCAATTCGGGCACCGCGCCGGGACAGTTGGCCGCAGCGCCTCCCAGCTCCTAGTCCAGGTTAGCGACAGGTTGGTGACGTTCGTTCACTGACGTCTTCGTTCGAGCAGCGCCACGGCGATGTAACCGACGGTTGCAGCCAACAGCCCCGTCACGTACGGCGCGGTCCAACCGAGCAGAAATTTCCCTGACGCCCAGACCAATAGCCCAGCCGAGATCGACGCATAGGCGCTCGCGGGTCCGCCGAACGTGCTGAAGAGGGCAAACAGCGCCGCAACGAACACGCCGGCGCTGCCGAAGGCGGATGCGGTCTCCACCAGATCATGAATGCGCTGCGCCGACACGGAGATGAAGTAGGCGACCACGCTCAAGGCCATGACCGTCATGCGCACGGACCACAGCTTGCCGCGGTCCGAGAGATCGGGGATCAGGCGCACCACGATGTTGTGGGAGACCTGCGAGGCAGGCGCATGCAGAGCGGCGTGCACGGCCGAGAGGATGGCGGAGACGATGGCGCCGACAAAGGCGACGTACAAGATCCCCGGCAGATAGGCCTGCGCCAGCCTCGGCACGATCTGCTCGGCGTCGGGTACGGAGGGGAGCAGGCTCGGTCCGACGAGACCGAGAAACACCGGGATGAGGCCAACCATCAGGTAGACGACTCCGCCGATCACGGTGCCCGTGGCCGCCACCTGCGCGGTTCTGGCGCCGAGGAACCGCGAGATGAGCTCCACGGCGACGATGGTCCCGCACACGGGAATTGCGAGCTGCTCGATCGTCGCTAGCCAGCCCTCCTCGACCTTGAGGAGCTTGAGCCGCTCCGGCTCGACCTGGGCAAGACCGGCCGTCACACCACCAACTTGCCCGGCAACGATGGCGCCGAGGATGAGCAGCCCCAGCACCACGGCCACCCCCTGCACGGCGTCCGTGACCGCGTCCGCCAGCAGTCCGCCGACGACCGAATAGGCAGCCACCAGGACGGCTGCGAGCGTGATGGCGGCGGCGAGGCCCATGCTGGAGTTCGCGCTCATCACCTGCCCGAACGCGCGCACCTGCGCCGCCGCCCAGATGACGGAGCCCGGCAGCAGGATCAGGACGACCAGCTGCTCCACCCCCTGCGAATAGCGCTGGCGGAACAGGTCCGCGAAGGTCGTGAGCCCGCGCGTCCACAAAGCCCGGGCAAACAGCAGGCCGACGATGATGATGGCCGCGGCGTAGCCCAGCGGATCGACGATCGCCCCGGTGAGGCCCTTCTCGTAGACCGCGCCGCCCGAGGCCACGATCGCCTCCGCGCCGAAGTAGGTGGCGAAAACGGAGAACATCACGAGGCCGGTGCCCAGCCGTCGGCCGGCAAGGATGTAGTCGGCCTCGCTGGCCATGCGGCGGGAGACCCAGGCGCCCACCGCGAACTGCACGAGCACATAGCCAACAATGGCAAACAGAACCGTGTTCATTTCACCGCCCCCATCGGCAGATCGCCCCCTCGCTGCGCCTCATTATAGGCATCCGGCGCCGGCGCAGCCATGCGGGGGAGGGCGCCGCCGCAGTTCGTACGCTTTTGCGTGCTTTAGGTTGGAATTGAGCATTTCGGGCGGCTGTCCCCATATTGCGCCCATCGCCGCCGGAGATCTCAGGGACACCAATACCGAGCATGTCGAGCACACTAGTGAGCAGAGCCCGCCTTCGACCCGCCGTCTCCTGCCTGACAGCCGCCGCCCTGGTATTGGCGCAGGCATCGCCCGCAAGCGCGGCCTCGGCCATGTCGCGGGCGGAATACGAGGCCTGCCAGGCGCGCGACGAGAACGGCTTCCGCGCTGCGGTCGAGAGCATCACCCGCAAGGGCCTGGAGAGCGGCATCGCCAACCTCGACTACAAGGCCCTGGTCGCCGACGAGTGGCGACGGGGCAATGTCGATGACGTGATCGATCGCCAGGTCGATCAGGCGATCGGCCAGGTGCGCGACGAGTCGAGCTGGTTCAAGCTGTGGTCGTCGCTGGCCTCGCGCGAGACGTCGCAGGAGCTGGCCACGACCGCCGCCGAGCGGGTGTACCGGTCGGAGCCGATCAAGAAGGCCATCGAAAACCTGGCGACCGGCATCGGCAAGGAGATGGGCAAGCGCATCGAGCTCGCCACCATCGATACGGCGGGCCCGGCGACCCAGTGCATGCAGGCCTTCCTGGGGCGGCGCTACGGCTCGATGATCGCCCGCATCGTGGCGACCGGCGCGGGCAAGGAATACGGCATCGATCCCACCAAGACCGGGGCCCAGGTATCGTCCGGCCAGGTGCTGGTCGAAGGCACCGGTGGCATCGCCGGCACGGTCGTGCTGGTGGTGCGCCGGCAGCTCGCCAACATGGCCGCGCGCATCGGCCAGCGCATCGTCGGGTCCGTGCTCTCCCGGCTGGTCTCGGTCGTCGCCGGTGGCGTCGGACTGGTGCTGATCGCCAAGGACGTCTGGGATTTCCGGCACGGCGTGCTGCCCATCATCGCCGGCGAGATGAAGGCGAAGGAGACCAAGGACAAGGTGCGCGCGGAGCTGGCGAAGTCGATCGCCGACCAGATCGGCGACAGCGTCAAGGAGATCGCCGAGAAGACGGCCGAGCGCGTGGTGGAGATCTGGCAGGAATTCCGCCGGGCGCACGCCAAGGTCGTGGAGCTGGCCGAGCGGCAGGATGATTTCAGGCGCTTCCTGGAGACGGTGAAAGCCGACGACATGCCCCGTCTCGACGAGATGGTCGGCCTGGTGCTGGCGAGCGAAGGCGAGGCCGGCGTGACCAAGCGGCTGGGCGACGGCACACTGCATCGCGCCGTGACCACGCTGCCGCCGGCAGCGCTGGAGATCGCCCGCGAGGCGCGATCGCTGGAGACGTCGCTGCGATGGGCGGCCGTTGCCGGCGACAGCCTGCCGAAGGTGGTGGAGTATGAAATTCACCGGCGCGCCAGGCCCGAGGCCTTCACGCTCGCGACCCTGCAACGGCTGATCGGCCTGCAGGACAAGCTGGCCGTGACGCGGCTGGCTTCCTTGCAGCCCTCGGCGCGCCACGCCCTATTCGAGCTCGACGACATCGAGATCAAGAAGCTCGCGCGCGCCCTCGACGAACCTCAGCTCGACAGCCTGTCGGGCTACCTGACCGGGCTCGACAAGGGGCCGTCCCAGCGCGTGCTGCGCGCGGTGGTGCAGGCGCCGGCGCGCATGGCCGAGCTGGCGCGGCCGAGCGTGCGCGAGGCGATCCTGGCCAGCCGCGACCAGGCGGCGGCGGTGGGCATGATGCTGCAGGCCAGCGCGCTGCCCAATCCCGGCCTGCTGCTCGAGCACGCCCAGCTCGCGCTCGAGGGGCGCATCAGCCCCTGGCTGCTGTGGGCCAAGCATTCGGTGGCGATGGCGGCCACCGGCGTCGCGGCGCTGCTGTTGCTGCTGATCATGAAGCGGCTGCTGTTCCCGGCGCGGCAGCGCATCGTGGTGCAATCGGGTGTTCCCGGAAGGGCGCGCGGAGGCCGGGCCTGATGCGGCTGGTCACCAGCGAGACCCTCGACCGCCCGGTCGAGATGGGCGAGATGGTCTACGCCTGCGCCGTCAGCGGCGCCAACATCCTGCGCGACATGCGCGAGGCCGTGATCAACACCATCGGCGGCCGCATGACGAAGTACGAGGGCCTGCTCGACCGGACCATCGCCTACGCGCTCGACAACCTCTCCGCGCGCGCCGCCGAGCAGGGCTACGACGGCGTGCTCGGCATCCGCATCTCGCACCCGATGATCACCAGCGGCGCCATCGAGGTGGTCGTGTCCGGCACCGGCTTTCGCTATCGCGACGGGGCGGGCGCGAGCTGAACCTTCATCAGAGCCGGCCGCCAGTTACCCACACCATGCTGCGGCGCGCCGGTGCACGCGGGGGGCGGGGTTGCTATAAGCGGCAGCCGATTCACACGGTTCGCGATTCGCAGCGCGAGCCGCTGCGAGCCGGACATGGGGACAGCCCCCAGAGTTTGCGTCGTTTGCCTGGCCAACAAGGGAGACCGAACTCATGGCGCTGAAAGCTCCGGGAATCATCGTTTTCATGCTGTCCATCGTCGTGGCGCTGGCCGTGCTGTTCTCGCGCTTCTTCGGCGCAACGGTGCCTTACCTCTCGGGAGGCGACACGACCCAGTTCTACGCCATGGCCGTTGCCTATCTCGTGTTGCTGCTCGGCTGCATCATGCGCGGGCTGTAGCAACGCACCAGCCCGGCTGCCGCCCAGATCTGTGTGCGAATCTGTCGCGCGGCTTTTGGTGCGCTGGTCAAGGGCCCACGCCGCGCGTTCTAGTTTCACAATGAAAGTCCCATTGCCTCCAGGGGAACAAGCTACGCCGCGCCGGTTCACGCCGCGGGCGCGCGAGATCATGCTCGCCGCATTGTTGACGCTTGCAGCCGTCGGCTTCATTGCTGCGGCGCTGCTGCGCGGAGACGGAAGCTCGCCTCGGGCGCCAAGCGTGGAGACGGCCCGCAAGCCGCCAGGCAGTTAGGTCGCGTGCTCGTTGACGAGCCCGACGCCGATGTCGGCTGTTCACCGCAAACCGGACCGGCGCTAGGTCGATGTCCAGCGGCAGAGGTTGACCCCAACCGACCGTGTGGCTCGCGCGCTCGCCTTCATGAGCGTCCAGCGCTGGCAAACATGCCTAATCGTCGAACAGAGCGACGGCACGGATTGGGCTTCCGGTGCCGCCCTTGATCTTGAGCGGAAAGCCGATGAACCGGAAGCGGCCCTTGCCGACGAGCTTATCGAGATTGCAGAGCCCCTCCATGTGGGTGAAGCCGAGATCGCGGCAGACGTGATGCACCTCGAAGTTATTGCGCCCCGGCCTTCCGGGGCTGACGGCTTCGACGCCGAACATGGTGATGCCCTTCTTGCCGAGCCAGGTCGCTGACGCCTTTGTCAGACCCGGGAAGTCCGTGAGATAGGCGTCAGTGCCGTAGCAGCGCCGATAAAAGTCCATGTGCAGAAGGACAGTGTCCTTGGGCTTGATGGAGATGCCTGCGGCTTCCTCGGCCTTCTGCAAATCCTCGATCGAGATGTCCGATTTGAGCGGTTTGTTCGCTAGGTCGAGGCAGACGGCTTCGGTGAAGAAGTTCTCGAGCGGCATCTCGTCGATCCCCTTGGCGCCCGGCCTTGCATCGAAATGCACAGGTGCGTCGACATGCGTGCCGGCGTGATCGCCCATGGCTACTGAAAGGGTGGCGGACGAGAATTCGTAGCCGTCATCCTCACGCATCTCCTGATGCGTGCCGAAGGACGTGATGATGACGGGCGGATGCGTCAAGATGCGCGGCATCTTGTGATAAATCTCGCGACTGAGGTCGATGAGCCGCATGGGTCCTCCAGCAAGGTTGCACGGGGCGCGAGCGAGGTTGGTCGGAATGGACTCAATCTTTTACCGACAAGGCCAGTCTCACGCACCGCGCAGGCGCATGAGACCGACCCTTCAGGATGCCTTTTGGTGTGTGTTCAGTGATTGGCAGCCTTGAGAACCGGCATCCAACGGGCAACCTCACGCACGACCAGCTTCTGCAGGGCGTTAGGCGAGCGGCCAGCCCGGTCCGGGATGACGCTGCCAAGGTCGAGCAATCGCTTGCGCGTGCCCTCCTCGTCAAGAGCTTTGACAAGCGCCTCATTCAGCTTGGCGACCACGTCTTGCGGGGTATCTTTGGGAGCAAAGAGCGCAAGCCACGCCGAGACCTCGAACTCGGGCAGGCCGCCCTCCCTGGTCGTTGGAACGTCCTTGATGGCCGGCGAGCGCTCGGCGGCCGCGATGCCGAAGGCTTTGATCGTGCCCGCCTGGATATGCGGCGCAACGTTCACGATCTGGTCACAGCCGAAGTCGACCTGTCCGGCGACAAGGTCGTTGAGGGTCGGTCCCGTGCCGCGGTAGGCGACCCGAGCGGTCTTGGTCCCCATGATCGATTGGAGAAGAGTGCATGTCGTGTGAGAGACCGAGCCGACGCCGGCGTGCGCTTCGTTTACCTTGTCCTGGTTCTTTCTTACGTAGTCGACGAACTCCTGGAGATTGTTGGCCGGAAAATCCTTCTTGGCGACGATCAGAATCGGCGTGGCGGCCATCAGTCCAATGGGCGCAAAATCCTTGACGGGATCGTATTTCAGATTGGGATATTGCGCGGGCGCTGCACCGTGGGTCCCCATGTGACCCATCATGATGGTGTAGCCATCTGCCTTGGCTTGCGAGGCACGGGTGATGCCGGTTGTACCGCCGGCCCCGGTGACGTTCTCCACGACGATCGGTTGGCCGAGCGTCCTGGCCATGTGCTCGCCGACGATGCGGACGACAGTGTCGCCCGGTCCGCCGGACGCGAACGGAACGATCACGGTGATCGCCCGCTCCGGGAAAGCGGCCGCCGCCGGCATGGCACCGGCAACAAACGCTAATGCGGCTATGCCTGATCTTACGGTGCTGAGTGGCTTCATCGTCATTCTCCTTGTCATGCGATGTCCAAAACAGAATGTCTGAGGACCCTCCGACCCTGTATGCGTGACAAGAGACGCACAATGCGGAATGTGCTAACTGTGCCTTAGGCGCAGCCGAAGGCTCGTCCCTACGATGTCCATAAGGTTCGATCTGACCGACCTGCGATTGTTCGTGCACGTCGCCGAAGCTGGCAGCATTACGCACGGGGCCGCTCGCGCGAACATGACACTGGCGTCGGCGAGCGAGCGCATCCGGGCCATGGAAGAGGCGCTCAGCGCTCCGCTCCTGGAAAGGAAGCGCCGGGGGGTTCAGCTCACTTCAGCAGGAACAGTGCTCCTGCATCACGCATGGATCGTCGCGCAGCAGCTGGAGCAAATGCGCGGCGAGCTGGCCAATTTCGGGAAAGGCCTGAGAGGACATGTCCGCTTGCTGTCGAATATCGTCTCGATGGAATTTCTGCCGGTACCCCTGGCGGCCTTTCTCTCTGCCCATCCGAATATCGACGTCGACCTTGAGCACCACGGAAGCGGGGAGATTGTTCGATCAATCGCCGCGGGCCGCGGAGATATCGGCATTGTCGGGGAGACCGTTGATCCAGCCGCGGAGCTGGAGAGCTTTCCCTTCGCGGAGGGCCGCCTGGTCCTGGTGACGCCACTGCGACACCCGCTCAGTCGGCATCGTAAAATTGCGTTCCGCGAAGCTCTCGACCGTGAGTTCGTGGTCTATGCCGCGGGCAGCCCGATGCAGGACTTGTTGAACTATCATGCCTTCCGCGCCGGTCGCCGGTTCAAGCTGCGAATCCGCCTCAACGGGTCCGACTTGATGTGTCAGATGGTAGAAAAGGGCATCGGTCTCGCCATCCTGCCCGAAACAGCAGCTCGGCGATGCCAGGAGTCAATGGCTATCCGGGTCATTCCTCTTACGGACACTTGGGCTCTTCGCCACCTCACGATTTGCGTGCGAAGTTTCAGGTCCCTGCCCGCACACGCTCAACGGCTCGTCGAGTTTTTGAGGCCACCCACGCCGGTGCCTTGATGGTCGTGTCCTGGCTTCCAGACAAGTCACTGCCGAGTATCGACGGGTTTCGTCGGCTCTTGGCACCTCTCCGACCTTCGCAATACTTGCGTCCTGCGCCGGCACTTGGTTGCATCGCGGACATCGGCGTCAATCGGCGCGGCTTGTTTGTGAGTACACGACTTTGGTCCCGCTTCCTGCGAGTCTGCGTGGCTATTGCGCCGTCCAGCCGCCGTCGATGGAGTAGTTGGCGCCGGTGATGGAGGCCGCTGCCTCGCTCGCCAGGAACGCGGCCAGCGCCGCCACCTGTGCGACCGTCACGAACTGCTGGGTGGGCTGGCGCGACAGGACCTGCCGCTTGGCCTGCTCCTCGGTGATGTTCTCCGACTTGGCGAGATCGGGGATCTGCTTTTCGACCAGCGGCGTCCACACGAACCCCGGCGAGATGGCGTTCGCCGTCACGCCGTGCTCGGCGAGCTCCAGCGCCACCACCTTGGTGAAGCCCGCAAGGCCGTGCTTGGCCGACACGTAGGCGCTCTTGAAGGGCGAGGCGCGCAGGGAATGGGCCGAGCAGATGTTGATGATGCGCCCCCACTTGCGCTTCTTCATGCCGGGGATGGCGGCGCGCGTGGTGTGGAAGGCCGACGACAGGTTGATGGCGATGATCGAATCCCACTGCTCGATGGGGAACTCCTCGACCGGCGCCACGTGCTGGATGCCGGCGTTGTTGACCAGGACGTCGACGCTGCCGAAGTCGCGCTCGGCCTTGCCGATCATGTCGGCGATCTGGTTGTGGCGCAGCATGTTGGCTGCATCGAAACCGACGCGCGTGCCGTGCGCGGCCACCTCGCGGATGGCCTTCTCGTTGTCCTTCTCGGTGCCGAGACCGTTGACGACGATGTTGCAGCCGGCCTCGGCCAGGGCATGGGCGATGCCGAGGCCGATGCCGGACGTCGATCCGGTCACGACGGCGGTCTTGCCTTTGAGGGTCATGTTGGGGGGCATGGGGGTCATCTCTCGATAGGCTCATGTCGAACAACTGGACGCATCCTGCCGCAAAGCTGGCGGCTTGCCTACGCTGCTGACGTCGCTGCTGACTGACGACAGCGCAGTCAACCTCGGCTAAAAAAGGTGCAGGGGAGCACGAAGTTCCCAATGGCCGAAAGTGGAGGATGTGTGATGACGCCGGAAGCAAAGCTAGCCTCGATGGGCCTCGCCCTGCCCGAGATCCCCAAGCCGTTGGCCAACTACGTCCCGTTCAAGCGCCACGGCGACACCCTCTACCTCTCGGGCCAGGGCCCCCGGCGCAACGACGGCACCATGGCGACCGGCGTGGTCGGGCGCGACGTCACCGTCGAGCAGGCCTACGAGCACGCCAGGCTGGTCGGCCTCGGCCTGCTCGCGGCCGCCAAGGCGGCGGCCGGCGACCTTGGCAAGATCGAGGTGCTGAAGGTGCTGGGCATGGTCAACGCCGTGCCGGGGTTCGGCGATCAGCCCAAGGTGATCAACGGCTGCTCGGACCTGTTCGTTGCCGTGCTGGGCGAGCGCGGCCGCCACGCCCGCTCGGCCGTCGGCATGGGCTCGCTGCCCAACAACATCACGGTCGAGGTCGAAGCCGTGATGCGCATCCACGATTGAGCCTGGATCTGGGTCCCGGATATTCGCTGGCGCGAATTCCGGGATGACAGTCCTACGGCAAATACCCCTTCTCCAGATCGAGCGACTGGCGCGCCAGCTCGCGGCCCGCGGCGTCGCTGACGGCGAGGCTCCACGTCAGGTTGGTGCCGCGCTCGAACGAAGTGGTGGAGCGTAGCCGCGCCGTCAGCGTCTGGCCGGCCTTCAAGGTGATCGGCGCGAGCGCCGGGAGATAGAGCTGCTCCCAGTGCGTGCGCGGGCTGAGCGGGCTGGTCGAGAGGCTGATGCCGGGGGCGAGCTCGGTCGACCACCACAGCGCCAGGCCGGTGATGGTGGTTGGCCGGCTCGCGCGCCAGGCCGCCTCGCCCGAGCGTGCCGTCTTGTTGCGGCGGGTGAAGGCAAGCTTGTCCCAGGATCTGGCGGCGGCGCCGCCCTCGAGCAGATCGGCCCGCTCGAGCCAGCGCACGTAGATGTTGTTGAGGCTCATGGCCTTGGCCGGACCGAAATCGAGCCCGTAGCCGACCTCGTCCCATACCGCCAGCTCCCGCCAGAGCCGCTCGGACGTCACGGGGCAGACGAACTGCTCGACGCTCTGCGGGATGATCACGCCGCCGGGCTCGAGGAACCGCGCGCGCGCATCATTGACGGTGCCGATGATGTTCTCCTCGAAGGGATAGTTGCCCAGCGTCTCGCACACGACCACGTCGACCTTGTCGGGCCCGGCGACCTCGGTGGAATGCACCTGCGCGATGCGGCAGTTAGGCAGCCGGTTGTGCTTGATGAGCTTGCGCGCCACGGAGGCGACTTCCGCCGTCTCGTAAAGGTCGACCCGCTTGGCCCCGAGCTTGGCCGCCAGGAAGCCGAGGAAGCCGGTGCCGGCGCCGATATCGGCAACGGTGGTCTCGCCCGGCACGATCACGCGCTGCAGGGCAGCGTGGAAGGCTGAGTTGCGGACGCCGTCGGCCAGCAGGGTGCGGTGATATTCGATGCGCATGGGGAGCGGGCGAATAGCGAGTAGGGAGTAGTGACATAGTCCAATCGCCGGCGGAGCACTACTCGCTATTCGCTACTCCCTATTTCGCTCATGCCTTGCGAAAGCCATTCCGTTCGGCAAAGGTCCCAGTGCAACAAGCCCAGATCACGCACCATCGATGTCTCAGCCCCCCTCACCCACCGCCAGCGCGTCCGTGCGCTCGGGCCTTGCTGCAGTCGACCGCTATCTCGACGGCGGATACGCGTCCGTGGTCGGCATGTCCTCGCGCTTTGCCGCCGCCGTCTGCTGCGGCCTCATGCGCATCCAGGGCGGACTAGGCGTCACCGGCCCGGCGGTCGAGATCGGGCCGTTCGAGGGGCGTTTCTTCATCGCGCTCGCGCATGCACTGGCCCCCGGCGAGCGGGCGCTCGGCATCGACCTGTTCGACTGGCCGAACCCGGAAATCATCGACCGGTTCGAAGCCAACTGCGCCACGCACGGCATCCCCGCGGAGCGGCGCATCACCTGGAAGGCCGACAGCCGCACCATGGCCCCCGAGGAGTTGCTCGCCAAGCTCGGAGGCGAGAGCGTGCGCTTCTTCCACGTCGACGGCGAGCATTCCCGCGCGGCGCTGAGCAAGGACCTGGAGCTTGCCACCGCCGTGCTGGCTGAGGGTGGCGTCATCGTGCTCGACGACATGCTGCACCCCGGCTACCCCACCCTGATGGTGGCCGTGCACGAGTACCTGCAGCGCCACCCCGAGATGTGCGTGCTGTGCATCATCGACCGCGAGACGGTGGTCGCCGCCACCAAGTTCGTGCTCTGCCGCACGGAATGGTTCAAGCGCTACGAGGAGCGCCTGCTGGAGGCCTATGAGGCGAACGTGTGGCCGCTCGGTGCCGATTTCGAGCCGCACTGGTGCCTGGTTCTCTCCCTCGACACGCGCCTCGCCGACATCGTGTGACGCTCGTCATGCCCGCGTCGTGTCGAAGGCACGCCTTCGGCATGAAGGCGGGCATCCACGCCAGGTGCCTGTGGTGCCGCGCGTGCCCAACTGCCGCTTGCGTGGATCCCCGCCTGCGCGGGATGACGGCGCACGCGCCGCAGTCCGAACAAAAACCAGGGCTAATTGTGATCTCGGATCACATCGGGACTAAATGGGCTAGCGCAACGAGAGGCAGTCGAGCGACAGGCGGGCATTGCGGGGACATGGGCAACGGCCGCGCCAGATCGGCCGGCCGGCCGACACCCGCGCTGCTGCGCCCAGCCAAACCCGGTACTCCCGATGGACCTTTGGACTGCGTTGAGAGGGCGGCTGGGCCTTGGCCAGCCCGAGCCCGCCTGGGCTGACGCCGAGCCCACTGCTGACGACGAGCGCGGGGGCCGCGACCCCAAGCGGCTGTTCCTGCTGATCGGCCTCGGTGCCCTGTCGTGGGTCGCGACCTACGTCGGCATGCTCGAGCTGATCGAATCCAATCTCGGCGACCTGCCCCTCGTGCACAAGGTGATCATCGCTTTCTCCGTGGCCATGCTGATGGTCATGATCATCTGGCTGCTCGACAAGATGTTCGCCCCCGTCGATGCTTTCACGCGCGCGTGCTACATCGCCGGCTACATTTTCCTGTCGCTCATTTCGGTCGGTTTCGGCTTCGGCTTCTACTGGAAGGTGCTGGAGAGCCGCGGCGAGGCCTCGCGCTCGGCCGAGAGCGCCATCACCCAGGTGCAGAGCGCGCTGTTTGCGGCCTCCACCCGGCTCGAGCAGCTGCAATCGACGCTCGACCAGCTCACCGCGGTGTCGACGGAGAAGGCGGTGGTCGAGCGCGACAGCGGCAAGTCCTGCCCCAACAGCGGGCCCGGCGACGGCCCCCGCCGCAAGATGCGCGAGGACGATGCAGCGCGCTTCAAGTTCGCGTCCGATTTCGTCAAGGGCCGCGTCGGCACGGTCAAGTCCGACATGGCGGCGCTCGACGGCGACCTGCAGAAGATCGTCAAGGACGACCGCTCCGTGATCGATGCGCGCACCGGCAACCGCAACGAGTTCCTGCGCGGCGTCGGCCGCAAGCTCGACCTGACCGTCACCGGCTTCAATGCGTTCCGCACCGATCCGCAGCTCAGGCAGATTCGCGCCGATCTCGGCGACCGCGCCGAGAAGACCACCATCGTCGGCGCCAAGGGCGTGACCATCTCCTGCCCCGATGCCCAGCTGCAGATGGCGCTGCGCGGCGTCGTGCGCGCGATCGACCAGCTGCCCGAGCTGGAGAAGCCCAAGATCGCCGCCGTGGAGGGCTCGGAGGCGACCATCGAGGCGTTCCGCCGCCTCACCACCACCTTCTTCGGCCTGCTGTCATTCAAGCTGCCGCCCTCGGCCGACGAGCTGCGCGAGCTGCAGAAGAAGGCGGTGCAGTCCGTGGAAGGCTCGGGCTCGGGCCAGGCCGGCGCGCCCCAACGCGCCGCCTTTGCCGAGCAGGCCGCCGGCCTCGCCAAACGCGACTACATCCCGCTGGGGGTCGCCATCTTCGTCGACCTGTGCCTGCTGCTGGTCTCCATCGGCCGGCCGATGAACCGCTTCGTTGGCATGCAGCGCAGCATGCGCGAGGCCGAGACCGGGCCCGTCTATCCCATTCTGGCGCGCTTCCAGAACATCCACGCCGACGCCGACGCGGTCAGGCACTTCGCCGTGTTCCAGGACGTGATCTTCGACCTCAACGGCCAGTACCATGTGGCAGTCCCGCTCTACGTGCCGAAGCACTGCGAGGACTACGCGGAGCTCAAGCGCGATGCGCAGACGCTGGCCAACCTGTGCTACGCGCTGGAGGGCCAGGGCATCCTGACGCGGCCCGTCAGCTTCATGCCGGCCCTGCTGGTGCAGCGGCAATTGAAGCGGCGCGGCAGCAGGTTCGTCGCATGCTTCGGCAACGTGCGCACGCCGCAGATCAAACGCGCGGGCCGCGCCCTGAAGGGCCTGTGGCACGAGTCGAGGCAAGCCGAGCGGCCAGCCTTCAAGGTCTATCGTTTCAGGAAGGGCGCGTGGCCCGAGATGATCCTGCATGCCGTGATGGGCGCCGCACACCATCTCGACATCGGCCACGGCCGCCGCACGGCTGCGCCGCTGGTCACCACGCCGTCACGGCCAAACGGGCGGGCGCGGCCGGTCCCGGTCCATGCGCCGGAGGCCCTGAACGGAGACGCTCCCGCCCATGGCGCGGAGGCGGCGTTCGGCAGCTATGCGCGTGCCGCGCAATCGGAGCTGCGCACCGCCGAAGCGCAGGGCACACCCTACGTCAACGGGCAGGCGCACGCCGAAGGCGCCGGGCTCGAGGCGAACGGAACCGCGCCACCCGCGAACGCGGCACCCAACGGTTTGCTCAGCGTGCTGGCACGGGCGGTACGCGGGGAACAGCGGCGCGAGGAGCCCGGGCATGAGACGCCCGCGCCGGATGCGGACATCGATGCCGAAAAAATCGGCGGCAAGTTCGGCTTCCTCAAGAAGAACGCCTGAGGCAAAGCACCGGCCTGGCTGCGGTACGCAGACGCCCCATGAAGCGAAACGGCCCCGAAGGGCCGTTTGACTTACGCTGACTTGATAGCGACAGCTTGCGCGATCAGCGCTTGCCCTTTGCAGCCTTCGCAGGTTTCGCCTTGGCGACGGTCTTCTTCGCAGCGGTCTTCTTCTTCATCGTGTGTCCTTTCATTGAGACGGAACGCCTACAGAGAATCGACGGTAGGTGGCGCTCCGGTCAGCGACAACGGTCAGTTGGAGGTTGTGCACAGGCACATTCAGCCGTAATGCAGCTCGCGCAGATGAGTGCGCGTGAAGAAAGGAGCAGCGGCGCGACCGGCTGCAACGGGGACCAATCGTCAGGCCCTGTCCCCAGTCTCGGGCCCCAGTCTCGGGCCCCAGTCTCGGGCCCCAGTCTCGGGCCCCAGTCTCGGGGTCGTACGGCAGACAGTTGCGATGGTCCGCGTCGGTCACCGCTAGAGCGAGATCTCTCCGGGCCGCGGATGATACGGCGGGCAGGCCCTCGAAAGGCACAATGCATCTGCGATCGTGAAAGCGAAATGACGAGGCGCGGGGCGAACTGGCAATCATTATTTAACCGTAATAGCCGCAAATAGTCCTGTAGGTACGCGCGCCCCCCGCTCCCGCGCAGCACCCAGTGCCCAGAGAGAACAACCATGAGCCTCCGGCCTCCGCTTCGCGTCAGCGTCACACGCCACGAGGAGAAGGAGCAGAGCCTCAAGGATTTCCTCCTGCAGCACATGGCGAGCGCACGCGACCAGGGCGCCGCCGGCCCCGGCTCGGACCTGTTGATCGTCGCCCGCTCGCTGGAGAGCCCCGTGATCAAGGCGATCACCGGGCTGGCCGACGAGATCGCCGCCGCGCATCTGTCGGTGCGCCTGATCCTCGCCCAGGTCGACCGTGATCTGAACGGAGCGGACTGGGCCTTCCTGCACGAAATCCGCTGGGCCAAGCACCCGCGCCTGATCGAGGCGCACGAGCAGCTGGTGATCGACGCCCAGACCTGCTGGATCGGCGACTGCATGCGCCGCGACCCCGCCAAGTGCGATGCCTACGAGAGCTTCGTGGAGGGCTGCGGCGAGGCAGCCGGCTGTGCCGCGGTGTCCTTCGAGCGCTTGTGGCACGCCAGTCAGCCGCTGGTAAAATCCACCCGGCGCAGCGGCGGGATGCTCGGGCATGGCATGCCTTCGGGCGAAGCAGGCTCGCAGCCGACCGTCGGCACCCGCCACTAGAGCAAACGCGGACATCAGTTCGCGCGGCGCGGGCGTCGAGTCCGTGCCCCGCAAGCGCTGTGCGATTTAACGAATTGGTCACCATGCGGGGGCCGCGGTCCCCGTCCCCGCGGTGATGGCCGGTTGCCGGAAAAAGCCCGAAAGAGGGCGCAACGCCTCGCAACAGGGGAGAATTGGGCGCCCCTCGCCACTGTTCAGTCACCCAACCCTGATCCATTCTCGCTTGGCCGGGCGCCGCGCCCGGCCTACGGCGAATTTACCGCCGGCACGTCAGGGAAACGCGCACCATGTCACCCGCTCTCCGGCTCATCGCAGCTCTGTTCATTCTGGTGTTCGCCATCGGCCGCGCCGAGGCGCAGGAGGCGCGCTTCACGCACCCGGGCGTGCAGAACGACGCCAAGCGCTACGAGACCTATCTGAAGGCCAACTGGCCGCCGGGCAATCGCCAGGGGCGCGAGCTGCGGGCGGAAGGAGCCAAGCTGCTGGAAGCCGGCACGGACCCGCGGGCGGCGGCGCGCAATTTCGCCCAGGCCGTCACCTTCGACGCCAACGACGCGGAGGCCTGGACCGGGCTCGCCCGTGCGCTGCTCGCCATCAAGCCCGACCAGGGCAGCGAGCGCTACGATCTCCCCGTCAACGCCTCGGGCGCGGCCTGGATCGCCTATGAGCGCGGCAGGACTCCCGCCGCCAGAGCCACAGCGCTGGTGGCGCTGCACGAAGCGTTCAAGCGCCGCTCGTATTGGCGCCCGGCGATCGATGCGCTCAAGACCAGCCTGGTGCTGGTCAACGATCCGGCCGTGCAGGAGACGCACGACAAGCTGGTGGCCGAGCACGGCTTCCGCATCGTCGAGTACAAGGTCGACGCCGATTCCACCCAGCCCCGCCTGTGCATCCAGTTCTCCGAGCGCCTGGCGCCGGGCCAGGTCGACTGGGCGCAGTACTTCAAGGTCGACGGCAAGGACCCGCAGGCGGTGGCGGCGGAAGCCAAGCAGATCTGCCTCGACGGGCTCGCCCACGGCAGGCGCTACGAGGTGCAGGTGCGCGCCGGGCTGCCATCCGCGGTCGGCGAGAAACTGGCCAAGACGGCCGAACTCGGCATCTACGTGCGCGACCGCACAGCCTCGGTGCGGGCAACAGGACGCGGCTACGTGCTGCCCAACCGCGGCCAGCAGGGCATCCCGCTCGTCACCGTCAACACCGAGGCGATCAAGGTCGAGGTGTTCCGCATCGGCGATCGCAACCTCGCCCAGACCTTGCAGGGCGGCGATTTCCAGAAACAGATCTCGTCCTACGATCTCGACGCCATGAAGGAGCGCACCGGCGCCCGCGTCTACAGTGGCGAGATGACGGTTGCCTCCCGCCTCAACGAGGACGTGACCACGGCCTTCCCGATCGCAGACGCCATCCCGCGCCTGCAGCCCGGCGTCTACGTGCTGGCGGCCCACGCTTCCCTCAAGAAGGTGGACGAGGGCCATCGCAACGCCGCCACCCAGTGGTTCATCATCTCGGATCTGGGCCTCGCCGCCATCAACGGCGACGACGGCGTGCACACCTTCGTGCGCTCGCTCGCCACCGCGACCGGGGTCGTCAACGCCAACGTGCGCCTGCTCGCCCGCAACAACGAGGTGCTCGGCACCGCCCGGACCGACAGCCGCGGCTACGCCCGCTTCGATGCCGGCCTCAAGCGCGGCGAGGGCGGGCTTGCGCCCGCCGTGCTGGTGGCCGACACGCCCGATGGCGATTACGCCTTCCTCGACCTGGCGACGGCCGCCTTCGACCTCACCGACCGCGGCGTCAAGGGCCGCAACCCGCCGGGCCCGATCGATGCCTTCGCCTACACCGACCGCGGCGTCTACCGCCCCGGCGAGCAGGTGCATCTGACCGCGCTCGCGCGCACCAGCGCCGGCCGCGCGTCCAGCGTTCCGATCACCATCGTGTTCAGCCGACCGGATGGCGTCGAGCACTCGCGCCTCGCGCTGGCCGACCAGGGCGGCGGCGGCCGCGCCACCACACTCGCACTGGCCGGCTCGGCCATGACCGGCACCTGGCGCATCAAGGTCCACACCGACCCCAAGGCCAACCCGATCGCGCAGGCGGCGTTCCTGGTCGAGGACTTCGTGCCGGAACGGCTGGAGCTCAAGCTGGAGCCGGCCGTGCCGGCGCTCTCCACCCAGGAGGCCGGCATCATCAGGCTCACGGGCCGCTATCTCTACGGTCCACCGGCCGGCAACCTCGCCGTGGAAGGCGAGATCGCGGTCAAGCTCGCCAAGGGTGGCGACCTGCCGGGCTTCGCCGGCTACCGCTTCGGCCTCGCGGACGAGGCGTTCGCGCCCGTGCGCAAGCCGCTCGAGGCGCTGCCCGCCACCAACGCCGACGGCAAGGCCGACATCGCCGTGCGCCTGCCCCCGCTGCCCAGGACCAGCCGGCCGCTCGAGGCCGACGTGATCCTGAAGCTCAGGGAATCGGGCGGCCGCACGATCGAGCGCACGGTCACGCTGCCCGTCGACATGCAAGCCGCCCGCATCGGCATCAAGCCGCTGTTCACCGGTGGCCAGGTGTCCGAGGGCGAGGCGGCCGCGTTCCAGGCCATCGTGCTCGGCGCCGACGGCAAGCCGACCGACGCCAAGGGCCTCAAGTGGGAAGTGCTGCGCCTCGACCAGCGCTGGCAGTGGTACAGCCGCGACGGCTCGTGGAACTACGAGCCCGTGACGCACACGCGCCGCATCGCCGCCGGCACCGCCGACGCGACGGCCGCAACGCCGGCCAAGATCGAGGCGCGGGTGGACTGGGGCCGCTATCGGCTCGAGGTCAGCTCCGCCGACGGCTCGGGCCTCATCTCGAGCCTGGTGTTCAACGGGGGATACTGGGCAGACGAGTCCGCCGACAGCCCCGAGGTGCTCGACGTCGCACTCGACAAGCCGGCCTACCGCGCCGGCGAGACCGCCCGCCTCAAGGTCACCTCGCGCATGGGCGGCCGCGCGCTGGTCGCGGTGCTGAACTCCGGGCTCGCCTCCACACAGGAAGTCGACATCCCGGCCGGCGGCGGCGAAGTCGCCATCCGCGTCAGCGACGACTGGAGCCCCGGCGCCTACGTCACGGTCATGCTGTATCGGCCGATGGACGAGAAGGCCAAACGCATGCCGGGCCGCGCGCTGGGCCTGCGCTGGCTCGCCGTCGATCAGGCGCCACGCATGCTGCAGGTTAACCTCGACGCGCCGGAGAAGATCAAGTCCGGCGCCCTGCTCACCGTGCCCGTGAAGGTTGCGGGCCTGGCCTCCGGCGAGGAGGCGCGCATCACGGTCGCCGCTGTCGACGTCGGCATCCTCAACGTCACGCGCTTCGAGGCACCCAAGCCCGAAGGCTGGTTCTTCGGCCAGCGCCGGCTCGGCACCGAGATCCGCGACGTGTACGGCCGCCTGATCGACGGCATGCGCGCGGAGCGCGGCAAACTGCGCTCGGGCGGCGACGGCACCGACAGCGGCATGTCCATGCAGGGCTCGCCGCCGGTCGAGGCGACGCTGGCGCTGTTCTCCGGCATCGTCCGGGTGGGCAGCGATGGCACCGCCAAGGTCGAGTTCCAGATGCCCGACTTCAACGGCACCGTGCGCCTCTCGGCAGTGGCGTGGAGCGGGGAGAAGCTCGGCTCCGCCTCCAAGGACGTGATCGTGCGCGATGCGGTGGCGCTGACCGCCTCGGCGCCGCGCTTCCTCACGCTCGGCGACAAGGCCAGGCTCGAGGTCGCGCTGCACAACGTGGAGGGCCAGGCCGGCAGCTACAAAGTCGAACTACTGTGGGTCGAAGAAGGAGCTTTCGACGCTATCGGTGCGGAGCGCCTGGTCACGCTCGGCGCCGGCGAGCGCAAGCGCGAAGCCTTCGATCTCAAGCCGGACAAGGTTGGCCTCACCAGGGTCGTCCTGAACGTCGTCGGTCCCAGTGGTGGTGTTGTCGTCCGTCGCCAGTTGACCTTCGACGTGAAGGTGCCGGCGGGCGACATCAAGCGCCTGACGGTGAGCTCGCTCGCGGCCAAGGGCGGCAAGATCACGCTGAGCAGCGACCTGCTGCACGACCTGATCGTGCGCAAATCCAAGGTGACGCTGTCGGTGGGGCCGTCGGCGGGCTTCGACGTGCCCGGCCTGATCAACGCGCTCGACCGCTACCCCTACGGCTGCGCCGAGCAGACGACGAGCCGCGCGTTGCCGCTGCTCTACGTCAACGACGTGGCCAGGCGCATCGGCATCGGCACCGACGCGTTCCTGCGCGAGCGGGTGCAGGGCGCCATCGAGCGTGTGTTCGAGATGCAGGATAGTTCGGGCGCCTTCGGCACCTGGGGTCCCTCGGACGGCGACATGTGGCTCACCAGCTACGTCACCGACTTCCTGACGCGCGCCAAGGAGGCCGGCTATAGCGTGCGTCCTGCCCCGTTCGGACAGGCGCTGGAGCGGCTGCAGAACTACGTCAGCTACGCGCAGGACTTCGAGAGCGGCGGCGAGGGGCGCGCCTATGCCCTCTACGTGCTGGCCCGCAACGGCCGCGCGCCGATCGGGGAGCTGCGCTACTACGTCGACACCAAGCTCGACAGCTTCTCGACGCCGCTGGCGCAGGCGCAGCTCGGCGCGGCGCTCGCCATGCTGGGCGACAAGGCCCGGGCGGAAAAGGCCCTGTCGGCTGCCTTCAAGGAGATGAGCGCGAAGGACGACGGCGAAACCCGCCGCGACTACGGCACCAGCGTGCGCGACGGCGCAGCCCTGATCACGCTGGCGTCGGAGAGCGGCATCGCCAAGGCCGACGTGCCCAAGCTGGTCGACGTGATCGCCAAGGCGTTCGCCAGCAAGGCTTACACCTCCACGCAGGAGCAGGCGTGGATGCTGCTGGCGGCGCGGGCGCTGACCGAGGAGGCTAAGAGCACGGCACTTCTCGTCAACGGCCAGCCGCACCAGGGGCAGCTGATGCGCTCGGTCTCGGCCGAAGAGCTGAAGGCCGGCCTCACCATCGCCAACCAAGGCGACAGCAAGATCGACGCCGTAGTGTCCGTGATAGGCGCGGCACTGACGCCGGAGCCCGCCATCTCCAAGGGCTTCACCGTCGAGCGCACCTACTACACGCTCGACGGCAAGCAGGTCGATCTCAAGAGCGCCACCGGCGGCGCCGGCGAGCTGGCGCAGAACGACCGCCTGGTGGTGGTGCTCAAGGTCGAGGCGCCGGAGACGGGCGGCCGCATCCTGCTGGTCGACCGGCTGCCGGCCGGCCTCGAGATCGAGAACCCGCGCCTGGTCGACTCCGGCGACGTCAAAACGCTCGCCTGGCTGAAGACGACGGTGAAGCCCGAGCACACGCAGTTCCGCGACGACCGCTTCGTGGCCGCCTTCGACTTCTTCGGCGCGGGCGACGGACGGCGTGGGCGGCGCGCCAACAGCGACGAGGAGGGCCGCTCGCCGGTGTCCTCGGCCACGGTCGCCTATCTGGTGCGGGCGGTGACGCCGGGCTCGTTCGTGCACCCGGCGGCGACGGTGGAGGACATGTACCGGCCCGAGCGCTTCGCGCGCACGGCGACCGGCCGCCTCGAGGTGAAGGCGAAGCAATAGGGCCTGCGAACGACGATGGTGCACAAGCCGTCATCCAAGCCAGCGGCTGTCATGCCGACCGAGGGCGATAGCCCGAGAGCCGGTACCCAGGGCGGCAAAGGAGAGCGCGGTGTTGCGTGGTCCTGGGTCCCGGATATTTCGCTGTCGCGAAATTCCGGGATGACAGGTGTGGTGCGCGCGGTGCGCGTCGCGCTCGCGCTGGCGGCCGGGGCCGTGTTGATCGCGGCCGCGACGCTCACCGTCATCTGGCTGCGGATGGAGCCGCTGGCGCTGGCCGCGGCCGACGCGCTGTCGGTGACGGTGGTCGATCGCGACGACCGCCTGCTGCGCGCCTACACCACGCCGGACGGGCGCTGGCGCCTGCCGGTCGAGCCCAAGGAGGTCGACCAGCGCTACCTCGCCATGCTGATCGCCTTCGAGGACAAGCGCTTTCGCAGCCATCGCGGCATCGACCCCGCCGGCTTTGGCCGCGCCGGTTGGCAGCTGGTCCGCCACCGGCGCATCGTCTCGGGCGGCTCCACGCTCACCATGCAGGTCGCACGCCTGCTGCAGGGCGAGCACGAGCGCTCCGGAGCCGGCAAGATCCGGCAGTCGCTGCGGGCGCTCGAGCTGGAGCGGCGGCTGTCCAAGAACGATATCCTGCGCCTCTATCTGCGGCTGGCGCCGTTCGGCGGCAACCTGGAGGGCGTGCGCGCGGCCTCGCTCGCCTACTTCGGCAAGGAGCCGCGGCGGCTGTCGCTGGCGGAGGCGGCGCTGCTGGTGGCGCTGCCGCAGTCACCCAAGATGCGCCGCCCGGACCGCTACCCCGAGTCGGCGCGCCGGGCGCGCAACCGCGTGCTCGATCGGGCTGTGACCGCCGGCGTCGTGCCGCGCGAGGAGGCAGCCCGCGCCAAGGCCGAGCGCGTGCCGGTGGGCCGCCGCGGGTTCCCGATGCTCGCCCCGCACCTCGCCGACAGCGAGGTCGAGCGGGACAAGGCGCGCCTGGTGCATCGCCTCACCATCGAAGCCGCCGCCCAATCCGATCTCGAACGGCTGGCGCGCGAGCACGCGGCTACGCTGGGTGATCGCCTCTCGGCCGCGCTGATGGTGGTCGACCACCAAACGGGCGACGTCGTCGCCCACGTCGGCTCGCCCGGCTATCTCGACGAGGCCCGCCTCGGCGCCGTCGACATGACGCAGGCCGTGCGCTCGCCGGGCTCCACCCTGAAGCCGATCATCTACGGGCTGGCGTTCGAGGCCGGGCTCGCCCACCCCGAGACGCTGATCGAGGACCGGCCGGTCCGTTTCGGCATGTACGTGCCGAGGAACTTCGACCAGGACTGGCACGGCACGGTCAGCGTGCGCATGGCGCTGGCGCAATCCCTCAACATCCCGGCCGTCAAGGTGCTGGATGCGCTGGGACCGGCGAAGCTGTTCGGCCGCCTGACCCAGGCCGGCGCGGCGCCGGTGCTGCCCAAGGGCGCCGAGCCGACCTTGGCTATCGCGCTCGGCGGCGTCGGCCTCAAGCTCGCCGATCTGGCCGGCCTGTACGCGGGCCTCGCGCGCGGCGGCGAGACCGTCACGCTCAGATACGGGCGCGATGCCACGGAGCCCAAATCCACCCAGGGGCAGACGCGGCTGCTCTCACCCGTCGCCGCCTGGTACGTCACCGACATCCTGCGCAACGCGCCCGCGCCCGCGCACGCCAAGCCCGGCCAGATCGCCTACAAGACCGGCACCTCGTACGGCTTCCGCGACGCCTGGGCCGTGGGCTACGACGGCCGGCACACGATCGCGGTGTGGGTCGGCCGGCCCGACGGCGCCGCCACCCCCGGGCTCGCCGGCCGCACCGCTGCCGCGCCGCTGCTGTTTGATGCCTTCGCGCACCTCTCCACCCGGCGCACGCCGCTGCCCGCGGCGCCGGCCGGCGCGCTCAGGATGGCCGGCAGCGACCTGCCGCCGCCGCTGAAACGCTTCCGCGACGCCGCGGACACGACGCCGCCCGGCGCCTATCTCGAGCCCGCGGTGCAGATCGCCTTCCCGCCCGACCGCTCCGAGCTCGATCTCGACGACGGCGACGGCACATCCCTGGTCGTGAAGGCCGAGGGCGGGGCGCTGCCGCTCACCTGGCTGGTCGACGGCGTGCCGATCGGCTCCGATCCGGCCCGGCGCGAGGCCGAGCTGCCGGCCGGCAGCCGCGGCTTCCTCAAGCTCTCGGTGATCGACGCCAAGGGTCGGGCCGACCGGGTGACAGTCCGTATCAAGTAGCCGCCTGAAATGACCGCCGGCCGCGCGCGGCCGTCTCGCAGCTTGGCACTTTGGCGACAAAGTGCGATGTAACCAAGCGGGCCTCAGATGAGGAGCTCTCCTCATGGCGTCGTTGCGTGCCGACCGGCCTGACCGAAACGCGTTTCGCGCGGGACTGCTCACTCTTGCTCTCGCGCTCGCCGGCTGCAAGTCCGAGGCGGCCAAGCTGCCCGCGCTCGGCGCCGACATCGCGGCCACGTCCGTGTCCGGCCTCTCCTCGGGCGCCTACATGGCGGGGCAGTTCCAGATCGCCCATTCGCGCACGGTGATGGGCGCCGGCATCGTCGCCGGGGGACCGTTCGGCTGCGCGGAGAGCGTGTTCGCCGACCAGATGCCGGGCCCCGGCACCGCCTTCCTCAACCTGTCGAAGGCGATCAACGGCTGCATGCTCGACGCCATGCGATCCTGGGGCGTGCCCGACGTCAAGAAGCTGGCCGAGCGTACGCGCAAGCTGGCGCAGGCGGATCGCATCGACGCGCTGGATGGCCTGGCACGCACCCGCGTCTATCTGTTCACCGGCACCCAGGACCGCACGGTCGTCCCCTCCATCGTGCGCACCTCAGCCGAGCTGTACGAGGCGCTCGGCGTCGCGCCCGAGCGCATCGCGCTGGTCGCCGACGTTCCGGCCGGCCACGCCTTCGTCACCACCGACAAGGGCATACCCTGCGGGCGCACCGCCGAGCCCTACATCACCGATTGCGACTACGACCAGGCGGGCAAGATCCTCACTCATATCTACGGCTCCCTGCAGCCCAGGGCGCCCGACACGGCCGGCGAGTACATCGCCTTCCAGCAGCGCGAGTTCGTGGGCGATCTCGGCGACCACGGCCTCGGCGACACCGGGCTGGCATACGTGCCGCGCGCCTGCCGCGCGCAGCCCGGCTGCCGCATCCACGTGGTCTTTCACGGCTGCAACCAGCACCACGGCAAGCTCGGCGACGCCTTCGCCCGCGATGCCGGCTTTGCCAATTGGGCGGAGCGCAACCGCCTAGTCTTGCTGTTCCCCCAGACGGCGTCGAGCCCGGTCAACCCGCAAGCCTGCTGGGACTGGTGGGGCTACACGGGGCGCGACTATCTCACGCGCAAGGGTCCGCAGATCGTGGCGGTGCGGCGCATGATCGAGCGGCTGGCGAGCCGCTCCTGACACGCTCAACCGACGCGCAGCTGCATCTTGGCGCGGTCGATGGTGCCGCTGTCCGCCATCACGGCGAACGGGCCCGCCGCCAGCTGAGCCTGGTTGTGCGCTTCGCGGAACCAGGTGGCGAGAAAATCGAGCAGCACGCGCATACGCGGCAGCACGTGCTTGGCGCTCGGATAGAGCGCCCACACCGCCACGTTGGTGGTGATCTGGAAATCGTCGAGCACCTGCACGAGCTTGGCCGCGCGCAGCTCGCGCATCACCTCGAGCTCGGAGGCCCGCATGAGCCCGAGGCCATCGACCGCCGCGTGGCACAGCAGCTCGCCGTTGTTGGACCTGAGCGGGCCCTTGACGCGCACCGCGACGTCGGCGCCGTCTGTTGCGCGGCGTGGAAAATTGACCCCGTAACGGGGTGATCGGCGTCGAACACTGACCCCTAACCCCGAGGTCTCAACCTGCTGCCTTGCACATACGCTGCAAGGGAGCACGACGGGGATGGTCAC
>Ga0247727_10000742_pt1 | contig 79641 bp, 75 predicted proteins | sample WisWelCaveWW1625_FD_202498 | JGI IMG/M metagenome (GOLD analysis project Ga0247727, IMG submission 202498) | Biofilm microbial communities from Wishing Well Cave, Virginia, United States - WW16-25 | ecosystem: Environmental > Aquatic > Deep subsurface > Groundwater > Cave microbial mat | place...
CGACTACATCGACTGGCGCAACACGCATCGCGACAACCCCAAACTGCGGCACCTGACCCGCCGAGAACTCGCACACAAAGCCGCCGCCCCCGACAACACGGCAAACGTTGCCTGACGATCCACTAGTGGAGAGTCGTGACGACGTGGCGGAAGACGTCGACGCCGAGTGAGAGGTCGTCGGCCGCGATCCGCTCGTCGGCCGAGTGGACGAGACGAGCTGCGAGCTCCACGTCCATCGCCTTGAGCGGGAAGAAGCCGTACGCCACCGTGCCGAACGCTTCGCGGAGGTAGTGGCTGTCGGTGAAGCCCGAGCTCAGGATCGGGGCGAGCAGCGCGCCGGGCTCGAGCTGGGCCACCCACTCTTGCAGCGCGCGCCACAGCGGCGTCTCGAGCGGCGACGAGGTGCCGCCCGCGTGATCCTCCTTGATCCATTCCAGCTCCCACTCGCCTGCGCCCAGCGCCGCGCGCAGCAGCGGCTCCACCGTCTGCGGGGTTTGCCCGGGCAGGAGCCGGCAGTCGACCGTGATCGTGCAGGTCGCAGGAATCACGTTGCGTTGGCGCGAGGCCTCGATCATCGTCGGCGAGAGTGTGAGCGAGAGGAGCGGCTCCACGAGCTCGGCGGCGAGCGGGTGCAGCATCCTCGCGCGGTCGAGCGCGTCTTCGAGCGGTGGCACCTCGCCGAGCACCGTCCGCAGGAACGCCTGCACCTGCGGGAGCATCTCCTTCGGCGGCTCGTATCGATCGAGCGCTTCGACGTAACGGGTTGCCTTGACGAGCGCGTTGTCGGCGATCGACGGCATCGAGGCGTGCCCGCTGCGACCGCGCACCCGCACACGGAACGCCGCGCTCATCTTCTCACCCACGCCGCACAGGTAGTACACGTTGCCGCCGAAGACGCAGCGCTCGCCGCCCGACTCGTTGAGGGAGTAGGAGCACCGCACCAGCTCGGGGTGCTCCCTCGCCAGCCAGGAGAGGCCGAAGTCGAGGCCGACCTCCTCATCCGCCGTCAGGGCCAGCACGACGTCACCCGCGGGGGTGAAGCCATCTCGCGCCAGCGAGGCGAACGCAACCGCCGCCGCGGCGACGTGCCCTTTCATGTCGAGCGCCCCGCGCCCCCACACCTCCCCGTCGACGAGGTCGCCCGACCACGGATCCCGCTGCCACTCGGATGCATCCGCCACCACGGTGTCCGTGTGCGCGATCAGGGCCAGGGTGGGGCCGTCGCCACCCCGGAGCCGCGCCGTGACGTTCGCTCGCTCCGGCACCTTCGCCACGAGCGTCGAGTCGACGCCGTTGCGAGCGAGGTAGCCGCGCAGCAGCTCGGCGGCGACCGTTTCGTTGCCCGGCGGGTTGACCGTGTCGAGACGGAGCAACTCCTGCAGGAGCCCGACCACCTCGTCGCGGTAGCTCACGTCCCTTTGGCCTTGGACAGCGCGGTGAGCTCGTTGCGAACCTCCCACAGCTCGGGAAACTCGATCTTCCGCACGAGCCGGCCGAGCACCTCCACCGGCGTTCCCTGCGTGCCGACGACGCTGTCGCCGATCACGCGGCCGACGACGCGGTAGTGACGGATGCGCCAGGTCTGGGCGCATTCGTCGAGCTCGATCAGCCCTTCCGCCAGCTGATACAGGTCCTCGTGCTTCCGCCCGTCGACGTAGAGCTCGGCGAGCGACAGACCGGTCGCCTCGCGCGCGGCGTGAAACGCAACGCCCAGGCCGGGGAGCGCGTCACGGAGCTGCCGGAAGCCGGGGGAGTCGAAGCCCGAGCCGTGGCCGAGCACCTCGCGGATGGTCTGGTACTCCCATGGAGACATCTGCTCCAGCATGTCCAGCTGCTGGGTGATGTAGCGCAGACACAGCGCCGCCCGGCGCAGGCAGCGCAGTGCGCCGCCGTGATCTCCGGCCGCGATCAGCGACGCCGACTCCTCCACCTCTGCGGCGCAGAGCTTCAGCCACAGCTCGGACGACTGGTGCACCACCTGGAACAGAAGCTCGTCGCGGTGAACCCACTCGTCGGCGCCCTTCTGCAGGGAGAGCAGCTGCTCGGTGTTGAGGTATCGCTCGTAGTCGCTCGCGGCGGTCCCGGGCAGGAGTGGCTGTGAGAAGTCTTCGGCCTCGGACATGCTCGCTGCTGGAGCATACTGGCGGCCATGTCCGACCTCTTCGAGGACGCGGTGCGAGGGCTGCAGCACCTGGCACCACTGCCACAGCGCCTGCGGCCCCGTACGCTGGCCGAGCTCGTCGGGCAGCAGCACGTTCTCGGCGAGGGGTCGGCGCTGCGCCGCGCGATCGAGGACGACCGGCCGCCGTCGATGATCCTGTTCGGCCCGCCGGGCGTGGGCAAGACGACGCTCGCGCGCATCGTTGCCGAGCGGACGGGGGCGGCGTTCTCCGAGCTTTCCGCCGTCTCGGCCCGCGTCGACGACGTGCGCGCGGTGATCCGCCAGGCGCGCGACCGCCTCGGCGGAAACACACAGCGCACGATCCTCTTCATCGATGAGATCCATCGCTTCGACAAGCGCCAGCAGGACTCCGTGCTGCACGCGGTCGAGGAGGGCGTGGTGACGTTGATCGGGGCGACCACGGAAAATCCGTACTTCCAGGTCAACTCGGCGCTCCTCTCCCGCTGCACGGTGATCGAGCTCGAGCCGTTGGCGGACGAAGACCTGCGCATCGTTCTCGATCGCGGCGCGCGGGAGATCGACGCGACGGTGCCGGACGACGTGGCCGTGGCGATCGTGCGACGGGCCGGTGGGGACGCCCGGGCTGTCCTGCAGACGCTGGAGCTCGCCTGGCAAACCGCCCAGGCCGAAGGAGCGCCGCTCGAGGCGCGCCATGTGGACGACGCCGCCCGCAAGCGGCCGCTGCGCTACGACCGCGCCGGCGACCAGCACTACGACCACGCGTCCGCGTTCATCAAGTCGATGCGGGGAGGCGACGCCGACGCGGCCGTCTACTACCTCGCCGTGATGCTCGAGGCAGGTGAAGACCCGCGGTTCGTCGCGCGACGGATGATCATCCTGGCGAGCGAGGACGTCGGGAACGCCGACCCGCGGGCGCTCGTCGTCGCGGTCGCGGCAGCCCAGGCGGTGGAGCATGTCGGGCTGCCGGAGGCGCAGCTCAACCTTGCGCAGGCCGCCATCTACCTGGCGCGGGCGCCGAAGTCGAACGCGGCGGCAACGGCCATCTGGTCGGCCCGGCGTGACGTGCGGGAGGAGGGCGCGAAGCAGCCGCCCGCGATGCTGCGCTCGACCGGTTACGGTGGGGCCAGCGCGCGCGGGCACGGCGAGGGGTACCTCTATCCGCACGACGACCCTGCCGGATTCGAGCTCGACTACCTCCCCGACGAGCTGCGCGGCCGGTCCTACTATCGTCTCTCGGGCGAGGGGGAGGAGCGACGGGAGGAGACGCGTGGCGATCACGACGGGTGACCGGGCGCCGGAATTCGATCTCGAGGAGACGTCCGAGCGGCGGGTTCGCCTGTCGGACTACCTGGGCCGCTCCAACGTGCTGCTCGTCTTCCACCCGTTCGCGTTCACTCAAGTCTGCGAGGAGGAAGCGCGCGATCTGCAGGAGAACCTGGCGTCGTTCCGCGACGCCAACACCGAGGTCGTCTTCGTCTCGTGCGACAGCTCCGCGACCCGCCAGGCGTGGAAGCGCGAGCTCGGAGCCGAGTACCCCTTCGCTTCAGACTTCTGGTCACACGGTGCCGCCGCGAAGGCCTACGGAGTCTTCAACGAAGCGAACGGAGCCCCCATCCGGGGCACGTTCCTGATCGACTCCGAGGGTATCGTCATCTGGTCGCTCGTGAAGGAGTCGGGACGACGCACGGAGATGGTGCCGGAGTCGCTCGACACACTGTCGGAGCGCGCGGGCTGACCGCTCTGTCACCCCGTCACACTCTCGCCACGAAGGCGGCACACCTCCGTCACGGGTTCCGCGGTAGCGTGCCGGTAGGGGGCCTTGCGCCCCCCATGTGGGGGGCTGGACCGGGGGCAGCCTGGCTCGACGCCTCGCTGCCGGCCGTGGGCGGCGGTGCAGGGGACGGCGAGAGATGAGCGGGGCGCTTCACGTCCACGCCTGGGGTGAGGAAGGCGCGCCGCGGGCCGTCTTCCTCCACGGCGTCACCGGTCACGGCGGGCACGCCCGGCTGCTCGCCGAGGACTGGCTGGAGGGCCACCGCGTGCTGGCTCCGGACCTGCTCGGTCACGGATCGTCCCCGTACGAGCCGCCCTGGTCGGTCGACGCGCACCTCGAAGCGATCCTGGCGACCGTCGACCGGGAACCGGCGGACTGGATCGGCCACTCGTTCGGCGGACGGCTCGCGTTCGAGCTCGCAGCCCGCCGCCCCGACCTAGTCCGCAGGCTCGTCCTGCTCGATCCGGCTATCCACCTGCCGCCTCAGATCGCGCTCTTCGCCGGCGAAAGCGCCCGCTCGGAGCGCTCGTACGTCTCCTTTGACGAGGCGATCGCTCGCCGGTACGACGAAAGTCAGCTGCGGAACGCTCCGAGGGCGCTCGTCGAGGAGGAGCTTCGCGAGCACCTCGTGCTCGGTGACGACGACCGCTGGCGCTATCGCTACTGCCAGGCGGCGGTCGTCGCTGCCTACGGCGAGATGGCTGCGCCGCCTCCCACATTCGAGGCAGCGCGCTTGCCTACGCTCCTGCTGCTCGGCGGGCAGAGCTACCTGCGCTACGACCACCTGCTCGACGCGCATCGCGCGGCGCTGGGAGACCTGCTAACCGTCGTAACCGTCGACGGCGGGCACACGGTGCTCTGGGATGCGCTCGAGGAAACCGGGGCAGCGATCGCGGCGTTCCTCGAGGCGTAGCGACGCGCGCGCAACTCGGTATCAGTACGCGTACTCGTCTGCGATCGCGAGCGCACCGTCGAGGATCGCGATTCCCTCGTCGACCTCGTCGCGCGTGATCGTGAGCGGGGGCACGACCATGATCACGTTCCAGTGGGTCATCAGGTACAGGCCCTGCTCGAGGGCAGCCTTCGCGAGGCGTGCGACCGGCGCGGCGGCCTCGCCGCCCGCGTTGAACGGGACGAGCATCTCCGTCGTGGCGCGGTTCTTCACGAGCTCGACGCCCCAGAAGCAGCCGAGCCCGCGCACGTCGCCGATCGCCGGGTGCCGATCGGCCAGCCCGCGCAGCGACTCGCCCAGGTAGGCGCCCACGGAGGCCGCGTTCTCGACCACGCCCTCCTCCTGGAAGGCCTCGATCGAGGCCACCGCGGAGGCGCAGGCGAGCGGATGCCCGGCGTAGGTGAGCCCGCCGGGGAAGAAGCGGTCGCGGACGCGATCGACGACCTCGCCGCGGGCGATCATGGCTCCGATTGGCACGTAACCGGAGTTGATCCCCTTCGCGACGGTGATGATGTCGGGCACGACGTCCCAGTGCTCGCACGCGAACCAGCGGCCCGTGCGCCCGAAGCCGGCCATGATCTCGTCGAGGATCAGCAGGATCCCGTGCCGGTCGCAGACCGCCCGGATGGCCTGGAGGTAGCCGTCCGGCGGCGGGATCACGCCGTTCGTACCGGTGACCGTCTCCAGGATCACGGCGGCGACGTTGTGGGCGCCCTCGTACTCGAGGATCTCCTCCAGGTGCGGCGCGCCCGTGCAGACGGGGCACGGGTCGGGGTGCCCGGCAGGGCAGCGGTACGTGTACGGGTCGAACATGCGCACCACGCCGGCGATCGACCCTGGCTCGACCGCCCAGCGGCGGGGGTCGCCGGTCAGGGCCACCGCGCCGTGCGTGGCGCCGTGGTAGGAGCGGTACCGGGCGATGATCTTGTTCCGACCCGTCGCCATCCGCGCGAGCTTGATCGCGTTCTCGTTCGCCTCGGCGCCGCCGTTCGTGAAGAAGGAGACGGAGAGGTCGCCCGGCGTCACCTCGGCGAGCATCCGCCCCAGTCTGGAGCGGGACTCGTTCGCCATCGGCGGCCCGATCGTGCACAGCAGGTCGGCCTGCTCCTTGATGGCGGCGATGATCTTCGGGTGCTGGTGGCCGATGTTGACGTTGACGAGCTGCGAGGCGAAGTCGAGGTAGCGCTTCCCGTCGTAGTCCCAGAAGTGGCGGCCCTCGGCGCCCGCGACCGCGATCGGGTTGATTTGGCTCTGCACCGACCACGAGTAGAGGACGTACTCCTTCGCGTCGGCGACGATCTGGGCGCCAAGGTTGGGGTCGAGGCTGCTCGGGTCGGTCTCGGTCATCGCCATCGTCAGCTCCTCGTCACTCGCATCAGGTCGACGCGATGCTAGATGATCGACCGGCAATGGAGGCACGCATCCTGAACGACAGCCTTCTCGCCGAGAAGCTCGGGAAGCTCGTCGACGCCGGCCCCGTCGAGGATGACCTGATCGAGGTGCTCGGAGCCTTCATCCGCTCGGCGAGCGACGACGAGCTCGTGCGGATCAACCCGTACGCTTCGGGCAGCAGCACGGCATCGAGACCGGACGAGTGGTCGTGCTGTTTCTTCACGGGCGGAAGCATGGCTTGCTCACGATGGAGTGGCAGTACGTGTGTCCGGCGTGTGGTGAGATCGTCGAGCGGCTCACGTCGTTGACCTCCGCGACGGCCAAACCTTCTGCCGGATCTGCAGCGCGGATCTCGACGCCGACCTGAGCGACTTCATCGAGGTCACGTCAGCGTCTCGGCGGAGGTCCGGCGGTCGCGATACCACGACCGATGGTCGCTCGAGCCCGAAGAGCACTTTCTTCGGTTATCGAATCACCCAGAGCGGAGCCGTCGACGACGGATCGTCCCTCCGCGACTACCTGCGCAGGTGCGCGGTCGCTTGCGCGTATGTGGACGCGGGCGCTTACGGCGACCTTCTCGGTGACGGCGGAACCTCGGCCGCCTCTGGCTCACGAACGGGCCGGCGCTGATCGTCGGGAACGATCGGACGAGCGAGACGCGCTCGTTCTCGTTCGAGTACACGGCCGTCCGAAGCAGCGGCTTCCGGGCAGAGATCGACGCGGGCCCCGTGCGCATCGATTTCACCAACACGACCGACGAGCGGTAGGCGCCGTTGATCGTCGGCCTGCCTGACCACTACGAGTGGACGATGCAGCCGTTCCTGTCCGGCGCGAGCATGCTCTCCAACCAGACGTTCCTCGACCTGTTTGCCTCCGAGACGATCGTCGGCCCGGAGGGCCTCGCGGTGCAACGCCTCGCGTTGCTCTTCACGGACATCACGGGCTCGACCTCGCTCGACGACCGCATCGGCGACATGAGGGCGTTCAACCTCGTCCGCCTGCATTTCGGCCACCTCCGGGAGTGCATTTCGCGGTACTCGAGCGCCCTTGTCAAGACGATCGGCGACGCCGTGATGGCGAGCTTCGTCGATCCCGCCGACGCGTTACGGGCGGCGCTCGAGATGCGCGCCGAGATCGCGCGGTTCAACGCAGGCGCTGGAAGCCATTTTATCGGCTTGAAGGTCGGGCTGCACACCGGGGGCCTGCCTGGCCGTCACGCTCAGCGAGCGGCGGGACTACTTCGGGCAGACGGTCAACGTCGCCGCTCGTGTTCGGGCGCTGGCGGAGACCAACCAGATCATTCTCACGGACGACGTCCTGTCGGCCCCCGGTGCCCGGAAAGTGCTCGCCGAACTCGAGACAGAGGCGAGCGCAGTTGAGTTGAAGGGGGTCGCGGACTCCATCCGCGTGGTCCGCGTGCTTGGGCCAACGGCACGGCGGCCCCGTAGGCGCTAGCGCAGCTCCTCCCCGAACCGTGCCCGCTCGACGAACTGCCCGAAGCCCGGTTCGACCTGGAGCTCGCCGTCCTGGACGACCACAGTCCCGCGCACGAGCGTCACGTCCACGTCGCCGGTCACTTCCGTGCCCTCGTACAGGTTGTAATCCGTCTTCGAGTGCTGATCGGCGGCGCTGATCAGCTTCTTCTTCGCCGGATCGAAGATCACGATGTCCGCGTCCGAGCCGGGAACGATCGTGCCCTTGCGCGGGTACAGCCCGAACAGCCTGGCCGGGTTCGTGCACAGGAGCTCCACCATGCGGTTGAGCGAGATCCGACCCGCGCCCACGCCGAAGTGGTGGATCATGTGCAGCCGGTTCTCGAGACCCGGGCTGCCGTTCGGGATCTTCGAGAAGTCGTCGCGACCCATCGTCTTCTGGCCGTCCCAGAGAAAGCCGCAATGGTCGGTGGAGATCGCGGACAGCACGTCGGTGCGCACCGCGTCCCACAGCACCTCCTGGTTCGCCTTCGCTCGCGGCGGCGGCGTGTACACGTACTTGGCGCCCTCGAAGTCGGGACGCTCGAGGAACGTGTAGTCGACGAAGAAGTACTGCGTGCACGTTTCGCCCCATACGTCCCAGCCGTTGCGGCGCGCCTTCGCGATCGGCTCCACCGCCTCGCGGCAGGACACGTGCACCACGTAGAGCGGCGCACCGGCCACGCGAGCGAGCTGGATCGCCCGGTTGGTGGCCTCGCCCTCGGTCTCCGGCGGCCGGGTCAGCGCATGGAAGTGCGGCGCGGTGTTCCCGGCGGCGAGCGCCTCCCTGACGAGCACGTCGATCGCATCGCCGTTCTCCGCGTGCACCATCACGAGCGCGCCCGTCCTCGCGGCCACCTGCATGGTGCGGAACAGCGTCTCGTCGTCGACCTGCAGCGCGCCCTTGTAGGCCATGAACAGCTTGTACGAGGTGATGCCCTGCCCGGGCAGCGTGGCCAGCTCCTCCAGACGTCCGGGCGGCGAGAGATCCGTGACGGCGATGTGGTAGCCCATGTCGATCAGCGCCTTGCCCTCGCGCTTGGCGTGCCAGTCAGCGAGCGCCTCGGCGAAGGTCTGGCCCTTCCCCTGGATGCAGAAGTCCACGTGGCATGTGGTGCCGCCGAACGCCGCCGCGGCGTGCCCCGAGGTGACGTCGTCGATCGTCGTCGTGCCGCCGAATGGCATGTCGAGATGCGTGTGCGGGTCGACCAGGCCCGGCAGCACGAGCTTGCCGCCGGCGTCGATCACGGTGTCCGCGTCGGAGCCGAGATCGGTGCCGATCCGCGACACCCGCTCGCCCTCGACGAGCACGTCGCCGACGATGGTGTCGGCGGCCGTGACGATGCGGCCGCCCTTGATCAGCACGGACATCAGAGCCTCCTCTCTCGACGGTGACCCCGGGCCGTGCGGTACGGCCCGGGGTCGGTGCACCGGTCTACTTGCCGCCCTCCTTGAGGACGACGACGGACTTCTTCCACTTCTTGCCGAACACGTCTACGCCCTGCGCCTTGAGCGCCGCGACCGCCTTCTTCGCGAGATCGCTGCGGTACGAGGCCATCGTGGCCGGCTTCTTGATCACCTTGAACTGGGTGGCGATCTTGTTCGTCGTCGCCCACGACTTCGGATCCATGACACCGATGCCGAGCTTGTTCGGCCAGATGAGCGCGTTGACCTCGTTCATCTGCCACGTCTGGTGGCCGCGCGGCAGCGCCGTGCCCTGCTTCAGCACGATGTTCACGCACGCCTTGAAGTTGTCGCGGCAGAACGCCCAGCCCTTGAACGTCGCCGTGAGGAACTTCACCGAGGTCGCCTGATTCGCCTTGTCCTTGATCCAGTCGCCCTTGACGAAGATCGCGTCCTGCAGCATCCCGACACCGAGGTCGGCCATCTTGAACACGTTGAGGTCCGACAGCTGGTACAGCTTGCCGGTCTTCGGGTTCTTCGTCTCCAGCACCTGCGCGAGCTCGTTGTAGGTCATCGCCGAGGCGGCGTCGATCTCCCGCTTCAGGAACGCGACCATGTCGAAGTTCTGCTTGACGATCTTGACGTCCTTGTCCGGGTCGAGGCCGGCCTTGACGAGCGCGGCCCGCTGCTCGAACTCGTTGCCGAAGAGCCAGACGCCGTACTTCTTGCCCTTCATCTTCTTGATCGAGTCGATGCCGCTGTCCTTGAACGTGACCTCGGTGGTGCCGCTGCGGGTGTACATCTGGCCGATGTTGACCAGATCGTTCCCCGCCTCACGGTTCGAGAACAGGCTTGGGAGCCAGTTGACGCCGAACTCCGCCTGGCCGCCGAGCACGACCTGCTCGGGGATGATGTCCGGGCCACCGACCTTGATCGTGACGTCGAGCCCGAGTTGCTTGTAGTACCCCTTCTCCTGCGCGGCGTAGAAGCCGGCGAACTGGGCCTGCGTCACCCATTTCAACTGCACGGTGACTTTTGTCGCTTCGCTGCTCGACGAGCCCGCAGCGGCGAGGCTGACCGCCACCAGGCTCGCCGTCGCGGCGAGCACGACGACCGCGAGGTACAACCCCCGCTTGTTCATACACCCTCCTTCGTTGATGCCTGCTTGATTCCGGTCACAACGTCCCTGCCTACTCGGCCGCACGCGCGGCCGGCTGCCAGCGGACGACAATGCGCTCCGCGATCACCACGGACGAGTAGAGCACGATCCCGAGGAAGCTCGCAACGAGGATCGCCGCCCAGGCAAGCTCGTAGCGGGAAAGCGCGACCGAGCTCTGGATCTGAACACCGAGCGCTTCCGTCGAGCCGCCGAAGAAGTCGCCCACCACAGCGCCGATCATGGCGAGAACAGCGGCAACCTTCAATGCCGTGAACACGAACGGCAGGGAGGCCGGGATGCGCAGCTTCCAGAACGTGGCGCGCTCCGGCGCCGCGTAGGACCGCATCAGCTCGATCGAGGCCGGATGAAGCGACGTGAGCCCGCGCAGTGTGTTCACGAGAACGGGGAAGAAGCAGAGGGCGGCCGCGATGACGATCTTCGACCACGGGCTGAGCGTCCCGAACCAGGCGTTCGTGATGGGGGCGAAGGCGATGATCGGCACCGCGTTGGCTGCGATCAGGTACGGGATCAACGCGCTGCCCAGCGGCCTCCAGCGAGCCAGCACGAGAGCAGACCCGATCGCTGCCGCACTGCCGATCACAAGTCCTCCGAGGGCCTCCTTGAAGGTGATCCAGCCCGCCGTCCGCAGGGCGTCGCGTTCCTCCCAGAATGCGCCGACCACGTCCGAGAAGCGTGGCAGGAGGAAGCTCTCGATGCCAAGCACGTCGGGGAGAAGCCACTGCCACGAGAGCAGGCCGACCGCGAACACGACAGCGGCCGGCAGCCACGACCGCGCGAGCTCGAGTAGCCGCGACTGCCCGGCAGGACGATCGGCGGCGGCGAGCGTGCTCACTCGTGCCCCACAAATCCCGCGCCTGCAGGAGCAGGCCCGGGATCGTGACAACGCTGCCAGCTCCGCAGATCCCGCGTGAATGGCGGGGTTGACAGAGGGTGTCTCATTCGATCGGCTCCGCGAAGGGCTGAACGACGTCGTCGGCGCCGAGGGCGTGCAGATGCTCGCGCACCTCCGTCACCAGCTCGAAGAACCGGGGGTCCTCCCGCGTCGCGACGCCGCGCGGCTGCGGCAGGTCGACGGGAACCACGGCAGCAATGCGCCCGGGTCGCGGCGACATGATGACGACCCTGGTCGACAGGAACACCGCCTCGGAGATGGAGTGCGTGACGAAGATGACGGTCGACCCGATGTCGGCCCAGATGCGCAGAAGCTCCAGGTTCAGCCGTTCGCGCGTCATCTCGTCGAGCGCGCCGAACGGCTCGTCCATCAGCAGAAGCGCCGGCTCGAACGAGAGGGCGCGCGCGATCGCGACCCGCTGCTGCATCCCGCCCGAGAGCTGCCACGGGTAGTGCCGCTCGAACCCCGTCAGCTCGACGAGCTCGACCATCTCCGCGACCCGGGCCGCGCGGCGAGCCCGGTCCCACTTGAGAAGCTCCAGCGGCAGCGCGATGTTCTTCGCCACCGTCCGCCAGTCGTAGAGCACCGCCGCCTGGAAGACGATCCCGTACTCGCGGTCGAGACGCGCGCGGTGGGCGGGCTTCCCGTTGACCGAGACGTCGCCGGCAGTCGGGGCCACGAGGTCGCCGATGACCCGCAGCAGGGTCGACTTGCCGCACCCAGAAGGGCCGATCAGGGAGATGAACTCGCCCCGCTCGACGCCGAGTGAAATGTCCTGGAGCGCTGTCACGTCCCCCTTGGGGAACGCCTTCGACACACCCGAGAGCGAGACGACCGCGTCGCTCATTCTAGCCCCGCAGATCCCGAATCTGCCGATGCAGACTCGGGATCGCGACAACCCCTAAAGCGGCCGCTAGCGCGGCCGGCGCCGACGATACGCGTCAATCGCTGGGTCAACACAGCGCGTTTCATGCCAGCCCCGCAGATCCCGCTAGCCCCGCAGATCCCGGCGGGGTTGGCCGAGGATGTCTCATACGAGATGCTCCGGCGGGCGGTGCACCACGAGCTTCTCGGCTAGCACGATGACGAGGAAGAACCCGATGCCGAGCAGCGCCGCGATCAGATTGGTCGCCCACAGGTTCTGCGGGTTGAGGACGTAGTACTGGTTGAAGTTGATGATGGCTCCACCGAGCCCATCCTGGATCGACGAAGGAAGTTCTCCGACGATGGCGCCGACCACGCTCGCGGTCGCTGCAATCCTGAACGCGACGAAGAGGTACGGCAGCGACGAAGGCAGCCGCAGCCTCCAGAACATGGCCCACTCGCTCGCCGCATACGACCGCATCAGCTCGATCGCGTCCGGGTCGGCCGATTGGAGGCCCCGGACGGTGTTCACCGTCACCGGGAAGAATGTCAGGTAGGCGGCGATCACGGACACGCGAAGCCAATCGGTCGGCGTCCAGCCGAAGACCGACACGCTGCCCAGCCCGACGACCACCATCGGCGCGATGGCGAGGATGGGGATCGTCTGCGACGCCACGACATACGGCATCAGGCCACGTTGCAGGACGCGGAACTGCGCGATCGCCGCACCGAGGCAGAACCCGAACACCGTGCCGATGGCGAAGCCCAGCGCAGCCTCCTTCGCGGTGAAGATCGACGAGCGGAAGAGGAGGTCGATGAGCGATCCGCCGTCGGCCTGCACGGGATCGAACAGGGCGCCGACGATCGACGGCAGCGAGGGCATCGTGATGTCGTCGACAGGAAACGGCCGTGTCCAGCCGGTCTCCATCCACAACTGCCGGTACCCCGTGTAGAGGCCGCACACGGCGACCAGGACGAGCACGGTGATGCCGACCCGCTTGAGCACGGCGACTGCCATCAGCAGTTCCTACCACGGCCGTGCCTGCCCGTGGTGGCACAACCCTCCCCGCTGTAGGGTCGGCGCGTGGCACTGCAGCCGTCACGGGTTGTCAAGCGCCTGCAGGAGCTGCGGGAGCTCACAGGCGACGAGAGCGGCGCGCAGCGAGTCGCGTGGACGGAGATGTGGGCGCGCGCGAGAGCCTGGCTGGCCGACTCGCTGGCGGACCTGCCCCTCGACGTCACGCGCGACGAGGCGGGCAACGACTGGTACACGCTGCCGGGTGCGTCCGACCGGGCCGTCCTCATCGGGGGTCACTTGGACTCGGTCCCGAACGGCGGCTGGCTGGACGGGTGCCTCAACATCCTCGCCGGCGCCGAGGTGCTGCGCCGCATCGCCGCGGAGGGGACACCTCGCATGACCGTGCGGCTCGTCGACTGGGCGGACGAGGAGGGCGCGCGCTTCGGCCGCTCGTTGTTCGGCTCGTCGGCCGCGGCCGGCTCGATGGCAGATCAGGACGAGCTGCGCAGGCTCGTCGATCGGGACGGCATCTCGCTCCCCGAGGCGGTCGGCGCGTTCGGCGTCGATCTCGATCGAGCCCTCGAGGCGAGGTCGCAGCTAGCAGCTGCCGTTGCCTACCTCGAGCTCCACATCGAGCAGGGGCCCGTGCTCGAGTCGATGGGGTTGCCCCTCGGAGCGGTGCTCGGCACGTTCGGCGTCGAGCGGTGGCGCATCCGGTGGACGGGCCAGGCGGCGCATGCCGGCTCGACGCCGATGGACCGACGCCGCGACGCTCTCGCCGGCGCCGCCAAGCTCGCGCTGGCGATTCGCGACATCGCACGCGACACCGGTCACGGCGCGGTCTGCACGTCGGGCGGTGTCGTCTGCCGCCCCGGCATCGTGACCTCCGTCGTCGAGACGGCCGAGCAACTGCTCGACCAGCGGCACCTCGACGCCGCGAAGCTCGCTGCCATGCTCGCCCGGGCGCAGGGGCTATCCGGGCAGTTCGCCGTGGAGGAGAGGATCGAGGTCGCGTGGGAGAAGATCTGGGCGATCGAGCCGATCCTCTTCGATGAGACGCTGATCGACTTCTGCGACGAGGCCATTCGGGAGGTGGCCGGCACGTCGCATCGGCTGGCGTCGGGGCCCCTGCACGACGCGGCCGAGGTGGCCCGCGCCGGGGTTCCGACGGTGATGCTGTTCGTGCAGAGCCTGCGCGGCCTCTCGCACACGAAGCTCGAGGACACCGAGGAGGCGCATCTCGAGCTCGCGGTGACGGCGCTCGACCGGCTCGCCGACAGGACGATCGCCCACGTCGCGGCTGCCTCCGAGATGGTTGATCGGAAATAGGCGTGCGTGCCGGGGAGGGTATGCACCAAGCAGCGTGTCCGATGCGCCGTGTGCAGGCCCCCGGCCGCGCGTGCGCCTATTTCCGATCAACCATCTAGGGGCGCGACATCCCGGGCACGTACTCACGCCGCGCCGTCGCCGCCGGGCTCGCCACCGGCTGCTTCCTGACGTGGAACGTAACCAACGTGGGAGCGGTCGCCGACCCGCTGGCCGCCACCTACGGGGTCTCGCTGGCAGCTATCGGCCTGCTGACGACCGCCCTCTTCGTCACCCACCTCGGCGCGCAGCTGCCGGCGGGCATCGGCTCCGACCGGCTCGGCGCCCGCGCCGTAGCACTTGCCGCCGTGGGCGCGGCGGTTTCGGGGAACACGCTCCTGCTCGCCTCGGACGCGTACGCCGTCGGCATCGCGGGACGTCTCGCGGTCGGGATCGGTTCGGGCGCCGGCTTCGTGGCGGGCCTCGATCTCGTCCGCGCTGGAGGCGGCGGCCCGGTGCTCCACGGCGCGTACGGCGGGGCAACGATGGCAGGCGGCGGTCTCGCGCTGATGGTGGTGCCATGGTTGACGGACGTCACGAGCTGGCGGGCGCCGTACTGGAGCGCGTTGGGGCTGGCGGTGCTCGCAGCCGTCCCACTGCTCGCGGTCGGCCGCCTGCCTCGGCTGCGTCACACGGGTGAAGGGCCGCTGCGCGATCGGCGCCTGCTTCCGCTCGGCGTCCTGCAGGCCGCAACGTTCGGTCTCGCTGTCGTCGCGGGCAACTGGGCGGTGACGCTACTCGAGCGTCAGGGGGCCGCCCCGGCGGTTGCCGGCCTGGTCGGCGGCTTCATCCTCTTCGCCGGGGTCGTGACGCGTCCATGGGGTGGCACGCTTGCGCGGCGGCGCACGGGACAGCGAGCGATCATCGGCGCCAGCCTGCTAGCGGCCGCGGCCGGAGCGTCGTTGCTCGCCGCCGGTGGCCCCTTGTGGGTGTCCGCGACGGGCGCTGTCGCGCTGGGCCTCGCAGCGGGTGTGCCCTTCGCGTCGATCTTCGACGCGGCGCAGCGGCTCCGCCCCGACGCTCCGGGGTCGGCCGTCGCGCTCGTCAACGCCTGCGCGGTCCTGACGATTCTCGTCGGCACTCCCCTCGCCGGGTTGGCGTTCGAGTTGCCGGGCGACGGGCAACTCGCATTCGCCGCGATCGCCGCCCTTTGCATCCTCGCGACCGCGACGCTGCCGCGTGCGCGCCTGTGACGGCGCGCGCGATACTAGGGCACCGAGCAAGCGAACAGGAGCACACCAGATGGCCTTGAGCTTCGGCGTCACCGTCCTGCCCGACCCACCCGCGTCACGGCTCGTGGAGCTGATGAAGCTCGGTGAGGACAACGGCTTCGAAATCGGCTGGACCTACGACTCCCATGTCCTCTGGCAGGACTCGTTCCCGCTGCTGACGATGGCCGTTCAGGCCACGTCGCGGATGAAGTTTGGGCACCTCGTGACCAACCCCGGCACGCGCGAGCCGACCGTTGTCGCGAGCCTGTACGCGACGCTGCACGACATCTCCGACGGTCGCATGGTGATGGGGATCGGCCGCGGCGACTCGGCGCGGCGGTACATCGGCCAGCAGCCTGTGAAGGTGGCGGAGTTCGAGACGGCGCTCAGGATGATGAAGCCGTTCATGAACGGGCAGGAGGTGCACTGGAACGACAAGGACCTGCAATTGAAGTGGGTGCGTCCGGAACTTCCGCAGATCCCGATGTGGGTCGCCGGCTACGGTCCGAAGGCACTTGGGGTCGCCGGCCGCGTCGGCGATGGCGTCATCATCCAACTCGCTGACCCCGAGATCATCCAGTGGATCATGGCGACCGCCCGTGCCGCGGCCGAGGAGGCCGGACGTGACCCGTCGGAGCTCAAGTGCGTCGTCTGCGCCCCAAGCCATGTCGGTACGCTCGAGGACGGTCGCGAGCAGACCCGCTGGTTCCCCGCCATGGTCTCGAACCACGTCATGGACCTGATCGAGCGCTACGGAACCGACGGCTCGATCGTGCCGAGGGCGCTGACCGACTTCGTCCAGGCCCGGAAGTTCTACGACTACAACGACCACTCTCGCGTCGGAGCCGCCCACGGCGAGTTCGTTACCGACGAGATCTGCGACCGCTTCTCCGTGCTCGGGGACGTCGACCAGATCACCGCCAAGCTCCGGGAGCTGGAATCGATCGGCGTCGACCACTACTCGATCTACCTGATGACCCAAGGCCAGGAGGAGACGCTCGAGGCCTACGGGAAGCACGTGATCCCGCAGTTCGCCGGCACCCCTGCATGACCGACGCAGCCCAGGAGCAGATCGAGGCGTGGCGCAGCGTCGCCGCAGGCTGGGAGCGCCGACGACCCATCTTCTGGGAGGCGACACGCCAACTCTCGCAGCGCCTGATCGAGTTGCTCGCTCCCGAGCCCGAGCAAACGATCCTCGAGCTCGCCGCCGGGCCAGGAGACACGGGCTTCCTCGCCGCAGACCGGCTCGGGCCGAGCGGACGGCTCCTCTCGACCGATGTCGCGCCCGAGATGGTGGAGGCAGCGCGGCGGCGCGCTACGGAACTGGGATTGGAGAACGCCGAGTTCCGCGTGCTCGACGCGGCGGCTATCGACCTCACCGACGCCTCCGTGGATGCCGTCCTCTGCCGCTTCGGGCTGATGCTGGTTGTCGACGTCGAGTCGGCGTTCGCCGAGATCGCCCGGGTGCTCCGCCCGGGCGGTCGCGCCGCCATCGCCGTCTGGGGCCCTCCAGCCGCAAACGACTGGATCACCGCCGGGGGACGTGCGGCGCTCGCCCTGGGGCTGATGGAACGGCCCGACCCGGACGCCCCCGGCCCCTTCCGGCTCCACGAGGTCGAGAGGCTCCACGGGCTCGTGACCGCCGCGGGTCTGACGGTGGAGACGCTCGAGGACGTCCCCGTCGAATGGCGTGCCGCGTCGCTGGACGAGTGGTGGGAGACGACGCGAGACACGTCGCGCATGCTGTCGCTGCTCCTGCAGCAACTCGACGAGGCGCGCGCGGCAGAGCTCGAGGCCGAGTCGCGGGCGCGCCTCGCCGGCTACGTGTCCGCGGACGGCTCGCTCGAAGTGCCGGGATTGGCAAGGGCCGTGCTGCTCCGAAAGCCTGTCTGATGTCCTTGGAGCTCGATTGCGTTGCGAACCGATCAGCCCACGTCACGAAGAGACCGCCGCAGAGCGGCGGGCAGTAAGACACCAGCCTGCAGCGCGTTGCAGGCTCAGCGATATCTAGCACGGTGCGATCAAGGCTGGTGTTGACTACCCGCCGCTCTGCGGCGGTCTCTCTAGCTTCTCAGGCTCCGTGGCGCACCCGACGACTCCGGTAGAGAGTCAGAGGATCGTCTTGCCCAGAGCACTCGCTGCGAGCTCTACGGCCGTCAGCGCTGTCGTGTTCTCGCGGTCGAGGATCGGGTTGACCTCGACGAGCTCGAGCGACCCGATCAGCCCGGCCTCGGCGACCAACTCGCAGGCGAGGTGCGCCTCGCGATAGGTGAGGCCGCCGCGGACGGGCGTCCCCACGCCGGGCGCGACCTCCGGGTCGAGCGCGTCGAGATCGAGCGAGAGATGGACGAAGCCGGGGCCGGCCACGTGCGTGAGAGCCTCGGTCACCGCGCGCTCGATGCCGATCCGGTCGATCTCGCTCATCGTGAACACGCGAACGCCGGTCGCGCGAACAAGATCGCGCTCGTCGGGATCGAGTGAGCGCACCCCGACGAGCGCCACGCGCGCAGGATCGACGGAAGGGAAGCGCAGGTCGTCGGTCGCGAACGCCTCTCCGCCGCGTCCAAGCGCCGCGGCGAGCGGCATGCCGTGAACGTTCCCGGACGGGCTCGTCTCGGGCCGGTTGAGGTCGCCGTGCGCGTCGATCCAGAGCACGCCGCCGGGTCGTTCGGCAGCTGCAGCGAGCCCTGCCAGAGTCCCCATAGCCACGGAATGGTCGCCACCGAGCACCAGCGGCATCGACCCGGCCTCGACCGCGCCGGAGACGGCGTCAGCGAGGCGCGCGCAGGCCGCGAGGATCTCCTCCAGGTAGCGAGCGCGCTCGTCGCCGACGACAAGTCCCTCCGGTTCGCGGGTGAGAATGTTGCCTCGGTCGACGACGGAGATGCCGAGCGCTGCGAGGCGATCCTCGAGACCCGCATAGCGGATCGCCGATGGCCCCATGTCCACGCCGCGGCGACTCTGCCCGAGGTCGAGGGGGGCGCCGAGGACCGTGACGGAGCGCGCCTGGGTCACTCAGGCCCAGCCTACTCGGGTGGGGCGGCGTCGGCGTTGGTGCGCCCCGGTGGGCCGGACAGCAGGCGGACGTCGTTCACGAGAGCGTAGATGCGCCCCTTCCCGACGAGATAGGCCCGTTCGCCGTCGTGGACGAGCGGCGAGTACTGGCCGTCGGGGAAGCGCCAGCGCACGGCCCCGGTGCGGGCGTCGAGCACGAACGTCTCCCGTGCGAGCGTCGAGATGTAGACGTTGCCCGAGGTGACAGTGGGCGACCCGAGGATGCTGCCCGGCAGCTTGCGGCTCCACCGGGTGCTCCCCGTGTGGGAGTCGAAGGCGTAGAACCTGCCATCCGAGGAGCCGACGTACACCGCACCGTTCCACACGGCGGCGGAGCCGTACACCGCGCCGTCCAGACTGCGCGACCAGCGGTGAGCGCCTGTGCGGGCGCTGAAGGAGCTGAAGATCCCGTCGATCGAGCCGAGGTAGATCCGGCCGTACGCGACCGCCGGCGTGGCGTAGTAGCCGGCCTCGCTCCAGGACGCGTGCCGTAGCAGGCTGCGCAGGCCAAGGAGCACACGCTTTGGGCCGTGCTCGGGCAGCGCCGACGAAACCCAGCGGAGACGGCCCGTGAAGGCGTCGAGAGCGTAGAGCCTCCTGTCGTACGCCGAGATGAACAGGGTGCGGCCGATCAGCGCCGGACTCGACGCGACCTTGGTTGACAGGCGGAACGTCCACGCCACTCTCCGTGGGTGCAGCGTGAACCCGTAGATCGTCGACTCGGAACGCGACCGGAACGAAGCGAAGAACAGGCGGTCGCCGACGAGAAGCGGTGAGCTCTCGATGTTGCCGGTCCGGAATCGCCACAGAACGCTGCCGTCACGCGCGTCGACGGCGGCGAGCCCGCCGGTCTCGTCCTTTCCGCGCCGGCACGGCGCTGGGCCCGCCCAGCCGAGGTAGACGACCCCGGGGCCCGCCGCCGGCGACGACGCGATGCATCCACCGAGAGCGATCTGCCACAGTGGCGCACCGTCGGCGGCGCGAACGGCGTGGAGCGTGCCGGCATGGGTGCCGAAGACGAGACGTCCCTCCGCCACAACGGGCGGCATCTCGATCAGCGCGCGACCCGGGACCCGGTACAACTCTCGGAACGGCGGTTGCAGCCGGGAGGGGACGAACCGCGTGCGGGCAGGCGTCGCGCCCCACAGCGGCCAGGACGCACGCGGGTTAGCGAGACGCCGCTGAGCCGCCACCCACAGCGGAGTCTCCGTGAGACGGGCGCGATGCTCCCCGCTCGATGAGGCGAGCAGCGGCGGCTGCGCGAGCATGAGATACGCCATGGACGCGGCGAGCAGGCCGGCGAGCGCGGTCGCCGTCCAACGCAGCGATGGCCTCCGGTGTGGAGGGGCCATAGGGCCGAGCGAGGTTGCTGGGGACGGCGGCGAGCTGATGGGCCTCGATAGTTACATCTGCACGTCCCCTGCTGGCGCAAGAACGGAAACCGCTCGCGCAGTTTCCGTTCGCGCAGATCCCTAAAGCCGGCCGCTGCGCGGCCGGGCCGGGGCTAGGGACGAGCGCATTCCAGGATGCGGTTGTTCGTACGCGCAAGATCCCTAGAGCCGTCCGCTTCGCGACCAGGTGCCGGCGAGGGACACCCGCGGCTCCGCCGAGTCGTGCGGGTCTCCGGCCTCCGGCCTCCGGCCGCAACGGGTTGCGCTCGGTCGAGGAGAAGCGGCGGTCGAGACGCCGCTACACTGCGATCGCCGCGGCGAGGTAGCTCAGCTGGTAGAGCACTCGGCTGAAAACCGGGGTGTCGCCGGTTCGAGTCCGGCCCTCGCCATCGTTCCGTGTCGAGCAGCAGACAGCACCACACAGCACACCCGGCTGCGGCTTCGCCTGTGACCTACGCCGACGTGAAGCGGGTGGCCGTGATCTCCGACGTGCACGGCAACGCGACTGCGCTCGCAGCGGTGCTGGGCGAAGTCGCGGGCGAGGATCCCGACCTGCTGGTCTTCGGCGGCGATCTCACCTGGGGCCCGTTGCCGCGAGAGACACTCGACCTCGTCGCGTCGATCGAGCACCCATCGGTGTTCATCCGGGGAAACGCCGATCGAGCGGTCATCGAGCTCGCCGCAAGGGCGACGGCGGCGGCGGGCGGCGACATGTCGGCACGCGAGGTGTGGCTTACCGAGATGCACGATGGCGCGGCGCGGCGGTTCCTGAGCGGGTTTCTGGAGCAGGTCGTGATCAAGGTGGAAGGTCTCGGGCGGACGCGCTTCTGCCACGGTTCGCCGCGTAACGACGAGGAGCTCGTCACGTCCGCGACGCCGGCGGCGCGGATGCTCGCGCTGCTCGAGGGGGTCGAGGAGCGGCTGCTCGTCACAGGGCACACGCATCTCCAGTTCGATCGTAGGGTCGCAGGCATTCGCAGCGTCAACCCGGGCAGCGTCGGGATGCCCTATGAGGGCGAGCCCGGTGCCTTCTGGGCGATGCTGGGACCGGACGTCGAGCTTCGGCGAACCGCATACGACCTGGATGAGGCGACCGCGAGGTACCGGTCGAGCGGCGATCCACTCGCCGCCCGGATGATCGAGATCCTGGAGGCGCCCCCGACCCGGGCCGAGGTGACGGCGCACGCGGAGTCGCTCGAGTTCTCGGGCTAGGGATCTGCGCGCGCGGACGGAAACTGCGGGAGCAGTTTCTGCTGAGCCGTCACGGCAAGGTGGTTGGCGAGCGGCCCGGCCGCGCAGCGGACGGCTTCAGGGATCTTGCGCGGACGGAAACAGCGGGAGCAGTTTCTGCTGAGCCGTCACGGCAAGGTGGTTGGCGAGCGGCCCGGCCGCGAAGCGGACGGCTTCAGGGATCTGCGCGGACGGAAACTGCGGGAGCAGTTTCCGTCCTGCGCAAACAAAGGAACCTCAGACGGGTGCGATCCTAATCGCCTGCCCGCTCGTCGCGTGCAGCATGGCTGCGGCGTCACCGTTCGAGATCGCGATCGACATGTTCCGGTAGCTGTCCTCGTACAGGATCACGTCGCCAGGACGTGCGTCCGCGAACGTCCTCGCCGCCACGGCGTAGTAGCGTTGCGCGGCCAGCTCGAGCTCCAGGCGAGCGCCTGGAACGATTCCGATGCGCTCGACGTCGTCCCGGGTGAGGTTGAGAGCTATGTTGCCAAAGCTGTCGACATAGAGCATCACGGCTTCGATGCCGTCATCGACGAACAGCGGCTCAGGGAGGTCGAGGCGGACGAGCGCGTCCGGGGCCAGCGGAGGTCCGAGCTCGCCGAGCGGCACGCCGTTCGCGAGGTACGCCGCAGCCGGGGCGAACAGGTCTCGGCCGTGGAAGGTACGCGAAATCGACTCGTTGGCGTAGGCCGGGTTCGCGATCTCGCACACGCCGTCGATGCCCGCCCGCTCGGCAGCGGGCAGCAGCAGGCCGTTGTCCGGTCCCACGAAAAGTCGCCCCTCGCGGTCACGGATCACGAGTGGGCGCCGGATCCCGCCGACGCCCGGGTCGACGACTGCAAGGTGGACACCGGAGGGCATGTACGGGAGGGTGTTGGCGAGCACGAACGCTCCCTGGAGCACCGCCTGCGCCGGGATTCCGTGGGTGACGTCGATCACCCGGGCCTCCGGCGCGATGCGTGCGATCACGCCGTGGCAGGTGCCGACGAAGTCGTCCTGCAACCCGAAATCGCTGAGAAAGCAGACGACCATGCCCTCGAGCCTACCGCTCCTTCGCGACCGCCTCCACCGCGGAGGCGAGACCCTCGGTGTCGTGGGTGTCCGCCTCCCGTAGGACACAGACTCCGGCGTCGCGGGCCGCGCGAGTCGTCTCCGGCCCGATCGTTACCGCCGGGATCGCCGTCCCCAGCGCTGCGAAGGCTCGCGCCTGGGAGGGCGAAGCAAGCACGGCCAGGTCGGCCTCCGGCTTGACCTCGGGTAGAAGCGGCCTCGTGCGGTAGAGGGCGACGAAGTCCGCAGCCAACTCGTCGACGATCAGGCGCCGCGCTCCCTCCGCGCCGGCGAAGAGCACCCTGCCGGCGGGCCTGGGAAGCTCGGCGAGCAGGCCCTCCTGCGTGGATACCCGGGGCACGAGATCGGCGCTGCCCATCGCGTCGGCGGTGGCTCTCCCGATAGCTGCCACCCGAGGAAGCCGGCCGGCAGCGCGGCGCAAGAGCTCGCGCGCACCGTTCGCGCTCGTAACGATCACCCAGTCGTAACCCGAGACGTGTACCGGGTCATCTCCGAGCGACTCGACGGCGATCAGCGGGCAGTGGGCAGCGTCATGGCCGAGATCGGCCAGACGGCGTAGCAACTCGTCGGCCTGGCCGAGCGGACGTGTGACGAGCACGCGCATCGAGGCCTCGTGTGGTCCCGTCCCTAATCCCCGCCCACCCACGGGGATGCCCACGGTAGCGGGGAAAGGCGCGCGTGACTGTGCCGATTGTGTGCCAGGATCGTCACCGTCCGCGTGTCGCCTCGATGAGCTCGGCGGCCAAGCGCTCCGGGTCGCTGCCCTGTCGCCGCTCGAGCCACGACCCGTCCTCTGCGGCGACGAGCGCGGTGAGCACGGCACCGTCGTGGTAGGCGGCGACCGGGGCGAGGCACCCTCCGCCGACGAGGGCAACGCAGCGACGTTCGGTCTCCACCCTCGCCCGCGTGTCGATGTCATCCGTGGCCGCCACCAGGTGCGCTTCGCCCGCGCGCACCTGCAGGGCAACTGCGCCTTGCCCTGCCTCGGGCAGCATCTCGTCCGGGTCGAAGCGGTAGCCCGCCTCGCCGGCGAGTCCGAGTCGATCGAGCCCGCAGGCAGCGAGGATCACCGCATCGAGGCCCCTCTCCGTGCGCTTGCGGAGACGGGTATCGATGTTGCCGCGCAACGGCTCGATCGACAGTGTCGGCTCGAGTGCGAGCAGCTGGGCACGCCGGCGTGCGGAGGCGGTGCCCAGGCGCATCCCGGGACGAAGCGCCGTCGCGCCGCACAGCGCGTCGCGTGGATCCTCGCGCCGGGTGTACGCGCCGACGGTCAGCCCCTCGGCATCGGTGGAGGTCATGTCCTTGGCCGAGTGGACGGCGACGTCGATCCGGCCCTCGAGCAGCGCTTCCTCGAGCTCCTTTACGAAGACGCCCCGGGCCCCGATCTCGCCGAACGGTCGCGTCCGGTCGCGGTCGCCCGAGGTGGTGATGGGCACGAGCGCGATCTCTATCCCTGGCCGGCGGAGCACGGCTACGGCGCGCTCGGCCTGGGTGAGGGCGAGCCTACTGCCGCGGGAGCCGACGCGGAGCAGCACAACGTCGTGCCGGGATCGTGCGCGACTCGCCGCACGCCCGCCGGGTGGAGGGCCTGATACGGACGAAGGCGGTGGGCGCTTGGACCGGAAGCGGACGACCCGCGACGAGCGCCCTGCTCATGTCTGCTCCTCCTCCCCCAAACCGAACAGGTGGCTCACAACCTCAGCATAGACGACCCCCTCGGAGGTCACAGCCGCCTCCTTCATACGGACCGTCGGTAGGTGCAGGAGTTTGTTCACGATCTGCGTCGTAACAGCCTCGACGATGCGGCGGTCACTCTCGGGCAGCCGCCCGAGTCGCGCGTCAGCCCGCGCCAGCTCGGAGGCTCGGATCGCTTCCGCGCGCGCTCGCAGCGATGCGATCGCCGGCACGACGGCGAGTGAGGCATGCCATTCGCGGAAGCGCTCGGCCTCGATCGCCACCACGCGCTCCGCACGGGCGGCCTCGCTGCGCCTGCCGGCAAGTGACGCCTCGACAACCGCCTCGAGGTCGTCGATGTCGTAGACGAAGCAGCCGTCGATCTGCGCGAGGGCAGGATCGACGTCTCGGGGCACCGCGAGATCGACGAGTAGCAGCGGCTTGCCGCGGCGCGCCCGAAGCGCCGGGCCGACAACGTCCGCCGTGAACACGAACCCTGGGGCGCTCGTCGAGGAGACGAGGATGTCGACGTCCGTGAGCTCTCCGGCGATCGCGTCGAGACCCACCGATCGCGCACCAACCTGCTGTGCGAGCTCCGCGCCGTGGGCAGCGGTGCGGTTCGCGACCGTGACGACCGTGGCGCCCCGCGACTGCAGGTTTCTCGCCGTCAACTCGCTGATCTTCCCGGCGCCGACGAGAACCACCCGCCGACCGGCGAGGTCATCGAACACCTGCTGCGCGAGGGCGGCGGCGGCGGCCGGCACGGAGGCCGGGCTCTCGCCGATGGCGGTCTCGACCCGCGCGCGCCTGCCGGCGTGGAGAGCCGTCCGGAAGAGTCGGTCGAGCAGCGGGCCAGGACTTCCGGCCGCGAACGCGTCACGTACCTGCCCGAGGATCTCGCCTTCTCCCGGAATGAGTGAATCGAGCCCGGCCGCGACGCGAAACAGATGGAGTGCGGCGGACTCGTCCTCGAGCCGGTACAGCACCCGCTCGAGGGCGGGTCCGTCCGGGCCGGCGAGGTCGAGCAGAGTCTCGACGGCGAGTGGCTCGAGCGACGGCTCTCCGTCAGCTGCGAGGTAGAGCTCTGTGCGATTGCACGTGGACAGGATGACCGCCTCACGCCCCCGGGCCAGCGACCGCGCGAGAACGGCGGCACCTCGCCCGTCGAGGGCGACGCGCTCACGCAGCTCCACGGGCGCCTGATGGTGAGAGACACCGACGAGCGAGAGCTTCATGACGCGAAGTGTGTGATCGGGAGCACGACGGCCACCAGCGCCAACCCACCGAGGAGCAGCCACGCGGCCCGGCGCCCGCGCACGGCCGCCTCACGTCGCAGGAGGAGCGCCGCTGCATAGAGCGACCAGATGCCGGCCGTGACGACCATCGCTGCGTCTACGTCACCTCGGTCGAGTGTGGTGAGCCCGACGCCGATGCCCGTGCTGAGAAGCGCGAGACCGGCCGCCGCGACACGCGCAGCGAGCCGATCGAGCGCCTGCAACGGTGGCAGCTTGAGGCGGAGGACGCGGGCATCGCGCCGCTTCAGGCGCCGCTCCTCCCACAGGTAGAGCGCCGCCATACCGCCAGCCACCGTGAAGCCGGCGAAGCCCGCGAGCATGAGGGCGACGTGGACGGCAAGCAGCGCACCCGGCTCGTCCGCCGTGTCGATGCCGGTGCCGCCACCCACCCAGGCGAGCAGGAGCAGCCCGGCTGCGACAGGCATCACGGCGAGCCCGAGCAGCCGGTAGCGCGGTCTGCAACCCCAGATCAGGTACACGCCGACGACGAGCCAGACGAACAGGTTGAGCGCGCCGGCCCAGGTGCTCCACGGAAAGCCGTCTGAGGCGAGTGCCTGTACGACGAGGAGCGCGGTCTGCGCGAGCCAGCCGATGCGGACCCCCCACGTGCCGAGCCGCCCGCCGCGCCCGGGCCCGCGGAGCTCGCCGGCGTAGGCGACGGCGGCCTCGCCGTAGGCGATCAGGGCCGGCCAGATGAGCAGCTCAGCCATCGGCCTGGCGTTCGCGCGCGAGCTGGGCCAGTTCCGCGGTCTCCCGCTCCAGCCGTGCGAGCTTGGCCGCCATGATGGCGACCCATACGAGGACAAACAGGAAGACCACGCCGTACGTGGCGGCCACATACTTCTCGGCCGCGGTCATCGAGCGAGTGCCTCGCGCAGCTCCCGCAGGTGCGCGTCCGTGCGCTTGCCGGCGAGCTCGACGCGGTACATGACGTAGGCCAGGGCGAAGATCGCGGCCCAAGCGACGCTGAAGGCGAGGAACATGCGGCCGGTCATCTGCGGACCTTCCCGGGTGAAGACGGTCGGGTGGATGAAGTCGTTCGCGAGCCTGATCGCGAAGAAGCTGACGGGGATGAGCGCGACGCCGAACAACGCGTACACGGCGGAGACTCGCTCACGCCGGGGGCCGTCCTCGACGGAGAAGCGGAGCATGAAGTACGCGCAGTAGAACAGGAAGAGCACCAGGAAGAGGACGAGCTGGTTGGAGCTCCACGTCCACCATACCCCCCACGACGCCTTCGCCCAGATGCAGCCTGTGATCAACGTCAAGGCGCCGAAGATGGTGCCCTGGTGGATCGCCGTGTAGCTCTCCAAGTCGTAGCGCTCACCGCGCGTCCAGAGGACGCGAAGTGCCTTCCACGCGCCAAGTCCGAAGCACGCGTACGCCGTAAGCGCGATCGGGACGTGGAAGAAGAAGATCTTCTGCGACAGGCCCTGGTCGGCGTCCTGCTCTGCGACGAAAAAGATCGCGAGCAGCGCAGCACTCATGAGGGCCGTGGAGCCGACGGCGAGGACTGGGAGCGAGGGACGTGTCTGGGTCATGGGCGGGTCGTGCTACTCGGTGATGACGTACTCGAACGAGGCCCAGGAAAGTATCGCGAAGACCGCGTCGTAGACGCCGAGGAAGAGCAGGTAGTCACCTGCCTGAGGCGAGATCGAGGCCCCCACGCCGCCCACGACCAGCGGGATCGAGAGCGGCAGCACGAGCAGCGGCAGGACTACCTCGCGGCCTCGGCCCGCGGAGGCAAGCGCCGCGGCGAGCGAACCGACCACGCAGAGGCCGATGCTGGCGAGTGCCGCACCCGCGACCGCGGCGGCGTCGAGCGGTGCGAACAGGAGCGCGAAGGCGGGGAGAGCGACGAGCTCGGCGACGGCGAGGAACGCGAGCGCAGCAAGCGTCTTGGCCACCCAGATCGCGCTTCGATCGCGCGTGGCGAGTACGAGCGCGTCGATCGCACCGTCGCGGCTCTCCGGTACCCAGGCACGCGAGAGCCCGAGCAGCGCTGTGAACACGATCGCCACCCACAGCAGCCCATACGCAGCCTCGTCACCCGCGTCCCGGGGCAGGGCGAAGTGGAAGACGACTAGGGTCGACAGGACGAAGAGCACCATCGCCGGCAGGGTGTCGCGGGCCCGAAGCTCGAGTGCGAGGTCCTTCCGGGCCAACGCCGCCACGTCGCCGAGATAGTCGTTCATACCGGCCCCGCAGACCCGGGATCGCGACAACCCCTAAAGCGGCTGCTGTCGCGGCCGGCGCCGACGATACGCGCGAATCCCGAGGTTGACACTGGGCGTCTCATGCCAGTGCCAGGCGGGAGGTGGAGAGCGGGGTAACCCGGTCGGGGTCGTGAGTCGAGATGACGAGGGTCGCGGCGCTGGCGAGCGAAACGAGCTCCGCGTCAAGGAGCTCCGCCCCTTCCTCGTCCAACGCCGTGAACGGCTCGTCAAGCACCAGCAACTCCGGTTCATGCAGAAGCGCCCGGCAGAGGGCAAGCCGTTGCACCATGCCGCGCGACAAGCTGGAGACGCGCTCGCTTCGGGCATCCCAGATGCCAAAGCGCTCGAGCAGCATGCCGACGCGCTCGCGGCGCTCCGGCACGTGGTACAGGCGTCCGAAGAGGTCGAGGTTCTCGAGCGCCGTGAGCTCCCGGTACAGGAGCGGCTCGTGGGCGAGATAGCCGAGACGCGAACGGTCGACCTCGACCGCGAGCGTCCCGCGTGTCGGTGTCGTGAGACCTGCGACCAGGCGAAGCAGCGTCGTCTTCCCGGACCCGTTCGCACCCGTGACGAGCATCACCTCACCCCGCGAGACCGCGAACGAGAGCCCGCGCACGACGGCGCGTCCCCCGAACCGCTTCTCGATGCCCTCTGCCCGAATCACGCCTACCTCCCCAACCACCCCCAGGGGACCCCCCGGGTCCCTGCTGTCACGGTATCGAGGATCGTGTGCCGGGTGTGTGACGAGATCGTGCCGTCACTGTGCCGGCAGTCGCAGTGAGCGTCGGCTCACGGCAGCGTGTCGAGCGCGACGAATCCGAGAAAGACGACGCTGATGACCCCGTTGACCGTGAAGAACGCGGCGTCGAGGCGCCGCAGATCGCCGGGCCGGACGAGTGAGTGCTCGTAGAGCAGGAGGCCCGCCGCCGCGCCCACGCCCGCCCAGTACCACCCGTCGGAGCCAAGTCCGGCGCCCACCGCGGCAAGCAGTGCGACTGTCAGCAGGTGCAGGAAGCGGGCGCCCCGAAAGACGCCACTCTCGCCGAACCGGGTCGCCCAGGAATGAAGACCTGCCACGTGGTCGTGCTCCAGGTCGAACAGCGAGTAGAAGAGGTCGAACCCCGCCACCCACGCACCGACGGCCGAGCCGAGCGCCCATGCCTCCCACGGTGCCGACCCGGTCGTGGCGAGCCAGGCTCCCACCGGAGCCAGGCCGAGACAAGCTCCGAGCCATAGGTGGCAGAGCCAGGTGAAGCGCTTCAGGTACGGGTAGACCACGAAGGCGGCAACCGGGATCGGCCATAGCCAGCGCACGATGGGGTCGAGCGAGAACACGGCCAGCAGGTATGCGGCGAGCGCAGCGGCGCACAGCACGATCACCTGCGGCCGCGACAGCGCGCCGGCAGGAAGCTCGCGCGAAGCCGTTCGCGGGTTCCGCGCGTCGAGCTCGGCGTCGACGAGGCGGTTGAGCGCCATGGCCAACGTACGGCCGGCCACCATCGCCAGCGTCACCCACGCCATCGCCTCCCACCCGGGCCAGCCGTCCACCGCGAGGAGCGCGCCCACGTACGCGAAAGGCAGCGCAAACACCGTGTGCTCGAAGCGAACCAGCCGGGCAAAGCGGCGGGGGAGCGAGACCGCGTGAGGGCTCACGTTTGCCGGTGCGCCGACGCCTGGTCCCCAGCCGCGAGCTCGAGGCCGTGAGCGAGCGCAGGCCGGAGCACCTCGTACCCGTCGCGACAGCCTCCGGGGGAGCCGGGGAGGTTGACGACGAGAGTCGGGCCACGCAGACCTGCAGCGCCGCGCGAGAGCAGTGCGTGCGGCGTCCGCTCGCGTGCATGGGCGCGAAGCGCCTCGGCGATTCCGGGTGCCTCACGGTCGAGCACCTCGCGTGTCGCCTCCGGGGTCACATCGCGAGGAGCGAACCCGGTGCCCCCCGTCGTGAGCACGACCTGGACGCTCGCCGCAAGCTCGACGATTGCCTCGGCGATGAGGTCCGCCTCGTCGGGGACGACTCGCCGGACAACGTCGTAGCCATCCTCGCGCAAGAGCGCCTCCAGAGCGTCGCCGCTGACGTCGTCGCGGACGCCCCGATGCACCCCGTCGGACACCGTCAGTACGGCACCGTTCACACCGGCTCCTTCGTCTTCTCCACGAGCGTGACCTCGGTAATCGACATGCCCTTGTCCACGGCCTTCGCCATGTCGTAGACGGTGAGCGCCGCCACGGTCGCGGCGGTGAGCACCTCCATCTCCACCCCGGTCTGTGCAGTCGTTTCCGCAGAGGCGGTGATCACGACACGATCGTTCTCGACCAGAAGCTCGACGTTCACCACCGACAGCGGCAGCGGGTGACACAACGGAATCAGCTCGCTCGTTCGCTTCGCGGCCATGATCCCCGCGAGCTGCGCGGTCGCGAGAGCGTCGCCTTTCGGCAGGGTGCCGAGACGGGTGGCTGTCTCGGGGCTCATCCGGACGGAAGCGCGCGCCACAGCCTTCCGACGCGACAACGGCTTCCCGCCCACGTCGACCATGTGCACGTCCCCAGTCGACTCGTCCACGTGTGAAAGGTCGCTCATACCAGCCCCACAGATCCAGCGCCTGCAGGAGCAGGCCTAGGATCGTGACAACGCTGCCAGCCCCGCAGATCGACAGTCCTGAAGCGGCCGCTACCGCGGACGGCGCCGACGACCGACGTAAATGCCGGGGTAAACCGAGGGTGTCTCATCGCGACAGCGTCCTTCTCGCGAGCGCGGCCATCCCGGCCCGGTGGCGGGCCAGCGCACGGGCACGATTGCGGACTCCGCGCCCGTACAGCGCACCGAGCGCGCCGCGGAACCCATCCACGCCGTCGCCTCCGTACGGGTACCACCACGGCGGCCGCAGCCGACCGGCGTCGGTGTCGACGTATTTGAGGTGGCTGAGCGCGTACAGGCCGTGTTTGGAGTGCGTACGCCCGTGACCCGACGCCCCGCGGCCGCCCCAGGGCGCCTGGCAGACACCGTAGGAGTAGGCGTGGTCGTTGATCCACACGGTGCCCGCGTCGAGAGCCTCGGCGACACGCCGCCCTCGGGCACGATCACGTGTCCACACGCTTGCGCCGAGCGCGAAGGCCGATTCGTTCGCCAGCCGGACTCCATCCGCCTCGTCGTCTATTTTGACAACTGTGACGACAGGCCCGAAAGTCTCCTCCGTGCGAACGCGCGCGCCCTCGGGCTCGGAGTCGATCACCGTTGGGGCGAAGAACCAGCCCGGGAGCTCGATCCGTGGGCGCGTGCCGCCGGTCACGATCTCGGCGCCGTGTTCGACGGCGTCTGCGACGACCTCCTCGACCCGCTCGCGCTGGCGCTCGCTGATGAGCGGTCCGAGGTCGGTCGTGGGATCGTCACCCCGGCCGATTCGCAGCGCCTGCGCCCGCTCGGCGAGCTGTGCCAGGAAGGGCTCATGAAGCTCGCGGGCGACGTAAACGCGCTCCACGCCGGAGCAGACCTGCCCGCAGTTGGTGAACGAGCCCCACAACGCGCCCTCGACGGCGCGGCCGAGGTCGGCGTCCGCAAGGACGATCATCGGATCCTTCCCACCCAGTTCGAGAATGGCGGGAATGAGCCGCTCAGCGGCGCGAGTGCCGACGCGCCTCCCGACCTCGGTCGAACCCGTGAAGACGACCGCGTCGACACCTCGATGGCTCACGAGCGCGTCGCCGATTGCTGCGCCGGCGCCCTGGACGACTCGCACGAGGCCCGGGGGTGCGCCCGCCCGGCGAAAGACGGTCTCGAGCCAGGCACCGGTCACCGGTGTCAGCTCCGACGGCTTCACAACGGCGGCGTTGCCGGCTGCGACGGCCGCTGCGACCTGCGTAAACGGCACACCGAGCGGGAAGTTCCAGGGAGAGACGATCGCGACGACGCCGACGGGCTCGTAGAGCAGGCGGCCTCGCTTGTGGACCAGGTGCGGCTGGCGCAGCGGCACCCGCTCCGGCCGCAGCACACACTCCGCGTGCCGGGCGAGCCAGGCGGCATGATCGAGCGAGACGAACAGGTCGGCCGTGTACGCCTCGAGCAGCGGCTTTCCGGTCTCGGCGACGATGGTCTGCGCGATCTCGTCCGCGGCGGCGAGGAGGGTGTGGGCAACGCTCCGGAGCAGCTTCTGGCGATCCGCGAGCGGCCGGCGGGCCCATGCCTCCTGGGCGAGCCTCGCCTCGGCGAGAATCTCTCCGAGCCCCTCGAGCGGCGTGATCTCGACTTCGCCGACAGGCTCGAGGGTAGCCGGATTGACCGGGACGAGCACCCGCTCGGCGGCCTGGGTCATGGACGTCACGTGCGCATCGTAGACGCGTCGCGCCGGCGGCTCGCCGGTCTGCGCTGGCTGGATGGGCGGAACGCGCCGGGCGGGCGGTTCGCTGTGAAACACGAGCGCCGCGGCCGCGAAGCGGACGCCTTTTAGGGATCTGCGCGGACGGAAACCGCGGGAGCGGTTTCCGTCCTGCGCCAAGCTAACCAGCTCAGCGGCTCGGGCGAGCCGGGCGCTCGGTCGGCGTCAGCCTGAGCGTCTTCCGCTGTGTTCCGTCGCGGACGATCATCACCGGCACCGTCCAGCCGACGCGGAGTTCCTCGGTCACGATGCGCGACACGTCATCCGAGCTACGCACGGGAAAGGATCCGATGCGGACGATCACGTCCCCACCGAGCGTGATACGAAGGCCGTTGTACGCCTCAGCCTGGTCGCCGCCGCGCAACCCGGCCCGCTCAGCGGGCGTGCCCGGTTCGACGGTGACCACGAGCGCACCGCGCCGGGCGCTGATGCCGAAATGCTCGGCGAGGCCCGGTGTAACATCCTGCGTCGACACCCCGAGATACGCATACGACACGCGCCCGCCCTCCGTCAGCTGCGTCAGGGCACGCCGTGCAACGTTGATCGGGATCGCGAACCCGACGCCCTCCGCCGTGCCGGAGTTGCTGCGGATCTGCGCGTTGATTCCGATCACGCGGCCGCTTCCGTCGAACAGCGGGCCGCCGGAGTTGCCCCGGTTGATCGGCGCGTCGATCTGGATCGCGTCCGCCACTGCGTAGCCGGAGGTGAGGGAGTCGATGGAGCGACCCGTCGCGGATACCACACCGACCGCCAGCGAGCTCTGGTTGCCGAACGGGCTGCCGATCGCCGCCACGGGCTCGCCGACGCGTACGCGCGACGAATCGCCGAGCGGCACCGGTTGGACGGCGTGGTCGGCGGGATCGACGCGCACGACGCCGACGTCGTTGAACAAGTCCCAACCCACGATCGAAGCGCGGACGCGATCGCCGTCGCGGAACTCGACAAACACCGTCTGGGCGCTCCGCACGTCCGAAGAGCCCGCCGCGACGTTCGTGATCACATGCGCGTTCGTCAAGATCGTGCCTGCGCTGTCGACGACGAACCCCGATCCCTGCGACTGCCCGTCGGCGCCGAGATCCGCGTAGATGGTGACGACGCCGCCGGCACGTCGTGCGTACAGCGACGCAGGGTCGAAGCCGTTGCCGAGCAGCGGCGCCGGGTCGGTCGCAAGGTCGCTCGGCCCTGCCACGGTCACGGTTCGGGTCGTCTGCTCGAGCACTCCCGTCGCGTCGGCGAACCACGCGCCCGCGAGACCGCCTACTACGGCCGCGCCCAGTACAAGGGCGATTACGAGTCCCATGCGCATCGTTCTCACTGTAGTTAGTCGGCGCAAGACCGGACTCCGCTCACGCGGAAGCCATCAAGCCTCACTCCCGCGGCCCGACGGCCTTCCTCCCCCGTTTTCACGTGGAAACGGGTGACGGCGCGGCGACTTCGAGCTCCGGCGCAGAATCGGGTGCCGTTTCTGCCGGCAGCGACAGCGCGAACACGGTCCGGCCTGGGCGCGACTCCACGGCCACGGTGCCTCCCATCCGCGCGGCCAGCTCGCGTGCGATGGCGAGGCCGAGCCCGCTGCCGGAGGCTCGGGTGCCTTCCGCTCGGTGGAAGCGGTCGAAGATGCGCTCCAAGTGCTCGGCGGCGATCCCCGGCCCGTCGTCGGTCACCTCGAGAATCGCGCGGTCATCCGCGCGACGGGTCGCGATCTCCACGGTGGAGTCGGGCGGAGTGTGTACGAGCGCGTTCATCGCCAGCGCGCGGCCGATCTGGAGCACCCGCTCCTCGTCCGCGAGCGCCCATACATCGGCTGCGTGGGTCACCGTGAGCTCGTGCCCGGTCGCGTCGGCGAGCGGGCTCAGCTCGTCGACCAGGACGGTCGCGATCTCCGGCAGCGATACCTCCACGCGCTCGACGTGGAGCCGCCCCGCGTCGACGCGTGACAGGTCGAGCAGGTCAGACGCCAGCCGCGTCAGCCGGTCGACCTGTTCTCGAGTGGTGGCAATGAACTGTCGTCGCGTGACCTCGTCGACGTCCTCGTCGTCCAGCAGCTCGAGGAACCCCGCCAGCGAGAACAGAGGCGTGCGGAGCTCATGTGAGGCGTTCGCAACGAACTCCTTGCGTGCGGTGTCGAGCTGGGCGAGCTGCGTCCGCATCCGCTCGAAGGCGCGAGCCAGCTGGGCCAGCTCGTCGTCGCCGTGGACGACGATCGGCTCGTCGAACTGCCCTGCGGCGATGCGGTTTGCCGCGCGCTCGAGACGGCGGATGCGTCGCGCATGAATCGCCGCCGCGATGCTGCCGAGGAGAAGCGCGATGCCCACAGCCACGAGCGTCGCGGCGAGGAAGCGCCGCTCGACCAGCCGCACCGTCGCCAGCTGGTCGGCGAGCGAGGAGGAGAGGAGCATGACTCCTGCGGATGGAAGGAGCGGCACGGCGACCTCTCCGTAGCCGCTTCCGCCCCGCGTCACGCTCGCCTTCACGATGCGTCCGGTGCGGGCCGCCTCGAGGGCGGTCGGGCTACGTTCGATCGCGTCCGTCCCCTGACCGAACGAGTCCGCCACCCGGGACAAGACGACGGGAGGCCCGGAGACGCCGAACACCACGACGCGCGTGTTAAACGTCGCCGCGCCGCCCTCGACGAAGCTCGACAGGCTCAGCGGCTGCGCGAAGGCGGTCGACAGGGTGCGCGCATCCTTCTCGAGCTGATCGAGGCGCGAATCGACCAGAGCCCGCTCGAGCGTCGGCACGACCAGGAGGTACGCGGCGACCTGTGCGCCTCCGACGATGATGACGAGCGCGAGCGCGATCCTGATGCGGATCCCGCCGGGCAACGCTACGAGTTCTCCCGGAACCGATAACCGGCACCACGCACGGTGAGGATCAGCTCGGGCTCCTGCGGGTTGCGCTCGACCTTCTCACGCAGGTGGCGCACGTGCACGTCGATCGTACGTGGCTCCCGGTAGTCCGCACTGCCGCGAATTCGCTCGAGCAGCCTGCGGCGCGAGTGGACGACGCCGGGGCTCGCCGCGAGGAGCTGCAGTAGCTCGAACTCGACGTACGTCAACTGCACCGGCTGACCCCTCACCGCGACCGCGCGCCGCGGAATGTCGATCACGACCTCGCCGCGATCGATCACGTCATCCCCTCGCTCTGCCACGTAGGGAGTCGCGGCGCGCCGCAGCAGCGCGCGGACGCGGCTGCGGAACTCCCGAATCGAGAATGGCTTCGTGATGTAGTCGTCCGCACCGAGCTCGAGCCCGAGCACCTTGTCGAGCTCGTCGTCGCGGGCGGTGAGCATGATGATCGGGACGGAGCTCGTGGCGCGAAGCCGCCGGCACACCTCGAGCCCGTCGACGCGGGGCAGCATGATGTCGAGCACGACGAGGTCGAACCGGGTCTCAGCGAAGCGGGCGAGCGCCTCTTCGCCGTTCCGCGCCTGGACGACGCGGTAGCCGTCCCGTTGCAGCGGGTAGGTGAGGAGTGTCTGGATTGCTTCCTCGTCGTCGACGAGGAGAATGGTTGCGGTTTCGGGCATATGTCGATTTTCGCCCATACGGCGACGTCGCCTGCCCGTCCGTAGACTACCCGAGCGCATGGAGCCGGCCCGGCCGCGTAGTCCACGGAGGAGGCCGCGGCGCGGCACGCCTGCGCGTCCCGTCAACACGCACCTGCTCCGCAACGCATCGCTGCTCCTGCTCGGACCCGTTCTCGTGCTCATGTTCACCGCGATCCGGCCCGGAGCGCTCCCGCCCCCGGCGCTACCGCCCGCCTTCGATGCCGTCAGCGCACTCCGGTTGACCCAGGAGCTCGCCCGCGACTACCCGAACCGCGTGCCCGGGACGGCGGGCGCCGATCGTGCGGCACGGTGGTACCGCGACCGCCTGGCGCCGTACGGTCTTCCGGTCGTCGAGGACCGGTGGCGTACAGGTGTCCTCGGAGTCGGGGAGGTGGAGCTGGCCAACCTCGTCACCGTCGTCCCTGGATCCTCGGACGAGGTCATAGTGATCGTTGCCCATCGTGACAACACGGGCGGTTCCTCCAGAGCAGGCGAGAACGCCTCGGGGACGGCGGCGCTCGTAGAGCTGATCCGCAGCTACGCCGTGACAGGAAGCGCAGGGCGGCGGCTCGAGCCGCACCATACGCTGGTCTTCCTGTCCTCCGACGGCGGCGCCTATGGGTCGCTCGGCGCCGCCCGGTTTGCGCGGACGTCGCCGCTGTCGGAGCGCGCGGTCGCAGTGCTTTCGTTGGATGGGCTCGCGGGCGCCGCCCGACCGCGGCTCGAGCTCGCCTCGTACACCTCGCACGCGTCGCCGCCCGCGCTCTATCGGACCGTGGCGGCGCGCGTCCGCGAGCAGACGGGCGGGGAGCTCGACCGTCCCGGCTGGCTCACGCAGCTCGTCGACCTCGCGTTGCCCTTCGGCTACGGGGAACAGGCGCAGTTCCTCGCCGCCGGCCGTCCGGCCGTCCGTCTCGCGACGGTGCCGGACACTGCGACCGGTGAGAGCGACGTCGCGGCTCTCGACCCACTGAGGCTGGGGCAGCTCGGTCGAGGAGCCGAGGCGTCGCTCGTCTCGCTCGACGCGGCCATCCAGCTGTCCGGTCGGACGGCCGCGTTCCTCTACGTCGGCGACCGTGCGCTCCGCGGGTGGGCGCTCAAGCTTCTGCTCGCCTCCGCCCTCGTCCCGTTCGCCGTTGTCACGCTCGACCTCCTTGGCCGCGCCTTCCGCAGAGGCCTCCGGCTCGCGCCGTACTGGCGCGCCCTGCGCAGGAGGCTCGGCCTCTGGCTCGCTATCGCGGCGCTCGTGTTCGGCGCCGCCCTCGCCGGCGCGCTACCTCTCGGCGGCCCGCTACCCCCACCGGCCGACGCGCCGCCGCTCGACCGGTGGCCCGCGCCGGCAGCAGCCGCAGTAGCAGTGCTGGCGGCGGCCTTCTGGGTGCGCTCGCGGCGGCGGCGGCCCTCGCTCCCTACCGAGAGGGGTGGGGTCGGCGGGTACACCGTCTGCTTCACCGCCCTCCTCCTGGTTTCCCTCGTTGTCGCCGTCGTCAACACGTATGCGCTCGTGTTCGTGCTGCCGTCGCTCTACGCTTGGCTCTGGTTGCCCCAGCTACGAGCCCGGCGCGCGTGGGTCGGCGACGCCGTTTACGGCCTCGGGCTCGTAGGCCCGGCCGTTGCGCTCGTCGTGCTCGCGGAGCAGCTGGATCTCGGCCTACGAGCACCGCTGTACGCCGTCGGGCTTGCCACCTCGGGCACGACACCCTGGCTCCTCTCCGTCTGCGCGTTGTGCTGGGCCGCGGTCGCCGGTGAGCTCGCCGAGCTGCTCACCACCGGCTCAGAGGCAGAAGGGGCTCAGGCTAGGCGCGTGTAGAGAACAGCCGTGCCTGCGGCGATCTCGCCTTCGCCCGCCGGAACGTGGACCAGCGCGTCTGCTGCTGCCGCTCGCACGATCATGTGGGACTCCTGGCCGAAGACCGGGTGGAGCACAGCGCCCGATGCCTCGGCCGAGACGCGGGCGCGCAGGAAGTCGTCGCGCGACGCGCTCCGCGCGGCCGGCATGGCAAGCGTCCCCGGCTGCCATTCCGGCCCCGGTGAGGACGCTCCCTGAAGCGCGCGCAGTGCCGGGACGGTGAAGAGCGTTGCCGCCACAAGCGCGGAGACGGGGTTCCCGGGCAGGCCGAAGACGAGGGTTGACCCACGCACGGCGAACGAGAGGGGCTTGCCCGGCCGCATGGCGACGCCCCAGAAGACCTCCTCCACGCCGAGCGTCGCTCCGACGCGGCGGACGAGATCGTGGGGACCGACGGAGACACCGCCGGAGGTAACGGTGACGTCGGCATCGAGTGCCTGCTCGAGCGACGCGCGGTGGGCGTCCTCGTCGTCCGCCACAGGCGCGAGCCGGGTGACGATCGCTCCGGCCGCGCGCAGCGCCACTTCGAGCATGCGCCCGTTCGACTCGTAGATCTCGCCGGGCCCGAGCGTCTCACCCGGAGTGCGCAGCTCGGTGCCCGTCGTGAGCACCGCGACGCGGGGCCGCCGGTGGCAGACGGCCCGAGCGATCCCCGACGCGGCGAGAGCCGCCACCTGCGCACTCCCGAGCGCCGAGCCGGCAGCGAGCACCGTGTCCCCTACCCGGGCGTCGCCACCGCGGGGGCGAATGTGCGATCCCGACGCCGCGGCTGCCGGCACATCGACGTAGTCGCCGCCGTCAGACACCTGCTCGAGGGGAACGACCGCGTCCGCACCCTCCGGCACCACCGCCCCCGTCGCGATGCCAGCCGCCTCGCCGGACGCGAGCGGGCGAGCGGCGGGACGGCCGGCGGCGGCCCGTGCAACGACACGAAGCCGCCCCGGCGTGTCCGCGCTGCGGACGGCGAATCCGTCCATGGCGGAGCTCGGGAACGGCGGCAGGTCGACGGCGGCCCGCGCGTCCTCCGCGAGTACCCGGCCGGCGGCGTCGTCCAGGTCGACCGTCTCCGGCTCCAGAGGCGTGGCACGCTCGAGCACCAGCGCGCGTGCGTTCGCGACCGAGATCAGGCTCTGCACGGCGCAACCGTACCGCCCCGGGCGATGCTGGTCCCGTCGCTCAGGGCGTGCCGGCGTCCCGTGGCGGTGGGGCTGCGCGCGTCGTCGTCGTCGTCTCGGTCGTCGCCAGCGGGTCGAACGAGAGCGCCCACTCGCCTCGTTCCCAGGGCTCCCAGTCGACCCGTTCGCGCGGCTCGTCAGGGAACCCTCGCGCCGGGAGGCCGTCGAGCGCTGCCCCCATGAACCTCCGCCAGATCTCCGCCGGGAAGCTGCCGCCCGAGACAGAGATGCCGTGCACGTTCTCCATCGGTATCTCACCGGCCGCGTAGCCCATCCACACCGCGGTCGAGACACCGGGCGTGTACCCGACGAACCAGGCGTCCGCGTGCTCGTCGGTCGTTCCCGTCTTCCCCGCCACAGGACGGTCGAGCTGGGCGCGCGTGCCCGTCCCGTAGCGGACGTTCTCCTCCAGGATCCGGTTCACCTCCCACGCCACGCCGTCCGGGATCACGCGGGACCGGTGCGGCACGCCCCATCCGGCCTCGGTGTCCGGTCTCCCGCCCGGCAGCACGACCCGGCGGATCGCGGTCGGCTCCGCGTAGACACCACCCGCCGCCAGCGTGGCGTAAGCGGACGCCATGTCGAGCGGCGACACCGCGATCGAGCCGAGCCCCATCGCCGGGACGTAGGCGCCGCCCACGTCGAGGGGCGTCCGCACACCGAGCCGTTTGGCCGTGTCAGCGACCTTTTCCGGGGTCACGTCGAGGGTGAGCTGGGCGTAGACGGAGTTGTCGGAACGGAGCGTGGCACTGCGGATCGAGCTCCAACCGTAGTAGCTCGAGTCGTACGTTTTCACGCACCACCACGAGCCGTCGTCACAGTTCCCGTCCTCGGTGGGTGCGTACGTGAACGGCGCAGAGACGTACTGGGTGTTCGAGGGGTCGATCCTGCGCTCGACCGCCGCCGTCAGCACGAACGTCTTGAAGGTCGAGCCGGGCTGCCGGCGCGCCTGTGTGAGCAGGTTGAACTGGTTGTCGGCACGACCGGGGACGGCGGCCGCCATGGCGCGTATGGCGCCGGTTCGCGCGTCGATCGAGATCACCGCCGCGGCGGGATCGGACGGCTCGGTTAGCACGTCGGCGATCGCTTTCTGGGCAAGCCGCTGCCAGCGCGGGAGAATCGTCGTGTAGACCTGCAGCCCGCCGGAGCGGACGGTCTCGGCGCCGTACGCCTCGATCAGACGATCACGGACGTAACCGAAGAAGTACGGCTCGCGGATCTCGCGGTAGAGCCGGCCCGGCCGGAGTGCCGGCTTCGTGGACGAGGTGGCCCACGCGTGCTGCGCTTGGGTGATCGTGCCCTCGGTGAGCATCGCCCGGAGCACCTCGTTTCGCCGCGCGATCGCTTTGTCGGGGGACACGAACGGGTCGTAGACGGACGGGGCCTGGGTGAGGCCCGCAAGCAGAGCAGCCTCCGGGAGCGTGAGGGCGGTCGCATGCTTCGAGAAGTAGGTCTGGCTCGCCGCCTCGATGCCGTAGGCCTGGCCCCCGTAGTAGACGTAGTTCAGGTAGGAGCCGAGGATCCGGCGCTTCTCCCACGACCGTTCGAGCTTGATTGCGAGACACGCCTCCGTGACCTTGCGTTCCACTGTCCGGTCGCGGGTCGTGTACAGGTTGCGAACGAGCTGCTGCGTGATCGTGGAGCCGCCCTGAACGACTTCCCCTGCCTCGAGATCGGCTACCAGGGCCCGCGCGATGCCTTCCACGTCGACGCCGCCGTGGCGGAGGAAGCGTCTGTCCTCGATCGCGATCGTCGCCTTCGGCACCCACGGGCTGACGCGGTTGAGCGGCACCACCTGGCGGTTGCGCTCGGCCGGGATCGACCCGAGCAGCGAGCCGTCTGCCGCGTAGACGAACGTGTTTTCTCCGATGCGCGTCGGCCGCAGCGCGTCGAGGTCGCAGGAGTCGGAGAACGCGTAGACCCCCCCGGCCGCGGCGGCGAGTACGGCGACCAACACGGCGACAGCTGCGCCGATCACCGCGAGCGGCGAGCGGCTGCGACGCCGGTACCGTCTGCGCAGAGGCAGGGCCGGGATCTCGGGCGGGCCGCGGCGGGGTGGCCGGCGGGAGGGAGCCATCACATCGATGGTAGCCAGGCGCCTACCGGTGGCCCGCCGAGAGTTCGGGCGGCGCGCCACCGCAGCCGCATGGTTCGATGGTGGCGTGACGGAAGCTCCTCCTGCCGCCGCACGACGGATTCCCGACGGGAAGCTCGCCGGCTGGGCCCTGCTCGTGCTCGCGCTTGCGGGCCTTTCCTACCTCGCCAACGCCCTCGCCAACGCCGACAGCGGCGATATCCCCGACGATCTGCTCTACCGGTGGAGCACCGCTGTCGCCGCCGTCATCCAGTACGCCCTGATCCTCGCGGTCGTGCTCTGGATCGCACGCGGGCTCGACCGTGGAGCATTGGGACTGGTGAGGCCGGGGTCCTGGCCGCGCGCAGCCGGGCTCGTCGTGGTCGGGTTCCTCGTCACCGCAGCGGCGGCCGTCGCCCTCAACCCCGTGCTCGAAGCAGGGAAGGAGCAGGGACTCGTCCCCGACGAGTGGGATCCCTCGCGGGCGGCGCCGTTCGTGGCGAACTTCGTGGTGGTGACGATCGTGGCGCCGGTGGTGGAGGAGCTCACGTACCGCGGGCTCGGCGTCGCCGTCGTCCGTGACCGATTCGGCGCCGCGGTCGCTGTGGCGGTGACCGGTGTTGCGTTCGGCCTCGCACACGGCCTCCTCGTAGCGTTGCCGATCCTCACGCTCTTCGGCGTCGTCCTCGCAGTCGTCCGGCTGCGAACGCAAAGCCTCTATCCGGCCATCGCCCTGCACGCGGTGTTCAATGGGCTCTCCCTACTCGGCGCCGTGCTGGAGGTGGGCTCGTGAGACGGTCTGTATTACCCCCAACGTGCACGCGCGTTCCTCGGGCGCCCAACCCCGAAAACCTGCTCGCGGTGCCCGGCCGGAGGGCACAGTACTCGGGTACGGGCCCTGAGAGCCGGGTGCCGCGAGAGGCGTCAGGCGTCGGCGGAGGCCGGCTTTGCCGGCCGGGAGACGTCGCCGGCCCAAGGGTTGTCGCGTGGCGGGATCCGCGAGAGCGGTTCCCGCCTCTGCGGGAAAGGAAGGGGCGCACGTGAGCGATCGCTTCGACGAACTGCGGAGCAGCATCGACCGCGTCGACGAGCGCATCCTGACCGCGGTCAACGAGCGGCTGCGCCTCGTCGAGGAACTGTGGCGCCTGAAGACCGAGCTCGGAGTCGACCGGGTCGACCCGGGTCGCGAGCAGGAGATCCGCGACGCGCTGCGGGCCTTGAACGCCGGCCCGCTCACGGACGAGGGCGTCGACGAGCTGATCGTCGGGCTGCTCTCCCTCACGAAGCGCGAGCAGCAGAGGCGCGACCAACGCCTGATGTGAAAGGGCCTCGGCCGCGAAGCGGACGCCTTCAGGGATGTTCGCGCGGCCGGTATCTGCGAGAGCGGATTCCGGTCTTGCGCTGGCTACGAATCGTCCTCCTCGGTCGGCCGAAACTCGTCGGGTGAGACGGTGTCGAGGAATTTGCGAAACTCACCGAGGTCGATCTCCCCCAGATCCTCGCCCGGCTCCGCCCGGGGCTGTACGAGCCCCCGGTCGATGTCAGGGTCGCCTCCCTCGAACTCGACGCCCGACTCCTCGATCACCTCGTCCGCGGCGAAGATCGCAGCCTCTGCACGCAGCGCGAGCGCGATCGCGTCGGACGAGCGTGAGTCCACCTCCAGCTCATTGCCGTTGCGCACGATCGTGATACGGGCATGGAACGTGTTCTCGCGCAGCTCCGTCACGGTGACCCGCGTTATGTCCGCGTCGAGCAGCCGGATGATCGAGCAGGCCAGATCGTGCGTCATCGGGCGCGGCGGCTCCGAACCGTGCAGAGTCATCAGAATCGCCGACGCCTCTGCGTGCCCGATCCAGATCGGCAGGAACACGCTGCCGCTCTCTGCGCGCAGCAACACCACCGGCTGCTTGCTCGCCAGGTCGAAGCTCACCCCGTAGACCGTCATCTCCTGCATGGCCTCGCCCTTTTCAGTGTAGCCTCGTCCCCCCATGCCGCCATACGTCGGGCGCGGCATGTCAGCTACACTGCCGCTCCGCGCAGCCGTATCGGCGTGCGGGCGATTAGCTCAGTCGGTTAGAGCGCCGCTCTGATAAGGCGGAGGTCCCTGGTTCGAATCCAGGATCGCCCACCTTGCTGGCGCAGAACGGAAACCGCGCTCGCGGTTTCCGTTCGCGCAGATCCCTAAAGCCGTCCGCTTCGCGGCCGGGCCGCAGCATGACCAGTTTCTCGTGGTGGCTCAAGGGTCTCGTCGGGGGATGGGCTGCGGGGCGACCGTGTGGAGCACGGGAGGTCTCTGGAGTAGCGGGTTGCGATCCGCTTCAGGCTTCTGGTCTTACTGCCAGCGGCTCTGCCGCTGTCTCATGTGTTGATCCCACCGAGCGGTGACGTCTGCGACCTCCTCCTTCCCTACGACGCGCGCGACAGTCTTTCCAACGTCTCGACCAGCTCTCCGAGCCTCGTCTCGTCCTCGAAGCGGATCTCGAGGCGACCGCCCGCTACACGCGACGGGAGGCCAGTGAGACGCTCGGCGGCCGTCGCTGCGCGCGATGCCAGCGCCGGGTCGACGGCAGTAGCCGTCTGCCGAGGTCGCCGCCGAGCGCCGCCGTCCTGCGCCGCCCGCTCGGCGGCGCGCACCGTCATGCCCTCGGTCGCGATGCGGCGGGCCAGGCGAAGGCGCGACTCGTCGTCGGGCAGAGCGAGCACCGCACGTGCGTGCCCTTCGCTGATCTCACCTCGGGCGAGCATCCAGAGGGCCTCCTCGGGGAGCTCGAGCAGGCGGATGCGATTCGAGACCGACGGCTTGGAGCGGCCGACGCGCTCCGCGACATCTCCGAGCGCAAGCTCGAACTCGTCGATCAGCACGGCGTAGGCGCGCGCCTCCTCGACGGGCGACAGGTTCTCGCGGGCGACGTTCTCCACCAGCCCGAGCAGGAGCGAGTCGCGGTCGTCGGCGTCGCGGACGAGCGCGGGCAGCGTGGGCACACCCGCCTGGCGGGCTGCACGCCAGCGCCGCTCGCCGGCGATCAATTCGTAGCCGCCCTCGGGCCGCGGGCGGACGACCACCGGCTGAAGCACGCCCTGGTGACGGATCGACGCGGCGAGACCGGCCGTCGCGTCCGGCTCGAACCGGCGTCGCGGCTGACGCGCGTTCGGGTGAATCGCCTCCACCGGCAGGTGCAGCAACTCGGAGCCGGTAGCGCTGCCGCCGATCAGGACCTCGAGACCGCGACCGAGACCGCGGCGCGGCGTATCGCTAGGGACGCTCGACAAGCTCCATCGCCACCTTCCAGTACGCCTCCACGCCGGGGGAGCGGCGGTCGTAGACGATTGCAGGGAGACCATGGCTCGGCGCCTCTGCGAGGCGCACCGACCGCGGCACGGTCGCGCCGAAGACGAGCTGCCCGAAGTGGCGGCGCAACTCCCGCTCCACGTCCGCGGCCAGCCGCGTGCGGCCGTCGACCATCGTCAGCAGGATCCCCGCCACCGCCAGGCGCGGGTTGAGGCTCGCCTTCGCGAGGTTGATCGAGCCGAGGAGCTGCGAGAGCCCCTCGAGCGCGTAGTACTCCGCCTGCACGGGCACGATCACCCTGTCGGCCGCCGCCAGGGCGTTGACGGTGAGAGAGCCGAACGTCGGCGGGCAGTCGATGAAGACGAAGCGGTACGGGTCGGTGCCCTTGGCGAGGGCTTCGGCGAGGTACCGCTCGCCACCTGCCAAGGCGGAGAGCTGGACGCTGGCCGCTGCCAGCTCTGGCCTGGCCGGAACGAGGTCGAGGTTCGGAAAGCCAGTTGGCTTCGCGAGCTGCTCCAGGGGCACGCCGTCCAGCAGGTCGTGGGTCGACGTCCCGTTCGCGCGAGCCCCCAGACCGGAGGTCGCGTTCGCCTGCGGGTCGAGGTCGACCAGCAGCACGCGCTCGCCCGCCTCGCCGAGACAGGCGGCGAGATTGACAGCCGTCGTCGTCTTGCCGACGCCGCCCTTCTGGTTCGCGACTGCGTAGATCCGCGCTGGCACACGGTCATTCTCGCGAGGGCGGCGGATGCCCCCGCGATCGCCCGCCGGGTTACGCGAGTGGGCGTTTCCGCGCGACGCCGGCGCGACGTGGGAATCCCGTCGGTGTCGGGCCTGCCTTTCGCACGACGACAAGGCCGCCCGCTGACGACTCCACCTGGCCGGCGACACGAGCGGCTGCCTCCGCGATCCGCGACGGGTCGGCCGACGAGCCCGTCCACAAGATCACCGCGCCGCCCTCGCGCACGAGGGGAAGGCACCACTCGAGTGCGACGGGTGGATCGGCGAGAGCCTTAGCGAGCGCGACGCCGAATGTCTCGACCGGCTGGTCCTCGGCCCTTCCCCAGACAACTCTGAGATTCGGAAGCTCCGCCGCCCACCGTTCGAGGAACTCGCACTTGCGGCGCTCCGCCTCGAGCAACGTCACTTCGCGGCCGGGCAGCGAGGCGGCGAGCGGGATTCCCGGGGTGCCGCCCCCCGAGCCGACGTCGACGACCGGTCCTTGCTCCCCCGACACGAGGACGAGCCCGCGTAGCGCGTCGTCCAGCAACATGCGCCGGGCCGCGGCCGGGTCGCGGATCGACGTCAGGCCTGGCGTGGCGACAACGGCATCCAACCAGCGCTCGAGGACGCCCGTCGCCGGAGAGATCACGTCGCCGAATGGCGAGGGATGACGATGACGTGGCGGTTGGGCTCGGTGCCCTCGCTCGTCGTCTCCACCTCGGGATCGTCCTTGAGCGCCTCGTGGACGATCTTCCGTTCCACGGCCGTCATCGGCTCGAGCGGGACGCGGTGCCCCGTCGCCGCCGCGCGCTCGGCGCTCCGGCGAGCCAGGGCTTCCACGGCGGCGGTGCGGCGGGACCTGTAGCCGGATGCGTCAACCACCACGCGTCGGCGCGACTCTCCCTCCTCGCGGTAGGAGATCGCGTTCGCCAGATACTGCAGCGCGTCGATCGTCTGGCCGTGGCGGCCGATCAGCACGCCCACGTCGTGGCCGCTGATCGTGGCCGTGATCTGCTCGTCGTCCTCCCCGATGTGAACGCGAGCGTCGACGTCGAGGGCGGCGGCCGTCAACGACAGGAGCTCCCTGATGGCCGCGGCCTGTGCGGATTCATCCGTCGGCGGGGGGGACGCTGCAGGATCGTGCTCCACGCTGGCCACAACGCGGGCCGGCGTGTAGCCGACGCCCAGCAGGCCCCTCTCGCCCTCCGTCACCACCTGGAACTGCACGGCATCCCGGTCGAAGCTCGGCACCAGCTGCTCGAGCTCGCGAAGGGCGACCCACTTCGCCTCGCCGACGGTTTCGCCCGTGGCCTCGACGGAGATCTCCTCGCTCAACGGCGTGAGCCCCCTCCACGCTTGCGCTTGACGCGTCGCGGCGGGCCCGCAACCGCCTTCCCGCCTGCAGGCGTCGAGGGCACGCCCTTCCGCTTGCTCCCGTTTCCGGAATCGGCCGGCTGCTCTTTGGGCTCCGTGCGCGAGCTTCGCTTCTGTGTCGGGTCGGGCTTTGGCATCATCCGCCGGGTCACAACGCCCTGCCCGGTCGTCCACAGGTTCGTCGTCAGCCAATAGATCATCAGGCCGGACGGGAAGTTGATGATGAACGGGATGAAGATGATCGGGAGGCCGAACAGCAGATAGCGCTGTGCCTTCGGCATCGTCGCGCTGGCGGACATGTAGTACGTCGAGGTCAGCTGGCTGGCGACGTAGATCACGAGCAGGAGCGGCCCCCACGCCTCCAGCGTCGGCTGTGTGATGTCGACGAGGCCGAGGAACTCGAGGCTCGACGTCGGGTATTGCGGCAGGATCTCGTCCTCGAAGTCGCGCAACACGAAGAACAGCGCGATGAAGATCGGGATCTGCACCACGATCGGCAAGCACGAAGACGCCGGGTTGATCTTGTTCTCCTTGTAGAACTTCATCAGCTCTTCGTTCTGCCGCTGCTTGTCGTGCTTCCAGCGCTTCTGGAGCTCCTTCATCTCAGGCGCGTGCGCCTGCAGGTTCTGCATGGAGTGGATCTGCCGCACCGTGACGGGCACGAGGAGTACGCGCACGACGACGACGAGCGCCACGATCGACCAGGCCCAGGTGAGCCCCACCGACGCGTGGAACCATTCGAGAACGGCGGTCAGGACGTTTTCGATCGGGCTGAGCAGACTGCCGACGATCACGTCGGTCGCGTCCTTCCCCGCCCACGGAACAGCGTTCGGTCGCGCACGTGGTCGACGCCGCCGTCCGACCACGGGTTGCACCGCAGCAGCCGCCAGCCGGTGAGCACGGCGCCGCGAGCGAGGCCCAGCTCACGGAACGCGTCGCCGGCGTACTGCGAGCAGCTCGGGTGGAACTTGCACGTGCCGGGCGGTGTCAGCAGACCCAGCGTTCGCCTCCAGGTCCACACAGCGGCCACCCCGGCGGCGCCGAGCCCCTTCACGCGTCCGTCTTCCCGAGCGCCTCGGCGATCTGCTCTGCAAGCCAGGCTGCGCCTCGCGAGTCGGCCGGCTCCGCGATCCCTGCCCTCGCGACGAGAACGTAGTCGTGCCCGACACGCGCGCTGGGCGCCGATGCGCGCCAGGTCTCGCGCAACTGCCGCTTCAGCCTGTTGCGGGCCACTGCGCTGCCAACCGACTTCGGCACGGCGAGGCCGAGGCGTGGCGCCCCGTCAGGGTCGTCCTCCCGCGGAAACCAGTGCACGGTCAGGTACCGCGTCGAGACCGAGCGTCCCTGGCGGTAGACGGCGGCGAAGTCCCGCGAGCGGGACAGGCGGTACCGGCGCTCCACGGCAGCAGCGCTCAGGCTGACAGGCGCTTGCGCCCCTTCGCGCGGCGGCGCTTCAGGATCACGCGACCGGCTCGAGTGGACATCCGGGCGCGGAACCCGTGCCGGCGCTTCCGGCGGCGGACGTTTGGCTGGTAGGTGCGTTTCACGGTGGGAGCTCGCTTCCAGAGTCAGGGCCGCGCTGCAGCGCGGGCGAGTCGGGAGTATAGACGAGCACCAACGATGGCCGTTTTCCACACCTCGCGTCTTCTTCAGAGGTGTGGAAAACCGCTGCTCAGGAATGCCTGATGCTGTCTTTGAAGACAACAAATCGGTGTCTTTCCACAGTTGGGGAAATCCTGTGGAAGTAGGTCTTTGCCCTGCATATCAACTGTTTTGACCGTCGCCCAGGTCCGTTTCTCCGCACGGTCGCTGGGGGAACAACAGTGCTATGCTCGGCCTTCCGACGCCGCGCAAGGAGCCCTGCACAACGTGACACATATGGAGCACCCGGTCGAGCGTGGCGCCGACTCGCTCTGGGAGGACCTTTCGCGGCGTCTCCGCGACACTCTGAACGATGCGACCTATGCGAACTGGTTCAGCGACGCCGGCCCTGGCGTCCTCACGGACGATGCCTTTCAGCTCGTCGTCGGGAACAACTTCACGCGTGAGTGGATAGAGGGGCACTTCCTCGGCCTGATCAAGGCCGCCGCTCGGGACACGCTGGGGCGAGACGTGCGCATTTCGATCGCGGTGCGTGACGGCGGGGCGCAGCCTGCGGCAGCGCCCGAGCAGCACGACCTGGCGGTTCCCGGTGACGCCCAGCCTGGAGCGAACCCCAAGTACACATTCGACAACTTCGTGATCGGTTCGTCCAACCGCTTCGCGCACGCGGCGGCCCTCGCCGTGGCGGAGGCTCCCGCTCAGGCGTACAACCCGTTGTTCATCTACGGCGGTACGGGGCTCGGAAAGACACATTTGTTGCAGGCGATCGGCGCCTATGTCAGCGAGCACTCCCGGAGGTGGACGACGCGCTACGTGACCAGCGAGACGTTCATGAACGACTTCATCAACTCGCTTCGCGACAAGCGCATCGAGGGCTTCAAGCAGCGGTACCGCACCTACGACGTGCTTCTGATCGACGACATCCAGTTCTTTGAGGGCAAGGAGCGGATCCAGGAGGAGTTCTTCCACACGTTCAACTCGCTGTACGAGGCCGGGCGGCAGATCGTGATCTCGTCCGACCGCCCGCCGAAGGAGATCGCAACACTCGAGGACAGGCTGCGGTCGAGGTTCGAGTGGGGGCTGATCACGGACATCCTGGCGCCCGACCTCGAGACACGCATCGCGATCCTGCGGAAGAAGGTGACCACCGACGACCTCACCGTCGATCCCGAGGTGCTGACGTTCATCGCCAGCCGTGTCTCGTCGAACATCCGCGAGCTCGAGGGGGCGCTGACACGGGTGCTCGCGTTCTCGTCGCTGACGGGGCTATCGCTCACGGTCGCTCTCGCCGAGCAGGTGCTGCGAGACGTATACCCCGGAGGGGACGATGCGAGTGCCGTCACAATCGAACGGATCCAGGAGATCGTCTGCGATCGCTTCGCGCTGACGGCAGCGGAACTTGTGAGCAAGCGACGATCGCAGGCAGTCGCGTACCCCCGCCATGTTGCGATGTACCTCTGCCGAGAGCTCACCGACTCGTCGCTACCGAAGATCGGCAAGGAGTTTGGGGGGCGGGATCACACCACCGTCATGCACGCCAACGCGAAAATCACGCGTTTGATCAGTGAGGATAGATCTGTGTACAACCTCGTACAGGACCTCACAGCCCGCATCAAACACGTGCGATGAAGCCCTCTACCCACCACCGGACAACGACGCGATGTGGAATCGGTCGACAGTCGCGCACACTTGTCCACTGGCGCAATACCCGAGCAACCCTCGGATTCAGGTCGTCTTCCCCATCATCCACACTCCCTACTATCACTACGAAAGGTTGAAGTAAGGAGAATGGAAACAGACACCCGCCTAACCACCGACCTCGCTCTGACCTGCGCTCGTGATGCTCTTGTTTCCGGGCTCGCAGTTGTCTCGAGGGCAGTCTCGACGCGCGGCTCCGTCCAGGTGCTCTCGGGGATCGAGCTTCGCGCTGACGCAGACGGCCTCCACCTTGCCGCGACAGACATGGAACTGTCTCTTCGAACGACCGTTCCCGCGGACGTGACCGGTGAGGGCGCCGTCGTCGTACCCGGTCGTGTGTTGACCGACCTCGCACGCCTATTACCAGTCGATGAGGTGGAGATTGCCTTCGCCGAGCAGGACGGGATGGTCACGATCCGCTCGGGGAGTTATTCGTCGCGGCTGAACGTGTACGCAGCCGAGGACTTTCCGAAGCTACCGAGTACCGATCTTGCCCTGCAGGACGTCGAGGCAGAGTCGCTGCTGCGAACGATCGAGCAGGTGTCGCGCGCCGCCTCTCGCGATGAATCGCGCCCCGTTCTCACGGGGGTCCTCGTGCGGTTCGAGGGGACGAAGCTCGTGATGGCGGCGACGGACTCCTACCGTCTGTCGGTGAAGGAAACCGAGCTCTCGGCGCCAGGCCCGGAGCTCGAGGCGATCATCCCTGCGCGTGCGCTAGCCGAGCTCGGCCGGATCGCGACGGAAGGCACGATCGGCCTCGCTGTCAGCGAGAACCACGTCGTGTTCGGCACGGGGCGCTCGTGGTTGACGACACGCCGAATCGACGGGCAATTCCCCAATTACAAGCAGCTGCTGCCCGAAACGTTCGAGGCAGAGTTATCGCTTCCCCGCGTAGAGTTCCTCGGCGTCGTCCGGCGCGCTGCAGTCGTCGCCCAGCGCAACACTCCGCTGCGACTCCGGTTCGCGGACGGCGAGCTAACAGTTGCGGCGCAGAGCCAGGACTACGGCGAGACAAGCGAGGCGATGCCCGCCGCGTACTCCGGCGAGCCGCTGGAGATCGGCTTCAACGCCGACTTCCTGCGCGAGGGCTTGGAGTCCATTGCCACGGAGACCGTCGAGCTGCGCCTCATCAACCCTCTCCGCCCCGGCTTGCTCACCGCGCAGGACGAGGCGTTCTGGTACCTGATCATGCCCATCCGGCTCGCGGGCTGATCGTTCGCGAGGTCACGCTCCGCGACGTCCGGTCGTATGCCCGGCTCGAGCTTCAGCTTGAGCCGGGGCTGGTCCTGGTCACCGGCGCCAACGGCGCCGGGAAGACCAATCTCCTCGAGGCGCTCCATCTCGGCACGCAGGGCTTCTCGCCCCGCACGCGGTCGGACGCGCATCTGATCCGAAAGGGCGCCCTCCAAGCGCGCGTCGCCCTCGCAGGCACACGCGGCCAGGTTGCGACCGCCGTGGAGGTCACGCTCGGCCTGCGAGAGCCAAAGCGCGCCATCCTGAACGGCGCCGCCGTTCGCTCCGCGGAGCAGCTGCGGGGCGAGCTGACGACGCTCGTCTTCACCCCCGACCGTCTCGCAGTCGTCAAGAGCGGACCCGCCGCTCGAAGGGCGTACTTCGACCGGACGCTCGGGCGCGTGTTGCCCGCCCGCGCCGACCTGCCCTTGCGATACGGCGCGGCCGTTGGGCAGCGCAATGCTGCGCTACGGCGTCTTGCCGCCGGGCTTTCGACGGCCGACTCGCTCGAGCCATGGACGCTTCAGGTTGCGGAGCTCGGCACCGAGCTCGTGGCTGCGCGACGGGAGGTGCTCGAGCTCGTGGCGCCCGTCTTCGAGGAGCACGCGTTGGAGCTGGGGCTCGAGAAGGCAAGCCTTCGATATGAGGGCGAGCCCCCGGCCGTCCGGGATCTCGAAGCGCGTCTCACGCGGGATCTCGAGCGCGCGGCCACCGGGCTCGGCCCGCACCTGCACGATGTTGCGATGCTGGCCGCCGACCGTGAGCTCCGGACGTTCGGGTCACAGGGCGAGCAACGGACAGCGGTACTGGCACTCCTGCTCGCAGAGGCGAGCCTGCTCGCGGCACGCGACGGCGACGTACCCTTGCTCCTCCTCGACGACGCGCTGTCGGAGCTGGACGCAGATCGCCGCCGGCGCTTAAGCCGACGCCTGGGGATGGTCGGGCAGACTGTGGTCACCGCGACGGGCGCCGAAGCGCTGCCGCTGGCTCCGGCGCAGCTCGTCGCCGTCACCCCGGGACACGCTCGGAGCGCTTGATGGAACGGCTCGGCGACGAGGTGAGGAGATCGCTGCAGAGTGCGGGCGTCCCGGACGCAGGGGTGCTCGCTGCGGTGACGCGAGCCTGGCCCGCCGCCGTTGGCCCGGGGATAGCGGCTGCAGCGTGGCCCGCCCGCATCGGGCGCGACGGGACGCTCCACGTGCACACGACGACGTCGGTGTGGGCATTCGAGCTCGACCGGATGCAGGATGAGATCCTGCCGCGACTGACAGAGACGATGGAGGGCGAGCCGCCACCCAATCGTCTTCGCTTCGCCGTCGGACCGGTGCCTGCGGCCGCGGCTCCGGAGGCAGTCGAGGCAACGGACGCTCCCGTTCCGAGCCCAGAGGCGGAGCTCGAGGCCGACCGTATCGCGGCATCCGTGGAGGACGCCGAGCTTCGCCGACTCGTGCGGCGGGCGGCGACTGCGAGTTTGTCTCGCCCGCCGCACGACCGGCCGTTCTGGTAGACTTACTGAAGCCCGCAAAACAGCGGTTTTGCAGGGCTTTTCCTTATGACGGAGACAAGCTACACGGCCAAGGACATCACCGTCCTGGAGGGACTCGAGCCGGTCCGGCTGCGACCGGGCATGTACATCGGCTCGACGGGCGCGCGGGGCCTGCACCATCTCATCTACGAGGTCGTCGACAACGCTGTCGACGAGGCTCTGGCCGGCCACAACGAGCTGGTGGACATCACGATCCACCCCGACAACTCGGTCACCGTTCGCGACGCCGGTCGCGGTATCCCGGTCGACCGGGTGGAGGATCAGGACCTCCCGGCCCTCACCGTTGTGCTGACGAAGCTCCATTCCGGTGGGAAGTTCGGCGGCGAGGGCTACAAGGTCTCGGGAGGTCTGCACGGCGTCGGCGTCTCGGTCGTGAACGCGCTCTCGGAGTGGCTGGTAGCCACGGTGTGCCGCGACGGGAACACGTACCGCCAGGAGTTCGCTCGAGGGGCGCCACAGGGCGACATGGAGCTGATCGGGGAGTGCTCTGAGGCCGAGACGGGCACGACGATCTCTTTCCTGCCCGACACGGAGATCTTCGACGAGACCGAGTTCGACGCGTCGACGGTATCCACGCGCCTCCGCGAGACGGCTTTCCTCACCCGGGGCCTGCGCATCGTCCTGCACGACGAGCGTGCCGGGGGAAAGACCGAGGAGTTCCGGTACGAGGGTGGCATCAGCGACTTCGTCAGCCACATCAACGCCAACAAGGACCCGCTGCACAAGCACGTCGTGTTCTTCGAGGGCGAGACCGAGGACGGCGCGGTCGAGGTGGCGATGCAGTGGAACTCGTCCTACTCCGAGTCCATCTTCACATTCGCCAACAACATCAACACCACCGAGGGCGGAACGCACCTCTCGGGTTTCCGCGCCGCCTTGACCGGCACGCTCAACAAGTACGCGCGCGACCAGGGGCTGTTGAAGGAGAAGGAGGACAACCTCGAGGGCGACGACGCCCGCGAGGGTCTGGCCGCGGTGATTTCCGTCAAGCTCCGCAACCCGCAGTTCGAGGGCCAGACGAAGACGAAGCTCGGTAACCCGCCCGTCGAGAGCCTCGTGCTGAAGACGGTCAACCAGAAGCTGGCCGAGTTCCTCGAGGAGCACCCGGCGGAGGGTCGCCGCATCGTGTCGAAGGCGATCCAAGCCGCGCGGGCGCGGCTTGCGGCTCGCAAGGCTCGCGACCTGACCCGGCGCAAGAGCCCGCTCGGCGGCAACGCGCTGCCCGGCAAGCTGGCTGACTGCCAGGTCTCGGACCCGGAGGTCGCGGAGCTCTTCCTCGTCGAGGGAAACTCGGCCGGCGGCTCGGCGGTCGACGCCAGGGACCGCACCTATCAGGCGATCCTGCCGCTCCGCGGCAAGGTGATCAACGCGGAGAAGAACCGCCTCGCCAAGGTGCTCTCGAACGAGGAGATCCAGGCGATCGTGACCGCCGTCGGTACCGGGATCGGCGACGAATTCGACATCTCGAAGCTGCGGTACCACAAGGTCGTCGTGATGACGGACGCGGACGTGGACGGCGCCCACATCCGCACGCTCATCCTCACCTTCCTCTACCGCCAGATGCCCGAGCTCGTCGAGCGGGGGCACGTTCACATCGCCGCGCCGCCGCTCTACCGCGTCAAGCTCGGCAACAAGCAGCAGTACGTGGAGAAGGAGTCCCATTTCGAGGATCTCCTCGCCCGCGAGCGGATCAAGGACATGGACGTCACCAGCCGCGACGGCGACACGCAGAAGCTGACGGAGGCCAGGTACGGGCGGTTCGCCAAGGTGCTGCACGAATTCGACGGCTGGCTGTCGCGGCTGCGCGAGGATTTCGGCAGCGCCGCAGCGAGCTTTGTCGTCGACCACCGCCTCGTCGAGACAGACGCCGAGCCCGGGACGGTGGAGCAGGCACTCGGCATCATGGACGCGAACGGCTACGAGCTCGCCGTGACGGAAGTTTCGGCGGACGGCGTGCAGCTACGCGTGGTCGAGCGCGAGACGGGCGCAGCATCGACGGTCATCGTCCCGGGCGACCTGCTCGCCTCGCCGATCTACGCCAACGTCCGCAAGACGTACGCGAGGCTGGTGGAGATCGTGGGCGCGCCGCCATTCACGATCGCAGCCGGGAAGAAGACCCGGACGGCGAGGAGCTTCGCCGAGCTGCGGATGCAGGCGTTCGAACTGGCCAAGGACGGGATCCAGATCAGCCGCTTCAAGGGTCTGGGAGAGATGGACGCGGAAGAACTGGCGGAGACGACGATGAACCCGGCCAACCGCCGACTGATTCGCGTCGAGGTCGACGACGCGGCTGCGGCCGACGCGGTCTTCTCGATGTTGATGGGCGACCAGGTGGAACCTCGCCGCGCGTTTATCGAACAGAACGCCCGCGATGTGAAGTTCCTCGATGTCTGAGCTCGAAACCGGCGCGCTCGGGCCAGGCCGCATCGAGCCACGCGAGCTCGAGCAGGAGATGCGCTCGAGCTTCCTCGACTACGCGATGAGCGTGATCGTGTCGCGCGCACTGCCCGACGTGCGCGACGGATTCAAGCCGGTGCACCGGCGCGTGCTCTTTGCGATGCACGAGGAAGGACTGCAGCCGCACCGCCCGCGCGTGAAATGCGCGGCCGTCGTCGGCGAGGTGATGAAGAGCTTTCACCCGCATGGCGACACCGCCATCTACGACACGCTCGTGCGCATGGCGCAGTCGTTTTCATTGCGGTATCCCCTGGTAGACGGACAGGGGAACTTCGGAAATATCGACGATTATCCGGCTGCTGCCATGAGGTACTGCGTCGCCGGCGATGTCCGGGTCGCCACGTCAGCCGGGACGTTGCCGATCGAGGAGCTCGTCCGTGACGCGGAGCCGGAGTCGGACAATCCGCTCGACATCCGGGTACTCGACCGCCTTGGTCGCCCGGTGCAGGCGAGCGCCCTCTTCCACTCGGGAGACCACCCGACGCTTCGCGTTACGACCACGGACGGGTTCGAGCTCGCGGGCACCACGAATCATCCGGTCCTGTGCCTGGTCGCTGTCGCCGGGGTCCCGCTTCTCCAGTGGAGATTGCTCGGCGAGCTCATTCCCGGCGACCGCGTCGCGATCTCGCGAGCCCCACGCGCAGTCGAGACCGAGATCGACGAGCGCGACCGAAAGACGGCCCTTCTGCTCGGCGCTTTCGTTTCCGAGGGATGGTTGTCGCACCGACGGGCAGGCTTCAACAACACCGACGCCGATTTCTTCGCCGAGCTCGTGGACGCGTTTGACGCGATCGTGGGTGGCCCCCGCTACGTGTATTCGCGAACGATCAGGTCGGGCAGTGTTAGTCACGAGCTGGACGTTCAGGACACGGAGGCGCTGTTCGCGAGCCCGCTGGCGAGCGAGATCGGGCGGCGCAGCGCGGAGAAACGGGTCCCCGAGCTCGTCTGGCGAAGCGGACAGGCGTTCAAGCGGACCTTCCTGCGGGCTCTCTTCGCCGGCGACGGCTCGTCGTCGCTGTTGCCGAGGAACACCATCCAGATCTCGTACTCGACGCGCAGCGACCAGCTCGCCAAGGAGGTGCAGCTGTTGCTTCTGGAGTTCGGAGTCGTCTCTCGGCTCAGCCGCTCGCGTCGCGGTGAGCTGAAGGTCGTCATCACGAACCGCAGGGACGCCCGGCTGTTCGCGAGGAACGTGGGCTTCCTCGGCCGTAAGCAGTCGAAGCTCGAAGGCGAGCTGGCGCACATCCCGAAGGCGAGCCGCGCGCTCTCACACGACTACGCGCCCTTCGTCGCCGACTACATCCGAGAGGACGGAGCAGCCGACGCGTCCGACCGCACATGGCTGCAGCGTCACAACATCGACCGTGTCGAGCGGTGGGAACGCGACGGGGTCGCGATCCTCGAGCGGATCTCGTCCACCGAGGTGAAGGCCGTGATCGAGCCGATCGTCAGTGGCGAGTACTACTACGCGCCAGTAGCCGCCGTGGAGCATGCGGGCGTTCAGCCCGTCTACTCGATCAGGGTCGAGACGGATGACCACTCGTTCCTGACGAACGGGTTCGTCAGTCACAACACGGAGAGCCGGCTGACGAAATTGGCAACGGAGATGCTGCGGGATATTGATGCGGATACCGTCGACTTCGCGCCGAACTACGACGAGTCACGACGCGAGCCGACCGTGCTCCCGGCGCGCTTCCCGAACCTGCTCGTGAACGGGTCGGCCGGCATCGCAGTTGGCATGGCGACCAACATGCCTCCGCATCACCTCGGCGAGTCGATCGACGCGGTCGTGCAGCTGATCGACAAGCCGGATGCGAACGTCGACGACCTGATGAAGCACATCAAGGCGCCCGACTTTCCGACGGGAGCGATGATCGTCGGCAGGAGCGGCATCCGCGATGCGTACCGTACGGGCCGCGGCCGCATCATCATGCGGGCCCGCGCCCACGTCGAGGAGCTGCGCGGGGGCAAGACCGCGATCGTGATCAGCGAGCTCCCGTACGGCGTCAAGAAGGGCGGCGACGTGGGTGTGATCAAGAAGATCGCCGACCTCGTCAACGACAAGGTGCTCACAGAGATCTCCGACGTGAACGACCACTCGGACAAGTCGGGCATGCGCATCCAGGTCGATCTCAAGCGCGAGGCCATACCGCAAGTCGTCCTGAACAAGCTCTTCAAGCACACGTCGCTGCAGACGACGTTCGGCTACAACGCCGTGGCGTTGGTGGACGGCGTGCCACGCACGCTGTCGTTGCTCGAGCTGGTCACGCACTACCTCGACTACCAACGCGCGATCGTCACCCGCCGCTGCAAGCACGAGCTGCGCCGCGCCGTCGACAGGGCCCACATCCTCGAGGGGTATCTCGTCGCACTCGACAACCTCGACGAGATCATCGCGCTGATCCGCGGCTCGGCCAACACGGAGGAGGCCAGCACGGGTCTCCAGGAGCGCTATGCCCTGTCGGAGGCGCAGGCGCAGGCGATCCTCGACCTCCGTCTCCGCGCGCTCACCGGGCTCGAGCGCAAGCGGGTCGAGGACGAGTACAAGGACCTTCAGGAACGGATCGACGAGCTACGGGCGATCCTCGGTGATGAGGTGAGGATCGACAGTCTCATCCGGGAAGAGCTGCTGGAGCTCAAGCAGATCTACACCAAGGGCGACGAGCGGCGCACCGAGATCGTCGCCGGTGAGGATGCACTCGAGCTGGAGGACATGATCGCTGAGGAGGACATGGTGATCGCGATCACCAGCTCCGGCTACATCAAGCGCCTCCCCGTCTCCACCTACCGCGAGCAGCGGCGCGGCGGCATCGGCGTGATGGGGATGGACATGAAGGAGGACGACTACATCGAGCACCTGTTCGTCGCCTCCACGCACGACTACATCCTCGTGTTCACCACCGTGGGCAAGGTCTACCGCCTCAAGGTGCACGAGCTGCCGCTCGGCTCCCGGCAGTCGAAGGGCCGCGCCATCGTCAACCTGCTCCCGCTGCGCCAGAGCGAGCGGGTGCGCGCCGTGATCGCCACGCGCACCTTCGAGGAGGCCAAGTACCTCCTCTTCGCCACAAAGAAGGGGATCGTCAAGAAGACGGCCTTCCTCGAGTACAACACCCCGCTCAAGGCGGACGGGATCATCGCGCTCAAGATGCGCGAGGACGACGAGCTGATCGGTGTGCGTCTCTCCGACGGCGCCGACGACGTGCTGATGGTCTCACGCGGGGGCCAGGCGATCCGCTTCCACGAGAAGGACGTGCGTGCGATGGGCCGTCCCGCCAGCGGCGTGCAAGGCATGCGGCTTCGTGGCAGCGACGAGGTGATCGAGGTCGATATTGCCCGGGACGACGCAGACCTGCTCGTCGTGACGGAGAACGGTTGGGGGAAGCGGACCCGCGTCGCCGACTACCCGGTCAAGGGTCGCGGCGGTCTCGGGGTGCAGACCGCGAAGCTCGTCGAGGGCAAGGGCAAGCTGGCCGGCGCACGTATCGTGCGCGACGGCTACGCCGTGATGCTCATCTCCGACGCGGGCACGGTGATCAAGATGGCGGTCGACGACATCAAGCGCTCCGGCCGAGCGACGCAGGGCGTGATCGTGACACGGCTACGCGAGGGCGAGCAGGTCTCCACCCTCGCTCCTGTCGTTTCCGGGGACGAGGAGAACGGCGACGATGCTTCGGACGCCCCGAACGGCACAGAGGCCCCGGGCGAGGCGGACGACGCGAGCGGCGGAGACGCCTAGCCCGAGGGTGACCTTCCGACCCGCCCTAGCATGTCGAGGAACTCGATCGGGATGGGGAACACGACGAGAGAGCTGTTCGTGGCTCCAATCTCGAGCAGCGTCTGCAGGTAGCGAAGCTGCACGGTGATCGGCTCCTGGGCCATTACGGCAGCCGCGTCCTTGAGCCGCTCCGACGCCTGGAACTCGCCCTCCGCCGAGATCACCTTCGCGCGCCGCTCGCGCTCGGCCTCCGCCTGCCGTGCCATCGCGCGCTGCATGTCGGACGGGATCTCGACGTCCTTCACCTCGACGATCGAAACCTTGATCCCCCACGGCGAGGTCGCCTCGTCGATGATCCGCTGCAGGATCTCATTGATCTTGTCGCGCTCGGAAAGGAGCTCGTCCAGCACGTGCTGGCCCAGCACGGAGCGGAGCGTCGTCTGCGAGATCTGCGACGTCGCCACCATGTAGTTCTCGATCTGCACGATCGCGGCCTTCGGCTCCACGATTCGGAAGTAGGCGACCGCGTTCACGCGCACGGGCACGTTGTCCTTCGTGATCACTTCCTGCGGTGGCACGTTCAGCGTCACGGTGCGCAGGTCGACGCGGACCATGCGGTCGATCACCGGGATGAGCAGGAACAGGCCCGGGCCCTTCGGCTCGGGAAGCAAGCGGCCGAGCCGGAAGACGACGCCGCGCTCGTACTCGCGGGCTACCTTCACGGACGCGGAGATCAGCAGGACGAGCAGCGCGGCGACAACGCCGGCGACGATGAGACCGATCACGTGGACACCCCTTCGGCTTCGGTTGCAGTGGGTTTGACGACGAGCTCGAGCCCGTCGCCGACAGCTTGTACCTCCATCAGCTCGCCCGGAACAAGCGGGAGGCCGTCGGCGCGGCGGGCCTGCCACAGCTCGCCGCCGACGAGCACCATCCCCTCACGGCGCACCTCCGCCTCGCCGCCGACGATGCGCAGGGCATCGACCTCGGGCGGCCGCCGCCGCGCCGCGGCGGCCTTCGTCAGCCCGAGCCCGATGAGCAGCGAGAGCGTGCCGGCCACCGCGACCGCCGTCCACAGCGAGACCTGGTAAGCCGGTCCGGCCGGGTCGAACAGCATCAGCGAGCCGATCACGAACGTCACCGCGCCGGCCAGGGTGAGCGCGCCATGGCTGGGCAGGAACAGCTCCGAGACGAAGAACCCCGCCGATAGGAGCATGAGCAGCGCCCCGGCCACCGAGACCGGAAGTACCTGCAGCCCGTAGAGACCCACGAGCAGCGAGATCGCGCCGACGGTGCCCGGGAAGATCAGGCCAGGGTTCCAGAGCTCGACGACGATGCCCAGGAGCCCGAGCGACAGCATCAGGGCGACCAGGTTCGGGTCGATCAGGAGATCGAGCGCCCTCTTCCAGGCCGACATCTCCACGCGCTCGATCTGAGCGCCGGCGGTACGCAGCACGAGCCCTTTCGGGACGGTCTTCGTGCCGTCCACCTGCTCGAGCAACGCGGGCAGCGTCGGCGCCACAACGTCGATCACGTCTTTCTGGAGCGCCTCGCGAGCGCCGTAGTTTGCCGCCTCGCGCACCATCGCTTCCGCCGCCTTCGCGTTGCGCCCATGCTCGCGCGCGAGCTCCGCGACGTAGGCAGCGGCGTCGTTGACGATCTTCTTGCGAAGGTCCTTCGAGAGCTCCTCGCCGGTGGCGGAGATCGGCGTCGACGAGCCGATGTTGGTCTGTGGCGCCATTGCGAGCACGTCGGCGGCCTCGCCGATCACCGCGCCCGCCGAGTCCGCGCTCGAGCCGGACGGAGCCACGTACACGATCACGGGCACGGGCAGCGACAACATTGTCTTCACGATCTCGCGCATCGACGAGCCGAGCCCGCCCGGGGTGTCCATCTCGATCACGACGGCGTCGTAGCCATCCTGGACGGCCCGCGCCATCGTGTCCTGCAGGAAGTCCTGCGTGACGGGGTTGACATCGTTGTCGAACTCCGCCACGAGGACGCGCGGCGCCGCGGCGGCGGCGGATGCGGTGAGAGCCAGTGCGACCCCAACCGCAGCCGACAGAAGGGAAATCCCCAGCAAACGGGGTGTCATCACGTCTGTAAGGAGAGTATCAAGGAGGTGTCGTCCGCCTTGCCCTCGAAGCAGGTGTGGGCAACCCTGGTATGGCCGCCATGTCGCTTCTCCGCCTCGTCCTCGTGACGCTTGCCGCGCTTGCCTCGAGCGAGCCCGCGTCGGCCGCCCTGACGTCGATGCGAGCGACCGACGTGGCGCCGCGGGGCAGCACCGCCGTCACCGCCGCCACTCAGCGGTTCGAGCTCGTCGGGATGCACTGGCAGGGACCGGGTCGCGTCGAAGTGCGCACACGGACTGTCGCCGGCGACTGGAGCGCGTGGCATGACGTGAGTCCCGGCCGAGCGGACGGCCCGGACTCCGCGGCACCGGAGGCCCTAGGGCGCGGAGGATGGGGGATCGGCAGCCCCGAGTGGGTGGGCGCCTCCGACCGCCTTGAGGTCCGCACGCGCGGCCGCGTCACCGCTGTGCGGGCGTGGACGATCTCGAGCCCGGAAGTGCTCGTCCCCCTGCGACGCACCGCCTCCACCGACGCCCCCGCCATCGTGCCACGGTCGGCTTGGGGGGCGGACGAGTCGATTCGCCGCGGCGATCCGGCCTACGCTCCCGAGCTGCGCTACGCAGTCGTCCACCATACGGCCGGCAAGAACGCGTACACGCGCACCGAGGCGGCCGCGATCGTGCGAGGCATCCAGCTGTACCACGTGCAGGCCAACGGCTGGAACGACATCGGTTACAACTTTCTCGTCGACCGCTTCGGCACCGTCTACGAGGGGCGGTACGGGGGGATCGCCGCGAACGTCGTCGGCGCGCACGCGCAGGGTTTCAACACGGGATCGACCGGTGTGGCGCTGATCGGAAGCTTCGGCATGACGCCTGTTCCCAACGGGGCAGAGTCGGCACTCGAGCAACTCCTCGCCTGGCGGCTCGACCTCGCGCACGTCGATCCCGACTCGACCTTGACGATTGCCTCTGGCGGCAGCCCCCGTTTCGCCGCAGGGGTTCCAGTCCTGCTGCGCAGCATGTCGGGTCACCGCGACACCGGATACACGGCCTGCCCCGGCGACGCGCTCTACGCACGACTCGACCCGGTAGCGGCGGACACGCAGTCGATCGGCCTGCCCAAGCTGTACGAGCCCGGGGCGACCTTGGACGGATCGCGGGTCGCGTTCCGCGCGCGCCTGTCCGAGCCACTGGCGTGGACCGTCACCGCCACCGACGGCCTCGGGAACACCGTCGCGAGCGGGAGCGGCGCCGGCGGGGAGGTCGTGTGGGAGTGGGACGCTCAGGCCGCGCCGGCGGACGACTACGGCTGGCTGATGGAGGCGGGCTCGAACGGCGCCACGGTGACGGCAGCATCGGGAGTCGTCACCACGGGATCGGTCCCGCCGCCGCTCGCGCTCGCCGACGTCCGGTCCGACTCCGAGACAGTCTCGCCCAACGCCGACGGCGTCGGTGACACGCAGACCGTGTCGTATGAGCTCACGGCGCCGGCCACGGTCGGTGCGGTCGTGATCGATGCGGCGGGAGTCGAGGTGCTCGATGCCGAGCCCCCCCGCTGGCGGCGGGCAGGCGCCCATCTGGCCATAATCGACCCGGCCGCCCTGCCGGATGGGGCGTTCACCGTGCGGCTCCGGGCTCGAACTGCCGCCGGCGCGGAGGCGACGGCGGAGGTGCCGCTCACGGTTACCCGTACGCTGGGGTCGGCCGCCCTTGCGCCTGCCCTGTTTTCGCCGAACGGCGACGGGCGAGCCGACGTGCTCCGCCTGGCCTTCACGCTGACGAAGCCGGCGGACGTGATCGTGACCGTTCTGCGCGACGGCAGCCCGGTGGCCGCCGCCTGGAGCGGCCGGCTGTTTCCCGGGCGCCGCGCTATCCGCTGGGATGGGACGAAACCTGACGGGGTCGTTCGCGACGGGGACTTCGTGGCGACCATCGAGGCGTTCGACGGCGCGGCGACCGCGGGGATCGACCTTCCCTTCTCTGTCGACGTCTCGAGGCCGCGGCTACGTATCGTCTCGGCCGTGCCGCTGCGTCTTGCCGTGAGCGAGGCTGCAGCGATCCGCGTCAGCGTGGACGGCGTCGTGCGAAGGATCCGAGTGGAGCGGTCGGCAACGGTGACCGTCGGAGGCGCCGGCGCGTGGCGGGCGCTCGCCGCCGACGCCTGGGACGCCGGCGGAAACGCTGCTCTGCCGCTTCGCGCGAGGAGGGCTGCGGCACGGGGCAAGTAAACTCGCCCCGTGCAACCCTCCTTCCGCGGTCGGCGTCGAATCGAACGTGAGCTTCGTCCCGACCCCCCTCTCTCCTACGAGCGGCTGAGCGACCCGATCCTCGTGCAGCGAGCCAAGGACGGCGACCGCGCGGCTCTCGCCGCCCTCTGCGAGCGCCACGCCCCGCGGGTGGAGCGGGCCGCGCGCCACGTGCTCGGCGATACGGCCGACGCCGCCGATGCGGCGCAGGACGCGCTCGCAAAGGTATGCACCCATGTGCGCCAGTTCCGCGCTGAGGCGGCCTTCACCACGTGGCTGCACCGGCTCACCGTCAACGCGTGCCGGGATGTCGTGCAGCGCAGGCTCCACAGCCGCTGCGATGCACTCGACGAAGACACGCGGGTAGCGGCTGAGATGGGGCCGCCCCGTGCTGCGGAGCTGGCGGAGCTGCGACAGGAGCTCCGGGACGGGCTGGCGGAGCTGCCGGCCAAGCAGGCCCGCGTCGTGGTGTTGAAGGATGCCCTGGGCTTCTCGTTCCAGGAGATCAGCGACGTGTCGGGGATGCCGGTAGGGACGGCGAAGTGTTACGCGCACCGCGGCCGTGCGGGGTTGAGGGCGCACCTCTCAAGCGACGAAGCGGCCCTTGCTGCCGTGGAGTCGGGAGTGCCAGCATGATTCCCGCGGCGCCGTTCGGGCGGGACGTGATCGAGCAGATCATCCCGCACCGCGACCCGTTTCTGCTGCTCGACGAGGTGCTCGAGCTCGTGCCGGGCCAGAAGGTCGTCGCGCAGCGCGCGGTGCGTGCCGAGGACCCCTGGTTCGCCGGGCACTTCCCGGGCCGGCCCGTGATGCCGGGCGTCCTCATCGTCGAGGCGATGGCGCAGGCCGGCGCGGTCGCGGTGCTCGTCGAGGAGGAGAACCGGGGCCGCATCGCGTTCTTCGCGGGTATCGACGATTGCCGCTTCAAGCGCGTGGTCGAGCCGGGCGACGTGCTCACCCTGACCTGCGAGATTGACCAGGTGCGCGGGCCGATCGGCCGCGGCAAGGCAACCGCACACGTCGGCGCCGAGCTCGCTGCCCGCGGGACGTTGACGTTCGCGGTGGAGCGATGATCGCGTCGGCCAACGGTGTCAGGATCGGCATCACGGGACTTGGTGTCAACGTCCCCGATCGCGTGATGACGAACGACGACCTGTGCCAGTTCGTCGACACGACCGACGAGTGGATCCAGGAGCGGACGGGGATCCGCGAGCGACGCATCGCTGCAGACGACGAAGCGCTGACCGACATCGCCCTCCCCGCGGCGCGGCGGGCGCTCGCCGACGCCGGTGTCGACGGCAAGGACATCGACCTCCTCATCTCGGCGACCGTGACGCCGGACATGATGTTCCCGACGTCGTCGGCGCTCATGGCCGACGCGCTCGGCGCGCGCGACGCGGCGGCATACGACCTGCTGGCGGGGTGCACCGGCTTCGTCTACGCGATCGCCCAGGCGTACGGTATGCTCGCTGCCGGGCTCTCTCGGCGCTCGTTGGTCGTCGGCGGCGACGTGCTGTCGAAGATCCTGGACTGGGACGACCGGTCGACGCTCGTGCTGTTCGGCGACGGCGCCGGCGCGGTCGTGATGGAGCCGGTCGACCACGGGGGCTTCCTCGGCTTCGAGCTCGGCGCCGACGGCGCCGGCGGCCATCATCTGCAGCTGCCGGGGAGCGGCTCCCGCGTGTTCGAGGATCCCGATTCCATCCTGAAGATGAACGGGCGAGAGGTGTTCAAGTTCGCGACGCGCGTCATGGTCTCGTCCGCGGAGGCGGTTCTCGCCCAGTGCGGCCGCACCGTCGAGGAGATCGACGTCTACGTGCCGCATCAGGCAAACAAGCGCATCATCGACTACGCGACCGCGAAGCTCGGCGTTCCGCCCGAGCGGACGGTCGTCAACGTGGATCGGTTCGGGAACACGTCCTCGGGCTCGATCCCCCTCGCGCTGCAGGATGCGCGCGACGACGGCCGGCTCCGCGACGGGTCGCTCGTGCTGATGACCGGAATGGGCGCCGGGCTGACCTGGGGCTCCGCGCTGATCGAATGGACCGAACGGAGGGGATGATGAGCAAGGTGGCGTTCTGCTTCCCGGGGCAGGGATCGCTCGCGGAGGGCATGGGGCGGGAGATCGCCGAGGCGGTGCCCGAGGCGATGGAGGTCTACCGCCTGGGCAGCGAGGCGACGGGCCTGGACCTTCAGCGCCTGTGTTTCGACTCGCCGATGGAGGACCTCGTCGAGACCGAGGTGCAGCAGCCTGCGCTCGTCGCGACGTGTCTCGCCATTCTCGCCGCGCTCCGTAAAGAAGGCCTCGAGCCGGACGTCGTCGTGGGACACTCGGTAGGCGAGTTCGCGGCGCTGGCCTCGGTCGGCGCCATCGGCACCGGTGAGGCGATCGGCCTCGTCCGCGAGCGAGGCCTCGCGATGGCGGACGCCGCCCGCCGGCACCCGGGGGCGATGGCCGCGATCCTCGGCCTCGAGGACGAGCAGGTGGAGACGCTGTGCCGCAAGATCCTCGGCGTCTGGCCCGCGAACTACAACTGCCCCGGCCAGATCGTCGTCTCCGGCGAGAACCAGGCGGTCGAGGAGTGCTGCGCCGAGGCCGAGAGCCTCGGCGCACGACGAGCGATCCGCCTCAAGGTCTCGGGCGCCTTCCACAGCCCGCTCGTGGCGAAGGCCGCCGACCGGCTCAAGCCCGCGGTCGACCGCATTCGTTTCGCCGAGCCCGTGGCGCCGTTCATGTCGACGGTGACGGCCAGGATCGAGCCGGCACAGCGGCTCGCCGGCCTGCTCGTCGATCAGCTCACGGCGCCGGTGCGCTTCACACAGTCGGCACGCGAGCTGATTCGGCACGGGGCGACGACGTTCGTCGAGGTCGGCCCCGGCAACGTCTTGAGCGGACTCGTGAAGCGCATCGACCGCGGCGTCCACACGATCTCGGTCAACGACCTCTCGAGCCTGGCCAAGGCCAAGGAGGCGCTCGCGTCGTGAGCGGCTTCTGCTCCCTCGAGGGGCGGCTGGCCCTCGTCACGGGAGCGTCGCGCGGCATCGGGCGCGCGATCGCGCTCGAGCTGGGACGCGCGGGAGCCGAGGTCGTCGTCGGCTACCGGTCGGGAGAGGCCGAAGCGGAGGCCGTCGCGAGCGAGATCAACGGACGCGCAGTGCAGGCGGATGTCTCCGACCCGGAGTCGGCCCGCGCGCTGGTCGAGGCGGCGGGCGACGTGGACATTCTCGTCAACAACGCGGGGCTTACCCGCGACGGGTTGTTGGCGCGGATGTCCGACGACGACTGGCGCACCGTGCTCGACACCAACCTCTCGTCGGTCTTCTACACGTGCCGCGCCGTGACTCGGCCGATGATGAAGAAGCGGTCAGGAACGATCGTGAACGTGTCCTCGATCGTCGGTGTGCACGGTAACTGGGGTCAGACCAACTACGCTGCCTCGAAGGCGGGGATCATCGGCTTCACGAAGTCGCTGGCCCGGGAGCTCGGCAGCCGCAACGTTCGTGCCAACGTGGTCGCGCCAGGATACGTGCAGACGCAGCTGACGGACGTCCTGCCCGAACAGGCAACGGGTGCAATGCTGCAGAACACGCCGCTGGGGCGGCTCGGCAGCCCGGAGGACGTCGCGGGAGCGGTGCGCTTCCTGTGCTCGGACGAGGCGTCGTTCGTGACGGGCGCGGTGCTGCTCGTCGACGGCGGCCTCGGCATGTAGCCTCACTGGCCGGGAACCAGTGTCAATCTCGCGATTCACGTGCATGGTCGTCGTCGGCCGCGACAGCGGCCGCTTTAGGGGTTGTCGATCTGCGGGGGCAGCGTGAGCAGCGGCAACGGCAGGCGCCGGGTGGTCGTCACCGGGATGGGCATGGTGACGTCGCTCGGCAACGACGTGGAATCGACCTGGTCGGCGCTGATCGCCGGCGAGTCCGGCGCGGGGCCGATCACGCAGTTCGACACGACGGGCTACGACGTGAACTTCGCCTGCGAGGTGAAGGACTTCGACCCCACCGACTTCGTCGACCACCGCTCCGCCCGCCGCATGGATCGCAGCACCCAGCTCGCGCTGGCCGCGGCACGGATGGCCGAGACCGACTCGGGGATCGTGATCGCGCCGCAGGCGGAGCGAGTCGGCGCGGCGGTGGCGACGGGAATCGGCGGGCTGAAGTCGTTCGAGGCCTGTCTGGACACGCTGCGCGAGCGTGGGCCGGACCGTACGAGCCCGTTCGCCATCATTCAGATCATTCCCAACCTCTCAGCCGGCTGGGTCTCGATGGAGCTCGGCACCAAGGGGCCGCTGCTCGCGGAGTGCACCGCCTGCGCCGCCTCGAACATGGCGCTCGGCGACGGGCTGGACGCGATCCGGCTCGGACGCGCCGACGTGATGGTCTGCGGCGGCACCGAGTCACCCGTGACCAGAGTGGCGATCGCGGGGTTCAGCGCGATGCGCGCCATCTCCCGACGCAACGACGACCCTAAGCGCGGCTCACGACCGTTCGACGCGGAGCGCGACGGCTTCGTGATGGGAGAGGCTGCAGCGATGCTCGTGCTCGAGGAGCTCGAGCACGCCCGCTCCCGCGGTGCGCGGATTTACGCAGAGCTGGCGGGCTACGGTCTCTCGTCGGATGCCTCGCACGTGTCCGATCCCGACCCGACCGGGGAAAGCCCGGCCCGCGCGATCCGGATGGCCCTCGACGACGCAGGGGTAGCGCCGGAGGAGGTCGGCTACGTCAACGCGCACGCCACGTCGACCCCCGTAGGGGACACCTCCGAGACGAGGGTGCTGAAGATCGCGCTCGGCGAGGAGAAGGCCTACCGGACGCCGATCTCGGGTACGAAGGGTGCGACGGGTCATTGCCTCGGTGCTTCCGGTGCCGTGGAGGCATCCTTCACGATCCTCGCCCTCGATCGGGGGATCCTGCCGCCGACGATCAACTACGAGGTGCCCGACCCGACCTGCGACCTCGACTACATCCCGAACGAGGCGCGCCACCAGCAGGTGGAGGTCGGCGTCTCGAACTCGTTCGGCTTCGGCGGCCACAATGCGAGTGTCGTCTTCAGGCGGTGGGAGTCGTAACGCCTGTTCGACGCCCGATCGTTGCAGCGCCGATTGACAAAGAGCAGGGTAGGCCGATTGACAAAGAGCAGGGTAGACAGCGGCAGAGCCGCTGGCAGCAAGACCAGAAGCCTGAAGCGCGTCGAAGCACGACCAGCTACAGGCGGGTGTCTTACCACCGGCTGCCCTGCAGCCGTCTTCAGAGTTCGAGCAGCAACGCTCCCAAACAGCCGGCCCCAGCATCAGTACGCTCGCCGAATGCAGTTCTCGCGACCCACCCCCGCCCGCTTCGACGAGGTGCTCGACGTCCTGCAGGCTTCCGATCGTGCGGTGTACGGCGACACCGACTGGACGGCCGCGGAGCTGCGCGAGCAGTGGGACGAGATCGACCTCGCCGCTGATGCCTGGCTCGTCGATCTGGACGGCCGCCTGGCGGGCGTGATGCACTTGTGCGAGCGCCGCGGAGATGGCTGCTATGTCACCGACGGCTATGTCCATCCCGCGCTGAAGGGGCGCGGGATCGGCGCATCGCTGCTCGACCTTGTCGAGGCGCGGGCTCGCGACCGGATGGCGAGCGAGGTTTCCGCCGGCGAGCGGGTGGTTCTCCACAACGCGCACTTGCACGGCGACGAGGGCGCGGCCGACCTCGTCGCGGGAAAGGGGTATCACCACGTTCGCATCTTCTGGCGGATGGTCGCGGACCTCGATGCGGTGGATGTGTCGGCTGTCTGGCCAGAGGGCGTCGAGGTGCACCCGTTCGACGTCGAGCGGCACGCACGACTCCTGCACGCAGCCGACGAAGCGGCGTTTGCGGAGGAGTGGGGGTACGAGCCGCGGCCGTACGAGACGTGGGAGAAGATCTTCGGGAGGGAGCAGTTCGACCCGTCGTTCTTCGTGATCGCGTGGGACGGCGACTCGATCGCCGGCTTCTCCCTGAACTACCCGAAGCGGATGGGAGACTGGGGCTGGGTCGCTGCGCTCGGCGTGGCGCCGTCGTGGCGGCGCCGGGGCCTGGGCCTCGCGCTGCTGCGGGAGAGCTTCCGCCGCTTCCGCGAGACGGGAGAGACGGTCGCGGCGCTCGGCGTCGACGCCGCGAACCCAACCGGCGCGACACGGCTCTACGAGCGGGCCGGCATGCGCGTGCTCTGGCGGGCCGACGTGTGGGAGAAGGAGCTGCGGTCGGCCGCCGCGTGATGTCGCGCACCCGAGGTCACAGTGGGCCGAACGACCCGCACTGGACGATCACGCGTCGGCTCGCCGGCGTCTTGACCGACGGGTTCGCTATGGCCGCCGCCGTGATTCTCAGCGAAACGCCGTAGCAGTGGTTCGCAAATCCTGGCACGTGTGCTGATAGCAGCCCGAGCTCCGACTCGAGACCCCTGTGTCCTCATCCGGGAGGATGTCTTCAAGAACCACCTCGCTGCAGCTGCGCCCGTCTTTCCGAGTGGCTGTCTCTCCAAACGGGACGAGCCAGTGTGCGTCGTCGGCCACGGTTCGAAATGGCTTCCCCCAGGACCTCGGCTTCGACTCGGATAGCGCGAAGTGAGCGATCCGGAACTCGACGGGATACACCTCCTCGCCGAGTGAGCCGTCAAAGCAGACAGTGGCGCGCACCCGCACACCGTACGCCGTGTCGTGATAGTCCCAAGACGAGAGCGTTCCCATCTCGACAACGCCAGCCCGTAGCTTGGCGATACGCATCGACCCGATCCCGACCGAGGTACGGTGAGAGCCCGCCTCAACCACGGCCAAAACGACGAGCGCGACGGCAAGCAGCACGATCGCCAGGACGCCATGACGCGACGTTGTCGACGGTTTCACGTCAGCAAGCCGTAGCATGCAGCATGTCGATTCTGCGCGCACGGTGCCCTCATTGCCGCACGTTCACCGCGGTTGCCCTGGGCCCCGAGTACCAGTGCCACGCCTGCGGCGCCGAGTTCGCGGCCGGGCTCGTACGCGTTCCGCGCGCCTGGGGATCGGGCGGAGAGGCGATGGCGGAGGCGGCGGCGCTGCCGCTACCGTACCCCGAGGCGGCCGTGGTCGCCTGCGAGACGCTGGAGGAACAGACGGCCGTGCTGGCGTCCTCCCTTCCCGATCGCCCGCTCGTGCTCGGCGGCTGCTGCTGCGCGCACACGGGCGCCATCGCCGGACTGGCCGCGCGAGCGCCACGTCTGGCGGTCGTGTGGCTCGACGCCCACGGCGATCTCAACACTCCGGAGTCGTCGCCGTCGGGTAATGCCTGGGGCATGCCGCTCCGTGCGGCGATCGACAACGGCTGGGTGGCTTCCGGCGACGTCGCGCTCGTGGGAGCGCGCAACCTCGACCCGCCGGAGCTCGACTACATGCAGACGTCCGGGATCGACGGCGACATCTCGCGCGCGCTCGCCGGCTCCGACGCGGTCTATGTCGCGCTCGACTGCGACGTGCTCGACCCGGCGGAGATCGCCTGCTTCATGCCGGAGCCGGGCGGCCCGTCGGTCGCCGGCGTGGATGAGATCCTGCGCGGCGTAGCCGCTGCCGGCGTGCCGGTCGCGGGGTTGGGCCTTACCGGCCTCCGCCCGGACGCCGACGTCGGCACGCTCGCGCGTCTGGCTGCTGCTGCCGGGCTGTAACCGCCCTCTCGGAGGGCGGGTCTAAGATGGCGCAGATGTCCGACTCCGACCGCATTGACGTCTCGATCGAGAACAAGCGGGCGGAGCCGAACGGGCCGGAGGGAAAGCCGCACCCGAACACCTGCCCCGGTTGCGGGTCGCACTACCGCCAGGACGAGCTCGCCCAGCACCTGCGGGTGTGCCCGCAATGCGGGCACCATTTCCCCGTGCGGGCGCCCGAGCGGGTGGAACAGATCGCGGACCCGGGCAGCTTCGTCGAGACGGACGCCGAGCTTCGATCCGCCGACCCTCTCGTCTTCTTCGACCTCAAGCCGTACACGGAGCGCCTCGCGGAGGCCGAGGTGACGACCGGTCTCGGCGACGCGCTCGTCACGGGCAGCGCGGCGATCGAGTCGATCCCGTGCCGCCTCGCGGTGATGGACTTCGCGTTCATGGGCGGCTCCATGGGCAGCGTGGTGGGGGAGAAGTTCGCCCGTGCCTGCGAGGGCGCTGCCGCGGACGGTGTGCCGCTCGTCTCCGTCGCCGCCTCGGGTGGCGCCCGCATGCAGGAGGGGATCCTGTCGCTGATGCAGCTTCCGAAGACGGTGTGTGCGGTGGAGGACCTGCGCGACGCGGGCGGCGTCCTCGTGTCGGTGCTCACCCACCCGACCACCGGCGGCCTGCTCGCGAGCTTCGCCTCTCTCGGCGACGTGATCCTCGCCGAGCCGGGTGCTCTGATGTCCTTCGCCGGTCCGCGCGTCGTGGCGCAGACGACGCGGGAGAAGCTCCCGGACGACTTCGGCCTCGCCGAGTCGAACTACCGGCTCGGGCACGTCGACGCGATCGTGCCGCGCTCCGAGCTGCGCCCGACGCTGGCCCGGCTGCTGCGGCTGTTCGGAGGGCCCGCGTGAGACAAGCTCTGCCAACCCCGCGATTCGCGTCGATAGTCGGGGCCGGCCGCCGTAGCGGCCGCTTCAGGGGTTGTGGCTCTGCGGGGTTGGCGTGAGCTCGGAGGCGGAGCCAGGGCTCCGCGACCGGTTGGCGAAGCTGTCTGGCGTCAAACTGTTACGCGGGACGCACCTGTCCGCCGAGACCGAGCGCCTGCAACGACAGCTCGAGCGGCTTCGCGCCGACACGAGCGACGAGGAAATCTGGTCGCGGGTCGAGCTTGCGCGCCACCAGGACAGGCCGTACACGCTCGATTACGTGACGCGCATGCTCGACGACTGGTTCGAGCTCCACGGCGACCGGGGACGCATGGACGACGCCGCTATCGTGGCCGGGCTCGGACGTCTGAACGGCTGGACGGTTGCGCTCGTCGGCCACCAGAAGGGGCGCGACATCAAGGAGCGGACGACGCGCAACTTCGGAATGGCGTACCCGGAGGGGTACCGCAAAGCGATGCGGGTGATGGAGTTGGCGGAGCGTCACGGCTTCCCGTTTGTGTCGCTCGTGGACACTCCGGGCGCGTATCCGGGCGTGGCCGCCGAGCAGCACGGGCAGGCCGGCGCGATCGCGCGCTCGCAGGCCGCGATGCTCCGCCTTCGGGTGCCGACGGTGGCCGTGATCATCGGCGAGGGCGGATCGGGCGGTGCCGTGGCGACTGCCGTCGCCGATCGCGTGCTGATGCAGGAGAACGCCATCTACACCGTGATCTCGCCCGAGGGCTGCGCCGCGATCCTGTGGCGTGACGCCTCGCAGGCGAAGAAAGCAGCCGCGGCCTTCAAGCCTGACGCTGCGCACTGCCTGGAGCTCGGCGTGATCGACGGGATCGTGCCGGAACCGGAGGGGGGAGCCCACATCGATCACGCCGCCGCGGCGGGGCTCCTGCGTGAGGCGCTGGTGACGCACCTCGACGACCTCGCGGGATACGCCGCCGACGACCTCCGGCGGGCGCGACGGGTCAAGTACCGCGCGATGGGCATTTTGGGCGGTTGAGCGGCTCCCGACCGGTCTCTCCACACTTTCCACAGGCTTTTCCCCTGTTACGAAAGCCGCTCCGAGCAGGGGATTCGAGCGGCCGGTGATGCCTGTGTGAAGAACGCGTAAATGTTGAAAGGGGCCGCCTAGGTTGGAGGACCGGCGCGAGCGCCGCAGCCAGGCCATCAGACGAGAACTGAGGCGGCTGCAGAGCCGCCGGTGGAAGGCCAGAAGTCTGTAGCGCACCGAACCTCCACCGGCTTCAGGCTTCTGGTTCTACCGCCAGCGGCTGTGCCGCTGTCCGAAGGTGTGATGCGCCGCCTGTCCGCCGTCCCAGGGAGCCCAAGCGGCGATGACACGGCGAGACCAGGCGGTCGCCGACCCGGGAGCAGTAGACCAGCGAAGATGACCCCATGCCTCTCGACGAATACCGCCGCAAGCGCAACCGGTCCCGCACACCGGAACCGGTGGCGACCGGTACGCCGGCGCGCAGAGACGGGGCCACGTTCGTCGTGCAGCGCCATGCAGCCCGCCGCCTCCACTACGACCTGCGCCTGGAGCGCGACGGCATGCTCGCGAGCTGGGCCGTGCCGAAGGGGATGCCCTTGTCGCCCGGAGAACGGCATCTCGCCGTGCACGTGGAGGATCACCCGCTGGAGTACGCCTCCTTCCAGGGGGAGATTCCGGCCGGTCAGTACGGCGCCGGCACCGTCGAGATCTGGGATCGCGGCCGCTACGAGCTCCTAGAGGAGAAGCGAGACGGCGGTCTCATCTTCGCTCTCCACGGCGAGCGACTGCGTGGCGTGTGGACGCTCGTGCCGGCATCGCTCGACGGCGACCCAAAGAACTGGCTGCTGATCCGGAAGAACACCGTCGAGGCTTCGGGAGCGGCGTACCGTCCGATGCTTGCGTCCGCCTCCGAGCAGCCGCCTGCGGGCGAGGACTGGGTGTTCGAGCCGAAGTGGGACGGCTATCGCGTGATCGTCACCGTACGCGGTGGCCAAGCGCGGCTGACCAGCCGCAACGGGAACGACTTCACCGACAGGTTCGAGCCGGTGGCTCGGGCGGCGGGGCTCGCCGTCCGCTCGCCGTCGGCGGTGCTCGACGCCGAGGTGTGCGCGCTGGACGAGGACGGTCGCGCCGGCTTCGGGCTTCTGCAACGAGGCGAGGGAGAACTGTCGCTCATCGTCTTCGACCTGCTCGAGGTCGACGCGGAGCCGCTGGTCGACCTGCCTCTGCACGAGCGCCGCTCGCGTCTCGAGCGTGTGCTCGACCCGGGCGTGACGGGCGTTGCCCTCTCGCCGCAATTCGACGACGGCGAGGCCTTGCTGGCGGCCGCCCAGGATCAGCGGCTGGAGGGGATCGTCGCCAAGCGGCTCGGCTCGCGATACCAGTCGGGGCGACGAAGCGTCGACTGGCGCAAGGTGAAGCTCCGCAACGAGCAAGAGCTCGTGGTGGTGGGATACACGAAAGGTCGCGGGCGTCGCGGATCGACGCTGGGCGCGCTGGTGGTCGCGGTCAACGAGACGGGGTCGCTGCGCTGGGCCGGAAACGTCGGCACGGGCTTCACCGACGACGAGGCGGCGCGCCTGGTGGAGCGGTTGCGTCCCCTCGCGCGGAAGGAGTCCCCGCTGGCCGAGACGCCGCGCATGCCCCGTGTTCGCCGGGAGGACGTGGTGTGGGTGGAGCCGGCGCTCGTCGCGGAGGTGCGCTTCGCCGAGTGGACGAGCGAGGGCCGGCTGCGCGCACCCGTGTTCGTCGGGCTCCGCGACGACCGCGAGGCCGCCGGCGTGCGGCGTGAGCGCACCCCGCTGCCGCGCGTCGTCAGTCGTGGGCGCCGCTCGCTCCAACTGTCGAACCTGGACAAGCCGTTCTGGCCCGACGAGGGGATCACCAAGGGCGACCTGATCGCCTACTACCGGGACGTGTCGGCGGTACTCGTGCCGCACCTCCGCGGCCGGCCGTTCACCATGAAGCGCTACCCGGACGGCTGGCAGGGCAAGCACTTCTTCCAGAAGGACACGCCGAAGCACGCGCCGGCGTGGCTGCGCACCGTCCCGTTCCCCGCCACGACCCGGGAGGGGGAGACCCGATCGATCGACTATGCGCTCGTCGACGACGAGCTGGCCTTGCTGTGGATGGCGAACATGGGGTGCATCGACCTCCACGCGTGGTCGTCCCGGGTCGACCTCCCGCACCGCCCGGACTGGGTGCTGTTCGACCTCGACCCGGCCGAGGGCGCCGGTTTTCCCGAAGTGGTCGAGGTCGCCTGCCTCGTCAAGCAGGCGCTCGACCTGCTCGAGCTCGAGAGCTTCCCGAAGACGAGCGGCTCGCGCGGTATCCACGTGCTCGTCCCGATCGCACGGCGGCACACGTACGAGGAGACCCGCGAGTTCGCTTCGGTCGTCGCCGGCGCACTGGCGCGCGCCCATCCGGGCCTCGTCACCACCGAGTGGGTGCGCGCGAAGCGGACAGGCGTGCTCGTGGACGCGAACCAGAACGGGCCCGGGCGGACGACGGCCTCCGTCTACTCGGTGCGGCCGCGGGCGGGAGCACCGGTGTCGACGCCGCTCCGCTGGGAAGAGGTGCGCCCGGAGCTCGACCCGGCGATGTTCACGATGGATGCCGTGCTCGACCGTGTCGCTCGCGACGGCGACCTGTTCGAGGGCGTCCTCGGAGGAAGGCAGTCGCTCACGAGGGCATTGAAGGCGGTGCGGTAGACAGTCAGTGTCCCACCGTGCCGCCTCCCGGGAGCGAGTGGAGACGGCTGCGGAGCAGCCGGTGGAAGACCAGAAGTCTGTAGCGCGCCGAACTTCCACGCGCTTCAGGCTTCTGGTTCTACTGCCAGCGGCTCTGCCGCTGTCTCGCGATGTGAGCTCCTCTCCCCTTCGAGCTCGGCGCCAGAGTCGTAGCATCGGCGCGATGGCACACCAAGTCTCGGTGATCGGCAGCGGCCCCGCGCACGAGGCGGCTGCGGAGGAGGTCGGCCGTCTGCTCGCCGAGCACGGCTGCGTCGTCGTCACGGGAGGCCTCGGCGAGGTGATGGCGGCGGCGCACCGCGGAGCGAAGCAGGCCGGCGGCACCACGATCGCCATCCTCCCCGGCGAGCGCCGGGCCGACGCGAACCCGTGGGCCGACCATGTCGTCGCCACCGGTGTCGGGCACGCGCGGAACCTGGCTGTGGCCGCGTCGGGCGACGCCGTGATCGCCGTCGGCGGCAGCTTCGGCACGATCGCCGAGATGGCCTTCGCGCTGCGGCTCGGGCGCCCCGTGGTTGCGCTCGAGGGCGCTCCCATGCTCGAAGGCGTGCCGCGGGCGACGCTGCCGTCAGAGGCCGTCGCCCGCGTGCTCGCCGAGCTCGGCGAGCCTGCGTGAGAGAAAGCGCTGCTCGGCGGCGTTGGCCGTCAACTCGAGCGCGCCGCCGTAGGCGGCGGCAGCCTCCGCCTCTCGGCCTGCGCGGCGCAGGAGATCCGCCCGCGCCGCGTGGAGGTACGGATACTCGTCCAGGCCCTCGATCGCCTCGATCATGGCGAGGCCGCCGTCAAGGTCGCCGGCGAGGGCGACCGCGACAGCACGGTTGAGGCGGACGACGGGCGAGGGATCGAACGTCTCCAGCTCGGCGTACACCCGGGCGATGGTGTCCCAGCTGGCATCGGTGGCATGACCCGCAGCGATCGCCGCCTGCAGCTGGTACAGGCCCGGCCGCCGAAACCCCCTCGCCCGCTCGAGCATCCGGAGGCCTTCGGAGATCTCTACGCCGTCCCAGAGTGCGCGGTCCTGAGCCTCGAGCAACACGAGCTCCCCGTCGGCATCGACCCGGGCGTCTCGCCGCGAGTCGTGCAGCAGCACGAGCGCGAGCAGCCCGAACGCCTCGGGCTCATCCGGCATCAACACGCACAGGAGCTTCGCCAAGCGGATCGCCTCGGTGCACAGATCTCGCCGCACGAGCGCATCGCCCGCGCTTGCCGCATAGCCCTCGTTGAAGACGAGGTAGACAACGCGGAGCACGGCGGGCAGCCGGTCCGGCAGCAGGTGGTCGGGTGGGACGCGAAACGGGATCCCGGCCGCACGGATCTTCGCCTTCGCTCGCACGAGGCGTTGTGCCATCGCCGGCTCGCCGACCAGGAAGGCGCGTGCGATCTCCGGCGTCGTGAGACCGCACACCTCCCGTAGCGTCAGCGCAATCTGTGCCTCACCCGGAAGCGCCGGGTGGCAGCAGGTGAAGACGAGCGCCAGGCGATCGTCGGGGATCGCGGTCATGTCCTGCTCCTCGGCCGGGATCTCGTCGAGCCGTGCGAGGAGCTCGACCTTGCGTCGTAGGGTCTGCTCGCGCCGGATCCGGTCGATGGCGCGGTTCCGGGCGGTGGTGATGATCCACGCCCCCGGGTTGCGGGGCACGCCGTCGCGCGGCCAGCGCTGCGCAGCCGTGGCGAACGCGTCCTGCACGGCGTCCTCGGCGAGGTCGAAGTCGCCGAGGACGCGGATGAGGACGGCGACAACACGGCCGAACTCCTCACGGTAGGCCCGCTCGAGCTCGTTCAGACCGGATCCTTCTCTCCGCAGGGCGGGAATCCGCAAAGGCGGATCCCCGCCGCGGAGCTCCGCCTTCGGCGGCAAACCCCTAAAGCGGCCGCTTCGCGGCCTGATCGCGGACTGCTCACGTCGCCTCCCCGTGGTCCCCGTGGTCGACGAGCGGGCGGATCTCCATCGAGCCGTACTCGGCGGCGGGAACGAGCGACGCCAGGCGGATCGCTTCGTCGAGGTCGGGCAGCTCGGTGAGGAAGACCCCGCCGATCACCTCCTTGGTGTCCGCGAAGGGCCCATCGGTGACGATCCGCTCGCCGTCACGCACGCGGACGACCTTCGCCTCGGAGGCGGCCACGAGCTCACGCCCCTCGACGCTGGGATCGGCGCGGCCCAACTCCTCGAAGAGCGCGGTCCACCGCGGCATCGACTCGGCGCGCATCCTCGCAGCCTCTTCCTCGGAGAGCCCTTCCCAGCCGGACTGGTCCGCGTAGACGAGCAGCGCGTACCGCATCGCTCAGCCCTCCTCGGGGTCGACGTGGACGGCGCGAACCTCGACAGCGCCGTGACCGGCGGCGGGGATGCGCGCGGCCCAGTCGACCGCGTCGTCGAGGGACGCGCAGTCGAGGAGGAAGTAGCCGCCGAGCGCCTCCTTCGCCTCCGCGTACGGCCCGTCGGTGACGACGGTCTGCCCGTCCCGCACGCGGACCGTGGTCGCCGCGCTCGTCGGCCCGAGCTCGTCGCCGGCGGTCATCACGCCCGCCGCCCGCGCCTCGCGCGCGAACGCGACATAGCGCTCCATCACGGCGTCGCGCTCCTCGTCAGTCTGAGCCTCCCACTGCTCCTCGTCGGCATAGATCAAGGCCAGATACTCAGGCATGTGCCCCTCCTCTCGGTGCGATTGCAGCAGATAGACGAACGGACAGTGTGCATTTCGACACCTGCATCGCCCTGTCGTGTGCAGCCGCCTACCGGAGACGGCTGCAAAGCAGCCGGTGGAAAACACCAGCCTGTAGCGCGCTCGTGCTTCGACGCGCTTCAGGCTTCTGGTCTTACCACCAGCGGCTCTGCCGCTGTCTGAACGTTTCCTACGATTCGGAACTCGCGCCGGTCGCTGCTGACACCCGCGCACCGCCGTTCTCGGCTCAGACGGCAAGACGCGTCAGACGCCGATCATCCGCCCCAGGAGCACTCCCGCGGCGGCCTTGTCGAGGAGCTCGTTCAGGTTGCCGCACTTCGGGCTCTGCACGCAGGACGGGCAGCCGTCGCGGCAAGGGCAGCCCGCGAGCATTCGCGCCGTGTCCGCCACCCAGCTGTCGAACCGTGCGAAGCCGCGTTCGACGAGCCCGGCGCCGCCTGCGTGGCCGTCGTAGACGAAGATCGTGGGCTGCCCGGTCTGGTGGTGGGCGTTCGTGGAGAGGCCGCCGAGGTCCCAGCGGTCGCACATCGCCTGGAGCGGCAGCAGAGCAATCAGCGAGTGCTCTGCCGCATGGAGCGCGCCGAGCAACGCCGGCATCTCGTCGATGCCGTCGAGCAGTGCGGTACCGGGGCAGAACCAGACCGCCTCCGTCTCGAACGAGGTCTCGGGCAGGTCGAGGGGCACGGCCTCGATCGTGGAGCCGTCCGCGATCGCCTTGCGCTGGTAGCCGACCACGTGCTCGGTGGCGGCGATACGGCCGAAATGAAGCTCCACACCGCAGGTGTCGGCGGCCCGGAGGGGCTCCTCGATCGTCGTCGTGGACTCCTTGCGCGGCTGCGTGTACCAGTCGACCTGGGCCGGGGCAACCACTGCGGCGCGTGCCTCGTGGTCGAGCGCCTGCACGAGGTACTGCTGCCCCAGGTGCAGGTAGAGCGCGCCTTCGTGCACCGTGGAGTACGCACGCTCGCGCTCGACGCTCCCGAGCACCGTGCCGGTCGACGCGTCGACGACCGCGAACGCCTCCGGGTCACCGGAGCGCAGGGAGACACGGGCTGCCGGATAGTCGCGGCCCTTCCAGACGAACCCGGCCGGGGTGTGCTCGAGGTCCTCCAGCAGCTCCGCCCGGACAAGCGCCTCAGGCCCGAGCGTGGCGGCGTCCGCCTCGGTGATCGGGCCCTCGAAGGCGGCTGCGCGAACATGTGGGTCGAGCACGCGTGGGTTCGCGTAGTCGAGCACCGCCGCCTCCACCCGCCGGCCGAGCAGCGCCTCCGGCTCGCGCATGAAGAACTGATCGAGCGCATCGTCCGATGCCACGAGCACCGCGAGGCCCCTGCCGCGCCTGCCGGCCCGGCCCCACTGCTGCCGCAGCGAGGCCACCGTGCCCGGGAAGCCGACGGAGATCGCGCAGTCGAGGAGGCCGATATCGATGCCGAGCTCGAGCGCGTCCGTGGCGGCGACCCCGAGTAAGTCGCCCTCGACGAGCCGCTGCTCGATCTCGCGCCGCTGCGCCGGCGTGTAGCCGGCGCGATAGGGCGCCAGCCGCCGTCCTGTCGCTGCGTCGACCCGATCGGAGGCGAACCGGTGGATCAGCTCCGCCGCCTTGCGGCTCTTCGCAAAGCAGATCGTCCGCAAGCCTCGCGCGACGAGCTCCGCGTAGAGCAGCGACGCCTCCGCCAGGGCGCTGCCACGGACGCCGAGATCGGCGTCGAGGAGTGGCGGGTTCCACAACACGACCTCTCGCTGCGCCCGTGGCGCGGTGTCCGAGTCGATGACGGTGGCCGGGCGGCCCGTCAACGACGCCGCGAGCTCGCCGGCGTTCGCCACAGTGGCCGACGCGAGCAGGAACTGAGGCTCCGCGCCGTAGGCGCGCGCCAGCCGCAGGAGGCGCCGCAGCACGTTGGCGACGTGCGACCCGAACACGCCGCGGTACACGTGCGCCTCGTCGACCACGACCCAGCGCAGGTTGTGGAGGACATCCCCCCAGCGGTCGTGGCGGGGCAGCACCCCGATGTGGAGCATGTCGGGGTTCGTGAGCACCGCGTTCGCCCACGTGCGCACGT
>Ga0247727_10000743_pt1 | contig 79600 bp, 79 predicted proteins | sample WisWelCaveWW1625_FD_202498 | JGI IMG/M metagenome (GOLD analysis project Ga0247727, IMG submission 202498) | Biofilm microbial communities from Wishing Well Cave, Virginia, United States - WW16-25 | ecosystem: Environmental > Aquatic > Deep subsurface > Groundwater > Cave microbial mat | place...
CATGACGGCCTTCGCGTTCATCCTCGGCGTCGTGCCGCTGATGCTGGCGAGCGGTTCCGGTTCGGGGGCGCAGAACGTCATGGGCACCGCGGTCTTCTACGGCATGTTCGTGGCCACGGCGCTGGGCGTCTTCCTCATCCCGGGGAACTTCGCCTTCGTCGAGGGGCTGGGGCGCAAGGGCCGGGTCTCGACGCCGGCGTCCCCGGCGCCGGCGCCCGGCGGGGCGGGTCACGGAGGAGCGGGTCACGGGGGAGTGACCCACGGAGCCGCGGCCGTCCCTCAACCCGGGAGCCATCCTTGAGCGGCCCACGCGCCGCCTTCGTGCTCGCCGCCGGCTCCCTGCTCGCGACCTGGCTGCCGGGCTGCGCCGTCGGTCCGAAGTACCAGAGGCCCGAGATGACGGCGCCCGCGAACTACCGCGGACTTGCGGAAGAGGCCGCGCCCGCGTCGCTCGCCGACGTCCCCTGGTGGGAGATTTTCCAGGACCCGGAGCTGCACGCGCTGATCCGCCAGGCCCTCGAGGGCAATTTCGATCTCAGGGTCGCGGCGGCGCGCGTCGAGGAGGCGCGCGCCCGCGCCGGGGTCGCCAAGTCGTTCCTGTTTCCCGAGGTCAATCTCACGGGCGGCTACACCGGCCGGCAGGTGTCGCGCCAGACCGAGCCGCCCCAGGATGGCGGCCAGCAGGACCGGGATTACAGCAACTACGACCTCGGGTTCTCGCTCTCCTGGGAGATCGATATCTTCGGCCGCATCCGGCGTGAGAAGGAATCCGCCATCGCCGTCTTCGTGTCGACCGAGGAGGCGCGCCGCGGCGTCGTGATCACGCTGGTCGCCGACATCGCGCAGGCGTACTTCAACCTGCGCGAGCTCGATCTCGAGCTCGAGATTGCCCGGAGCACCGTGCAGATCAACGACGAGACGGTGGCATTCTACCGCCGGCGTCTCGGCGGCGGCGTATCCAACCAGCTCGAGCTGGACCAGGCGCTCGCGAACCGGGCCCGGACCGCCGCGACCATCCCCGAGCTGGAGCGCCAGATCGCCATCCAGGAGAACCTCATCGCCTTCCTGCTGGGCCGGCCGCCCGCTCCCATCCCCCGCGGCGCGGCCCTGACCGATCAGTACCATCCCCCGGAGATACCGGCGGGACTGCCGTCGGCGCTGCTCGATCGCCGTCCGGACGTGCGCGAGGCGGAGGAGCTCCTGGTGGCGGCCAACGCCGACATCGGCGCGGCGAAGGCGCTCTTCTTCCCGACGATCGCGCTCACCGGCCTGTTCGGCGGCGCGAGCCACGAGCTGTCGGATCTGGGGAGCGCCGACGCGCGCATCACCTCCCTCGCCGCGGGGCTGTTCCAGCCCATCTTCCAGGCCGGCCGCCTGCGGCGCAACTACGAGGCCGCCAAAGCCCGGTACGAGCAGGCGCTGGCGCGCTACCAGCAGGCCGCCTACAACTCCTTCCGCGAGGTGGCCGACGCCCTGGTCACGATCGAGAAGCTCGAGGCGGTGCGGGCCGAGCGCGCGGGCGGGGTCGAGGCGCTGCGCGACGCGGCGAGCCTGTCCCGCAAGCGCTACACCGCGGGGCTGTCGAACTATCTCGAGATCCTGATCGCCGACCAGCAGCTGTTCGACGCCGAGCTCGTCCTGGCGCGGACCCGTGGCGCGCAGCTCGACGCCGTCGTGCGGCTCTACCGCTCGCTCGGCGGCGGCTGGCAGCAGGAGGCGACGGAAGCCGCCGGGGCGCCGGCCGACGCTCCGGGGCAATAGCATGCTCCGCCGATTCACCCGGTTCTGGGAGCAGGATCGCGGCCTGAGCATCCTGCTGGTGCTCCTGGTTCTCGCCATCCTCGCCGGCGGCACGCTGTCGCGCCCCGGTCCCCTGGGCGGGAAACCCCTGAGCATCCTCCTCACGCTGACGCTCGGCTCCGGTGTCCTCGCGGTCTCGAGGCGGCGCTGGGCGGCGCTCGCCGCGGGGGGCGTCGCGGCCGTCGCGATCGGCACGGAATGGGCGGGCCGCTGGTCACCGGCGCCCGCTCTCGAGGCGGCCGGGGCCCTGAGCGCCTTCGCATGCGTGGCGATCCTCGCCGGCGTCGTCTTCCACCAGGTGCTCCGGGCCGGGCCGATCACCGTCCACCGGATCGTGGGTTCGGCGGCGGCCTACCTGCTCCTTGGCTTCGCCTGGGCGGAGCTGTATCGCCTTCTGGCCGCGGTCGTCCCGGGAGCCATCGCCGCGTCCAACGGCGCCGCGCTCGACCGCTCCCACTTCCACTACTTCAGTATCGTCACCCTCACGACGCTCGGGTACGGCGACATCACCCCGGTGCACCCGCTGGGCCGCTCGCTCGCCATGCTCGAGGCGCTCACCGGCCAGCTCTTCCCCGCCATCCTGATCGCGCGGCTGGTCTCCATGGAGCTGCTCGCCCGCGATTCCGGCCGGGGGAGGGCGCCGAGATGACGCTCGATCGGGCTGGGGAGAACCGGCGGGTCCTCGACCCCGTCGAGCGCAGCTCCGAGATCCTCTTCGGCCTGATCATGGTCCTGTCGTTCACGGGGTCGCTCAGCGCCGCCACCGCCGGCCGCGAAGAGGTCCGGACCATGCTCTTCGGGGCCATCGGCTGCAACCTGGCCTGGGGGCTGGTCGATGCCGTGATGTACCTCCTCGAGATCCTGATCGATCGCAACCGCCGGCTTTCGATGCTGCACGCTGTGCGTCGCGCCCGCGACCCGCAGACGGCCCGCGGCCTGATCGCCGACGCCCTGCCGGCCGTCCTGGCGCCTCTGCTCCGCCCCGCCGACTTCGAGCACCTGCGCGGGCAGCTCGCCCTCCTCCCGGAGCCGCCCGCCCGCGCCCGCCTGACGTCGATGGACCTTCGCGGCGCGTCCGGCGTGTTCCTGCTGGTGTTCCTCTCGACGTTCCCGGTCGTCGTCCCGTTCATCGTGATCCCGGCGCCGCGATTGGCGTTGCGGATCTCCAACGCCGTGGCGATCGCGATGCTGTTCGTGGCGGGCCACCGGCTGGGAGCGTATTCCGGCCTCGGTCCCGTCCGGACCGGTCTGGCGATGGTGGGCGTCGGGATCGTCCTGGTGCTCGTCACCGTGGCGCTCGGGGGATGAGCCCATGGCGCGGAGCCGGTTTGATCGCCCTGGCTCTCGTGTCCTACCTGCCGCCGACCCCGTGCGCGGAGGTGCAGGAGTCGCCGGCGGCGGATTCAGCGGGGGGCGCCCCGGCGCGCTGGGAGATCTCCGGAAGCGCCAGCGGCTACCTCCTGCCGGACGACGAGGACTTCGTTCTCCCGATCGTCTACGCCGACCGGGGCGGGCTTCATCTCGAGACCCGCTACAACTACGAGGCTCTCGACTCCGGTTCGATCTTCGCCGGCTGGAACTACGGGTACGAGCACGGCGACCGCCTCCGGCTCGAGGTGACGCCGATGGCCGGGGTCGTGCTCGGCGACCTCGAGGGGTTCGCGCCGGGGTTCGAGATGACGCTGGGCTACGGACACTTCGAGCTGTACAGCGAATTCGAGTACGTGTTCGATCTCGAGGACTCCGACGCCGACTTCCTCTACAACTGGTCCGAGCTGACCTGGGCGCCCGTGGACTGGTTCCGGGTCGGTCTGACGACGCAGCGAACGCGGGTCTACCGGACGGAGCGCGACATCCAGAGGGCGCTTCTCCTGGGCTTTTCGGTCGCGAACGTCTCGTTCACCGCCCACTTGTTCAACCCGGACGACGAGGGCCATTTCTATGTGTTCGCGGCCGCAGCGGACTTCTGACGGGCGGAGGTCACACGGGCCGCGGTCTCCATCGTGAAATAATCCGCCGCTGGAGGTAGCCCATGCTCTGGTTGCTCCTGTTCGCGCCTCTCGCTCTCGTGCTCGATGCCTTCGAGTCCGTGCCGGCTCCTGCGGTCTTCTTCTGCGCCGCCGTCGCCATCATCCCGATCGCCCGGCTCATCGTCGAGGGGACGGAGGCCATCGCGGTGTACACCGGGCCGGCCGTGGGGGGCCTGCTCAATGCGACGTTTGGTAATCTCCCGGAGCTCATCATCGCCATCGTCGCGTTGCGCGCCGGGATGATGGAGATGGTGCGCGCCTCGCTCGTCGGCGCGCTCCTCGCGAACCTTCTCCTCGGGCTCGGCCTGGCGTTCCTGCTGGGCGGGATGCGCCACCACACGCAGGACTACAACCCGCTCGCGGCGCGCGCCTACGCCTCGATGATGCTCCTGGCGGTGATCAGCATGGCGGTCCCGAGCGGCTTCCATCGCTTTTTCGGGGCCGAGCAGGGGTTCGCCCATGCCGTGGTGCTCGACAAGAGCGTTGCGGTCGTGCTGCTCGCGACCTACGCGCTCTACCTCGTCTACCAGCTGCGGACCCACAAGGAGGCGTTCGCCGAGGAGACCGGCGCGGCGGGCGCCGGGAGGGAATCGCGCGGCGAGGCCGCGGGCCACGGACCCCACTGGAGCCTGCCGCGCGCCGCGGGGACGCTGGTCGCCGCGTCGGCCGCGGCCGCCTGGCTCAGCGAGGTGCTGGTCGGCGCCGCCGAGGAGACCGGCCACGCCCTCGGGATGTCGCCGACCTTCATCGGTCTCATCCTGCTGGCCACTGTCGGCGGGGCGGCGGAGATCGGCTCGGCGATCGTCATGGGGCGGCGCAACAAGATGGACCTGTCGGTCGGCATCGCGCTCGGATCGTGCATCCAGATCGCGCTGTTCGTGGCGCCGGTCCTGGTGCTCCTGGGGGGCGTCATCGGCCCGCAGCCGTTCGCGCTCACGTTCGGCCGCGCCGAGATGGGGTTCCTGTTCATCTCGGTGCTGCTCGGAGGCCTGGTCGCGGCCGACGGACGATCGAACTGGTTCAAGGGCGTGCAGCTCCTGGTCGTCTACGTCCTCCTCGCGCTGGTCTGTTATCTCGTGCCGGCCGCATCGCCACAGGTCGCGCCGGCGACCGAGGGGAGGGCCCCGGCGCCCGCGAGGGGTGCATCTACATTGTCGTAACGGCAATCCACGCCGCTGCCACGGGCGCCCCCCAAGCCGTAACGGCATCCCCCGTGCCGCAAGACGGAACGCCGCTTGCCACCGGGCCGGGCGGCCGGGGACAATGGCACCGCAGCATCGCCATGGGCGGCGGCACCCGCACCTCCACCCGCCGCCCCACGGAGCCGCCATGATCCCCGTGGTCAACATCCTGAGCGACGACGAAGTCCGCCTCCTGCACACCAAAGCGCTCGATGTGCTCGAGAATGTCGGCATCCGCTACGAGAGCCGGCGGTGTCTCGAGATCCTCGAAGCCGCGGGTCAGAAGGTCGACCACGAGACCGGCATCGCCTGGATCAAGCCCGACCTTGTGGAACGGTGCATCAAGACGGCGCCGCGCGTCATCACCATGGGGGCGCGCGACCCGCGGTACGAATTCCGGACCGACGGCAAGGTCTTCCGCGTCTCGACCAACGGCCAGGCGACGTTCACCCAGGATCACCGCACCGGCGTGCGGCGCCCGGGCACCGTGCGGGACCTGCGCGATTCGACCAAGGTCGGGCACCACCTCGAGGTCATCGACTTCATCTGGCCGATGGTGGTGCCGTCCGACGTGCCGGGGCCTAGCCGGGCCCTGCACGAGATGTACCACTCGTTCGCGACCACCACCAAGCACATCCAGCACGAGCTGCAGCTCCCGGAGCACGTCCCGTTCGCGCTCGAGATGCTCGAGGTCCTGTGCGGCGACCGCGCGGCGCTGCGGGCGCGGCCGCCGTTCTCGGTGGTCGCCTGCACGGTCTCGCCGCTGCAGCACGAGCCGAAGATGGCCGACCTGTGCGTCGATCTCGCGCAGGCGGGGATCCCGATCGTCCTCTGGCCGATGCCGCTCACCGGGGCCACAGCACCCGTCACCACCGCCGGCACCTGTCTGATGAGCGTGATCGAGTTCCTGTCCGGGGTCGTCCTGTACCAGACGGCGGCGCCGGGATGCCCGCTCATCTATCCGCTCGGTCCCGAGATCCTCGACATGAAGTCGGGGATGGCGTCGTGCGGGGCGCCCGAGATCGCGTTGTTCAACCTGGTGCTCGGCCAGATGGCGCGGCACTACGACGTGCCGTCGCTCGGCGTCGGCCTGAACTGCGACGCCAAGGTGGCGGGGATCCAGGCGGCCTACGAATCGATGGAGACCGGTCTGGCCGCCGCCCTCGCGGGGGCCGACATGCTCGAAGGGATCGGCATTCTCGACGACAACAACGTGCTCTCCCTCAACCAGATGATCATCGACGCCGAGATCGCCAGCATGGTGAAGCGGATCCGCGCGGGGGTCGAGGTCACCGATCGATCCCTGATGGCCCACCTGGTGGTGAAGGCCGGCCCGGGACAGCACTTCCTCGGCTTCAAGGAGACGCTCGAGGGGCTGCGCAAGGGGGAGGTGTTCTTCCCGAAGTACGGCTACCGCGGCTCGTACGACAAGTATTTCGAGGCCGGCGAGACCGAGATCGAGCGCGCCCGCGCCGAGGTCGAGCGCATCCTGGCGCTGCCCGACCTCGACGCCTTGCCGCCCGAAGTCGATCGCGAGCTGCGGCGCATCGTCGCGGCCGCCGACAAGGCGTGCGCCGACGCCGCCTGAGGCGCGCTCACCCGCGCGCTGCCGCCGACCGCGTACCGCTGACAGCCGACCGCGTGCCGCCTGCGCCCCCCGTATAATCCGGTCCGCCATGGCGCTCACGGCGACCCTCTACGGCTTCGACACCCGGCTGTCCGACATCGACCGCGGCGTGTACGAGAACTTCAACGTGCGCCTGGCCTGCCAGCCGTCCGAGACGGTCGAGTTCATGCTCACGCGGTACCTCGCCTACTGCCTCGAGTACGCGGAGGGGATCTCCCTGACCGAAGGGGTGGCGGCCGGCGACGAACCGGCGGTGCTGGTGCGCGACCCGACCGGCCGCGTCACCGCCTGGATCGAGGTCGGCCTCCCGGACGCCGGCCGCCTGCACCGGGGCAGCAAGCTCGCCGGCCGGGCCGCCCTGTACACCCACCGCAACGTCGCCCAGGTGATCGACGAGCTGAGCGGCCGCGGCATCCACCGCGCGGCTGAGATCCCGGTGCACGAGTTCGGCCGCGGCTTCATCGAGGCGGTCGCGGCGGTGGTGGAGCGGCGCAACGAGGTGGCGATCTCGGTGACCGAGCGCCTGCTCTACCTGGATGTCAACGGGCACGCCTTCGAGACCACGGTGACGGCGCACCGCATCGTCTAGGCGGACTTTTTCGCGCCCGCCGCCAGGTAGGTCTCCATCTGCTGCGGCGTGAACACGCCGCGTAGGCGGGCGTCGGTCTCCTGCTGCACCTTCTCCATCTCGGGCCACAGCGGCCGCGAAGCGGCGGGCCCGCCCTGCGAATCGGCGAGCATGGACAGGATCTGCAGCCGCTTGTCGAAGTTGTCGGCGACGATCGGGCGGGCCTTTTCAGCCTGGGCGTCGTCGATGCCGAGCGTCCTGCGGTACCAGCCGAGCCGCGCATCGACGAAGGCCTTGCGGATCTCGCCGTCGACCTCGCCGCGCAGTACCAGGAACCCCTGCTTCTGCGCCTCGTTCAGGATTGGGTCGATGTTGGCCTTGAAGGCTGCGCGCGCCTGGCGGAACTGCGTGATGAGCGCGGGACCGGTTTCGACCCCCTCGCCCGCGTAGCTGTCGAACAGGGCGCGAAGCCGCGGCAGGTAGGCCGTCAGGAGCGGCCGGATCTTCTCCACCTGCGCGGCGCTGAGCTGGAGCCGCGGCTTGACCGCCGCGAGCGTGAGATCGGCCTGCCGATCCCAGTCGATGGCGTCGCCCGCGGCGTCCTGCGCGGGGGCGGCGGCGGCCGGAGCGGGGGCCGCGTCAGGGGCGGCCGCGAAGGCCGGGAGCGAGACCAGCAGACAAGCCGCAACCATGAGCGTGCGCATCGTTACCTCCGGGGAATGGGTCCGCGTGCGGGCGAAGAATAAACGAGGGGTGGCGGGGTGGGCAAGTGCGCGTCCGTCACGGGCGGCGCGGTTGCGGCCCGGCCCGGGTTAGTATCCCGGCGAGTGTCCGCCCGGATGCCATGCCCGGCGTTCCGGCGCAGGAGACGCGAGGAGGGCCGATGCGATCGTTCCTCGGGTTCCTCAGGACGACATTGGTCGGCGGCGCGTTCTTTCTGCTGCCGCTCGTGCTTGCCCTGTGGCTCCTCGGCCGCGCGCTCGCGGCCGCCGCGAAGATCCTCAACCCGATCGTGGAGGCGCTCCCGATCCACGACGTCGTCGGGGTCGCGGTCGCCGACATCGTCGCGGTGCCGGGGCTCGTGGCGGTCTGCTTCCTGGCGGGCCTCCTCGCCCGCACGCGCCCCGGCCGTGGTCTTGCGCAGGCGCTTGAGCAGGCAATCCTCAGCAAGGTTCCGGGTTACACGATCCTCAAGAGCATGACGCGCGACGACGACACGCTCGGCTCGGGCGGGCGGGTCGTGACCGCGCTCGCCCGTCTCGAGGACGCCTGGCTCCTGGCCTTCATCATGGAGCGCCACGACGACGGGCTCCTGACCGTGTTCGTGCCGAGCGCGCCGACCCCGGCGGTCGGGACCGTCTACTACCTGACTGAGGACCGGGTCCGGCGCCTCGACATGCCGGTGCACGTGGCGGCGAAGCTGATCATGCGGCTCGGGGTCGGCTCGGGAGCGCTCCTGCGGGGGAAAATCGAGCCCGGCCCCCGCCCGTAACGCGGGGGCGCACAACCGCAGCCTCGTTCCGCGCGTCGCCCGGACCGGCGACCGCGAGCCCCGCCCGTTGCCGGCGCGCGGCGTCCGCCGTCTCCGGCGGCGCGGCGACGGCGGTCGCGGCGGTCAGGCGAACAGCCGGTTCATCAGGCCGCGCCAGTGCTCCTCGATCGCCTGCGCCTCCGGCTTCGGGCGGCCCCAGAGCGACAGCCATAGGTGCGCGACCGGGCCGCCGCCGCAGTCCTCGAATCCGAAGCGCATCATGGCGTCGCCGAGGCTCTCGACGGTGGCGGCGAACTCGACAGGCGGCGCGTTGAGGATGACGCGCCCCTCCAGCCGCTCGCCGGTCGCCATCGTCAGCGAGTAGCGATCGCCGACACCGAGGCCGGCGACGGAGCCGGACGAGAACAGGCCGCCGGAGCCGGTCATGCGGGCCCATGCGCCCGCGGCGCCGGGGGCGAAGGGGCGCTGCAACCAGAACGCGGCCCGGTCGCGCCCGGCATGCTTCTCGAGGTACTGGCGCAGGCTCGACAGCTCGAAGATCCAGCCGCGGCGGGTGCCGTCGTACTCAGCATCCCACGAGGCGTCGTGACCGAAGCCCGAGTGCACCAGACGCAGCACCGTGCGCCCCTCGCGCCCCTCGATGTGCCAGTCGACGGCGAGACGGCGGCGTTCGGCCTCGGCGGAGCCCGGGGCGCCGGCGCCGGTGGCCGGCGCAGCGCCCGGGGCGACGGCGGGGCCGGGCGTCTCCTCGGCGTGGCCCCAGGTCATGCGCAGGTGTTTCCCCGGCTCCCACGTCTCGATCCGGTTGACGAACTTCAGGTCGCCCCATTCGTAGGTCAGCGTACCGCCGGCTCCAGGGGTGGTGGCGGCGTCGAGCGGGAACCAGCGCGCCAGCTCGCGGGCGTCGGTGATCGCCTTCCAGACGGCGCCCGGCGGCGCGTCGATGACGAGCTCGGACATCAGGGAACGGGTGTGGCGGTCTCTCATGGGGCCTCCTTGCGCCCGGTGTCGGTGCGGCCCTCTTCGTCGTTCCGGGTGATGACCGGGTGGCCGGCGACGACGAAGCGGAACCGCCGGCCGCCCGGTGAGTCGGTGTGGTACTTCGCCGCCAGCCGCGCCAGCGCCGCGCCGAGCCCCTCGGCGAAAGCGGCGCGGTCGGCGGGGGTGGCGAAGGTGATGTCGGATTGCAGGGTGAGGGTCGCGAGCCCCTTGCCGGCGCGCGCCGCGCGCTTGCGCAGGATGCCGACGTCGCGCATCACGCGCGCGGCGGCCGCCACCAGGTAGGTGCTGGAGAAACGGTCGCGGACCTCCTCGGGGTCGGCCGACAGCCGGCCAAGGAGGGCGGGGCTGACGAGGTAGGCGCGGGCGGTCGTGCGCAGGCAGCGCTCGACACAGCCGCGCCGCTGGCGGGTCTCGGCCAGCTCGAGGAAGCCGGCGGCCTCGAGGGCGCGCAGGTGATAGTTGATCTTCTGGCGCGGCATGCCGAGGCGCCGCGCCAGCGCCACCGCCGAGCGCGGCTCGTCGAACGACTCGAGGATGCGGCGCCGCAGCGGCGACAGGATGGCGGCGACGCGCTTCGCGTCGTCGAGGACGACCGGCTCGGGGTTCGATCGGGCGCTCATCGAGTCCGAGTCTAGATTGGACAAAATTATTTGTCGATAGAAAGTTGAAAAAAGGCCGCCGCCCGGGTTGGTCGCCCGGGCGGCGGCCTGAGGGATTTACCAGCGCCAGCCGAAATTCACCGGCACCCACGCGACGGAGTTCTGGGTGTCGAGCCACTGGTAGCTGGTCTCGATGTAGAACCGCGACCCGCCCTGGAGCTCGAAGGTGATTCCCACACCCGCGTTGAGGCCCCACTCCCAGCTGCTTTCGTCGCGAATCTCGTACTCGCCGGTAACGGTGACCGGGTAGCAGTACCACCAGTCGCACACGATGGTCGTTTAATAGTCGTAGTTGCCCAGGTCGGCGTAGAGATAGTAGGCGCCGACACCGCCGGTCAGGTAGAAGCCGACCGACCCGCTCGACTCGGGCTCCCAGAGTATGTTGAAAGTGGTTCCGATCGACTGCGCGTCACCGTCGTCGGGTGACTGCGTGCCGGCTAACGAGGAGTTGGTGTCGATCGTTTCGAGAAAGTCGTCCGACACGTCCCACCAGTCCCAGGCCAGGTCGACCCTGAAGCCGATCGGCTTTTTCGAGGGATAGAAGGTCGCGCCGCCGTTGATGCGCCAGCCGCTGTCGACCACGTCGCCGAGGTCGCCGATGGGGAAGCTGACACCACCACCGATGTGCGCCTTGATCTCTTCCATCGCCGACGCCGAGCCCGGTACCGCGAGGGCGGCTACGGCCACGAACAGCGCCGATACAGCGAGGCCTGTCTGCTTCATGCACTGTCTCGTGTCAATCGGGAGCGTCTTTGGGAGGCGTGACTATCGCACACGTCTGCTTCCGCCCGCAAGCCGGGTCGCGGACGGGGTCGCGCCCGGATGCGCGGGACATCGGCGGAGAACCGCGCGCTCCATGGGCGGAAGCGCGGGCCCCACCCGCAGGCGGCGTTCGGCACACCCGCCCCCGCGCGACGGCCGGCGTGCGCTACCAGCGCCAGCCGAACTGCAGCGGCACCCAGGTGACGGACTGCTCGGTGTCGATCCACTGGTAGGTGGCCTCGACGTAGAACTGCGCGCCGTTGAGCAGCTGATAGGTGATGCCCGCCCCGGCGTTGAGTCCCCACTCCCACGCGCTCTTGTCTCCGACCCGGTACTGGCGGGGGAACGCGGTCGCATAGCAGTACCACGGGTCGCAGTAATAGGCGTAGATGATGCCGTCCTCGCTGACGCTGGCGGTGAGGTGGTAGGCGCCGACGCCGCCGGTCAGGTAGGACCCCCAGAAGCCGCTCGTCTCCGGCTCCCAGATAACGTCGAACGTCGCTTCGAACGACCGCGCCTCGCCCCTGGCGGGCGGCTGGATGCCGGCCAATGTGGTATCGGTGTCGAGTTGTTCGAGGAAGTCGTCCGACAGATTCCAGTTGTCGAGGGCCACGTCCACCCGGAATCCGATCGGCTTCTTGGAGGGGAAGAAGGCCGCGCCGCCGTTCAGGCGCCAGCCATAGTCGACCACGTCACCCAGGTTGCCGATGGGAATGCTGCCCCCGATACCGAAATGGAGCTTGATCTCTTCCATCGCCGACGCCGTGCCCGGTGCCGCGAGAGCGACCGCGGCCACGAGCAGGACGGACACGGCGATGCTGGACTTCCTCATGCAGGGCCTCCCGTCGATCGAGCGCAACCCAGGAAGCGGCGACTATTGCACAGGCGCGCGCCGGCGGGCAACCGGCGTGCGACGGGGCGCCGCGCCCGGCGCCGCGGGAGTGCCGGCGATCGGGGCGCGCCCTCAGCGCGCGGTCGCGCCGCCGCAGGAGGAACCGGCGCCGGCGGTGCAGCCGTAGCAGTGGTTCCCGGTGACGATGCGGCGGCGATCGAGGCGCGCCGGATCGAAGTCGCCCACGTGCGCCGGGGCGCCGTGATCGAGCGGCAGGTCGAGCATCTGGTTGAAGTCGCAGTCGTAAAGGCGCCCGTCCCAGCCGACGGACAGCGTGTAGCGGCACATCACCCCGGCGGCGGCGCCGGGGTTGAAGGCGTCGACCAGGCGCCGCATGTAGGTCTCGTAGTTCCCCGACTCGAGGAGGAACTCGAGGAAGCGGCTGATCGGCATGTTGGTGATCGTGTGCAGGCGGTGGAAGCCCACGCCGTGATCGCGCCGCAGGCGATCGCGGAAGAGCGCCTCCTGCGCCGCCTGCGCCGGCGGCAGGAAGGCGCCGACCGGGTTGGTCACGAGAGTCAGCACGAGCCCCGATCCGTCGTGTCCATAGCCGAGGCCGTTCAGCAGCCGCAGCGCCTCGATCGAGCGCGCGAACACCCCCTCGCCGCGCTGCGCGTCGGTCGGCGCGGCGGCGAACGACGGCAGCGACGCGACCACCTCGACCCGGTGGCTCGCCAGGAACACCCCCAGGTCTTTCTGCGCCGGGAGCAGCAGCACCGACAGGTTGCAGCGGTCCATGACATGGCGTCCGAGGCGGCGCGCCTCCTCGACGAGCCAGCGGAAATTCGGGTTCAGCTCGGGCGCCCCGCCGGTGATGTCGACCGTGGGGATCGCGGTGCGCGCGAGCGCCGCCATGCAGGCCTCGGCGGTGGCGCGCGTCATCGACTCGGGGCGGTCGGGCCCGGCGTCGACGTGGCAGTGCCGGCAGGTCTGGTTGCACAGCCGGCCGACGTTGATCTGGAACACCGTGATCCCGGTGGCGGCCAGCGGCTGCAGCCCGGCGCCGCCGAGCGCCGCCTCGAAGCGCGGCACGACGCCGGGCGCATCGAGGAGGCGCACCTGCTCCCGGGCCGAGGCCAGGGCGCTGCCGCGCGCCCGCAGGCTCTTCCGGGGCGGCGCCATCGTCACATCGAGATCTTCTTCGCCACGTTGCGCATCTGCACGCCATGCACGAGCGACGCGCCACCGCGGATGGCGCAGGCGACGTGCACCGCCTCGGTCATCTCCCCGACGTTCGACCCCTTCTCGAGGCAGGCCTGGGTGTAGGCGTCGATGCAGTAGGGGCACTGCACCGCGTGCGCCACGCCGAGCGCGATGAGCGCCTTCTCGCGCGCGGTCAGGGCGCCCTCGGCGAAGACGGCGCCGTAGTAGGTCATGAACTTCTCCCACAGGTCCTTGTTGCCCTGTCCCATGTCGGCGAAATGGCCGAGATCCTGGGGATGGTAGTAGGTGTCCACGGGGCGCCTCCCGCGCCGGCCGCGGCGCCGCTGCGCGCGCCGGGTACCGGCGACCGGGTGAGGGTACCACTCGGCGGCGGCGGGCACGAAGCCGCGGGCGCGGGGTGCCGCGGGTCCGGGGTGCCGCGGGCCCGGGGGAGGCGCTACGCTTCCAGCAGGAGACCCCGGCGCAGGGCGTAGCGGATCAGATCGGCCCTGCGGTGGAGCCCGAGCTTGCGCATCAGGTGGGCGCAGTGGGTCTCCGCGGTGCGCCGGCTGATCCCGAGCCGGCGGGCGATCGCGGCGTTGCTCATTCCCTCGAGGACCATCTGCAGCACCTCGCGCTCGCGCAGCGTGAGCCGATCGTGCAGATCGGTTCCCCCCTTGCGCGGCCGATCGAGGCGGAGCAGGGCGATGGTCCGGAACAGGGACACGGAGACATAGTGGTTCCCCGCCGCGACCTCGTGGATGCCGGTCAGCAGGTCGGTCACGCCGCAGCTCTTCAGGACGAATCCGGAGGCGCCGTTCAGGAAGGCCTGCTGCACACTCGCCTCGTCTTCGTGGACGGAAAGGATGAGCACGCGGGTGGGGGACGTGTCCCGGGTCGCCGCGAGGGTCACATCGAGGCCGCCGAGACGCGGCAGGGAGAGATCGACCACCAGGACATCGGGACGGAGGCGCCGCGCCAGCTCGAGCGCCGCGACTCCGTCCCCGGCCTCTCCCACGACGGACAGGGACGGGTCGGATTCGAGCAGGACGCGCAGCCCCTGGCGCACGAGCCCGTAATGCTCGGCGAGGACGAGGCGGATCACGGGCGCGGGCCGTCGGCGGCGCCGCGCGCGGCGCAAACGGACCGGGACCGAGGCCCCGGGAGGGCGCCGGAGGTCAGGGTCAGGCATGAGCAGACCGGGGGGCGGCGGCTTGTTCGTATGTCATCGTGACGGGCGACGCATGGCAGGGATTGTCGATTCCGAGCGGCAGAATAAGGACTGGCGCGCCGGGCTGTCAATCGGTAGAAATACGTAACCCGGATGCGGAGAACTACCGATGCGCCGGGGGCCGATCGACACCATTAATGAGGGCGGCGTTCATCTCGGTACCGGACCTCCAGGGGGGATCCGATGGCCAGGGTACTCGTGGTCGAGGACGAGCCGACGGTGCGCGAGGTGCTGGCCGTCCATCTCACGACACTCGGTCATGCCGCCGACATGGCCGAGAACGGCGCACGGGCCCTCGATGTGGCCCGCCGGACCCGCCCGGACGTGGTCCTCATCGACATCATCATGCCCGGCATGAACGGCATCGAGACGCTGCGCCGGCTGCGGGATCTCCTGCCCGACGCCGGCTTCGTGATGATCAGCGGCGCGGACGATCAGGATCTGGCCATGCGGGCGCTGGAGCTGGGCGCTTTCGATTACATCCGCAAGCCGTTCGACCTCGACTACCTCGATCGCATCCTGAGGGTCCGGCTCGCGACCTCCCCTTGATCGGGTCCGGCACCGGCCGGACGCCCTCCGGCCGCCGGTTCCCACGCCGCCACAACCCGCGATACCATCGGCCCTCGGCCGCATGGGTGGACAATCCACGCCCGGTAACGGTCATGCCGCGACCCGGGCGGGCGCCGGCAGCCGGGGAGGATGTCATGAAGAGCGCGGATCGGCAGGCGGCCTCCTTCGGCGGCCGGCGCCTGCGATGAGCCCCGTGCCGCGCCGCGGCATCGATCCGGCGCGCCTGCGCGGCTTCCGGGCGCAGCGCCAGGGGCTCGACGGGTCGCTCGCCGGGGCCGCCCCGTCGGCGGTCCTCGAGCGCTCGGGATGGGCGCGCTCGGTGGCCGGCGCCGGACCGTACCTGACGCTGTTCTCCCGCGCGGGGCTCGGCCGCGAGCGCGTCGACCGCGCCGTCGCCGATCTCGAGATTCACGAGCTGCCGGCGGCGCGCGGCTGCACCTACGTCGTCCCGGCCGCCGACTTCGCGCTGGCGCTCCTAGCGGGGCAGGAGGCGGCGCGCGCGCCGCTCCGGGCCGCGGCGGCGATCGGCGTGACCGCGAAGGAGATCGACCGGCTGTGCACCGCCGTGGCCGGCGTCCTCGGACGCGGTCCCCTCGAGCCCGATGCGATCCGGGCGGCGACCGGCGATGCGTCGCGCAGCCTCGGGGCCGCCGGGGTCAGGAAAGGGATGACGACGACGCTGCCGCTCGCCCTCGGCCGGCTGCAGTCGGAGGGGATCATCCGCCGGGTGCCGGTCAATGGCCGGCTCGACCAGCAGCGCTATCGCTACGCGCTGTGGACGCCGTCGCCGCTGGCCGGCCGGCGCCCTCCCCCGGAGGAGGTGGCGGCCGGGCTGGCGCGCCGCTACTTCCGCTGGACGGGGCCGGCGACCGTCTCCGAGTTCCGCTGCTTCTCGGGCCTCGGGGTCAGGGCCGCGCGCGCCGCCGTCGAGCCGCTGGGGCTGGCGCCGATGGAGGCCGGCAGCGACCTCCTGATGTTCCCGGAGGACCGCGACGCCCTGCACGCGTTCCGGCCGCCGGCGAAACCGCGCCACGCGCTCGTCAGCGGTCTCGACGCCATGGTCCTGCTGCGCCGCGACCACGCGAGCCTGCTCGAGCCGAAGGACGCCGCGCGCAAGGTGATGAGCGACCGCGCTCTTGACGCCCTCGGCGGGCTGAGCGATCTCCCGAGCAACGCGATCCTCGATCGCGGCCGGATCGTCGGGTTGTGGGAGTACGACTCCGCGACCGCGACCATCGCCTGGGCCGCCTTCGGCGCGCGCGATCGCAATCTGACGGCGGCGGTCGAGCGCACCGAGCGCTTCGTGCGCGACGATCTCGGCGACGCCCGCGGCTTCGGCCTCGACTCACCGAAGGCGCGCGCCCCGCGCATCGCCGCCCTGCGCCGGGCGCGCTGACGCCGGCGCGCCGCCGAGCCGGCGGTGTCGCCGCGCCGCCGGCGCCGCCTGGCCTACGGGATCAGGATCGACGAGCCGGTGGTGTGCCGCGATTCGAGCGCCCGGTGCGCCTCGGCGGCCTCGGCGAGGGGCCAGGTCCGGCGCGCCTCGACGCGTACGACACCGGCGCGCACCACGTCGAAAAGCGCCGCCGCGCTCGCCAGCAGATCGTCGCGGGTGGCGGTGTAGTCCATGAGCGTCGGCCGGGTCAGGTAGAGCGAGCCCTTGCGCGACAGCGCCAGCGGGTCGAGGGCCGGCGGCGCGCCCGAGGCGTTGCCGAAGCTCACCAGGATTCCGCGGCGCGCCAGCGAGTCGAGCGAAGCCTCGAAGGTCGCCCGGCCCACCGAATCGTAGACCACCGGGACGCCGCGGCCGGAGGTCAGGGCGCGCACCCGCTCGGCGATCGGCTCGCGCGTATAGACGATCACCTGGGCGCAGCCGTGGGCGCGCGCCAGCGCCGCCTTGTCGTCGCTGCCGGCGGTGCCGATGACCGTTGCGCCGAGGTGTTTCAGCCACTGCGAGGCGATGAGCCCGACGCCGCCGGCCGCGGCGTGGAACAGCACCGTCATCCCCGCCTCGACCCGGAAGACCCGGCGGATCAGGTATTCCACCGTCATCCCCTTGAGCAGCATCGCCGCCGCCGTGCGGTCGTCGATGTCGTCGGGGAGCGGCACCAGCCGGTCGGCCGCGACCAGGCGCGCCCCGGCGTACGCCCCCGGCGGACCGGCGGCGGCGTACGCCACGCGCCGGCCGGGCGCGACCACGGTCACCCCGGGGCCGACCGCCTCCACCACGCCGGCCGCTTCGCTGCCGAGCCCGTGCGGCAGAGAGGGAAGGGGATAGAGACCCGACCGGTGGTAGGTGTCGATGAAGTTGACGCCGATGGCGGTGTGGCGGACGAGGGCCTGGCCCGGGCCGGGCGTCCCGGGGTCAATCTCCTCGAGCCGCATGACCTCCGGGCCGCCGGTCGCATGGATGCGGATCGCGCGGGTCATCGAGGATTTCTCCGTCAGGCCTCGGCGGTGCCGCCGGGGGCGAGCGCCGCCGGATCGATTCCGAGCGCCCGCAGGCCGCCCTCCCACATCGCTGCGGGGGCGGCATCGAGCGCCAGCGCCGCGTCGACCGGCCCGGTGAGCCAGGCGCCCTCGGCGATCTCGCGCGTCAGCTGGTCGGGGCCCCAGCCCGCATAGCCGAGGCAGATGGCGAAGCGCGCCCGCGGCAGGGCGCAGAGACGGCCGAGGGTGTCGAGCGACAGGCTGATGCCGAGCCCGTCGGCGATGCGGCGCCCGTCGGAGTCGTCGTGCTCCTCGCCGTACAGGACGAAGCCGCGCTGCGGGTCGACCGGACCGCCGCGCCTGACCTTCCTCGCCGGGTCGCCGGCGAAGGCGATCTTCTGCTCGCGGCAGAGGGCCGCGACAGGCACCGCGGTCTCGCGGTTGAGCACGAGCCCGAACGATCCCTCCTCGGTGTGGTCGACGAGCAGCACGACCGACTGGATGAAGTTCGGATCGAGGAGCTGCGGCACCGCGAACAGGAACCCGGGGGCGAGCACGCCATCCATGCCGACATGATGTCACGAATGGCGGCGCGGCGCGCGCGGCGGGTGGCGGTCGTGTCAGGCGGCGGCTGCCTCGGGCGGCAGTTGACGCGATGCCCCCGGGTGGCCCTACAATCCCGGCCAGAGACCATCCGACCCGGCATCCGCGTCGTCCCTCATCGTGCGCCGGGAGGTCCGGAACCCCGGCACGCGCCGGGTCGGACGTCAGGCTCGCAGGCCGGCCCATGGCCGCTGGAACAGGGCGCACGCGAAAACGCAGGCGCGTGAGCGGAGCGGGGCGCGCCGCATCACCGGATCGCCCGGCGAGCTCCCTGCTGCTCCTCCGGTCCATCGTCGAGAACATACCCGACATGATCTTCGTCAAGGACGCCGCGGATCTGCGCTTCGTCCTGTTCAACAAGGCGGCGGAGGATCTCCTGGGTTATGCGCGCGCGGACCTCATCGGCAGGAGCGACCACGACTTCTTCACCCGCGCGGAGGCCGGTTTCTTCGTCAGGATGGACCGCGAGGTCCTGCGACGCCGGACGCTCCTCGACATACCGGAGGAGCCGATCCATACCCGCAAGCGGGGGATACGGATCCTCCACACGAAGAAGATCCCGATCCTCGACGACGCGGGGAAGCCCCGGTTTCTCCTGGGAATCTCGGAGGACATCACGGAGCAGAAGCGGCTCGAGAAGGAGGTTCTCGGGATCAGCGAGCGCGAGCACCGGCGGATCGGGCAGGAGCTGCACGACGGCCTCGGCCAGCAGCTGGCGGGGATCGCCCTTCTCGCCGAGGCGCTCGCCGGGAGGCTGCATGACAGGAGGATCCCCGAGGCCAGGGACGCCGCCCGCGTGGCGGCCTCGGTCAGCCAGGCCGTCACCCAGACCCGGGACCTGGCGCGGCTCCTTTACCCGGTGGAGCTGGAGTCGCACGGTCTCACGTCGGCGCTGCAGGAGCTGGCGTCGCATACCCGCAAGATGTTCGCGATCGACTGCGACTTCCTGTGCGCCGGTCCCGTGTCGCGCCAGGAACGGGATGTCGAAGGCCATCTCTTCCGCATCGCCCAGGAAGGGATCTCGAACGCCGTCCGACACGGCCGGGCCCGGCGGATTGTCGTCGAGCTCACGGCCGACGATCGCCGCGTCGTCCTGAAAGTCCTGGATGACGGCCGCGGATTCCCCGCCAGGATCAGGAAGAATGTCTCCTCGGGCGGAATGGGCATGGCCATCATGAGATACAGAGCGCGGATGATGAAGGGAACGATCAGCTTCGAGCGCGGCGACCGCGGCGGGGCCGTGGTCCTGTGCTCGGTGCCCTGCGCCCCCGCCGCCGCCCGACCGTGAGCCTTTCGATCGCCGCGCGGGCGGCCGGACGGGACGCGGCGTGCGGGACCCCCGGCGCACCGGCCCCCCGCCGTTCAGGCGTCGCGGTCCTCGTCCGGTGCGCCCATCTCGCGCAGGATGCGGCGCGCGTCCTTCAGGAAGAACGCGAAGACGACGCCCGCCCCCACGGTGAGCGCGATGACGGCCGCCCAGGTGCCGATGTCGTAGATGGTCATGCGCCGGCCTCCGCGGCCGCGTCGGGATCGTGGACGGCGCGGCCGAGCGCCTGGCCGGCGAGGAAGCCCGCGAACGACGCCGGCAGGCTGAACAGCAGGGCGTACTCCTGCCAGATCTCGACCGCGCTGCCGCCCAGCGTCACGCGCCAGATATATGTCTCGTATTCCTCGTTCCAGGCGCCGCACTGGCGCACGAGCAGATAGAAGGCGACCGCGCCCGCGAGGCCCGCGGCGCCCGCCAGGATCCCGGCGAGCCGCTTCTTGCGCCCGGGCCAGAACAGGCCCGCCATGATCGGCACGAACACCGTCGAGGTCAGGATCGTCGACATGAAGACCCACAGCGCCAGCAGGCGGCCGAACATGAACGCCAGGACGAACCCCAGCCCCCACGACAGCAAGATGCCCCACTTCGTCAGGCGGCTGAGCTCGGCGCTCGTGGCGCGCGGCCGGAGGATCGGCCGGTAGATGTCGTACACGACGTTGCCGCCGGCCACGAGGCAGTACGAGTCGATGGTCGACATCTCGGCGGCCAGCACCCCGGCGAGGAACAGGCCGGTCAGCCCGGCCGGCAGGGCCCAGACGACGATACGCAGGAGCGCCTCGTTCGGATGCGTGTCGGCGGGCAGGATGCCGGCGCCGACGGCGTGCTTCGCCAGCATGCCGCCGGCGGTCACGCACCAGTCGTAGGCGCTCCAGAGAAGGACGCCGATGAGCAGCGCGTTGCGCACGTCGCGGTGCGAGCGGGCCGCGAAGATGCGCTGGTAGAAGGCCGGCTCGACCAGGATCGTCAGGCCGGTCGCGGCGTACACCACGACGAGCCACACCGGCACGCCCCCCAGCGGCTGGAAGTAGGTCGCCGGCAGGCTGTGCTCCAGCGTCCCGAACCCGCCCACCCGGCTCATGACGATCGGGACGGCGATCCCGAGCGTCACGCACATCAGGACGAACTGCACGGTGTCGGTGAGGGCGTCGGCCATGAGGCCACCCCAGAGCGTGTAGACGAGGGCGATGCCGCCGAACAGCAGCCCGCCCACCCACGGGTCGATGCCGAAGATCACCTGGCCGACCTTGCCCATCCCGAACAGCCCCAGGGACGGCAGGGAATAGACGAACGAGGCGAGGGCCGCGAGCACGCCGGCCTGCGGCCCGTAGAACCCGGAGACCACGTCCGGCAGCGAGCGGTGGTTGCGCTGCCGCAGCCGCCCGGCCAGGAGGAAGGCGGCGATGATGAAGAACAGGTAGGTCGGCCGCGAGTAGCCGAACCAGGCGACGATGCCCTCGTTGTAGGCCAGCTCGGAGGTGCCGAACAGGACGTCGATGCCGTAGTAGGTCGACACCAGGGTGCAGACCAGGATCGGCGTCGTCATCGTCCGGCCGGCGATGAAGAAGTCGTCGAAGTTCTTCATCCGCTTCGAGACGTACCAGCCGATGCCGAGCATGAAGGCGAGGTACGCCGCGATGACCGCGAAGTCGAACCACGACATGTGGGCATTCACATCGAGGTCCATCGGGCCTCCGTGGCGGGCGAACCGCGCCATCTTGCCACAATCGCGATGCGGGCGGGATAATGGCCGCCCGCGAGACGCGCCCCCCGGTTCGCCGACCGGGACCGCCGCCGCGGCTGGTTCCGGGGCCCGACGCCGCGACCCCCGAGGAGCGCATGGAACTCGTCCACGCCGCCGTCGATCTGTTCCTGCATCTCGACCGCCACCTCGCCGAGGTGATCGCGACGTACGGGGTGTGGACGTACCTGATCCTGTTCGCCGTCGTCTTCCTCGAGACCGGCATCGTGGCGACGCCGTTCCTGCCCGGCGACTCGCTGCTGTTCGCCGCCGGGACCTTCGCGGCGCTCGGATCGCTCGACGTCGGGCTCGTGATCCTGCTGCTGGCGGCGGCGGCGATCCTCGGCGACACGGTGAACTACTGGATCGGACGCCGGCTGGGGCCGCGGGTGTTCCGTGAAAATGTCCGGTTTCTCAACCGGCGACACCTCGAGCGCACCCACGCCTTCTACGAGAAGCACGGCGGCAAGACGATCGTCATCGCCCGCTTCGTGCCGATCATCCGCACCTTCGCGCCGTTCGTGGCCGGCATCGGCACGATGTCGTACGGCCGCTTCCTGCTGTACAACGTCGCCGGCGGGATCGCATGGGTCCTCGGATTCGTCCTGCTCGGCTATTTCTTCGGCAATCTTCCGGTTGTGAGGGAGAACTTCTCGCTGGTCATCCTGGCGATCCTCGTCCTGTCGGTGCTGCCGATCGGCATCGAGTGGGTCAGGCACCGCCGCCGCACCGCGTCGGAGAATTGACACCTCCGTCCCGGCGCTTGCGCGCCGGCCGCCGGGAACCTATTCATAGGGACCGTGAGCCCCGAGGCGAAGGTCATCGCGGCCGAAGAGAGCGCCGAGATCGAGGCGGAATACACCCTCGAGTGCGGCGCCAACTGCCCTGCGTGCAACTCGCAGGTGACGACCCTTCAGGTTGTGAGGCTGCTGCGCACGAAGGTGAACTTCACATCGTCGCTGCCGCGCCGCGGCTACGCCATCGTCTGCCCCGTCTGCCGCACGCTGGTGCCCGCCACCATCGGCGGCATCCTCGGATAGAGCCGCCGTCCCTCGCGCTTCGGCTATCATCTCCGTCATGCAGCAGGGAGCCCTCGCGATCCGCGCCCGCGGTCTGCGCAAGCGTTTCGCCAGCCGCACGGGAGCGGTCGACGCCGTCAACGGCCTCGACCTCGAGGTGCGCGCCGGCGAGTGCTTCGGCCTGCTCGGCCCCAACGGCGCCGGCAAGACGACCAGCATCGAGATCCTCGAGGGGCTGCTGGTCCCGACGTCGGGCGAGGTCGAGGTCCTCGGGCGGCGCTGGGACGCGCACCCCGGGGAGCTGCGGCAGCGCCTCGGCATCTCGCTCCAGGAGACGCGGTTCGCCGAGAAGCTCGGCGTCGAGGAGACGCTCGCCCTGTTCCGCAGCTTCTACCGCCGGGGGATCGAGCCGGAGCGGGTGATGGAGATGGTGTCGCTCACCGAGAAGCGGCGCGCCTGGGTGGGGAAGCTGTCGGGCGGCCAGAAGCAGCGCCTGGCGGTGGCCTGCGCCCTGGTCGGCGACCCCGAGCTGCTGTTCCTCGACGAGCCGACCACCGGTCTCGACCCGCAGTCGCGCCGCCAGTTGTGGGAGGTCATCCGCGACATCCGCAGGCGCGGCCGCACCGTGCTGCTGACGACCCACTACATGGACGAGGCGGAGCGCCTGTGCGACCGCGTCGCCGTCGTCGACCACGGCCGCGTGATCGCCACGGGTTCGCCCGCCGAGCTGATCGCCCGGCTCGGCGGCGACCACGTCGTCGAGTTCGCGCTCGACGGCGGCGCGGCCGGCGGCAGCGACGCCGGGACCGGGGTCGGGGCGGGCGCGGGCCCGGGCCCGGGCGCGGCGCCGCCGCGCGCGCCGGACGAGGCCCGCCTCCTGGCGCTGCCGGCGGTGCGGGCGGCGCGCGTCGAGGCGGACGGCGTCGCGCTCACGGTCACCGAGCCGCACGTCGCCATACCGGCGCTCCTCGAGCTGCTGCGCTCGGAGGGCGTGGCGCTGGCGCGGCTGACGACGCGCCACGTCAGCCTCGAGGATGTCTTCGTGTCGCTGACCGGACGCCACCTTCGGGACGACGATGGCGCATCCGCTTAAGGCCCTCCTGCTGTCGCGCCTGCGGGAGTTCTTCCGCGAGCCCGAGGCGATCTTCTGGGTCTACGGCTTCCCGGTGCTGCTGGCGGTGGGGCTCGGGATCGCGTTCCGCGACAAGCCCCCCGACCGCGTCCGCGTCGACGTGCAGGTGGCGGCCGCCGGCGCGCCGGACGGCCTTGCGCTTTCGGCCGGCCCCGCGGCCGGGGACGCCGCGGCCGCGGCGCTCGCGGCCCTCGGCGCGGCCGGCGGCTTCGAGGCGGCCCCGTGCGCCGCCGACGCCTGCCGCGATCGCCTGCGGCTCGGGCGCACCGACATCGTCGTGGTGCCGGGCGCGCCGCTCACGTACCTCTACGATCCGACCCGCGCCGAGAGCGTCCTGGCGCGGGCGCGCGTCGACGACGCCCTGCAGCGCGCCGCCGGCCGCGCCGATTCGCTGGCGTCGAAGGACGATCACGTGCGCGAGCCGGGCTCGCGCTACATCGACTTCCTGATCCCGGGCCTGCTCGGGATGAACCTGATGGGCGGGGGACTGTGGGGGATCGGCTTCGTCATCGTCGACATGCGGGTGCGCAGGCTTCTCAAGCGCCTGGTGGCGACGCCGATGCGGCGCACCGACTTCCTGCTGGCGATGATGGGCAGCCGCCTCATCTTCATGCTCCCCGAGGTCGCGCTGCTCCTCCTCGCCGGGGCGCTGCTGTTCGGCGTCGTCGTCAAGGGGAGCCTGGCGGCGGTGGCGGTGGTGTCGATCCTCGGGGCGGTGTCGTTCGCCGGGCTCGGGCTGCTCGTCGCCTGCCGGGCGCAGAAGATCGAGACGGTCTCCGGTCTGATGAACGTCGTCATGCTGCCGATGTGGCTGCTGTCGGGGATCTTCTTCTCGTCGGATCGGTTCCCGGCGGCGCTGCAGCCGTTCATCAAGGCGCTGCCGCTGACGATGCTGAACGAGGCGCTGCGCGCCGTGATCCTCGAGGGCGCGTCACTGCCGTCGCAGTGGCTGCCCCTGGCAGGGCTCGTGGCGTGGGGCGGCGTGTCGTTCGCGCTCGCCCTGCGCTGGTTCCGCTGGAGCTGAGGCCGGCGGCGCGCGGCTCCGCGCCGCCGCTCAGCGATCGCCGCGCGGGCGCACCACCTTCCTCGGTACGTGACCATGCGTCCCGTCATGCACCTGCCCGCCGCCCTCCCCCGCCATGCCCGCGTGCGCCGACTCGCCGGCGACGGCGATTTCGCCGGCGTCGATCAGCGCGCGCACCGCCGGGAGCGCGGCATGGCGGTCGGTGATCTGACCGCTCTTCCCCGGCCCGAGAAACATCACTTTCCCGCCGGGGAGCGGGATGCGGATCGGCCTGCGGCTCTTGCTGACCAGGGTCTTCATGACGTCCTCCGGACGGATTGAGGGCGCGTGCTATGCTCCCGCGCATGGTGGATCTTCTGCGGACGGTCGAGGTGGAAACGGGCCGCCCCGTGCGCGCCGCCGTCATCTGGATGCACGGCCTCGGCGCCGACGGACACGACTTCGAGCCGATCGTGCCGCACCTGGGGACGGACGACCTCGGCGTGCGCTTCGTCTTCCCGCACGCCCCGCGCCGCGCCGTCACCATCAACATGGGGCTCATCATGCCGGCATGGTACGACATCCGCGGCCTCGAGTCCGGCGCCGGCGTGGACGAGAAGGGGATCCGCGCCTCGGCCGCCGAGGTCGAGGCGCTCGTCGGGCGCGAGAAGGGGCGGGGCGTGCCGGCGGCGCGCATCGTCCTGGCCGGCTTCTCCCAGGGGGGCGTCATCGCCCTGCACGCGGCGCTGCGGCACGACGAGACGCTCGCCGGCGTGCTGGCGCTGTCGACCTACCTGCCCGCGGTCGCGGCGTCCGACGCGGAGCTGTGCGCCGCCAACGCGGCGATCCCCGTCTTCCAGGCGCACGGCCTCGACGATCCGATGATCCCGGTGGAGCGCGGCGAGCAGGCGCGCGACCGGCTGATCGCGCTCGGGCATCCGGTCGAATTCAGGACTTATCCCATGCAGCACGAGGTCTGCCCGGACGAGATCGCCGACATCGCCGCATGGCTGCGCGCGCGTCTCGGTCCCGCGGCCTGATCGCGCCGCCGGCGCCCCGCCCTTCCCGGCCGCGCCGATGGACGCATGCGGGCGCCTCACGGGCGCGGCGCCGGAGACGCCTCCGGGGTCGGCCGCGTCCCGTCGCGGCGGAGAATCCGCGATCGCACCAGGCCCCAGCGATCCAGGCGGAAGACCAGGGCGGTGGCGAGGACCCCGAAACCGTAGCGGACCGACGCGAAAAAACCGATCGAGGACGCCTCGGGGAAATAGCGGCACGGACTGCTGATCTCGCCAATCGGGAAGCCGAACGCGATCGCCTGGCAGAGGACCTGGTTGTCGAACACGAACCCGTCCGAGTTCTCCCCCAGCGGCAGGGTCTCGAGGACGCGGCGGGTGAATCCCCGGTAGCCGGTGTGGTACTCGGACAACTTCGCCCCGACGAGCAGGTTCTGCAGCAGCGTCAGGACGCGGTTGCCGGCGTATTTGTAGACCGGCATGCCGCCGGCGAGCGCCCCGCGCACGAGGACCCGGGACCCGAGGACGACGTCGAACAATCCGGAACGCAGCATCGCCACCATCGCCGGAATCACCCGGGGCGGATACTGGTAGTCGGGGTGCAGCATCACGACGAACTCGGCGCCGCGATCCAGCGCCGCCCTGTAGCAGGTCTTCTGGTTGCCGCCGTAGCCGAGATTCCTGGCGTGGACGAAGGTCGTGAGACCGAGGCGGCGGGCGAGATCGACGGTCCCGTCCCGGCTGGCATCGTCCACCAGGATGATCTCGTCGACGACGTCGCGCGGGATCTCGGCGCACGTGCGCTCGAGGGTCCGCTCGGCGTTGTAGGCGGGCAGGACGACGATCACCTTGCCGCGCGCCGGATCGGAGGACGATAAGGCGGCGGCCTGCCCCAGGTCGGGAATCGACACGCGCATCTCCCGGCCCGCACCGCTTCCGGCGCCGGACCGCATGCTATTCTAACGTCGAATGATGCGGTCGCAGCCGCGCTATGTCCCGTACCTCCTTGTCGCCCTGACCGCGGCGGCGGTGCACCTCCGGACGATCGGCTTTCCCTTCGTCTTCGACGACCAGTGGCTCGTCGTGCGCAACGGATTCCTGCGCGAGGGCTGGAGTGCCGTCACCGCCTTCGCGCACCACTTCTGGCACGGCACCCCGTCCGAAGCCGGCTACTACCGGCCGGTGGTGGTCGCGTCGCTGGCGATCAACGGCAGGACGCTGGGCTGGGGGCCGGCGGGGTTCCACCTGGTCAACGTGCTCCTGCACGCCGCCAACGCGACGCTGGCGCTGTGGCTTCTGCGCCGGCTCGGGATCGGCGCGCCGGCCGCGATCCTCGCGGCGTTCTGCTTCGCCGTTCACCCGGTCGCGGCCTGGCCCGTGGGGTCGATCGCCGCCCGGGTCGATCTGCTGCCCGTGTTCTTTATCCTGCTTGCGGCCATCGCCCTGACGGGCGGCCGCGCCATCGCCATGGGCGCCTGTTTCCTCATGGCGCTGCTGTGCAAGGAATCGGCGGTGGCGTTCCTCGGGGTGCCTTTCCTGGCTTTGCGCGGGCCGCGTCGGGAAGATCCCGAGGCGGGGAGCGGCGGCGCGAAGACCCGGTGGACCGCGGTGGCCTGCGCCGCCGCCGCGCTCGCGGCCCTGGCCGTCTACGCGACCATGCGCCTCGCGGCCGGCGTGCCCCTCGTACCGGAATCGCCGCGCATCAGCCCGGTCGTCAATCCGCTCGTCCACATGCCGCAGCCGGGACGCCTGCGCGCCGCCCTCGCACTGGCCGGTCGCTACATGTTCTACCTCCTGGCGCCGGTGCGCTTCAGCGATCCCTCGCAGTACGGTGAGACCGTCCTCCCGCCGGGGTGGGGGTCGCCGGCCGTGCTCCTGGGCGGCGCCTTCCTGCTGCTCTGGGCGCTGGCGGCGCTGGTGCTCTGGCTGCGCCGTGACCGCGTCGGCATCGCCCTCGCCTTCGCCCTGGCGAGTTTTCTGCCGGCGTCGAATCTGCTGGTGCCGGTCGGATCGCTCTACGCGCAGAACTTCGTGTACCTCCCGCTCGCGGGCCTGACGATCGCCGCCGGCGCGATGCTCGACAGGGCCCTTCGCCGCGCCGGCGCGACCGGCCGGCGGACGATCATCGGGGGGACAATCCTCCTGCTTGCCGCCCTCGCGGCCGGCGCCGTGGCCGAGGCGCGCCTCTGGCGCAGCGAGGAGGCGCTGTTCACCGCCTGGACCGGGCGCTTCCCGCGCTACGGGCTCGGGTGGAGCCGCCTCGGGGTGGCGCGTCTCGAAGGGGGTGACGCACGCGGCGCCGAGGAAGCCCTGCGGACGGCGCTCCGGATCGAGGAACGCAATGGTGAGGCGCACTACAACCTGGGGGTTGCGTTGTCGTCGACCGCGGTCCGCGGGGACACCGCCCGCGTCGAGGAGGTCGTCGCCCACAGCCGCCGCGCCAGCGCGCTCCTCCCCGACCTGCTCGAAGCGCGCGTCAACGCCGCCAACGGGCTGTTGCTCCTGGGCCGGCCGGCGGAGGCCGAGTCCGAAGCGCGCGCCGCGCTCGCGATCGACCCCGGCGCCGTCCCGGCGCGACTCGACCTGGCGGAGGCGCTCTTCCGCCAGGAGCGCTATCGCGACGCCCTCGGGGTGCTGCCCGGTCTCGCGCAGGAATTCCCCCGGGACCCGAGCGTGCGCTCCCCGCTGGTCGTGTCGCTGATCAACGCCGGTGATCTCGAGGCGGCGCGCGTCGAGGCCGAAGCGGCCCGCCGCGACTTCCCGGACCTTGCCTGGTTCGACTTCTGCCTGGCGCGGGTCGCGGCGCGATCCGGCCGTCGCGACGAGGCGGTCGATCTGTTGCGGCGCTCGCGGGCACGCGATCCGCAGACCATCGAGTGGATCCGCAAGGTCCCCGATTTCGCGGGCTATCCCGAACCCTGAGCCACGCGGCGCGAAGGCCGTTGCGCTTTGCCCGCCGCCCCCCTAGAATCGGCCGTCACAAACCGCGATGCCATCGAGAGGTGCGCCATGGATGCCCGCTTCGCCCCCCGTGTGATCGCCTCCGTCGCCCGGCGGCTCGCCGAGGTCGCCCTGGCCGCGATCGTCGCCACAGCACTCGCCGTCGCCGGCATGGCGCCGGCCCTCGCCGACGACGAGAAGAAGGACGAGAAGCCGTCGAAGGGACCGGCCGAGTTCAAGGACCTCAAGTACCGGCTGGTGGGGCCGGCGGTCGGCGGGCGCGTGTCGCGCGTCGCGGGCGTGCCCGGGAACCCGCTCGTCTACTACGCCGCGGTCGCCTCGGGAGGCGTCTGGAAATCGGCGGACGGCGGCATCACCTGGAAACCGATCTTCGACGACCAGCCGATCTCCTCCATCGGCTCGATCGCCGTCGCGCCGTCCGACCCCAACGTCGTCTATGTCGGTTCGGGCGAGGCCAACATCCGCGGCAACGCCGCGGCCGGCAACGGCATCTACAAGTCGACCGACGCCGGCAAGAACTGGGCGCAGGTCTGGAAGCAGGAAGGCCAGATCGGGACGATGGTGGTGCATCCGTCGAATCCCGACATCGCCTTCGCGGCGGTCCTCGGGCACGCCTTCGGCCCCAACCCCGAGCGCGGCGTCTACCGGACGAAGGACGGCGGCAGGACCTGGCAGCAGGTTCTCAGGAAGGACAGCGACACGGGCGCCTCGGACGTCTGCATGGACGTCTCGAACCCTAATGTCCTGTTCGCGGGATTCTGGCAGGCACGCCGCCAGCCGTGGGGCCTGACGAGCGCCGGGCCGGGCAGCAGCCTGCACGCGACCCGCGACGGCGGCGACACCTGGAAACAGCTCACCGGCAGCGGCCTGCCGGACGGCCCGTGGGGCAAGGTGGGGTGCGGCGTGGCGCCGTCGGACGGGCGGCGCGTCTACGCCCTGATCGAGGCCGACAAGGGCGGGCTGTACCGCTCGGATGACGGCGGCGGGGCGTGGACCCTCGCCAGCGGCCATCACGCCATCCGCCAGCGGCCGTGGTACTACACGACCCTCACGATCGACCCGGCCAACCCCGACGTGATCTGGTTCCCGCAGGTGCCGCTGCTGCGCACCCTCGACGCCGGCAGGACCATCACCCGCATCCGCGGCGCGCACCACGGCGACCACCACGACATCTGGATCGATCCGAAGAACCCGAAGCGGATGATCGGCGCCAACGACGGCGGCGTCGACCTGACCTGGAACGGCGGCGAGACCTGGTACGCGCCGCCGCTGCCGATCGCGCAGTTCTACCACGTGGCGGTCGACGAGTCGGTGCCGTACCGGGTCATCGGCGCGATGCAGGACCTCGGCACCGCCTCGGGGCCGAGCAACAGCCTCAGCAGCGAGGGGATCCGCGCGGCCGACTGGTTCGACGTCGGCGGCGGCGAGGCCGGGCACACCGCCTCCGACCCCACCGACCCCGGCGTCGTCTATGCCGGCGAGTACCTCGGCATCATCACCCGCTACGACCACGAGACCGGCATGGCGCGCAACGTGGCGATCTATCCCGAGAACGGCTCCGGCTGGGGCGCCGAGATGATGCGCTATCGCTTCCAGTGGACCGCGCCGATCGCCATCTCGCCGCACGACCCGAAGACGGTCTACCACGCCGGCAACGTGCTGTTCAGGACCCGGGACGGCGGCCGGACCTGGACCGCGATCAGCCCCGACCTGACCCGCGACGACAAGGCGAAGCAGAAATGGTCCGGCGGCCCGATCACCGGCGACAACACCGGCGCCGAGTACTACTGCACCATCTTCGCGGTCGCCGAGTCGGCGAAGGAGAAGGGGCTCATCTGGGCCGGCAGCGACGACGGCCTGGTGCACGTCACCCGCGACGGCGGCGGGTCGTGGACCAACGTCACCCCCGGCATGAGGGGGTTCCCGGAGTGGGGGACCGTGAGCCTCATCGAGGCCTCGCCGCACGACGCCGCGACCGCCTACGTCGTCGTCGACGCCCATCGGCTCGACGACATGCGTCCCTACCTCTTCAAGACGACCGACCACGGCAGGACCTGGAAGAGCCTCGCCGCCGGCCTCCCCAGGGACATCTACCTGCACGCCGTGCGCGAGGACCCGAAGATGAAGGGGATGCTCTACCTCGGCACCGAGCGGGGCGTGTCGTTCTCGCGCGACGACGGCGCCACCTGGCAGGCGCTCGGCCTGAACTTCCCGACCGTCGCCGTGCACGACCTGCGCGTCAAGGACGACGACCTCGTGGTCGGCACGCACGGCCGGTCGATCTGGATCCTCGACGACCTGGCCCCGATCCGCGGCTGGTCGAAGGACGTCTTCGACAGACCGGCGCACCTGTTCCCCGTGCGCCCCGCCGTCCGCTGGGAGCGGCGCTCGGGCTTCCACGACGACGCGATCGGCGAGGACCCGCCCTATGGCGCGATCATCAACTACTACTTCAAGGCCAAGGTCGAGGGAGACATCCGGCTCGAGATCCTCGACGCCGGCGGCGGCGTGATCCGCACCTACACGAACAAGAAGGAGGAGCCGGAGTGGGCCAAGGACGACCCGGACGGCGGCTGGACGGAGCGGGTCAAGCCGATCCTGTCGGCCGAGCCCGGCGTGCACCGCCTGGCGTGGGATCTCAAGCCCGACGGGGCGAAGAAGATCTGGCGCGCCAAGGCCGAGGGGAACCCCGAGGCCGCGGCGCGCGTCCTCCCCGGCGCCTACACGGCGCGCCTCGTCGCCGGCGTCCAGACGGCGACCACCACTATCGAGGTGAAGGCCGACCCGCGCGTCGGCGTGCCGGTGCGCGATCTGGAGGAGCAGTCGGGCTTCGCGAAGCAGATGCAGGACCACCTGAAACGGCTGGTCGCGATGGTCGCCCAGATCCGCGCCGTGCGCGATCAGATCACCGTCAAGCGCCAGGCGCTGGCCGGCCGGGAGGCCGCCGGCGACTGGATGAAGGCGGCCGACGGCATCCTCGCGCGCTGCGACCTGCTCGAGGGGCGGCTGCACAATCCGAAGGCCGAAGTCGAGTACGACGTCCTCGCCAAGGGGGCCGGCATCTACTCGCGCATGAGCCCGCTGCTCGGCAGCGTCGTCGACGGTTCGGGCGCCCCGACGCAGGGAATGCGCGACGTCTTCGCCGACCAGGTCAAGGCGCTCGACAACGTCGAGGTGGAGTGGCGCGTGGTGGTCACGACCGACCTGCCGGCGCTGGCGGCGAAGGCCCGGGCTATCGACGCCGCCGGGATCGTCGTGCCGGGCCGCTGAGCCGCCGCTGTCCCCGGGCGCCTATCCGATCACCTGCCCGCCGCAGGCGTCGCAGCGGCCGGTCGCCGCGGCGACGCGCTCCGACATGTCCTTGAGCACGACGCCGCAGGCGGGACATGCCGGACGCGCCGCGCGCATCCGCCGCTGCAGCCGCCACAGCAGCCAGCCGACGAGTGCGATGTAGGCGAGGAAGAGCGCGCCTTCGATCGGGACCGCCTGGGCGCGGGCCAGGCGGCCCTCGAGCCAGCGGATGTTCAGCAACTGACCAAGGCCGAGTGCAACGCTCACGAGTGCCAGCGGGCGCGCTTCGCGGCGCTCGATACGCCTGACGGCGGCCCGTCGTTCGTCGAAGGCGGCGCGCGTGTACGGGCCGCCGGGCTTCCCGGTGCCGGATGTCGACTCAGACATGCGGCGTGCCGAGGAGAGCGGCATCGAGCGCGCCCCACCCCAGGCCATGGTCGAAGGCCGACTGCCGCCCCGGATGGATGGCGAACCCGCCGTAACGGAGTTTCCGGAGAATGGAATCGGGACGCAGGTGCCAGCTCGCCCAACCGAGCGGCGTGTCGCCGTTCATGTCCCTGGCGTCGCGCTTCGCGCCGGCGTCAAGGAGCAGTTGGATGGCTTCCTCGGTGCCGAAGGCGGCGGCGCGGTGGAGAGGCGTCTCCGCTCTGGTCCTGGCGTCCCGCATGAAGGCGCCGGTCGCCGCGGACGCCCTGGTCACGCTATCGGGATTCGCGCCGTTCGCCAGCAACACCTTGATGACCAGGGCGCAGGCGGGCCGGTTGGCCCTGCAGACCGCCGCGTGCAGCGGCGTCTCGCCGGTATCGGGCAGCGGGCGGTTCACGTCGGCGTCGCTCTCGATGAGGAACTGGCACAGACGCCAGTGCCCATGGAACGCGGCCTGGTTGAGGCCCAGGTCGTCTCCGAGCGATGCGAGCGATTCGCCGTGCGCGAGCAGGAAGCGGATGGCGCTGACGTCCCCGTAGTAGGCGCACCACCTGATGAGGGTGACTCCGTCGTTGTCGGCCGTGTTCGCGGGGTGCCCGTGCGCCAGGTACTCGAAGACCAGGTCCGTGCGTCCATCGACGATCCGTTCGAGCATGGCTCCCTCCTCGCTCCTTACCCGCTGTCAGAGGTCCAGCCGCATCTCGTTGGTCGACGTGAACCCCATGCTCTCGTAGAGCGGACGGCCGTCATCGCTCGCGTGCAGGTACAGGCAGCGCATCCCCTCCGCCCGACACCACGCGAGCATCGACTCCATCAGCCGGCGGGCCAGCCCGCGACGGCGATGTTCCGGCTCGGTGAACATGTTGACAACCCAGGCACGCTGCGGACGCGGGTCGTCGGGGCGGGACTGGAACTCCAGGATGATGACCCCGCCGCCCGCGACGATGCCGCCCCCTGATTCCTCGGCGAGCCAGCCGCGATACGTGCCGTCCGCCAGGCCGCGCCGGAGCAGGGGCGTCGCGCTCGCGAGCATCGCGTCGAGCGCCGGTGGGTCGGTGAAGCCCATGTCCTCGAACATGCGTCGCCGGTGGTGCAGCACGACCTCGAGATCGAGCGCGGTCGCCGGCCGAATCCGGTAGGTGTTCACCGGGGCTCCAGGTGTGCGGCTTCGAACCGTGCCGTGCGTCTGAGACGCAGGAACGCCCCGATCGCGGCGAGTCCCAGGACGAACGCCAAGCCAGCATACCCGAGGAAGCCCGGATCCCGGAGCGCCTCCGTGAATCCGCCGACCCGCTCTGGCGCGGCATCTCCACGCGTGTGGGCGCGCCACAGCAGCAGCAGCGCGATCCCGTCCCCCGCGGCATGGGCGATGAGCCCGGGGAGAATCGAATTCGTGACCACCAGGAGCACGCAATAGACGACACCGGCCAGGAAGATCGACACGATCCGGTACGCGCTCAGATTCTGGGGATCGCCGAAGTGGGCCAGCAGGAACACGAGGCTCACGATGGTCGTCGCGACCACGGGCCCGTGACGGCGCTCGATGGGCGTGAACATGTAGCCGCGAAACGCGGCCTCCTCCACGACCCCCGCCTGCGCCGATATCGTGAGCAGCACGGCCACGATCGTGATCGGTGGCGCGGCAAGCAACTCCGGCGGCAGGGTCATCCCGATCGGCAGGAAGCGGGAGCGGGCGAACGCCAGGGCCAGGCTGAACGCGAACAGGAGAGCGCAGGTCAGCAGGGACCAACGCCACATTGGAGTCGACAGCGGCCGGGCCCGGAGCCACTCGCGTCGCAGCGTCGATGTGCTGCGCGGCCAGCCGTGTCCGCTCAGGTATCGCCAGAACAGCCACAACCATATGGCGGAAAAGGGAAGCGACCAGGGCACGGCGGGGAACACGCCGAGGTTGACCTGCATCGGGACCGCCGACCCGAGCGACCCAAGCGCCGACAACGGCGCGCCGATGAGAACGGCGCGCACTACGACGTGGAGCCGGCCCCAGGCGCGCGCCGGGAGCGACGTCGTCGCCGGCCGGGATGCCACCCCCTCCGGGCTGCTCAAGCCGCGTGAACTCCTTCGGTCCTGCGCTCCACCAGCGGCCGGTTGAGCTCCGTGCGCCAGGTCGTCGGGTCGGGGTTCGACTCCGGGCCCGCCACGTAGCATTCCCGGAGATCCGGGGCCGGCGCGTGGCCGTTGGCCGCGATCCAGGCGTCGAACCCGCCCCAGGTGGCGCCGAGGCCCTCGCAGGCCCCGTGGTAGACGGTCCGCGCCACCTTCCTCGCGGGCAATTCGCCCGCCTTCACGCGGCCCACGGCGACCGCCGGCGCCGTGACCGGCACGCCGATCTCGAAATCAAAGGCGTTCGGGTCCATCTTCAGACGGTGCGTGAACCAGGGTCCCGCTGGGCCGATGCCCTGGGCGGCGACGGCGGCCATCAGCTCGCCGATGCCCGGGCCCATGACATTCCGCATCTCCTCCCGCGGGATGGTGAGGCGGATGACGGCGGTCGCCCGGGCGGCGATGCGGGTGACATAGGGTGTGTCGATCACGAGGGGTCTCTCTTGTGTGAAGTCGGTTCGTGCCCGGCGTCAGGTGGTGTCGGGCACCCTTTCCGGGGCCAACCGTTGGCGGACCCTGTTCCATGTGTATCTCGATGCCCCCCACCACGCCGGCGGCCGGATTGTAGAGCGCGGCCATGAGCGTGATGCCGCCGTCTTCCTCACGGCACGCGCTCGCGACGGTTCCCCACTGTGCCGCCCGCCGCTCAGTCTGGAACGGCGCACGACGAGGTCGCGTCGGGGTGCGCCGCCGCCACGGCTTTCTCGACATCCGAACTCCCCACGAGAAACGGCGTTTGCCGGAATGACGCCTCCAGCAGTGCGCGGTTCGCGGCGCGCGTGTAGCCGACGAGGCGGGCGGTGATGTCGCCCGAACCCGGCGCGGTCACGTCGAGCATCAGGACCGGCGCGCGGCAGGAGAAATCGAGGCGTGCGACCGAGAGGCTCCGGATCGCCGGGTTGGTGTCGGTCCTGAAGTGGATGGCCCCGGAAGACAGGTCGTACACGATGCTCCAGCGCGTGTACCCCGGGCTCGCCACCGAGGCGAGGACGGAGAACCCCCGGGCGATCGGGTCGCCGGCATTCCGGGCCAGCATGGCCCCGCGCACGAAGCGGTCCAGCGATCCTCCGGAAGCCGGCACCGCGCCGGCTGCCTTGGCCGCGTCGAACGCCCGGACCGAGTCGGCGTAGGTCGAATTGGCCAGGGCTCTGACCGGCAGCGTCGCGCCGCGATGGAGGACCAGCCGGCCGGCGAGGAACTCGACGACGGCGGCGTCGCCGCCCGCGTCCGCGAAGAGGTAATGGATCGGAGTCGCGCTCATCGGGCGCACCGACTCCGCATTCGCCGCGAACTCGGCGACGCTCGCGTGCGTGTCGAGGTTGTACTGGATCCACTCGAGAATGCCGGTCGCCGGACGCGAATCGGGAGGCGGGTACTCCGTCCCGTCGAGCCACATCAGGGAGACCATCAGGCCCTTCTCGTTCATGCCGGTGGTGGGGTTGTCGCGGCCGAACTGGTTGAAGGTGACGCTGCCGTATCGGGAGGTCCAGGTCATGCCACCCGGCTCGATCCTGCTCCTCTTGATCGTGCCCCGCTTGTTCACCAGGACCAGGCCTTCCGAGGGATGGAAGTCGTAGTTGTAGGCCACGACCGGCCGGTCATTGCCGCCGAGGCAGATCGTCGTGCAGGCGAACACGGCGGTGGTGGGAAACGTGGCGAGCACGATCGCGACGCCGCCGGCGGCCGCCAGCGCGGAACGAGGCGCCCTCCCGTGACTCCGTCTCATGCCTGATCTCCCAGGACGTAGATCACCCAGGGGGCAATCGTCGTCTCGCTGACCCAGAAGTGCCACTCGCCCGGCTTTCCCAGGGGTCGATAGGTCTCGATCGGCACCAGCCCCGCGCGCCGGTATGCGTCGCGATAGTCGTCATCCGTGCAGAGGATGTCCTCGACCGGCCGCCTGTCCTCGACGTCGAGCATGACGATCAGGACCTTGTCTCCGCTGCGGGCGTTCCGGTTCTCCGGGAATTCCCTCGTGGAAAACGAGGCCCACTCGTTCATGTAGATCTCGGGGGACGAGACGAGATTCACGATCCGCCCGCCGCTCCTGAGCCGCTGTTTCAGTGATCCCAGCAGGGCGATCTTCTTCTCCATCGTGGGGATGTTGTCGAACGTGAAAGCGCAGAGGGCGAGATCGAAGGCCCTCGCCGGTAATCCGCCGAGGTCGCCGTCCGGCACGAGACGATACTCCCCGCCGGGGTCGCGCTCGCGCGCCTGGGCGAGCATCGGCTCCGAGATATCCACGCCCATGGCGTCGAAGCCGAGCCGCCGCAGGAACCGCGTCGAACGGCCGGCTCCGCACCCGAAGTCGAGGGCCTTCGTACCGCGCACATGGGCGCCGGTGATCGCGGGCAGATCCCGGTACGCCAGGGAGTACGTTCCGGGGAACTCGAGCGCCGCGTAGGCGTCGGCACGGGCCCGGTCCGCGTACACGTTCTTGAACACACACCTACTCCACCTTCGCCCCGTGGTCGATGAGGAGCAGCCGCAGGACCGAACGGTGGCAGCGACTCTCGTCCTCGCAGTAGCAGCCCACGGAGAAGTTCGTGGTGCGCGACAGCACGGCCAGAAGCTCCAGCGCGTGCCGGGCGTCGGGTGCGCCCATCTCGGCCCTGTATTTTCTCGCAAACGCCGTCCATTGCGCCGCCGTCGCGGCGGCCTGACCCATCTTCATGGTCTCGAGGCCGGGGGCGAGATTCGGGAACCAGACATCGTACCAGTTCTCCGGCGAGAACCGGGCCTTCGGCACGCCGCGCGGCGGGCGGCGAACCGTGCCGATCCTGGTTCCTTCCCCCGGAGCACGCGGGGTTCCGAGTCGGACGACGCGCACGCTCAAGGCTTCTCCTTCTGCCGGCGAACCTGCCACCAGCCTGACCCGAACCGCTTCGCTCCGTGCAGCGCCTGGTCGGTCGGCCACCCGTCCCGGGTCATCCGATACGCCGCGACGACGACCCCCGTCGGGTCGCTGCCACGCTTGCAGTGCAGGGACACGGGTTGGTGCCCGGTCCCGCTGATCACGGCCAGGGCGCGTTGCACGTCGGGTAACGAGGGACGGTTGAACCCGGACAGCGGGTGATTCATGTAACGGATCCCGCGCGCAAGCACGTTCGCCTGCTCCAGCGCCGACTCCTCCCCGTCATCGCGCAGGTTCACGACCGTCCTGATCCCCAGCGTGGCCGGATGATCGAGGCATCTCCCGGTCGGTTCGGCGCCGCGGCAGAGCCCCGGGGCCACCCGCCCGAAGTTGGCGCAGGGAGCTTCGCTGGGAGCGTCCGCCGCGGCGCCCGCGACGGCGCATGCCATCGAGAGCGCGCCGAGAATGCCCATGGTCCTCACTCGAGCGATCCGAGCCGGAGCGTCCAGGGTGCGACCAGAGAGATGCGAAGGAGGTCCTTCCCCGTCCTCCTCGCGGCATCAGCGGCGGCGGGCGGCGCTCCTCGCGATCCGAGCCTTGACGAGCCTGCGTACGAGCGCGACGGGCAGGGGATTCTCCGACGGGAAACGGATCGTGCCCTTGCTGGTGTCGTAGTCCCGGAGTTCGTCCTTGAAGGCCCCGAGGACCGTGCCCGGGTAGAAGGCGCAGTGATTCGCCCACGCGCCGAACGCCACGAGCATCCGCCCGTCCAGCCGGAAGGCGGGGATCTGGTAGCTGATGCACTCCTCGGCGGACGGTGCCGCCGCCTGGATGGCCTGCCGCAGCTTCCCGAGCGCGACCCGCTGCTCCGCGCCCAGCGCCGCGAGGTACTCGTCGATGGTCTTCGGACCGGCCTTGGGCCCGGGCGCCATGTGCTTCTCCCCGCGAGCCACCTCGAACGCTCCTCACGCGGACCCGAGAGGCGAGCCGCAGTGGTAGCAGTAGGTCAGCGGCTCATCCCCTTCACCCACTTCCAGGGCCTTGCCGCACTCGTCGCATCTCGACGGTGACTGCGCGGGTGATGCACCCGGGCGCGGGACGATTCTCGGCTCATCCTGGTTCGCCCCGACGAAGTCGCGCAACAGCACCTTGGCCCGCTCGAGGTCGTCCGCCTCGACCATCAGGACAGGCGGCCCCGTGATCGGATTGAAGCCGAGCGCCGCGGTGCCAAGACCGATCAGGTGCTGCACGCCGTCGTCCTTCACGAAGTACCGCACTTCGGCCGAATCCAGCACCGCCTTGACCTGGGGCAGCAGGGAATTGTCGCCGAGGGTCAGACAGTGCACCCATTCGAGATTCGCGGCCGGGGGCTTCTCCCATTCAGGCGGATAGGAAACGAGCAGCGAACCACACAGCGGGCAAATGGCGATGCCCTCCCGGAACTCGGCGGGGACGCCTGTTTCCAACGCGTCCTCGCAATCCTGATTAGGACACCACATGAGAGACTCCCGACGTCGGCCGCACGGTGTGGTCGGACCACCCGGAGGATCCGGAACCTCAGACCTCGAAGCTGACTTCCCGTTCTTACGACCTCCCGTCGAATGAACCTGGCCGAGCCAACGCCTGCAAGACCGAACCCGGTGCCTGCCGATCGAGGCGCGGTCAGCCCGCACAGGCGGACCCTCCGAGGCGGGCCGGCCGGCCGGAAGCCTGGATTTGCATCAGGGTACCACCCTTGGGGCCCGCCGCATCAGATCCCCAGCACCCCCGACTGCCCGTGGTACAGAACCCCCGCGACGGCGCCGGTCATCAGGGTGGCGAGCGTCGAAGCGAGGAAGGCGCGCAGGCCGAGCGCCGCCAGGTCGTCGCGGCGCGACGGCGCCAGTGCCGCGGTGCCGCCGACGAAGATGCCGACCGAGGCGACGTGGGTGAAGCCGCACAGGGCGTACGACAGCAGCAGCAGCGTGCGCGGCGAGACGGCGCCGGCGCGTGCCAGCTCGCCGAGCTCGCGGTAGGCGACCACCTCGGTGACGAGAGCCCGCTTGCCGAGGAGGCGCCCCGCCTGCACGAGGTCGGCGGCTTCAATCCCCACGAGCCACGCGAGCGGTGTGAACAGCCACCCAAGGATGCGGTCGAGCGCAAGCGGCCCGCCGAGCAGGCCGGCCGCCGGGGCCGTCAGCGCCGCGAGGGCGGTGTCGAGGACGCCGACGACGCCGAGCACGGCGATGAGCAGCGTCGCGATCCCGGCGGCGAGCTTGAGACCCTCCCACGAGCCGGCGGCGAGCGCCGCCATGGTGTTGCCGTGGCGATCGCCCGCGCCCATCGGCGGCAGGGCGCCAAGGGTGGCGGGCGTGCCGGTCTCGGGCAGCATCAGCTTCGACACCAGCACGGCGGCAGGGATCGACAGGACCGAGGCCGACACGAGATGCCCGGCGATGCGCGGGAACGACCCCTGCAGGAAGAAGACGTACAGCGCCATCGTGGTCGAGGCGACGGTCGACATCCCTGTAGTAAGCATGGTCAGGAGCTCCGAGCGGGTCATCGTCGCAAGGTACGGCCGCACCGCGGTGGCCGACTCGACGCCGAAGAAGATGTTGGCCGAGCCGACCAGCGACTCGGCGCCCGACAGCCCCAGGCTGCGGCGGAACAGGCGCGCGAACAGCCGCACGACCGGCTGGATGGCGCCGAGGTGGTACAGCGCCGCCATCACCGCGGCGAAGAAGATCACCGCCGGCAGCACCTGGGCCGCGAGCACGAAGCCGATCGACGGCTCGCCGGCGCTGGTGGTCTCGCCGGGATTGAGCGCCAGCGGGCCGAACAGGAACTCGGCGCCGGCGCGGCTGGCGCCGAGGATGCCGACGATGAGGTCGTTGATTGCCGCCAGCGCCTGCCGGGTCGGCTCGACGGTGAAGACGAGGAGCGCGACGGCGAACATCAGCGCGGCGCAGCCGGCGACCGTGCGCCAGGGGACCGGGCGCCGGCAGCCGCCGGCGACCCATGCCAGCGCGGCGAAGGCGGCGAGGCCGAACAGCGACACCAGGTTGAGCGCGCTCACGAAGACTGCACCTCCCGCGGCGCCTCAGTCCACGACGAAGAGCCGGGCGCCCGTGGGCGTGGACGAGCGATGCGCCTCGGCGCCGTCGGCGACCTGGTAGCTCATCCCCGGTTTCAGGACGAAGGTGCGGCCGTCCCTGAGCCGCGTATGCATCTCGCCTTCGAGGCAGAGGACGATGTGCCCCTTCTCGCACCAGTGATCGGCGGAGTAGCCCGCTGTGTACACGACGATGCGGACGCGCACGTCGCCGAAACGGCGCGTGCGCCACACGGCCATGCCGGTGTCGCCCTTGTGCTCGGTCGGTTCGACGGTCGTCCAGTCGATCGTTTCGAAGGGAATGTCGCGCAGCAGCATCGGTCCTCCGGAGGAGATTGTAACCCTCTGGCGGGGGGGGGAAGTGGGGGGGCCGGGGGGGGGGGGGGGGGGCGGTCCGCCACCCTGCCCGTGGGCGATGGCGAAATAATGATCCCCGGGTGGGACGGCTGTCGGCAAACCGGGCTATCCTCTATGCTTCGAGGAGGGGCGAGCATGACGGATCGACAGTCCCGCATCGAGCCGAAGCGCGCTTCGAGCCTGGGTCACATGCCGAAGAACCCGCGCTGGGAGTTCGACGAATCGGTCGCCGACGTCTTCGATGACATGCTGCGCCGATCGATCCCGCAGTACGAGGTGATGCGCTCGGCCGTGAACGAGGTCGCGCGGCGCCTGGCGAAGCCCGGGACCGACATCATCGATCTCGGCTGTTCGCGCGGCGAGACACTGGCGCCACTCGTCAAGGAATTCGGCGACCGCTGCCACTACGTCGCCTGCGACGTCAGCAAGCCGATGCTGGAAGTCTGCCGGGAACGCTATCGCGACCTCATCAAGGCGGGGGTCGTCGACGTGCGCGAGTGCGACCTGCGCCGCGACTTCCCGCCCGGGCGCGCCTCGGTCATCCTGTCTGTCCTGACGCTGCAGTTCACCCCGATCGAGTACCGCCGCCGGATCATCGAGGCGGCGCGCGCGCAGATCGTCGACGGCGGCGCCTTCATCCTGGTCGAGAAGGTGTTCGGCCGGTCGGCCGCCCTCGACCGCATGCTCGAGGACATCTATTTGAGGTTCAAGGCCGACAACGGCTACACCCAGGAAGAGATCGCCCGCAAGAAGCTCAGCCTCGAGGGCGTGCTCGTGCCGCTCGACGCCGGCCAGAACTACACGATGCTGAAGGAGTCGGGCTTCCGCAGCGTCGAGTGCTTCTGGCGCTGGATGAACTTCGCCGCCTGGGTCGCAGTCACGTAATGTGGCGCCGGCTGCTCGAGCGCTGCGGGCCGTTCCTCTACCGCCACCGGACGTTTCTTCTCCCGGGACTGTTGCTCCTCCTGCTGGCGGGATTCCGGCCGGTCGTCCCGCGCGGCAGCGCGCGGCTCGACACCATTCTCGACCTCGCGGGACTGCTGGTCGCGCTCACCGGCCAGGGCCTGCGGGCGGCGGTGATCGGCTACGCCTACATCCGTCGCGGCGGCAAGGACGGCAAGGCCTACGCCGACGACCTGGTCACGGGGGGCCTGTTCGCGCACGCGCGCAATCCGCTCTACGTCGGCAACCTGCTCATCCTCTTCGGCCTGCTCATCATGTTCAACAGCCCGGCGGGCTATCTCGTCGCCGTGCCGCTGCTGCTCTTCTTCTACGCCGCGATCGTGGCGTCGGAGGAGGCGTACCTGAGAGCCCGGTTCGGCGCCGCGTTCGACGATTACTGCCGCCGCGTGCCGCGGTGGATCCCCGACTTCCGCGGTCTGCGTGAGTCGATCGCCGGGATGCGCTTCAACTGGCCGCGGCTGGTGCGCAAGGAGTACGGCAGCGCCTTCGCGTGGGTCGCCGCCGCGCTGCTGCTGCGCATCTGGGAGGTGCGCACGCTGCCGGCTTACGAGGCCGGACGGCCGTGGCTGGCGTGGTACGCTGTGCCGCTGGGGCTCGCCGGCGCCCTGTGGGCGGTCGCCCGATTCATGAAGAAGAAACGCCTGCTGACGGACCGACCGGCCTACGCGGCTCCGCGAGGGTGACGATGGACAAGTCGCTGACGACCCTGCGCGAGCGGATCGACCGCGTCAACCGCGAGATCCTCGAGCGGCTTCAGGAACGAGCCGCGCTCGTGCTCGAGGTGGCCGAGGTGAAACGCACCAAGGGGCTGGAAGGTCACGACCCCGGGCGCGAGGACCAGATGCTCGAGGATCTCCTGTCGCGGACCAGCGGCCCGTTCGGCCCCACCGAGCTGCGGGGGATCTTCCGGACGATCTTCCGCGCCTCGCTCGAGATCCAGGAGCGCGAGCGCTGGGAGGGGCTGCGGGTGAAACAGAAGGATCTCCTGCCGCCCGGAGGGGTGAAGGTGGGCGGTGTCGCCATCGGCGGCGGGCGGACGGTGATGGTCGCCGGTCCGTGCTCGGCGGAGAGCGCCGAGCAGATGGAGCGCGTCACCGCGTACCTGGCGCGCTACCGGGGATCGATGATCCTGCGGGCCGGCGCCTACAAGCCGCGCACCAACCCCTACTCGTTCCAGGGGCTGCGCGAGGAGGGGCTCGTCCTTCTGCGGGACGCCGCCCGGCGGCACGTGCTGCCCGTCGTGACCGAGGTGCTCGATGCCGCGAGCCTCGACCTGGTGGCGGCGCACGCCGACATGCTCCAGGTCGGCGCCCGCAACATGTACAACACCGAGCTTCTGAAGGCGCTCGGCCGCGTCGGCAAGCCGGTCCTCCTGAAGCGCGGCTTCATGGCCACGATCGAGGAGCTCCTGCTCGCCGCGGAGTACATCGTCGCGGCCGGGAACTCGGCGGTCGTCCTGTGCGAGCGCGGCATCCGCACCTTCGAGCGCGCCACCCGCAACACCCTCGACATCTCCGCGGTGGCGCTTCTCAAGCGCGAGACCCCCCTTCCGGTGATCGTCGACCTGAGCCACGCGCTCGGCCGGCGCGACATCATCCTGCCCTGCGGCCGCGCCGCCATCGCCGCCGGCGCCGACGGTCTGATGGTCGAGGTCCATCCCGACCCCGACAAGGCGCTCTCGGACGGCTTCCAGCAGATCGACCTCGAGGCGTTCGGGGCGCTGATGGAGGGGCTCGGCCTGGCGCCCGCCGCCGACCGCGCCGTCGACACGGCGCGCAAGGCGCCGCGGCCGCCGCGGCCGCCGCGGATCACTCCCGCCAGCGGGCGATGAACAGGTTGGTGTCGCGCGCCGACGGGTCGGCGCGGTTCGACGCCCACACCAGCCAGCGGCCGTCGGGGCTGAACATCGGGAAGCCGTCGAAACCGGGCGCCGTCGTGACCTGTTCGGTTTCACCGCCGCGCGACCCGACCATCCAGAGATTGAATTCGCGGCCGCCCGAAGCAAAGGCATTCGACGCGTAGATCACCCGCCGGCCGTCGGGTGTGAAGTACGGGCAGAAGTTGGCGGCGCCGTTGGCGGTCAGCTGGCGGCGGTCGGTGCCGTCGGCCTTCATCGCGAAGATCTCGAGCGCCGTCGGCCGGACGAACCCCTGCTTCAGGAGGGTGCGGTACTCGTCGAGCGCCGCGCCCTGCGGGCGGCTGGCGCGCCATACGATTTCGGAGCAGTCGGCGCTGAAGAAGGCGCCGCCGTCGTACCCCTCGTCGGTCGTCAGCCGGCGCACGTCGCCCGCCTCGTTCATGACGTAGAGATCGAGATCGCCGTCGCGCACGGAGGTGAACACCATCCGGCCGCCGCGGTGGCACCAGGTCGCCTCGGCGTCGTAGCCGGGCCGGTCGGTCAGGCGGCGGGGAGCGGAGCCGTCAGGAAAGCCGTCGGGACCAAGACGCTGCTCGTAGACGTCATAGCCGTCGTACAGCGCCCAGACGTAACCCTGCGAGCGGTCGGGCGGCGGCGGGCAGGCATCCGCCGCGCCCCCGGTCGAGGCGTAGACGATGCGGTCGGCCTCGGGCCAGTCGTAGTAGCCGCATGTCGTTCGTCCCCGGCCGCTCGAGACCGGGCGCACGTCGCCCGTGGCGAGGTCGAGGATGTACTCGCGGTCGCAGGCCGCGCCGGGGACGGTGGCCTGGAAGATGAGTCGCCGTCCGTCGGGACTGAAATACGCCTCGGCATTCTCGCCGCCGAACGTCAGCTGGTGGATGTCGTCGAGATGCTGTTCGCCGTCGAAGGTCTTCGCGAACGATCTGCCGGCGCCGACGACAAAGTCGGCCCCCGGCCGGCCCTCGTAGAAGGCCGGGATCGCCGGCGCAGGAGGCGATGTGCCGGCCGCCGGCGCGGCCGCCGCGGCCGGCGCCGCGGCGTGCGCCGCGGCGGCTCCGGGCTCCTGGCTCATCTTCGCGCGGTCGCCGAGTGTGGCGCGCAGCGTCAGCCGCTGGCCTTCGCGCACCACGACGACATCGATGGTGTCCTCGGGCTTGTTATCTTGAAGCGCGAACGTCATGTCGTAGAGATTCTCGATGCGTGTCCCGGCCATCGCGACGATCCGGTCGCCGCCGCGGATGCCGGCGCGGGCGGCGGGGCCGCCGGCGCGCACGTCGGCGAGCAGGACGCCACCCGCGCTCGATTCCATGGCGCGGTAGTCGGGGACCGTCCCGAGGTAGGCGCCATAGCCGCGACTGTCGCCGCCGAACAGCGGCCCCGACGTCGAGCGCGCGTAGGTGAGCCGCGCCGGGCGGAGCGCCAGGTCGGAGGCCAGTGACGTCGCGAAGAGCGCCACCCGCGCGGCGCCGCGCGCGTCCACCGTCGCCGCGTCGTCGTCGGGCGTGTGGTACTGGTCGTGCGAACCGGTGAACAGGTGCAGCACCGGGACCATCGACGAGTAGAAGGCGGTCTGGTCCGACGGGCCGTAACCATCCCCGCGCCCGGTGACACGCAGCCCCGCGACCTCGGCGGCGGCCCGGGCGATGGTGTCGATCCACTCCGGCGCGGACTCCGAGCCGAGGGCGAGCAGGGTGTCGTCGCGCAGCCGGCCGACCATGTCGAGGTTGATCATCGCTGCGACATGGTCGAGGGCGACCGGCGGCGTCTTTACGAACTCGGACGATCCGGCCAGCCCGACCTCCTCGGCCGAGAACAGCGCGATCACGATGACGCGGTGATGCGGCACGCCGGCGAGCCGCTCCTTGAGGAGATCGCCGATGGCGAGCACGGTCGCGACACCGGAGGCGTTGTCGTCGGCGCCGTTGTGCACGACATTGTCATTGGGGCGCATCGAGCGCTCGCCGCCCATGCCCAGGTGATCGTAGTGCGCTCCGACGACGATCGCCTCCGACGCGTAGGCGCCCCGCCCCGGGATGATGCCGGCGAGGTTCTCGGTCGGGGTGAAGATCGCCTCGAGCGCGACGCGGCCGCCGACGCGCACTTCTGGCACTGGCGCCGACCGCGGGCGGAGATCGCGGTCGACCTCCTTCTGGAACGCCGCGAGGTCGATGCCGGCTTTCGCCACCCACGCCTGCGCGACGGAGGTCTTCACCTGCACGACCGGCAGCCCGGCCGGGCTCTCGGGGCCGTCGTTCCGCAGCGCCGGGATCTTCTCGTTGCCTTCATCCTGAAGCCGGCCCGTGGCGAAGACGACGGCGACCGCGCCGCGCTCGCGGGCCGTGAGCACCTTGCGGCGCAGGGCCGACCAGCGGCTCGGCCGCCTGCCGTCGAAGGGCGATCCGTCGTCACGCTCCTGCGGCTCGTAGCGCAGCATCAGGACGACCTTGCCGGCGAGGTCGAGCCCCTCGAACTCGCGATAGCCGATCTCCGGGGCGTCGATGCCGTAGCCGGCGAAGACCAGGTTGCCGGTGAAGGTGCCGGCGCTCGAGAAGCCGAGCGGTGTCCAATCCTCCGGGGCGACCCCGTCGAGGCGGTTGCCGTCCTCGAGCCGCACGCCGGTCTTGACCTGGAACGGCTGCCGGTACGATCCGGCGAAGGCCGGCTCGAGGCCGATGGCGCGGAGCCGGCCCTCGATCCAGTTCGCGGCCTTGCCGATGCCGGCAGTGCCGAGACCGCGCCCCTCCATGGCGTCGTCGGCGAGGATGTCGACGCCTTCGCGGATCTCCTTCTCGAGCGGCTGCAGCGCGCGATCCGCGTCGGCGGCGGCGTCGGCGGTGGCCGCCGGCCGCGGCGCGGAACCGGGCGCCGGCGCGGAAGCGGGCGTCGCGGCCCCGACGACAACGAGCGCCGCGAGCGCGACGGCGCCGAGGCGCGCGATCAATCCCGGGGCGCCATGGCGGCGAGCGATTCGCGGATCGTCGGGCTCCCGCCGGCCTCGACGGCGCGCCGCCGGATCTGGTGGAACGTGGTCAGCACGGAGTTGGCGCGCGCCAGCGCCGCGACCCGCCCGGTGAAGGCCGCAAGGCGCTTCCCGGGCACGGCGTACAGCGCCACGTCGGGCGTCAGGACATCGAGGTAGGCCCGCGCCCCGCAGCAGCCGAGGCTCAACGCGGTGCGGCCGCTGTTGATCGCCTGCGGCACGACGGCGCAGGCCGGCCTCCCCATGGCCGGCGGCAGGCCGCCTTCGAGTTGCTGCGACGCCTCCGACAGGATTAGCGTCTGGTCGGCCTTGACGAGAAGGAGCACGACGTCGGGCGGCAGCGGCACCTCGGCGAGCGGCCCGTAGACGACGTGGCGGGCGCGTTTCGCCAGCACCGGAATGAGCGGCAGGTCCTGCTCGCGCACGTAGCCGAGATCGGCGAACACCCTGAGCGCCTCGCCGCGCTCCTTCTCGTGCGCCGGCGTCGCCTCGAGGTTGTGGGTGTAGGTGCCGATGGCGCAGAGATCATGGTCGGTCGGCGCGGTCGCGAAGACGCTGGTCGCCGCCTCCTGCCAGAAGCGGCAGCCGGCGGGGGCGCGCCCTTCCCAGCGGCGCACGCCCGCCGGGACTGCGTCGGTGAAGCAGACCGCCACGGGGACCTGCGCCAGTTGGAGCGATGTGGTCAGGGTCGCGGCGATACCGGCCAGGTCGTCGGTCATGAAGTCCCTCGAACCGAGACGCAGGGTATCGTGTCGCTCACGCCGGCGCAACCGGTGCGTTAGCGGTGCGTCCGCGGAATCGGGCACGCGCACCAAATGCGGTTTCGAGAGAAGCCGCGGCGTGGCGACGCGCGGATTCCTTCGTCCCTGCCCGGTGTCGCGTGGAATGCTTCTTGCGGGGCAGGCCGGCGACCTGTCGCCGGGTCGCCTGGTGAACGATCGATGCTCTCGCGTGCCTTCGTTGCATTCGCACCGTCACGACCTGGAGCGACTTCATAGAGGAGGGTGTCCATGCCGGACCGACCGGGAGGCCTCGGTCGATGGTGGCTCTGGGTGTGCCCGATCTCGATGCTCCTGATCGCCGCGCTCCCGGGAGTCCTCCTGCGTGCCGCGGAGGACTGCGCCACCTGCCATGGCGAGATCGCGGAAAAGTTCCAGTCCCTGCCGCATGGACTGGCCTTCAAGTTCGACAAGGCCTACGGCGGCGCCGCCTGCGAGTCGTGCCACGGTCCCGGCGAGGCGCACGCCGAGGCGGGCGGCGATGTCACGAAGATTTTCATGCCGAAAAAAGGCGATGCCGTCAAAGCCAACGAGACCTGCCTCGCGTGCCACGAGAACAAGGAGATCCACGCCTCCTGGTAGGGGAGCGGTCACGAGGCGGCAGGGTTGCGCTGCGCCGACTGCCACTCGATGCACCAGCCCGCGCCCGTGCGGAAGGACGGCATGACCCGGACGCCGGCCACCGAGCTGTGCCTCACCTGTCACGCGTCGGCGCGCAAGGGCATGAGCCAGCGATCGCGGCATCCCCTGAATGAAGGCAAGATGGACTGCGTTTCCTGCCACAACCCGCACGGCAGCGCCTCGGAGGCGATGGTCCGTGTCGACCCGGTCAACGATCTGTGCTTCTCCTGCCACGAGGAGAAGCGCGGGCCGTTCCTGTGGGAGCATGCGCCGGTGCGCGAGGATTGCCGCACCTGCCACAACCCGCACGGCTCCAACCACGACAAGCTGCTGGTCGCGCGCACGGTGCAGGTCTGCCAGTCGTGCCACCTCCAGGGCCGGCACCAGACGGTCGCCGGTGTGCCGGAGGCGTACTGGAACCAGAACCGTCAGTGCCTCAACCGCCACGCGCAAATCCACGGCTCGAATCATCCGGCGGGCCCGCTGTTCCAGCGCTGACCCGGGCCGGAGGAGACACGACCATGACGATGACACGCCACAGCACGCGGATTGCGATGACGGTGTTCGCGCTCCTCGGCCTCGCGGCCGCGCCGGCCGGCGCGGCCGATGAGGGGGAGTTCCACTACACGTTCGTGCTTGGGGGGCAGGCGGCCTCGGTCGCGGAGGATCGCGACGCCAAGTTTCAGGAGTACCGCGACGTGCCCCAAGATACCATCCTCGACGGCTTCTCCCTCGACTGGACGAAGGCTGGCAGCCCGTGGGCCTTCCGGCTCGACGGCCTGAACGGCTTCCGTCTCGACCAGCGCTGGCAGATCTCTTTTGGGAAGGCCGGGGCGTTCCAGGCGCGGGCATTCTGGGACGAGGTGCCGCACTATTTCGCCAACGACACCACCTGGCTGCTCGCCGGATCGGATGGGAACTACACCTACAGCCCCACTTTCCGGCAGGACATCGAGGACGCGGCTCAGGCGGTTCCGAGCACCGTCGCGACCCTCATGCCGGAGGTGCTGTCGACTTCGGCGCGGTCTCTAGATCTGAAGGTCGGTCGCGAGCGGGCTGGAGCCGATCTCCTCTTCCACCTGCCGGCCGGCTGGAGCGTGACGGTGACGGGCGGCCGCGAAAAACGCGCCGGTCTCGGCCGCATCTCCACCGGCACCTACATCCGGCAGTCGACAGCGGCTTCCTTCGACGCCGAGCGCATCACCGTTCGGGGGCTCGAGATGCCGGAGCGGTGGATTACCGCGCCTCCGACGTCGGTGTCGCCGGGACCTTCGCCCGCAAGCGCGGCTTCTTCACGCTCGGCTGGCAGATGACCCGCTTCTCGAACGAGGTCGACACGCTCGCGTGGGACAATCCGTTCGAGGCGCCGGGATCGGTGTCCTCGTCGTCGACGGGCCTCGTCGTGGCGGCGGATCAGGAACCGTCGGCGGCGCAGGGGAACACCTCGAGCGCCGCGCAGCGCGGCCGTTTCGCGCAGGGCGCCCTCGACCTTTACCCGGACAACACCTGGCAGCGGGCCTACGGAACGAGCGCCTTCAACCTGCCGGGGCGCACGCGGATCAACATCGCCGCGTCGCTCGGGGTGATGGAGCAGGACGACCTGTTCCTGCCGTACACGCGCAACGAGGCGGTCATCTTCGACAACGGGCCCGACACCCTGCCCGGGACGTCGGATGACATCCTGGCGAAGGACCTGGCGACGCCGCGTCCGACGCTCGACGGCGAGATCCGCACGCTGCGCGCCGACTTCCGCGTGACCTCGCGGCCGATCCGGCCGCTCACGCTCCGGGCCGCATGGCGCACCTACGACTACGACGACCGCACCGAGGAGGTGCAGCTTCCCGGGTACGCCGCGGCCGGCGAGTCGTATTTCCGGCGCGGCATCGGGCAGCTCGACGCGACCGGCGCCAAGGCCCTGGTCAACGAGATCGGCGACTACGCGCGCGACGTCCGGACCGTCGGCGGCGGCTGGTGGTTCGGGCGCACAGTCGGCATCGACTTGGATTACAGCGACACCACCTGGGACTACGATGCCCGGCAGGTGGACTCGACGAGCGAGGACGCCCTGCTGCTGCGCCTGCACCTGACGCCGATCGACTGGTTCTCGGCGCACCTTTCGGGTCTGGACGCCAGCCGCGCCTATGACGGCGACTACGAGGTCGGGCTCGAGCTTTCAGGCGTGCGCGCCTTCGATGTCTGGGACCGGGACCGGACCCGGTTCGCGGCGGAGTTCGACTTTACGCCAGGGTACGCCTGGACGTTCGGCGTCGGCTACAACTCCCTCGAGGACGAGTACCCGGGTTCGGTGGAGGCGGTCACCCCGCAGGAGTATGGCCTCGACGAGGCGTCGAGCGACTCGCTTTTCGGCACCGTCGGATACACGGCGAAGCGGTTCTCGGTTTCCGTCACGGCCGGCCACGACACCTCGTCGTGGGACAGCCTGTCGGTCGCCAAGACGTCGATCTCCGGCGTGAACTACCAACCGAACAACCGCTGGACCCGGGTCGAGAACGACACCGTGGACTGGGCGAGCCTGTATTTCGACGTGACCTGCATCCCGGACAAACTCCGCCTGTTCGCCGACATCACGTGGTCGTCGTTCGACGGCAGCCTCGGGACGGTGAACCAGGGGACGCCGGACATCAACAGCGCCGTGGCGTACCCGTTCCCCGACTTCAGGACCGACCTGTTCGCGGCGAGAATGGCGCTGCGGTGGGCGCTGCGCAAGGACATGGAGCTCGAGGCGCGCTGGTGGTACAAGCCCTTCCGCCTCGACGACTTCATGTGGGATGACCTGCAGCCGTACCTCCAGGGGGTCATCAAGGAGGTGCGTACCTCGCCGACCGACATCCAGAACGCCAACGTCGAGCGCCTGCTGGTCCTCGATGACCGCTACAGCGACTACACCGCGAACGTCGTCGCGGTCGTGCTGCGGGCGAGTTTCTAGGGCTTCGTCCGGAGTGACTCGTAGAACGCGAGCGCCTCCTTCGCCGTCGCGTTCTCGTGCACCACCTTGCGCACCGCCTGGATCATGGCGGCCGGGGCGTCCGACTGGAAGATGTTGCGCCCCATGTCGACGCCGGCTGCGCCGCCGGCGATGGCGTTGGCGGCCATCGTCAGCGCGTCCAATTCCGCCAGTTTCTTGCCCCCCGCCATGACGATCGGCACGGGACACGCTGCGGTCACGGTGTCGAAGCCGTCGGCGACGTAGTAGGTCTTCACGAAGTGCGCCCCGAGCTCGGCCGAGATGCGGGTGGCGAGCCGAAAGTATTTGGCGTCGCGCACCATCTCCTTGCCGACCGCGGTCACCGCCATCACCGGGATGCCGAAGCGGTTCCCCATGTCGACGAGCCGCGTCAGGTTGTGGATCGACCGGGTCTCGAACTCGCCGCCGACGAACACCTGCACCGCGAGCGCCGCGACGTTCAGCCGGCAGACATCGTCGGCGTCGACGGCGATCTTCTCGTCCGACAGCTCCTTGAGGATGCTGGGGCCGCCGCTCGCACGCAGCACGATCCCCCTGGTGAACGAGGCCGGGATCGTCGTGCGCAGAATGCCGCGCGTCAGCATCAGGGCGTCGCAGTGCGGCAGGAGCGGCACGATGTCGACGTCGACCCGCTCGAGACCGGTCGTCGGCCCCTGGAAGTAGCCGTGATCGATCGCCAGCATCACCGTCTTCCCCGAGTCGGGGTTGAAGACGCGCGCGAGGCGGTTCTGCATCCCCCAGTCGAGCGCCCCGGCCCCCTTCACGAAGAAGGGCCGGTTCACCGCCGGGACGTCGAGATGAAACTCCTTCGCTTCCTTGCCGTGATCGGCTTCGGGCATGCCGGGGATCCTCGTCAGGGCTGTCGCTACGATGACAGTCGGTTCGCGGGCGTTTCTACCACGACGCCGGGGCGGGATACAAATGACCCGCATGGAATACTCCTTGACAGCCCCGGGGGAAGCGCGTAGTTTCCGGCGCAGCCGGGGACCTTTGGGCACACCCTCCGGGCACGCTCAACGCACTGCGACATCCGTCAGGTGGGAATGCGGACGAAATCGGTGAACTTCCGATCCCGCGCGTCTGTCGGGCCGAAAGCGCGTGGCCGGGCCGGAAACCCATGCCTGGCGCCGGACACGCGATCCCGTCGGTTCATCCTTCAACCCGTGAGGAGGACAGGAGAATGAAGAAGAGAGGCATCGTGTCCGCCGTGCTCGCCCTCGCCGTGGTGTTCGCCGGTTCGGTGGCAATGGTCGGGGCCGCCCCCGGGAAGGCCGCCCAGTGCCAGGACGACGGGGCGGAACTGGACCGCATTCCGTTCACCGGCCCCGATGGCACGGTGTACACGTCGCATCACGCCTTCGTCCAGCATGGCCGGAGGTGCGCCGTGGCTCCGGTCGATGACGAGACCGAGGCCCGGATCCAGCAGGAGGTCGCGGCCCGGACAGAGGGGATGATCCTGGAGTCCCTTCCCGGGAGCATCACCATCAACGTCTACTTCCACGTCATTCAGCAGAATGGGACCTGCGGCGTCTCCGGCACCGGGTACTTCCCCGACTCCTGGTTGGACAGCCAGATCAGCGTCCTGAATGTCGCCTACGCCGGGAACGGCCCCGGGGGCACCGGCGCCAACACCCCGTTCCGGTTCGTGCGCGCCGGCAGTGACTGCACGGTCAACTCCTCCTGGTACAACGCCGGGCCGGGGACTGCCGCCGAGAGCCAGATGAAGAACGCCCTGCGCATCGGCACCGCCGACGACCTCAACATCTACACCACCAGCGGCGCAGGGTACCTGGGCTGGGCCACCTTCCCCTCGAACTACAATGGCAACCCGAAGAACGACGGGGTGGTGGTGTACTGGGCCTCCCTCCCCGGCAGCACCTACGTCCCCTACAACCTGGGCGACACCGCCACCCACGAGGTCGGTCACTGGGTCGGCCTGTATCACACGTTCCAGGGTGGCTGTAACGGAAACGGGGATTATGTGAGCGATACGCCGGCCGAGCGCTCCTACGCCTTCGGCTGCCCCGCCGGCCGCGATTCGTGCAAGAACAAGGCTGGCCTTGATCCGATCTACAACTTCATGGACTACACCGACGACGCCTGCATGTACCAGTTCACCGCCGGACAGTCGTCGCGCGCCGACGCCCAGTGGATCGCCTACCGCCAGGGTAAGTAAGCCGGGGGTTTCGCGGTCTCGTAAGAAGCAGGGGGGAGCGTCCGGGGATCGGGCGCTCCCCCCTTTTGGTTTTCCCGCCTTCCAGTCGGCTTCCCTGTCCCCGCTCAACGGGGGAGCGGGGGACCCGCCGGGTTTTCCGTTTCCTCCCCGGGGCGCCAGTCGAACACCGGCCGGGATTCGCCCTCGCAAACCCAGACGATGACCCGCATGCCGTCGCGCAGGTACCCGGGCTTCTTCTCGATCTTCCCCCAGTCCTCCGGGCGAAACGTCTCCCCGCGGAGCAGCAGCCGGCTCTCGGGCCCATCTGTCTTCGGGAACTTCAGCGTGAAGGCTTCCGTCGTCTCCTCGTCGGTCCGCAGCCGGAGGTTGATCGTCTCCGCCCCCCGCCGGTAGGCCAGCACTTTCCCGGAGAACGCGGTGAGCCGGTCGCGCGGGCAGTCGAGGCTCGCGGGGGGCGCGAGGCGCCCTGCCGCGGCCGCGATCGATCCGGACAGCAGGAGGGTTCCCATCAGGACGGCGGTCATGCGCCGGATCATGGCGACCTCCCCGGCCTCGGAACGTACACCCGCACCGGGCCGGGGCACAAGCCCGCGCAGGTCGTCTCCGGCTCAGTACCCCTCGCCCTCGGCGGAGGCCGCCGCCTTGCCGCGGTGCAGACGGAACAGCAGGACGAGGTAGCCGATCGCCAGCGGGAAGGCGACCACCCACCAGCGCAGGGCGACGCGCAGGCCGGCGTGATCGGTGGCCGCGCCGTGGGCTGTGATCGACAGGGCCGGGTCGCCCGAGGAGCGCAGCATCACCGGCCAGGTCGCCGCGGCGGTGGCGACGAGGAGCCCGCCGAGAAACGCGCACGAGCCGGCGAAGGCGAGATCGTCGCGACGCCGGCGCGGCGCCACGAAAACCGTCGCCATCCCACCGGCCGCCAGCGCCGCGCCCAGCCAGGCGAGCGGCCGCGCGGCGAGCGCGGCTCCGAACCCCGGGTTCACGAATCCCGTGGCGAAGGTGAGCGGGATCCAGAGCGCCGCCACGGCGATCCACAGCGCCCGCGCCGCGCGCCGGGCGCGCTCGTGCACCGCGGCGTCGGTCTTCCAGGACAGATAGAGCCCGCCGTGGCCGGCGAGCGCCAGGAGCGCGAAGCCCCCGACCAGCACGGTGTACCAGTCGAGGATGCCGACCGGCTCGCGGGCGCTCCAGTCGGTGAACAGGGGCAGCGCGAACCAGCCGCGGGCGTCGAGCGGCAGGCCGCGCATCAGGTTGCCGAGCGCCGCGCCGAGGATAATGCACAGCGCGGTGCTGGCGATGGCGAACAGCGCGTCCCACGCCGCCCGCCAGAGCGGATCGCACACGTGGCTCCTGAACTCGATGGCGAGGCCGCGCAGCATCAGCATCCAGACGACCAGCATGATCGCGAGGTAGAACCCCGACAGCGCCGATGCCAGCACGCTCGGGAAGGCGACGAACAGGATGCCGCCGGTGGCCAGGAGCCAGACCTCGTTGCCGTCCCAGTACGGCCCGATGGCGGCGAGGACCTGGCGGCGCTCGATGTCATTGCGCGCCACCACCTGGTGCAGCGCCCCGGCGCCGAGGTCGAAGCCGTCGAGCACGACGTAGGCGGTGACCGTCACCGCGGCGATCGCGAACCACAGCTCAACCATGCGCACCCTCCGGCGCCGCCGGTCCGTGGGCGATCTCGCGGCCGATGAGCAGAACGAACAGGAGCGACACCAGGGCGTAGAGACCGCAGAAGCCGATGAGCGTGAACAGCGTCGTCCCGGCGTGCACCTGCGCGCTCGAGCCATCGGCGGTGCGCAGCAGGCCGTACACCAGCCACGGCTGGCGGCCGAGCTCGGCGGTCATCCAGCCGGCGGTGTTGGCGATGTACGGGAAGGGCGCCGCCAGCATCAGCACCCACAGCATCGGCCGGAACGTCGCGAGACGGCGGCGCCAGGCGAGCAGGGCCGCGACCGTCATCACGGCGATGAAGGTCGTCCCGAGCCCGACCATGATGTGGAAGACGTAGTACAGCAGCTCGATGTTGTCGGGCCAATTCTCCCTGGGGTACTCGTCGAGGCCGCGCACCACGTCGCGCACCCGCCCGTGCGCCAGGATGCTCAGGATCCCCGGGACCTCGATCGGGTTGTCGATGCTGCGGCCGGCGACGTCCGGCTGGCCGATGATCGTGATCGGCGCGCGCGCGCCGCCCGCGAAGCGCCCCTCCATCGCCGCCAGCGCCACCGGCTGATGCCTGGCGACCAGCTTCGCCTGCACGTCGCCGGTCGGGAACGCGACCAGGATCGCGGCGACCAGACCCGCGACCACGCCGGTGTGCAGGAACATCGACGCCTGCCCGCCGTGGCGGCCCTTCAGCGCGTAGAAGGCGCCGACCGCGGCCACGACGAACGATGCCGTCGTGACCGAACCCGCCATCGTGTGGGCGTATTGCGCCACGGCCCAGGGATTCAGGATGAATGCGCCGAAGTCGACAAGACGCAGGGCACCTGCGGCATCGACCGCGTGTCCCGCGGGATGCTGCATGAAGGCGTTGGTGCAGACGATGAAGTAGCCCGACAGCCACGATCCGGCCCACAGCGCGAGCGCGGCCGTGAAATGGCGGCGCGGCCCGAGCCGCTTCTCGCCCCAGACCAGGAGCGCCAGGAACGACGACTCGAGGAAGAAGGCGAACATCCCCTCCATCGCCAGCGTCTGGCCGATGACGCCGCCGGCGAAGGTCGAGAAGCGCGCCCAGTTGGTGCCGAACTGGAACTCCATCGGGATGCCGGTGGCGACGCCGACGGCGAAGTTGATCCCGAAGATGCGGATCCAGAAGCGCGCCGCGTCGTTCCAGCGTCCGCCGCCGGGACGCAGGCCGCGCCATTTCATGAAGGCGATCAGGAGCGCCAGCCCCATCGTCAGTTGCGGGAACAGGTAGTGGTAGACGATGGTGAACGCGAACTGGAAGCGGTGCCAGACCAGGGGATCGGTGGCGCCGGCGGTGTCGATGACGGCGGGATCCATGACCGCGGCCTCGTCCGCCTACCGCGCGCGACCGGCTGGCGGCTTCGCCGGCGCCTGCTCCGCGGCGGGCGGGCCCGCGGCCGGCGGCTCCGCGGCGGGGGATCGCTCGACCGGCGTGTCGGCGCGGGCGCTCCACTCCGCGAACGATCCGTCGTAGAGGCGCGCGTCGTGGCCGAGGTAGCGGGCGACGAAGTAGGTGTACGCCGCCTGCACGCCACTGCGGCAGTAGGTGACCACGAGGTCGCCCGGGTCGGCGCCGGCGCCGGTCATCAGCGCCCGCAGCTCGTCGGGCGGCCGCAGCACCGGGTCCTCCCTGCTGACCAGCATCTTGGGCCAGTAGAGGCTGGACGCGCCGGGGATGTGCCCCGGGCGCGCCACGCCGTCGGCCGGGTCGGTGCCGGCGTATTGCGATTCGGGCCGCGCGTCGATCAGTGCGACGCCGTGGTCGGACGCCGACGCCGCGCCCCCCCGGGCCGCGCTCCCCTGCGCCGCGCCCCCCTGCGTCGCCGCCCACGACAGGTCGCGCACGGCGCCGAGGGTGACGATGACCTCGGGCCGCAGGCGCGGCACGAAGGCGGACGGCGCCAGCTCCGGCGCCGCCGCCGCGGACGCCGCCACATCGAGCGCCGCCGCCGTGGACAGCGGCCTCCCCTCGGCACGCCAGTGGCCCAGCTGGCCGTCGAGAAACGCGGTGTTGTCTCCGAGGCCGAGGTAGTCGAATACGACGAAGACCCGCGCCGCGACGAGGCCGCCCTCGTCGTCGTACAGCACGATCCGCCGGGTCTCGTCGAGGCCGAGCCGGCGCGCGAGCGACACGAGGTCGGCGACCGGCGGGACCTCGTTGGCGACGCCGTCGCGCTCGACCGCGACCTCCTTGAAAGCGACGAAGCGCGCGCCCGGGACGTGACCGGCGTCGTAGCCGTCGCGCCCCCGTCCGGCGTGCAGGATGACGACACCGGGGTCCTCGAGGTGGCGCGCGAGCCAGGCGCCCGCGACCAGCATCTCGTGGCGTACGCGGCCGCGCCCGGCGGCGGACGCGGCGGTCGCGGGAAGCGTCGCGGCCACGGCGGCGAGGACGGACGCCGCCGCGATGCGCCGGGCGCGGCGGCCGGCCGTGCAGGCCGGAAGAGGTCTCCGAACGAGCGACCGCATGCGAACCTCCCTCCGTGAGGCAGAATCGTACCGCACACCCGGGTTCGGTGCACGGGCCGGCGAACACCCGGGGGCCGTCCCGCATCTCTCAAGGTGAAGGAGGGCGATCGTGGGACCGAGCGACCTCATCCTGGTCTGGCGCCTCAAGCGGCGGGACCGGGACGCCTGCAGCGAGCTGATCCGGCGGCACCACGCGACGGTCTACGGCTACCTGCGCAGCCTCGGCGCGGACGGGCCCCTGGCCGAGGACCTGACGCAGGAGACGTACGCCCGCGCGTGGACGCGGATCGACTCGCTCAGGGAGGCGCGCTCGCTCCGGTCGTGGCTGCTGGCGATCGCCCGTCACGAGCTCCTGCAGAGGGCGCGAGTCAGGCGCCCGGACGAGGTCGGGATCGAAGCGGCCGCCGCCGTGGCGGCCGCCGACCCCCCGGCCGACGACGTCGTGGCGCAGGCCGAGCGCGACACGCGCCTGCGCCGCGCCGTCGGGCGGCTCGAGGGGGTCCTGCGCGAGGCGGTCGTCCTGCACTACTTCCAGGACCTCAGCCTGCGCGAGGTCGGGGCGGTCCTCGGTGTTCCACCGGGGACGGCCAAATCCCGCATCAACCGGGCGCTCCAGGCGCTGCGCTCTCTACTCGAGAAGGAGGCGGCACATGACCGATCGAAACCTGAGACGGCAGTTGCGGGCGATGCGTGAGCCGGCGCCTCCTCCGGATCTCGCCGCGCGTCTCGAGCGTGGCGTCCCCGGCTCCTTCGAGCGGCGGGAGCCCGGCGGAACGCCCGGGAGGGTGTGGACCATGGCACGGATAGGTCTGACGGCGGCGGCGGTCGTGGCGCTCGTGTGGGGCGCGCTGATGTTCCTCCCCGGGCCCGGCGGGCCGGGGGTGTCGGTGGCGGCGATGCTCGAGCCGGTGGCGCGGGCCACCGGATCGGCGCCGGCGGTGCATATCGTGATGCGGGTGTGGTCGCGCGCCGGCGAGGACTTCGGGTTCGTCGACCTGGCCGGCGAGCCGCAGACGTTCGAGGCCTGGATCGCGATGCCGGGCGCCGGCGGCGTGCCCGGCCGCGCCCTCGTGACCAAGGGCGACCGGGAGTACGCCTGCGACGGCCGGGAGACGATCATCTTCCATCCGTCGCGCGGCGAGGCGATCCGATCGACGGGCTGCGCGGTCGATGTCGAGACCTTCTGGCCGGCGGCCTGGGTGACGCAGCTCAGGGCGGCGGCCCTCGCCGCCGGCACCGAGGTGCGCGAGCGTAACGAGGAGCGCGGTTCGGCGCGCCTCGTGCTGCGCGAGCCGGGCGTCGGCGTCAGCGGCCGTGAGAAGGCGTTCATCGACGAGTTCGACCGCGAGACCGAGATCACCTGGAAGCCGGGAAGCAACCGGCTCACCGGGCTCAGGCGCTGGGTGCTCGAGGACGGCCGCCATCTCGTCGCCGAGACGGTGGCGATCGAGTACCTCGACACGGCCGATGACGCGCTGTTCCGCCTCGACCTGCCGCCCGACGTGCGCTGGGTGACGCTGCGCGACGCGCCCGCGGCGCTCGCCGACCTCGGACCGCGCGAGGTGGCGCGGCGCTTCTTCGAGGCGGCGATCGCCGGCGACCGCGACACGCTCGAGGCCCTCGGGGCGTCGCCGCACTTCGCCGATGTGGTGCTGGGCGCCCGGGTGACCGGGATCGTCGCGCTCGGCGAGCCGTTCCGCACCGGCGCCTACCCGGGCGTGTACGTTCCCTACGTGCTCGAGATCGGCGGTGGCCCGGGCGGCGCAGGCGGCCCGGGCGGCGCCACCGAGCGGCGCCACAACCTGGCGCTGCGCGACGACAATCCGCAGCGGCGCTGGGTCTTCGACGGCGGCTTCTGATCTAACGCGGCAGCTCGCGGGCGACGAAGTGCGACACGATCGGGGGCTGCGGCCCGGCGTGAAAGCGCCGGGCCTTTTCTTCGAGCGCCCGGTCGGCGTCGGTGAGCCGGTCGTGCTGGCGCAGGTGCTCGGTCCAGGAGTCGACGAGGAACGACTCGAGGTAGCGCCCCGGCTGCGACGGGTCCGACAGCAGGTCCCAGCGGATGGCGCCGTCGCGCATGCGGAAGGCGCGCACGTCGCCCATGGCCGCGGCGAAGGCCGCAGCATCGGCGGGGTCGATGCGGTACTCGACGGTCACCAGCACCGTCCCGCACGCGGATTCGGGATCGTCGGCGATCCCGCCGGCGGGCCAGCGGCAGGGCGGCGCCGGGTCGTGTCCCGGCCCGGCGGGGAGGCGCAGGCCGGAGGTCGCCGCCACCGAGAACAGCATGCCGATGGCCGCCAGCGCGAAGCCGGCATCGACGCCGGCGTGTGTCGCCACCAGGCCCCAGAGCACGCTGCCGCCCGCGAGCCCGGCGAAAGTCACGAGCAGCAGCACCGCCAGGCCGCGGCCGCGCACCCACGACGCGAGCGCCGCCTGGGCGGCGGCGTGCAACGCGGTCAGGGCGACGATCCAGGCGATGCCGGCGGCGACCATGACGCCGGCGAGGGCCGCGGGCTCGCGCAGGAACGCGGTGGCGCCGAGCGCCGCGGCCATGAGCAGACCCGCGGCGGTGACCTGGATTTCCGGCGCGGCCACGGCGCGCAGGCGCGGCAGCACCAGCGCCGCGAACACGGCGCCCGCGCCGATGCAGGCGAGCAGCAGTCCGTAGTCGAGCGCCCCGCCGCCGAGCGGGTGGCGCACCAGCGTCGGCAGCAGCGCCCACAGCGCGCTGGCGAACAGCGTGAAGGCGGCGGCGCGCGCCAGCACCGCGCGCAGGCCGGCGGCGTGGCGGGCATAGCGCACGCCGGCCACCACCGCGCCGAGGAGGGTCTCGGCCGGCAGCGGCCCGCGGCGCGCCGGCCGATCCCAGCGGCGCAGCACGATGACGACGCCGGCAAACGACACGGCGTTCAGCAGGAAGGCGGCGGCGGGGCCGTGGCTCGCGACGATGAGCCCGCCGATCGCCGGGCCGACGGCGCGCGCGGCGTTGATCGCCAGGCCGTTAAGCGCCAGGGCGGCGGGGACCTCGCGCTGCCCCACGAGCTCGGGGAGGATCGCCTGCCACGCCGGGCCGGTGAGGGCGGTGCCGATCCCGAGCGCCAGGGTGGCGGCGATCAGGATCGGCGCATTCACGAGGTCCGTCAGGGCCAGGATGCCGAGCAGGGCGCTCGCGGCGATCATCCAGGCCTGCGTCGCGATCAGCAGACGCCGGCGATCGAGCACGTCGGCGAGCGCCCCCGCCGGCAGCGCCAGCACCACGATCGGCAGCGCGGCGGCGGCGGGCACCAGCGCCACGACGGCGGGCGACGCCGACAGCGAGGTCATCATCCAGGCGGCGCCGACGTCGTGCATCCAGGTGCCGATGTTGCTCGCGATCGAGGCGACGAAGAGGCCGCGGAAGACCGGCCAGCGCAGCGGCGCGCGCAGGTCCGACTCGGCGACGGTGGCGGTTCGGGTGACCCCGGAGGTGGTGTTCATCCGACGGCGAATATAGGGTCCGCTGCGGGGAGCGGGCAATGCGCGCAGCGCGGCGGAGACCGCGCCGCGGTCAGTCGACGACGGCGATCGCCTCCATCTCGCACGGCCACTCGGGGCGGCAGAGGTCGGCGACACGGTTTGACTCGGGACGAGCGCGATGCCACGATCCCGGGGCTCCAGGGGAGGGACCATGACCGACAGTCAGAAAAAACCGACTTCCGAGGAGGAGTACTTCCACCGCAGGGAGCAGGAGCTGAAGGCGCGCCTGAAGGAGAAGGCCGAGGCCGAGGCGCAGCGCGAGGGAATGGCGGAGGCCGTCGGCGTCGGGAACGAACAGATCCTCGATGTGCTCAAGGACATGGGCTTCGACCGCGAGACCGTCCGCCTGCTCTTCCTGGTCCCGATGCTGCAGGTGGCGTGGAGCGACGGCGCCCTCTCGGCGGGGGAGCGGGCGCTCATCCTCGAGGCCGCCGGGACCCACGGCATCGTCGAGGGGCACCCGGCGCATCGCAAGCTCGAGGGCTGGCTGGCGTCGCGGCCGTCGCCGCAGACCTTCGAGCGGGCGCTCGGGATCATCCGTGACCTGATGTCGTTCCAGCCGGCGGAGAAGCGCCAGGACGCGGCCCGGAAGCTGATCGATGCCTGCGAGCGGGTGGCGGCCGCCTCGGGCGGGTTCCTCGGCCTCGGATCGAAGACTTCGGCCGAGGAGAAGGCCGTGCTGAAGCGCGTCGCCGCGGCGATCGAGGTCGCCCACGCGGATTCAACGCGGCGGCTTCTCGGCGACATCAAGGGCTGAGTCCGGCGCCGGGCCGGGCGTGCCGGTGGCGGGCGGCTCCCGGCGGCGGTCGCGGCGGCGACCGCGTCGCGGTCAGTCGACGACGGCGATCGCCTCCATCTCGCACAGCCACTCGGGGCGGCAGACGTCGGCGACGCAGATGGTGTGCGGGACGGTCTCCGGGACTCCGGCGGCGGCGCAGGCGGCGAGGATCGCGTCACGGTCGCCGGCGCGCTTCACGTAGGTCACCGCCTGGACGAGCCGGTCGAGCCCGGCGCCCTGGCCGGCGAGGAGTTGCTCGACGTTCAGCAGCATGCGGCGCGCCTGGGCGGCGGGATCGCCGGCATGCAGCACCCGCCCTTCGGCGTCGATGCTCGCGGTGCCGGAGATATGGACGATCGCCCGGCGGCCGAGATCGACGCGCATGCCGCGCGAGAAGTCGGAGCCGTAGACCGGCGCCTCGTTCATCGTCGGCGCGTGGATGGGGCGGATGGCTCCGACACCGGGCCCGTCGTACGCGACCACATCCATGGCGAGGCGGCGATCGGACGGCCACGGGATCCCCTGGATGCCGGTGCTGGCGGGGACGGGGGCGACGTGGCGGGCGGTGAAGAAGTCGCGCCGCGCCTGGTTGAGCTCGGCGTAGTCGCGGTCGATGTCGGCGAGGAAGATCCAGGTGCGCGCCACGTTGCGGAGCGTCAGTCCCTGCGCGTGAAGGACCGTCTCGGCGCGCCCGAACAGCGCGTCGGCCTGGCTGCGGAACCCGAGCGCGTCACCCGGGCGGCCGCCGATCAACCCGGCGATGTGCGCGCGCCGCACGCCGCCGTTCGCGACCAGGCAGCCGCTGGCGCCGGGCGGCAGGCCGGCGAGCGGCTGCAGCGCCGGCGCGCCGCCCGGACCGGCGACGGACGCCAGCGCCTGGATCTCGACGAGCTGGCCGGGCAGCGCCGGCGCCTGCTGCACGAGCGTCGACGCCGGAAGGCGGCCGCCGGCGGCGCCCCAGGCGCCCCGGCCCGCGGCCGCGGCGTCGGCCGCCTGCGCGGCGATGTCGCTCAGGAAGAGACGCTCGCTGACAACGTTTCCGGGGCCGGCGCCATGCGCCGCGATCGCGCCCAGGAGCGCGTCGTAGGCGCTGCGCACCTGCGCGACGAAGCCGACGGCATCGGCGGCGGGGCGCGCCGCGAGATGGATCTCGGTCAGGCCGGGGAGGTCGACGCGCGCCGCGGTGACCAGGGGGCCGGCGCGCCCGCCGGCAGTCCGCTCGCCCGCTGCCCGCCCGCCGCCGGGCCTCCCTCCGGCACTCCGCCCTCCGGATGGGGCCCGGGGCGGCGCCGCGGTTTCGATGCCATCGCTCACGGACGTTCTCCTGCGGCCCCTCCGGCCGGGCGCCGCCGGGTACCTCCCCGCCGGGCCGGGCCGTCGTCGTCGCCGCGCCGGGGAAGGATACCGCCCGAACGGCCGGCGCGGTACTCCGGGCTCAGGCCTGCCTCCCGAGGGCGGCGGCGATGGCGCGCACGTCGGTCATCATCCGCCCGAAGGTCTCCGGGCTGAGCGACTGGAAGCCGTCCGACAGGGCGCGCGCCGGGTCGATGTGCACCTCGATCAGCAGGCCGTCGCAGCCGGCGGCGACGGCGGCGCGCGCCAGGTGCGGCACCATCCACCAGTGCCCGGTGCCGTGGCTCGGGTCGACGATCACCGGCAGGTGGCTGCGGCGCTTGAGGTAGGGCACCGCGTTCAGATCGAGGGTGTTGCGGGTGGCCGTCTCGAAGGTGCGGATACCGCGCTCGCACAGGGCGATGTCCGGGTTGCCCCGGGCGGCGACGCGCTCGGCGGCGAGCAGCAGCTCTTCGAGGGTGGCCGCCATGCCGCGCTTCAGGAGCACCGGCTTGCGCGCCCGGCCGACCTCGTCGAGCAGCGTGAAGTTCTGCATGTTGCGCGAGCCGATCTGGAAGATGTCGGCCACCGCGCCCACGGTGTCGATGTGGCGCGGGTCCATGAGCTCGGTGACGATCGGCAGGCCGGTCTCGGCGCGCGCGATCGCCAGCAGGCGGAGGCCCTCCTCGCGCAGGCCCTCGAACGCGTAGGGCGAGGTGCGGGGCTTGAAGGCGCCGCCGCGCAGGATGTTGGCGCCGGCGGCCTTGACCGCACGGGCGGTCGCGACGACCTGCTCCTCGCTCTCGACCGCGCACGGACCGGCCATGATGGCGAGCGCCGGACCGCCGATCCGCGCCGTCGCGGCGCGCACCACCGTGGTCTCGGGGTGGGACTCGCGCAGGACGAGAGTCATTCCGGAATCCATCGTGCTGTGCCCTCGTGCATCAACGGTGCCACGGGGCTTTCCGGCGAATCGTCCCGGCGCCCCCGGGCAAAATTGCGCGCCCGCATAGGGATTAGGAGGGGGCGGGGAAAAAGATGCGGGGACGCGGGCCGCGGGTCGCCGCGGGCCGCCCCGCCGCCGCGATCGTCCATCGGAAGCCCCGCGGCAGGAGAGCCCGCGACGCGCCGGCGCGCCCGCGATGCCCGGCGCGGCATTTGCAGTTTCCGCCCCCCCCTCGCCGGCCGTCCCGGCCCGGCATCGAACGCGACCCGCGATCGCGGCGGGGACCGGAGAACCGAGCGTGTACCGAATCGGCAAGCGCGAGGAGTTCGGCCCGGTGACCTTCCTGTGGGAGGTGGAGGCGCCGAAGGTGGCGCGGGCGGCCCGGCCCGGCCACTTCCTGATGACCCGCATCGACGACACCGGCGAGCGCATCCCGCTCACGGTCGCCGACTTCGATGTCGAGCGCGGCACGGTCACCGTCGTCGTGCAGGCGGTCGGCAAGACGACCCGCCAGATGATGGCCCTCCCCGAGGGGGCGGAGATCCTCGACTTCGTCGGCCCGCTCGGGCTGCCGAGCGAGATCGGCACACCAGGGAAGGTGGTGCTGGTCGGCGGCGGTCTCGGCGTCGCCCCGGTCTACCCCCAGGTGCGCGCCTACAGTCAGAAAGGGAACCGGACGATCGCCATCATCGGCTTCCGCAGCCGCGATCTGATGTTCTGGGAGGACCGCTTCCGGCGCTATGCCGACGAGCTGGTGGTGACCACCGACGACGGCTCGTTCGGGATGAAGGGGCTGGTCACCGACGCCCTGAAGCAGGTGCTCGACCGCAACTCCGACGTCAGGGAAGTCGTCGCAATCGGGCCGCTGGTCATGATGCGCGCCTGCGCCGAGGTCACCAGGCAGCGCGGCATCAGGACGCTCGTCAGCCTCAACTCGATCATGGTCGACGGCACCGGGATGTGCGGCTCGTGCCGGGTCACGATCGATGGCCTGATGCGCTTCGCCTGCGTCGATGGCCCCGACTTCGACGCCCACAAGGTCAACTTCGACGAGCTGATGCTGCGGCAGAAGCGCTTCGCGCGCGAAGAGAAGGAAGCCCTCGAGCGTTACGAGCGCGAGACCAAGGCGGTCGCCGCGATCCCGTGCGCCAGCGCCAACCCGATGGCCTCGATCGCGGTCCTCAGGGCGCAGCGCCAGATCGCGCCGCAGCGCGAGAACCTGCACGAGCTGCCGTCGGTTCCCGAGCCGCTGCCGCCGCCCGCGCCGGGCGCCAGGCCGGTGGTCAAGAACATCCGCACCATCGCACCGAAGCGCACCCCGATGCCCGAGCAGAACGCCCGGATCCGGGCGCACAACTTCAATGAGGTCAACCTCGGCTTCTCGCTCGACGACGCGCTGCGCGAGGCCGACCGCTGCCTGGCCTGCAAGAAGCCGCGCTGCGTGCCGGGATGCCCTGTCGGCATCGACATCCCCGGTTTCGTGGGCGCCGTCGGCCGGCGCGACCTGCGCGAGGCGTACCGCATTCTCAAGGCGGCGAACGCGCTGCCGGCGGTCTGCGGACGCGTCTGCCCGCAGGAGTCGCAGTGCGAGGCCACCTGCATCGTCGGCAACAAGCTCGAGCCGGTCGCGGTCGGCCGACTCGAGCGCTTCGTCGCCGACTTCGCGGTGGCGCGCGGCTGGGACGAGGTGCCCGACGTCGCGAAGACCGGCAAGAAGGTCGCGATCATCGGCTCGGGGCCGTCAGGGCTTGCCTGCGCCGGCGACCTGATCAAGCACGGGCTCGACGTCACGGTGTTCGAGGCGCTGCACGTCGCGGGCGGGGTGCTCAAGTACGGCATTCCCGAGTTCCGCCTGCCGAACCACATCATCGACCTCGAGATCGACAACCTCCGACGCATGGGAGTGCGGTTCGAGCTCGACGCGGTGATCGGCAAGCTGTTCACCATCCCGCAGCTCATGAACGGGATGGGATACGGCGCCGTCTTCATCGGCACCGGCGCCGGGTCGCCGAAGTTCATGAACCTCCCCGGCGAGTCGCTCAACGGCGTCTTCTCGGCGAACGAGTTCCTGACCCGGGTGAATCTCATGCGCGGCAACGAGAAACCTCTGTATGACACACCGGTCGGCATGGGTCGCCGGGTCGCCGTGGTCGGCGCGGGCAACACCGCGATGGACGCGGCACGCACCTCCATGCGCATCGGCGCCGAGAAGGTCTGCATCGTCTACCGCCGCAGCGAGAGAGAGTCCCCGGCGCGCATTGAGGAGCTGCACCACGCCATGGAGGAAGGAGTCGAGTTCCTCTGGCTCACCAATCCGGTGAAGGTGCTGGGCAACGACGCCGGCTGGGTGAGCGGCCTCGAGTGCGTCGAGATGGAGCTGGGCGAGCCGGACGCGTCGGGCCGGCGCCGGCCGATACCGAAGCCGGGCACCGAGAAGCTCCTCGACGTCGACACGGTGATCAGCGCGCTCGGGACGTCGGCCAACCCGATCATCGCCCAGACGACGCCGGGTCTGAAGACCAACAGATGGGGCTACATCGAGGCGCGCGAGGCGGACGGCGCCACGTCGCTGCCGGGCGTGTTCGCCGGCGGCGACATCGTCACCGGCGCCGCCACGGTCATTCTCGCCATGGGGGCGGGTCGCAGGGCGGCCTCCGGCATCCTGAAGCACCTTGGGATCGCCCAGCCCGCCGCCGTCCCCGTGGCCCGGACCGCGGAAGAGCCGGCCGCCGCCGCGGCCGAACAGGAGGGGGAGCATGCCGTCAACCTGTCCGAAGTGTCGTGAGGTCGTGGCCGAGGACATCGTCTGCTGCGCCAACCTCGTCTACACCTGGCGCTGCGTCAAATGCCGCAAGGTGTCGAGCGGCTTCGCGATGCCGTACGGGAGGTGCTTCATGTGCGGCGGCGGTCTCGAGATCCTCGCCGGACGCGAGTTCGACGACCCGATGAAGGTGCGCCCGATCCGCGACGCCGTGCAGTTCGAGCTCAACACCTACCACTTCTACCGCCTCGCCCTCCTCAGGGTGACCGACCCGACGCAGCGGGCGATCCTCGAGCAGCTCTGCCAGCACGAGGTCGATCACCTGCACACCCTCCAGGAGCGCTACCATACGCACCTGAACGACGACGTCCTCACCCTGAGGCCCGGGATGGACGCCCTGCTCGCCGACGGTCTGTTCGACGGGATCGACCTCGCCGGCGTGAAGGGGGACGTGGTCGGGCTGTACGACAAGGCGATCGCCATGGAGCGCCGCACACTGGATCATTTCCAGCGGATGTCCGAGGGGCTGCCGGCCGGCCCCGAGAAGGAGATCTGCCTGGAGCTCGCCGCCGAGGAGGAGGAGCATGTCGCCCTCCTCGAGGCCGAGAAGGAGCAGTTCGTTGCCCGCTGAGCGCGTCCGCGCCCGGCGCCCGCCGCGGTTCGATCTCGACGCCCTGGCGTCGGAGCTGGCCGACGCCGACCCCGGCGTCGTCCGCCGCGCCGTCGACCGCGTCGGCGCGCACCTCGCGCGGCTCAACGACGCCGACTTCCGCCGCGCCGTCGAGATGCTGACCAGCCTGTTCTACGTCGACATCGCCGACCTTCCCGACCTCGAGGCCGTGCTCGACCACGCCGTCGACGTGCTGGCGGCACGCGGCCGCCGCGTCGTGCCCCATCTGCTGCGGCAGATGCAGGGGAGCGACATCAAGTCGCACCTGTGGCTCGCCCGGGCCCTCGGCCTGATGGGCGCCGAGGCGCTGCCGTCGCTGCGCACGCTGCTGGCGACGGCCGAGGACCCCTACGCCCGCGCCTTCGCGCTCTACGCCATCGGCAAGATGAGCACGCCGGGGGTGGCGCGCGCCCTGCCGGAGGTGATCGGCAGCCTCATGCACCCCGATCGCGAGGTGCGCGACTCGGCGGCGCGCACCCTCGGCCGCATCGCCGCCGCGGCCCCGGCGAAGAGCTTCACCCCGCGCCGCCGGCGCGCGATGTTCGAGACCCTGCTGCGCGCCGCCGGCGACGCGCAGCCCGCGGTGCGCGCCAAGGCGATGCGCAGCCTCGGCAAGATGACCGCCGCCGGCCTGCTCAACCGGCCGCAGCGCCGTATCCTCGAAGCCGCCGCCCGCGCCGCCCTGGGCGAGGGGGAGTCGTACACCTGGGACCACGCCTACATCGTCCGCCGCGAGGCGCGGGAGACGCTCGACGCGCTGCAGCGGGCGTGAGAGGTTGGCCCTACCGGGTTGCCGGGAGAAGCGGGATCTGTCGGGCGGCCACGGGCGTGAACCTGAGCAGGCAGCGGAATGCCTCGCGGTGGGTCTCCGGGTCGCCCTCCGCGCGCAGGTAGAGCGCCGCGATGACGTCGCGCCACCGCAGCAGCTCGCGGAGCAGGCCCGGCCGGGGCCGCGTGCCGATGGTGAGGTCGGTCAGCTGGAGCACGCGGACATAGGCGTTCTGCCGGCGGGCCGCGTCTTTCGGCGCCATCAGCCCGGCGGCCCGATTCATCTCGTTGCCGATCATCAGAATCTGCTGGTCGAGCGGGAATCCCGCCCAACGCTCGGGCGAGAGGGCGGAGTGCTGCGTCATGTCAGCATCTCGCCCCGGCCGATGAGGGCGAGGGTGATCGCCTTGATGCGGTCGCGCAGGGTCGGGTCATCGATCAGCATGCTGGCATTTCCGCGGGCCGGCCGGATGTTGATCACGGACGTGTACTCGATGCAATCATCTGGACCCCGGCCCGGGTAGTAATTTGCGCCCCAGAGGTCCGTTTGCCGGCTGCCATCGCCCAACAGGACTTGTTCGGCATCGGCGTGCAGCTCGCCGCCGATCGCGACAACACCCCGCTGAACGTCGACCACATACTTGACCATGTCGGAGAAGGGCTGCCCAACGAAGCGGGCAAGCTCCCGCCGGTCGATTGGTTCCCGCAGAATCCGGATATCAGGTCCCTCAGCCATGACTGTGGAATTATAAGCGCATGGCATGGTGTGGACGTCGCGCTCCCTAATTGCGGCTCCCAGGCCCGCCAGCGGCCGGCATAGGCGACCGATCGATCGGCAGGAGCGGCCGAAACGCCGTGCGCAGATCCGAAAGGTAGGCGACCGCCATGACCGCGCCGCCGACGAGCGCCATCACCATCTGCAGCGCGTACCCGCCCGGCGTGTCGACGACCGGCCCGCCGACCGCCAGCAGGACGAGGTACCCGAGCCAGGACGCGACGTAGATCGGGCGCGCTTCGCGGATCATGGCGAAGAGACCGATCCAGCCGACCACCGTGGTGCCGATCACCGCCAGCCACAGGGCCGTCAGCATCGGCCCGCGGGCGGGCGAGCCGGCCGTGCCCGCAACGCTCATCACCTCGAGCACGACGTCACAAAGCACCAGGATGGGGAAAACCCGTTCGAGTTTCATGATGCCCTCCGGAGTCGAGCGACAGGGGGCCCATGCGGGCCTCCTGGCGCCCGACGTAACGGCGAACCCCGCCGCCGGGTTGCAGAGATTCCGCCGGAGATTCCGCCCGCCCTTGAGCCGGCCGCCTCATCCGGTATAACCTCCGCGCATCTCGACCCTTGCAGGCCCTGAACATCCCCGGAGGACCACGCATGCGCATTCTGAAAAAGACCCTTCTCTTCGTCGTCGTCCTGGCCGTCGTGCTGGCCGGCATCGGCATGCTGCTGCCGCGCAATGTGCACGTCGAGCGCGCGGCCGGCATCGGCGCGCCGCCGGCGACGGTGTTCGCGCTCGTCAACGGCTATCGCCTGTACAACAAATGGTCCCCGTGGTACGCCCTCGATCCTGAGGCGCAGTACACGTACGAAGGCCCGGATTTCGGCGTCGGCGCGAAGATGGCCTGGGCCAGCGCCAAGAAAGATGTCGGGTCGGGGAGCCAGACGATCGTCGAGAGCCGGCCGCACGAGATGGTGCGGACCGAGCTCGACTTCGGCGAGCAGTGGAGGGCCTCGGCGCGGTTCACCCTGGCCCCGGAGGGCGACGGCACCAGGGTGACCTGGGGGCTCGACGCCGACATGGGGGCAGGGCCGGTCGGGCGCTGGTTCGGCCTGATGATGGACCGGATGGTTGGCAAGGACTACGAGTCGGGACTGGCGGCGCTCAAGACGCTCGCCGAGGGCCTGCCGAAGACCGATTTCGCCCGTCTCGCGGTCGAGAAGGTCGAGGTCCGGCCCGTGACCGTGGCGTTCATGCCCGCCGCCAGCGCCCGGGACGATCAGGCGATCGCCGCCGCCATCGGCGGGGCGTACGGACAGGTCGGGTCGTTCATGAAGAAGAACGGGCTCAGGCAGGCGTCGGCGCCGATCACCATCTGCAACAGGATGGACGAGTCGGGGTACGAGTTCGACGCCGGCATCCCGGTCGACCGCCCCCCCGACAAGGAGGTGGCGGCCGACTCGCTCGTGCAGGTCAAGGCGACATACGGCGGCAAGGCGCTCAAGGTGGTCCACAAGGGCGCGTACCACGGCCTGGAGGCGACCTACAACCAATTGCTGGCCTGGACGGCCGCGCACGGGTACGAATCGGCCGGGCCGCCGTGGGACGAGTACGTCAGCGATCCCGGCGAAACCGCCGAGGCCGACCTCGTCACGCACATCTTCATGCCGGTGAAGTAGGCGGTCCGCCACCGTGCCGGCGGGAGTAGGATCGGCCCCTTGATGACCAGGCAGGGGCCGGGCGCGCAAGCGCCGCGCGCCCCCGCCGCCCGGAGGTGCGCGCCATGAGCCTGCCCGATCCGCATTCATACTTCGATCCCGGCCAGCCGCGTGTGCGGCGGCTCACCCTCAAGCTCGACGTCGATTTCACGAGCAGGCGCCTCGATGGCTCGGTCACGCTCGAGCTGACGGCGCCCGGCAAGGGGCCGCTCGATCTCGACACCAAGGGTCTCGAGATCCGCGCCGCGCGCATGCCCGACGGGCGGGCCGTGCCGTTCGCCCTCGGCGCCGAGGAGGCGATCCTCGGTCGCCGCCTGCGGCTCGACCTGCCGGCGGGCACCCAGGCCGTCACCATCGACTACCGCACCGGTCCCGACGCCGTGGCGCTGCAGTGGCTGGGCCCCGAGCAGACGGAAGGGAAGAAGCACCCGTTCCTGTTCAGCCAGTGCCAGGCGATCCACGCCCGCACCGTGGTGCCGGTGCAGGACACGCCGTGCGTGCGCGTCACCTACGCCGCCGAGATCACCGTCCCCGAGCCGCTCGCCGCAGTGATGTCGGCGGGGCCGGCAGGGGCGCGCCCCGGTCCGCGGCCGGGGACGCGCACGTTCCTCTTCGAGATGCCGCAGCCGATCCCGTCGTATCTCCTGGCGCTGGCGGTCGGCGACCTGGCGTCGCGCGACCTCGGCGAGCGCTCGCGGGTGTGGGCCGAGCCGGCCACCGTCGACCGCGCCGCCTGGGAGTTCGCCGACATCGAGGCGATGATCGCCAAGGCCGAAGGGCTGTTCGGCCGTTACGAGTGGGATCGCTACGACATGCTGGTCCTGCCGCCGTCGTTCCCCTACGGCGGCATGGAGAACCCGCGCATGACCTTCCTGACGCCGACGCTCCTCGCCGGCGATCGGTCGCTCGTCGACGTGGTGGCGCACGAGCTGGCGCACTCGTGGACCGGCAACCTGGTCACCAACGCCACGATGGAGCACTTCTGGCTCAACGAGGGGACCACGGTGTACGCCGAGCGCCGCATCCAGGAGGCGCTGCACGGCCCCGAGGCGGCCGTGCTGTCGTGGGCCATCGGCCAGAAGGCGCTCGACCAGGAGCTCGAGCGGTTCTCCGCCACCCCGCACCTGACCCGGCTCCGCCTGGCGCTCAAGGGGATCGACCCCGACGACGCCTTCTCGTCGGTGCCGTACGAGAAGGGGGCGCGGCTGTGGGCGCTGGTCGAGCGCACCGCCGGCCGCGAGCGCTTCGACAAGGTGCTGCGTGACTACATCGCCACCTTCCGTTTCACGTCGATCACCTCGGACGACTGGCTCGGGTTCATCGAGGCGCGCCTGCCGGGCGTCATCGACAAGGTGAACGCGCGCGCCTGGCTCGACCAGCCGGGGATCCCGGCCAACGCCCCGATCTTCAAGTCGAAGGCGCTCGAGGACCTCACGGCGCTGGCGCAGGGATTCGCGCAGGGAAGCCGCCCACAGCCTGCGCAGATCAAGGCCTGGAGCCCGAGCGAGATGCTGATCTATCTCCAGCACTTGCCGCGCTCGGTCGACCGCGCCGCGTGCGAGTGGCTCGATCGCAATCTCGAGCTGACCAGCCGCGGGAACTACGAGATCCTCGTCGAGTGGCTGACGGTCGCCGTCGGCTCGGACTACGACACGGTCTTCCCGAAGGCGAGGGACGTCCTCACGCGGGTCGGCCGGATGAAGTACCTGCGGCCGCTGTACGGCGCCCTCGGCCGCCATCCGCGCACGCGGGCGCTGGCGCGGGAGATCTTCGCCGCGGCGAGCCCGGGGTATCACGCGCTGTCGCGCCGGGTGGTCGAGGGTGTCATGGGGAAGTACGCCAACTGAGGGCCCGCGTATGAGCCAGCGGCCAGACCAGGCACCCGTCGGCGTCGAGGACATACGCCTTCCCGACAACGCGTTTCGTGAGCTGCGGCCCGGCGAGACCTACAGGCCGGTCGTGGATCCGAAGAGCGATGTGCCGGAGACCACCACCCGGTCGATCGTCCAGGGATTCTTCTGGGCGGTGGTCTTCTCGGCGGCCGCCACCTACATCGCCCTGAAGCTCGGCCAGGGGATCGAATCGGCCATCCCGATCTCGATCCTCGCGGTCGGGTTCTCGGTGGCGGCGGTGCGGTTTCTCAAGGCGCGCGCCTCGACGCTGCTCGAGAACGTCAATGTGTTGGCCATCGGCGCCACCTCCGGCATCGTCGCCGGCGGGTCGGTGTTCACGATGCCCGCCATCTACATACTCGGTCTCGAGGGGCGCTCGTCGTACTTCCAGATCTTCCTCGTGCCGCTCCTCGGGGCGCTGCTCGGCATCCTGCTGCTGGCGCCGTTCCGGCGCTACTTCGTGCGCGACCTGCACGGCAAGCTGCCGTTCCCCGAGGCGCGCGCCACGACCGAGATCCTGGTGGCCGGCAAGCGCGGCGGCAAGAGCGCGGTGGTGCTGACCTACTCGGCGCTGCTGGCGGCCGCCTTCGACTTCATGAGCACATCGATGCACGCCTGGTCGGACACCTTCGCGACCTCGTCCATCCGGCTGATGGACGCCTTCACCGGCAGGGTCAAGGCGGTGTTCACGATGAACACCTCGGCGGCGGTCATGGGGCTGGGCTACATCATGGGGATCCGCTACGCCCTGATCATCATGGCCGGATCGATGACGTCGTTCTTCGTGCTGGTGCCCGCGTTCGGCTACGTCGGGCAGTACGTCGGCGTGCCGATACCCCCGGGCACCGAGCCGCTGGGCGACATGGCGCCCGACGCGATCTTCCGGATGTACGTCCGGCCCATCGGCATCGGCGGCATCTTCGCCGCCGGGCTCCTGTCGATCATCAAGATGTCGCCGGTCATCGTCGAGGCCACGAAGCAGGCGTTCGCGGAGGTCGCGCGCCTGGTACGCGGCGGGCGTGGCGCCGCCGCCGCGGGCGGCCGCCCCGGTGGCGGCCCGGGCGGCGACGAGGATGTGCGCACCGAGCGCTCGCTGCCGATGTCGCTCAACCTGCTCGGCATCATCGGCATCGTCCTGGCGATCTTTCTTTACTTCCGGTTCTCGGTCCTGGCTGGCGAGCCGCGGGCGTTGTCGATCGCCGCCGTCGCGGCCCTCATGACCGTGGTGATCGCCTTCCTGTTCGCGTCGGTGTCGGCCTGGGCGATCGCCATGATCTCGATCACGCCGATCTCGGGGATGACGCTGACGACGCTCATCGTCACCGCGGTGGCGCTGTCGGCGATGGGGCTCGCGGGGCAGAGCGGAATGCTTCAAGTATTGCTCATCGGCGGTGTCGTCTGCACGGCGCTGTCGATGAGCGGATCGCTCGTGACCCAGTACAAGATCGCCTACTGGCTCGGCGCCACGCCGCGCCGCATCGAGATTTCCAACATGGTCGGCGCGGTGGCGGCGTCGGCCGCGACCACCGCGGTCATCATCCTGATGGCGCGGGTCTACGGCTTCTCGCCGGGACCCGATCACCCGAACGCGCTGCCGGCGCCGCAACCGAACGCCATGGCGGCGGTCCTGCAGGGGGTGATGGGGGACAGCGGCACGCCGTGGTTCCTCTACGGACTCGGCGCCGTGTTCGCGGTGACCAGCCAGATGGTCGGCGTCTCGGGGCTCGCCTTCGCGCTCGGCATGTACCTGCCGATGGAGCTGAACTCGCCGCTCGTCCTCGGCGCCGCCATCGCCTGGTTCCTCGAGCGCTCGTCGAAGGACGCGCGGCTGGCCAAGGCACGGCACGAAAAGGGGACACTGATCGCCTCGGGGTTCATCGCCGGCGGCGCGCTCGTCGGCGTGCTCGCGGCGATCCTGCGGTTCATCGACGACTCGGCCGGCACGGCCATCATGCCGGCGCTCGACCTGACGACGCGAGGCGGGATCGGAATCTTCCTGGCCGCGTGGGGCAACTGGCTCGGGCTGCTGGCCTTCGTCGTGCTGGGCCTCTGGGTCTACCTCGACTCCCGCAAGGAAACCGTGGCCTGACGGTGCTAGAATCGCCGTCGTTCGGGTCCCGTCGGGCCCGCTTCATGGAGGAGGGTGCGATGATAAGGATGTTCCGGTTGTTCAGCGTGCTGGTCGCGGTCACGCTTCTGGCGGCGCCCCTGGCGCCGGCCTGGGCGGGCGAGGGCAAAAAGCACCACGAGCTCACGGTCACCGTGGTGTCGGTGGACGAGAACGGCAAGATGATGACCTTCAAGACCGACACCGGCGAGCAGAAGAGCGCCCCGGTGATGGGCGAGGCCATCAACAAGATGAAGGGACTCAAGGCCGGCGAGACCGTCACCCTGATTTGCACCGACAAGGACACCGGCGGGCACGAGGGGATCTCGGACATCAAGACCGCGACCGCGAAGAAGTAGCGCGTCCGCCGCGCACTGTCACCATACTCGCCCGTCCGGGAGGATACGCGATGACATCCGGCGTGACGAGGGACGGGGCGCGGCCGTGGGGCGGTGTTCGCGTTGCGGGGGCCCTGGCGGTGCTGGCGCTCCTGGCGGGAGGCGCGCAGGCCCGGGCGGCCGAAGCGCCGGCCGGGGACACCGATCGCACGGTGAGCGGCCTCGACGCCAATGCCTGCAAGCCGTACTTCGTGAAGCACGGCCTGACCTTTGGCGGTTACGGGTCGTTCCTGTACGAGAACTTCACCACCTCGCGCGACGACGACACGGCGGCCAACGAGCCGAGCGTCGCCAGCCTCAGCGAGCTTTTCGTCTACCTGGGATACCGCTTCGACGACCACTGGTTGTTCAACTCGTCGTTCGGCGTCGAGGATGCGCTCGCGGGCGAGGGTGACGACGGCCAGGCGACCGTCGAGTTCGCCTACGTCGACTACAGCGCGCGCAAGGAGTTCGGCGCGCGCGGCGGCCTGGTGCTGCTGGCGCTCGGCTTCCTCAACGAGCGCCACGAGATGAACTCGTTTCTCGGGACCCTGCGCCCGCTGACCGAGTTGAGGATCATCCCGACCACTTGGCGCGAGGTCGGCGGCGGCGTCTACGGCGCCGTGGGTCCCGTGCAATGGCGCGCGTTCCTGACGACCGGCCTCGACGCCGCGGGATTCACCGCGGACGAGGGCGTGGCCGGCGGCCGCCAGCAGGGATCCGAGGCGCTCGCGTCAGACGTGGCGCTGTCGGCGCGCGTCGACTGGACGCCGCTCACGGGCGAAAAGTCCGGCACGCTGCTCGTGGGCGCGTCGGCGATCACCGGCGGCACGGGTCAGAACATGCCGGGCTACCCGGGCGGCCGCTTCACGCTCTGGGATGCCCACGCGGCCTACCGCTGGCAGGGCCTGTGGGCGCGCGTCCTGGTCACGCGGAGCATCCTGAGCGACGCCGGCGAGATCAGCCTGGCGATCGATCCGAGCGGCCTCACGGCGATCGGCGAACGCATGAATGGCTGGTATGTCGAGTTGGGTTACGACGCCCTGACGCTGATGCAGGGTACTGGACAGACCCTGATCCCCTTCTGCCGCTACGAGTCGCTCAACACCCAGGCCGAGGTGGCGCCCGGGATGTCGGCCGATCCCGCGAACGATCTCACGGTGAAGACCTGCGGCGTGGCGTGGAACCCGATCCGGCAGGTGCGGCTGACCATCGATGCGGACAACTACGACAACCAGGCGCGCACCGCGGTCGACCAGGTGAACCTGGCCCTCGGCTGGGCGTTCTGAAGCGCGGGCCGGCGCCGGACGAATGCGCCGGCCGGCTCAGGTCGGCAGATCCCGCCCGAGCATGCGCGCGACCGTCACGGCCCCCGCCACCCCGTCCTCCTGAAAGCCATCGCCGGTCCAGGCGCCGCAGTAGTACGTACGGTCGCGGCCGTTGATCGCGGCCAGCCGCCGCTGCGCCGCCGGCGCCGCGGCGGTGAACACCGGGTGATGGTGGACGAGGCGGCGCAGCAGACGATCGGAGTCGACCGCCAGCATCCGGTTCAGGGTGACGCACAGCGGGTTCGCCGTTCTCAGGCCGTGCAGAGCGTTCATCAGATACGTGACCTGCGCCGGGCCGCCGTCCCCCTCGGGAGCGCGGTAGTTCACCGCCGACCAGGCGGCGCGACGCCGTGGCAGGAGCGCCGGGTCGTCGTGCACCGCGACGTCGTTCGCCTGGTACGGGATGGCGCCGAGAATGTCGCGCTCGGCCGGAGACGGATCGGCGAGCAGCGCCAGCGACTGGTCGGAGTGCGCCGCCAGGATCACCGCGTCGAAGCGCTCGGTGCCGGCGTCGGTGGCGAGCTCGACGCCGTCGCCGCGGCGGCGCACCCGGCGCACCGGCGTGCGCAGGCGCACCCGTTCGCGGAATGGCGCCGCCAGCGGCTCGACATAGTGGCGCGCCCCGCCCCTGACGACGCGCCAGCCGCGCCGCATCGCCTGCATCAGGAAGCCGTGGCGGCGCACGAACGCGACGAACGGCAGCGCCGGGGCGTCGAGCAGGCGGCGCGGCGCCGCCGACCAGAGGGCGGCGCCGACCGGCACGACGCAGTTTTCGATGAACGGCCGCGAGTAGCGGCGTGCGGCCAGGAACTCGCCGAGGGTCGGACCGGGCGCCGCCGGGTCTCCCGCCGCCGCGGTCCCCGTACCGGCGCCGGCGAGGAGCGCCGGCGCCTCGCGCGCGAAGCGCGCCATGTCGAACAGCATCCGGTGGAACGACGGGTTCACCAGATTGCGGCGCTGCGCGAACAGCGCGGCTGGCGAGGCGGTGCCGTACTCGAGGCCGGTGCGGGCGACCTGCACGCTGAACGACAGGCGCGTCGGATCGGTCGCGACACCGAGAAGGCGCAGCAGGCGGGTGAACAGCGGGTAGGAGGCTTCGTTGTACACCACGAAGCCGGTGTCGACGGCGTGCCGGCCGCCGTCGGCCTCGACATCGACGGTGTGGCCGTGGCCGCCGATCCGGTCGTCGGCCTCGAAGACGGTGAGCGCGTGCTCGTCGCGCAGGAGCCAGGCGGCGGTCAGGCCCGCGATGCCGGTGCCGACGATCGCCAGGCGCTGGCCGCGCGCGATCGCCGCCATCCCGGGGTCAACCGCGCGGCGGCGGGGGCGTGCGGAGGATGTGCTCGGGGACCGGCTTGAGGTCCCAGACCAGGCCGAACCAGGACATGACCACCAGGATGTACCAGGAGAGATCGATCTGCCACCAGTGATGCCCCTGGCGGACCGACGCCTGGTAGAAGTGGTGGTTGTTGTGCCAGCCCTCTCCAAATGTGAGAAGCGACAGCAGGAAGCTGTTGCGGCTGGTGTCGGTGGTCGGGTAGCGCCGGCGCCCGAAGACGTGCGCGATCGAGTTTATCGTCACCGCCGAATGCAGCAGCACGACGCTCGAGATGATCCCCCACACCAGCAGTTGCAGGCCGTTGGTCCCGAGGCCCGGCGCCATGCGCTCGAGCGCCTCGCCCAGGCCGTAGGCGGCGACGCCGCTCAGGAGCGGCACGAGCGAATCGAAGCGGTCGAGGAAGCGCAGCTCGGGGAACTTCACCAGGTCCCTGACCAGGTCGAGACGCGGCGCGAAATGGGCGCGCGACATGAACCAGCCCATGTGGCTCCACAGCAGACCGTACTGCACCGGCGAGTGCGGATCGCCCGGCTGGTCGGAGACCCGGTGATGCCAGCGGTGATGCGACGCCCACCAGATCGGGCCGCGCTGGATGGTGGTGTTACCGAGGACCCCGAAGACGAACTGCATGAAACGCGACGTCTTGAACGAGCGATGCGAGAAGTAGCGGTGATAGAACGCCGTGACCGCGAACATCCGCGCCAGGAACATGGCCACGGCGAAGCCGACGGCGAACGGGCTCCATCCGACCCAGATCGGCGCGAAGCAGACCAGGTGCAGCATGAGAAACGGCGTCACCCGCACCCAATCGACCTTCATCGGCTCGGCGCGGGTCGCTTTGTCGATGCCATGCCACGAATCGAACCAGCGGATGACGGCGAGGGCGGCGTGCGGCGCAAGGGTGGCGTGCGGCGTGCGGACGGCTTGGCTCAATCACTCTCCTCGTGCGGGGTGCGCGTGTCGCCCGCGCGCGCGGACGGCGCCCGGCGCTCGCGAGACGCGAATGGTATCACAGTTGGCGGCGCGCCTGTGCGGGCGCGCGCTGCGGGGATCCTCAGCGCACCGGCGCCAGCGGCCGCGGCTTGACAGGCGGCATCGGCGCCAGGTTCTTCGGGTCCTTGGCGATCTTGTCCATCAGGTCCTTGATCGCGTACTCCAGTTGCTCGTCCTTGCCGTCGAGGAAACCGTCGGGGCTCAGGTCGAGGACGACGTCGGGGTCGACGCCGTGCCCTTCGATCTGCCAGCCCCGGCCGCGCGGATCCCAGCCGCCGAACTCGGGCTGGGTCGTCATGCCGCCGTCGCGGAACGGCTTGTTGCCGCGGATCCCGACCCAGCCGCCCCAGGTGCGCGTGCCGATGACCGGGCCCAGGCCGAAATCCTTGAACGACTGCGCCAGGGTCTCGCAGTCCGAGCCGCCCTGGCGATTGATCAGCACGTCCATGTAGCCGTGGAAGGCGCGGCTCGGCGTCGTGTCGACGTACTTGCCGTAACGCAGGCCGCTGACCGAGAAGACCTTGCGGTCGAGGTGCGCGACGATCATGGTGGCGACGAAGCCACCGTGGTTCCAGCGGTCGTCGATGACGAGGCCGTTCTTGTTCCACTGCGGCGGGTAGTCGCGCGCGAACTGCTGCAGGCCGAAACCGCCCATGTCGTACAGGTGGATATAGCCGATCCGGCCGTCGCTGGCCTTGTCGATGTAGGCGCGGTTGTCGCGGATCCAGGTGGCGTAGCGGATGCGCGTGTCGTTGCCGACGGGCTTCACGACGACCCGGCGCGCCCCTTCGATCTTCGGTGCATCGTTCACCGACAGCTCGACTTCCTGGCCGGCGCGGTTCGCCAGGCGGCGCAGGTAGTCCTCGCCCTTCTGCAGCGGGCGGCCGTCGATCGCCACCAGCCACATCCCCGCCTTGACGTTGAGGTCGGCGCGCGCCAGCGGCGAGGCGGTGCTCATGTCGGGGTAGTCGCCCCGGTGGATCGTGCGGATCTTCCAGAAGCCGCTCCCCGGGTCGTAGTCGAGGTCGGCCGCCAGGAGCCCGGTGCCCACCGGCTTGCCGCGGCGGATGTCTCCCGGCCAGTGGTAGGCGTGGCCGACATTCAGCTCGCCGAACATCTCGCCGATCAGGTCCTCGAGATCGTCGCGGCTGGCCATGCGGTCGGCAAGCGGACCGTACTGCTTCCAGACGGCGTCCCAGTCGACGCCGTGCATGTTCTCGTCGTAGAAGAAGTCGCGCTGCAGGCGCCACGACTCGCGCAGCATCTGCTTCCATTCCTGGCGCGGGTCGACGCGGATCGACCAGCCGGAGAGGTCGATGCGGCTGTCGTCGCCGCCGCCACCGGGCCCGCCCCCGGGTGCGTCGCCGCCGGGCTTCGGGGCGCTCATCGCCCCCGCCTCGACGCGGAAGAAGCCCGCCTTGGTGCGGTACACCAGCACCTTGCCGTTCAGCGAGACGTCGTAGCCGAGGA
>Ga0247727_10000744_pt1 | contig 79581 bp, 76 predicted proteins | sample WisWelCaveWW1625_FD_202498 | JGI IMG/M metagenome (GOLD analysis project Ga0247727, IMG submission 202498) | Biofilm microbial communities from Wishing Well Cave, Virginia, United States - WW16-25 | ecosystem: Environmental > Aquatic > Deep subsurface > Groundwater > Cave microbial mat | place...
CAACTCTTTTGAGTTGGCCCAATCAATCTGCCGTTTGGAGTGGTTGAGATAGCAATGCTCTTTTGTCTATCACTTGATCTATTTTTTATCCAACGTGATTTACTGCAACAAGTGTCATCTTCAACGCATTCCATCCATAACACAGATCCGTCAAGGTATAGTAAATATTTGCATAGCTGTCTCATGAAGTCATGGCGGCTTGCCGGGATCAAATTCCTTTATACTAAATTCAAGATGCCAAAGTCAATAGACACACTGTGCCGCGCTATAGACATTTGTACTGTGACATGTGACATTGTCATTGATCTCGTTATTCTTTCCGGGCCGCGAAAAATAGTACTTTGACCGATCTACTGCCATGTGATATTCTTCGCCCACCATGAAATCCTTTGCTCATCACCATCATTTTCTTTCACCCCAGCCCGACCGGAGAATGGGTTAGTTTCGCTTAAGCGCTCACCCAGCCCTCCCGGTCTCCGGCGAGGGCTTTTTATTTCTATGACTCACGCCGACATCCGTCTCGCCCTTCCTTCCAAAGGCCGCCTCGAGCTCGACTCGCTCGACTTCCTGGCCGCCTGCAGCTTGCGCGTCTACAAGCCCAACCCGCGCCAGTATCAGGCCGTCATCCCGGCCATCCCCGGCCTGGCCGTCCTCTTCCAGCGCCCCGGCGACATCGTCGTCGGCGTGCGCTCCGGCAGTATTGATTTCGGCATCGCCGGACTCGACGTGGTTGAAGAAAAACGCGGTGACGCGGAGCGTGGCGAGGTGTTGATCCTGCACGACGAGCTAGGCTTCGGCGCCTGCGCCTTGACCCTGGCCGTGCCGGAAGAGTGGGGGGCCGATGATCTCGGTTCAGCCGTCTACCACGTCCAAACCTCGATCTCGCCCCGACCCGTCCGCATTGCCACCAAATATCCCAGCCTCACCGCCCGCTTCCTCAACGCGCACAACTTCCCGCCCTTCCAACTCATTGACGCCGAAGGCACGCTTGAAGTTGCCCCAACCATCGGCTACGCCGACCTGATTGCCGACCTGGTCTCCTCCGGCCAGACCTTGCGCGACAACCGCCTCCTGCCGCTGACCGACGGCGTCATCCTCAAATCGCAAGCCTGCCTGATCGCCAACCGCGCCGCCCTCAGGGCCAGGCCCGAAGTGTTGGCCGTCGCCCGTCAACTGCTCGAATTCGTCGAAGCCCACCTTCGCGCCGAAAACTTCTTCATGGTCACGGCCAACATGCGCGGCGACTCGCCCGAAGCCATCTCGCAACGCATGTTCACCCAGCCCGACCTGCGCGGTTTGCAGGGGCCAACCATCGCCCCCGTCGTCCCGCACACCGAGCGGGCCATCGCCTGGCACGCCGTCAACATCATCGTCCGCAAAGACCGAATCTCGCAGGCCGTCCAACAGCTTCGCGCCATCGGCGGCAGTGGCGTCATCGTCTCGCCCGTCACCTACATCTTTGAAGAAGAGCCGCAGAGATATAAAGCGATGCTTGAGGCGTTGAATGCGAAATCAAACGACACCCACAGGGGGCAGTGCCAACGACAATCGTCATAATTGGTCGTTTGTCGTTCGCGTGCTTGTCGCGGGCTGTGCCTCACGTTTGACGATCACCTATGCTAAAAATCCACGCCGACACCACCCTCCTCAACCGCAAACCTCTCGTCGCCGACGACTACCCGCCCGCGCTCCTCGCCAGCCTCGAGCGCCTCTTCGGCGAAGCCGTTACCCCTAACGAAGCCGTCGCTCGCATCCTCGCCGACGTTCGCGCTCGCGGCGACGCCGCCCTCCGCGACTGGACGGAACGCATTGATGGAATTCATCTCAAAGATTTATTCGTTGAATCCGTTCAATCCGTTGACCCTAATCTCCTGGCCGACCTACAATTCGCCGCCGACCGAATCCGTGCCTTTCACGAGCAACAGCCCATTCGCTCCTGGCAAACTGCCGACGGCACACTCGGCCAGCGCGTCACACCCCTCAAACGAGTCGGCATCTACGTGCCCGGCGGCAGTGCGCCTCTGCCCTCGTCCCTGCTCATGTCGGCCATCCCGGCCCGCGTCGCCGGCGTGCAAGAGATCATCGTCTGCACACCGCCCGGCAAGCCCAGCGGCGACGTTCCACCCGTCATCCTTGCCGCCGCGCACATCTCCGGTGTAGAAAAAGTTTTCCGGTTGGGTGGGGCGCAGGCAATTGCGGCCATGACCTTCGGCACTGAGTCCGTGCCGCGCGTGGACAAAATTGTCGGCCCTGGCAATTTGTTTGTGACTCTCGCCAAACAGCAAGTCTTTGGCCTCGTCGGACTGGACGGACTCGCCGGGCCGACTGAAACGGTGGTGGTGGCCGACGACTCGGCCAACGCGGCCTGGGTGGCCGCCGACCTACTCGCCCAGGCCGAACACGATCCGCTTGCCACTGCGATCCTGCTCACGCCCTCGCGCAAGCTGGCCGAAGCGGTTCAAGTAGAGGCCGCCCATCAACTAGAGTCGCTTTCCCGCGCCGACATCATCGCCCTGTCGCTTGCCAATCGCAGTGGCATCGTCCTCACACCCGATCTTGCAACCGCCGTCCGCCTGGCTGACGAGTTTGCGCCGGAACATCTCTGCCTTTCGGTTGAAAATCCATCACAGTGGGCTGATCAGATCGCAAGCGCGGGCGGGTTGTTCATGGGCGAGCGGTCATTTGAAGTGTTGGGCGACTATGTTGCCGGGCCAAGCCACGTAATGCCCACCGGCGGCACGGCGCGATTTGCCTCGCCCCTCAACGTGCTGGACTTTGTTCGCCTCACCAGCCTGATCTCGTTGGACGCCGCCACTGCCTCAATCCTTAGCCCCGTCGCCGCCCGCCTCGCTCGCGCCGAGTCACTCACTGCGCACGAGAACGCCGCACTGCTGAGAACGTGAAGAACATGTCGTTTGACGTTTGTCGTTTGTGAATCTCAAATGATGATGAACATAGAGTCCCTCATCCGCCCCGAAATCATCACGATGGAATCCTACACGCCCATTGTGCCGTTTGAAGTGCTCTCGGCCCGGCTTGGCCGCGCGCCGAAAGACATCATCAAACTCGACGCCAACGAGAATCCTTACGGCCCGTCGCCGAAAGTGCGCGAGGCCTTGAGCAACCTTGAGTTTGCCCACATCTATCCCGATCCTGAAAGCACTGCGCTCCGCGCCGCTCTCGCCCGCGCCCTCAACCTGCCTGCCGAAAACATCCTCGCCGGCGCCGGCGCGGACGAACTGATTGACCTCATTCTTCGCCTCTTCCTCCGTCCCGGCGACGCCGTGATTGACTGCCCGCCTACCTTCGGCATGTATTCGTTCGATACCGCCGTCAACGCGGGGCAACTCATCCAAATTCCCCGCCGCGAAGATTTCAGTGTTGATGTTGGCGCTTTCTCTCCTCTCCTGAACGGCGCACTTCGTTCAGGAGAGGGGCCGGGGGCGAGGCGGCCCAAACTTCTTTTCCTTGCTTCCCCCAACAACCCCGATGGCTCCCTCCTCTCCGACGCCGACTTGCGACGCCTGCTGGCTCTGCCGCTCGTCGTCGTCCTCGACGAAGCCTACATTGAATTTGCTGGAGAGAGCGCCAGCCGCGCCAGTTGGGTGCTCGAACACGACAACCTGATCGTCCTCCGCACCTTCAGCAAGTGCGCCGGGTTGGCCGGCCTCCGCGTGGGTTACGGATTCTTCCCCTCGGCCCTCATGCCGCACCTGTGGAAGATCAAACAGCCTTACAATGTTTCGGTCGCGGCCAGCGTCGCCGCCATCGCCTCGCTCGACGATGCCGACACCATGGCTCAAGCCGTCGCCAAACTTGTGGCCGAACGAAACCGGATGGCCGAAGCCTTGAGCGAATTGCCATTTCTCAAGGTCTACCCGTCTCACTCCAACTTTGTCCTCTGCCGGGTGATTGGCCGCGATGCCAAAGCTCTCAAACATGCCCTTGAACGCGAAGGCTTCCTTGTTCGCTACTTCAACAAACCCGGCCTCGCCGACTGCATCCGCATCTCGGCGGGTAAGCCGGAGCAAACGGATGCTTTGCTTGAAGCGTTACGAAGACTTTGAAGCGTCAAACGACAAACGTCAAACGACAAACGTCAAACGACAGGGAGTTGACGTTTGTCGTTGGCACAGCCCCTTGTGGGTGTCGTTTGAACCATGAGACTCTTTACATGAGAACATCCACCATCCACCGCCATACTAGCGAAACCGACATTACAATTTCACTCGCCCTCGACGGCGCAGGCAAGCACGAGATCGAAACCGGCGTCGGCTTCCTCGATCATCTGCTGACACACATCGCCGTGCATGGCCTGTTCGACCTCACGGTGAAGGCCGTCGGCGATTTGCACATTGACCCGCACCACACGATTGAAGACACGGCGCTGGCGCTGGGGCAAGCGTTCAATGAGGCGCTGGGCGACCGCAAAGGTATCGTTCGCATGGGTTCTGCTTACGCGCCGATGGATGAGTCGCTGGCGTTTGTGGCTGTAGACCTCTCCGGGCGGCCTTACACTGTTGTGCAAGCTGAGTGGCACGGCCCGGCCATCGGCCAGTTTCCCACCACGCTCGTTCCGCATTTCGTCGAGTCCTTCGCCGTCACCGCCCGCGCCAACGTTCACGCCCACGTGCTTTATGGGCGCGACGACCACCACCAGGCCGAAGCCCTGTTCAAGGCCCTGGGCCGCGCCCTCGACGCGGCGACGATGATTGACCCGCGACGGGCTGGGAGCCTGCCTTCGACGAAAGGGACGCTGTGATTGCTCTCATTGACTACGGCATTGGCAACCTGCGCTCGGTGCAAAAGGCGCTGGAGCACGTCGGCGCGCAGGTGACGTTGACCGACGACCCGCAAACCATCCTCAGCGCCGACAAAGTTGTGCTCCCCGGCGTTGGCGCGTTTGGCGACGGGATGAAAGGTTTGCGGGCGCGCGGGCTGGATGAGATGGTGAAAGAAGTCGTGCGCGTAGGCAAGCCCCTGCTCGGCATTTGTGTTGGAATGCAAGTGCTATTTGAAAGTTCAGAGGAGTTGGGCGAGCACGAAGGGCTGGGCATTTTGGCAGGGCGGGTGCTGAAGTTCCCGGTTCGTAGTGACCGCTTGCGCGTTAGTCGCCCAGGCCGGGGAGCGACTAAAGCCGCTACTACAAGCACAAAACTGAAAGTGCCACACACCGGCTGGAATCAGATCGAACCGCGGAAGGACAGCCCGCTCTTTCGCGGCCTGCCTGCCGGAGCTTTTGCCTATTTCAACCACTCTTACTACTGCGCTGCCGATCCCGAAAACACTTTGGCCGTCACCGAGTATGGCGGCGCGTATCCATCCATCGTCGGGCGCGGCCGGGTCTATGGCATCCAGTTCCATCCCGAAAAGTCGCAGAGCGTGGGGCTGATGCTATTGAAGAACTTTGTGGAGCAAGGATGACGACAAACGACAAACGTCAAACGTCAAACGACAAACGTCAAACGACAAGGGGCAATGTCGTTTGACGTTTGACGCTTGATGAGTGAATCACGTATGCCTGAGTTTGTAATTTATCCTGCCATCGATCTCCGCAACGGCCAGGTCGTTCGCCTGGCGCAAGGCGATCTGGCGCGAACTACAACTTACAGCGACGACCCGGCGGGGACAGCGCGCCGCTGGCAGGCCGAGGGCGCAAGGTGGGCGCATGTGGTCAACCTCGACGGCGCGTTTGGCAACGCCGCCGGAGCCAATTGGCGCGCGCTGGCAGAAATTGCTTGCGTCGGTCTGAAGGTTCAATTTGGCGGCGGCTTGCGCGACATTGAGTCGATCAGGCGCGCCATGCAATTCGGCGTGTCGCGAGCCGTCATTGGCACGGCGGCGGTGGAGACCCCGGCGCTGGTAGACGAGGCGCTGGCCGAGTTCGGGCCGGAGCGAATTGCAGTGGGGGTGGATGCGAAAGAGGGGTGGGTGAGAATCAAAGGTTGGGCAGAAGAGGCGGCTGTAACAGCAATCGATCTGGCGAGGCGATTGAAGAGTCAGGGCCTTCAAACGATCATCTTCACCGACGTGTCACGGGACGGGATCGGCCTGGGCGTCAACGTAGAATCGTCGGTCGCCCTGGCGCAAGACTCCGGTTTGGCCGTCATCGCCTCCGGCGGCGTAGCGAGCGCCAATGACGTTCGCCGCGTGCGCGATGCCGGGCTCGCCGGTGTGATCATCGGACGCGCGTTGTACGAGGGCCAAATCAATCTCCAATCTCTAATCTCTAATCTCTAACATGCTGGCGAAACGAATCATTCCCTGTCTCGATGTCAAAGATGGCCGTGTGGTCAAAGGCGTGAACTTTGTCGGCTTGCGCGATGCGGGCGACCCGGTGGAGCAGGCGCGGGCTTACGACGCCGAAGGCGCAGACGAACTTGTTTTTCTCGACATCTCGGCCACGCCCGAGGGCCGGGCCACGGTCGCGCCGATGGTGCGCCGCGTAGCCGACGAAGTCTTTCTGCCGCTTACAGTTGGCGGTGGCATCCGGACGGTGGACGACATGCGAGCCATTTTGCTGGCCGGGGCCGACAAAGTGAGTATCAACTCGGCGGCAGTCAAGACCCCGGAACTGATCTCGGCAGGCGCGGAGAAGTTTGGGAGCCAGTGTGTGGTGGTGGCGATTGACGCGAAGAGAAGAGAAAATCCCAACTTCCAAAACCCAAAATGGGAAGTGTATGTTTCAGGCGGCCGCTCTCCCACCGGCCTCGACGCCGTCGGGTGGGCGCGGCGCGCCGTCAAGCTTGGGGCAGGCGAAATTCTGCTGACCAGCATTGACGCCGACGGCACCAAAAACGGGTATGATCTGGCGCTCACGAGGGCAGTGGCCGAAGCGGTTTCTGTGCCCGTCATCGCCAGCGGCGGGGCGGGCAAACTGGCGCACTTTGCCGACGCCCTGACGACTGGCGGCGCAGAGGCCGCCCTCGCCGCCTCGCTCTTTCACGACAAAGTGTTGTCAGTCGGCGAGGTGAAGTCTTACCTGGCCGGGTGTGGAATTGTAGTGAGGCGATAAGCGGTAAAAAAACCCTAAAGGTCTTTAAGACCTTTAGGGTTTAGAGGCTCTAAGGAACGCAGGTATATGGACTTGAAATTCGACGAGCATGGCCTGCTCACAACAGTAGTGCAAGAGGCCACAACAAATGAAGTGCTAATGGTGGCCTGGATGAATGCCGAAGCCCTGCGCCTCACCCACGAAACGGGCGAGGCCTGGTTCTGGAGCCGGAGCCGGGGCAAGTTGTGGCACAAAGGCGAAACCAGCGGTAACATCATGCGCGTGCGCGAAATTCTCGTGGACTGTGACGCCGACACGCTCCTGCTCAAAGTTGATCCGGCCGGCCCGGCCTGCCATACCGGCGAACGCTCGTGCTTTTACAGGAAGATCGGATAATGCTCAAACCCATCAACTGGCAAACTTTCCCGCGCGACTTCATCGTCATCGAGATCGGCTTCGCCATGTTTGGCTTCGCGATTGCCGCCCTGATTCGCGCCAACCTGGGCACAAGCCCCTGGGCAGTTCTCGAAGTTGCCCTCTCGCGCATCTTTCACATCACGCCCGGCACGGTCGCCGTGCTGATGGGCTTTCTGGTGTTGTCGTTTGTCCTGGCTCTCAGAGAAAAGATCGGCTGGGGCACGCTGGCTAACATCCTCAGCATCGGCCCGTGGGAGGATTTATTTCTCTCGATCATCCCCGACGTCAACCATAACCTTTTGATTCAGGTTGCCTACCTGTTAACGGCCATCGGCGCGATGGGCCTGGCCAGCGCACTCTACATTGGCGTCAACGCCGGGGCCGGGCCGCGCGACAGCCTGATGCTGGCCATCCATCGCACGACCCGCCTCAGCGTGCAACTGGCGCGCGGCTCCATCGAAGTTACGGTAGTCATCATCGGCTCGATCCTCCGCGGCCCGGTGGGGATCGGCACGCTGGCCTTTGCCCTCCTCATCGGCCCCTCCGTGCAAACCGGCTTCCGCCTCTTCAAAGTCAAACCTCACGTTCCAACCACCCAACCCCCTGACCACCTAACCACCTGATCAACATGCGCCTCGTCGTCAAACTCGGCACCTCCACCCTCACCGCCGGAACGCCCCGCCTCTCGCCGCCTCAACTCGTCGAGCTGACGCGGCAAATGGCGGAATTGCGATCTGCCGGGCACGAGGTCATCGTCGTTTCATCCGGAGCCATCGCCGCCGGGCGCGAAGCTCTCAACTTTCCGCAACTGCCCAAAGACATCCCGGCCAAGCAAATGCTGTCCGCCGTCGGCCAGCCGCGCCTCATGGCTCTCTACGAGCAACTCTTCCGCCTCTACGGCCTCACCGTCGCCCAGGTGCTCCTCACCCGCGCCGACCTCGGCGACCGCCGCCGCTACCTCAACTCCCGCAACACCCTGGCCGCCCTGCTTGCGCAAAAAGTTGCGCCCATCGTCAACGAGAACGACACCGTGGCCACCGAAGAGATTCGCGTCGGCGACAACGACAACCTCTCGGCGCTGGTGGCGAATCTGGTGGACGCCGACCTGTTGATCCTGCTGACCGATCAGCCCGGACTCTTCACCGCCGACCCGCGCCACGACCCGGCGGCCCAACTTGTGGCCGACGTTTCTGACCCGGAAATCCCCGCCTCGTTGTGGGAAGCCGCCGGCGGCGCGGGAGACGGACTCGGCACGGGCGGCATGCTCACCAAATTACAGGCCGCCGACCTGGCCCGCCGCTCCGGCACGACCGTCGTCATCGCGCGTGGCAGTGACCCGAACATACTGACTCGCATTGTCGCCGGCGACTCAATCGGCACGCGCTTTCGGCCAACCGTCACTGCCGTGGAGAGCCGCAAACGTTATATTCTTGCGGGCGCGCTCCCGCTGGCCTGTCTCAAAGTGGACGACGGCGCGGCGCGGGCCTTGCGCCAGGGCGGCAGTTTGCTCCCCGTTGGCGTGACAGCAGTTGAAGAAAACTTTGAGCGCGGCGACACCGTGCGTGTGGCCGATGCAAACGGGCGTGAGATTGCGCGCGGCATCGTCAACTACGCCGCCGCCGACCTGCAAAAAATTCGTGGCCACCGTTCCGAAGACATCGAAGGCATCCTCGGCTACAATTATGGCGACGAAGTAATTCACCGGAACGACATGGTTTTACTGTGATTTTTAGTACACGGATGAACGCAGACGCTTCGCGCACGGATAAAAAATGAATCCGTGCGCGAAGCGTCCGTGAAAATCCGCGTACTCAAAACATGCTTTCAGAAATAGGCCAACGCGCCCGCGCCGCCTCCCGCCAACTGGCGCGGGCAACTACTGTTCAAAAGAACGCTGCTCTGCTTGCCCTTGCGGATCGCCTGTTGGCGGACTGCGCCGACATTCTGGCCGCGAACGCCCGCGACGTGGCTGAGGGCGAGTCGGCGCAGATGCCGCCTGCTCTGCTCGACCGCCTGACTCTGAACGAGTCACGCCTTAACGGCATCGCCGCCGACCTGCGCCGCGTAGCCGGCCTGCCTGATCCGGTTGGCGTGACCTTCGACGAAACGACTCTGCCCAACGGTCTGCGCGTCCACAAACAGCGCGTGCCGCTCGGCGTGATGGGCGTTATCTACGAAGCGCGGCCCAACGTCACAATGGATGTGGCCGGGCTGGCGATCAAAACCGGCAACGCCGCAATTCTGCGCGGCGGGAGCGAAACCCTCAACTCCAACCGCGCTCTTGTCGCCCTCATCCGCCAAACTTTAGCCGAAGGCGGCCTGCCCGAAGACGCCGTCCAGTTCATTGACGATCCCGACCGCGCCCGCGTGCTCGACTTGCTCAACCTGCACGAGTACGTGGACATCATCATCCCGCGTGGCGGCAATGCCCTGCACCAGTTCTGCCGCGAGAACAGCCGCATCCCGGTCATCACCGGCGGCATTGGCATCTGCCATCTGTTTGTGGACGAGTCTGCCGATCTTGAGGCGGCTATCAACGTGATCCACAATGCCAAGACTCAGCGGCCCAGCGTGTGCAACGCGCTCGACACGGCTTTGGTTCACCGGGCCGCCGCCGCCGACTTCCTCCCGGACCTTGTCTCGGCCCTCGCCGCCGCCGGCGTGACCTTTCGCGCCGACGAGTCGGCCCTGCCATTTTTGGTTCAGCACTCCATGGGCGCGTACTTGCGCCCTGACCCGGAAACGGGCGAAGAAGAATTCCGGTATGGGAGCAGAGTCGGCCCTCACCTGCCGCCGTCGGTGGCCCCGGCAGGGCCGGGTGATTTTGACACCGAATGGTTGTCGCTGGTGCTCGGCCTCAAAGTCGTCGACTCGCTGGATGAAGCCATCGCCCACATCGCCGCCCACAGCACCGGCCATTCGGATGGTATCCTCACCCGCAATGACGAGAACGCCAAACGCTTTGTGGCCGAGGTGGACTCGGCGGCAGTGTACGTCAACGCCAGCACCCGCTTCACCGACGGTAGCCAGCTTGGCCTGGGCGCGGAAGTCGCCATTTCCACTCAACGCCTGCATGCTCGCGGCCCAATGGGCTTGCAGGAACTGACGACGTACAAATGGGTTATTATTGGGGACAATCACGTGCGCGAGTGACCATGCCTTTTCTGCACAACTTGCAAGCTATTATTCAGGAACGCAAAGCCAACCCCCGGCCCGGCTCGTACACGGCCAGTTTGTTCACGGCGGGCGAGGACGAGATTGTGAAGAAGGTAGGCGAAGAGGTGGTGGAGGTGATTCTGGCGGTGAAGGGCCAGGGGGATGAGCGGGTCATCTCCGAAACTGCCGACCTGTTTTATCATTTGCTGGTACTATTGGCTCAGCGCGGGCTGACGCTGGAGCAGGTGGAAGCCGAATTGGAACGGCGGCACAAGTGAAGACCTGCCGGGTCTTGCCAACTTGAGGTTCCGCCAAACTTCCGACCAGACCCGGCAGGTCTGAGCCGCCGGCTAGACGATATTGTGACATGACAACCCCTCTCAACCTCTACATCTTCGACATGGACTCGGTTCTGCTTCATCCCGGCGGTTACCGGGCGGCGCTGGTGGCAACAGTCAACCAGTTCTCGCAGGCGATGGGGCTGGGCAAGATGGCGCCCTCGCTTGAGGACATTGAGGCCTTTGAGTCGGTGGGCATTTCCAGCGAGTGGGACATGGCCCCAATTTGCGTGGCCGCCCTTTCTCCTGGAGGCGCCCGCCCTAACTATAGCGCCGTCGCCGGAGGTGTTGCCACAGAGATGCGCCCCGGCGAGTATGCGGCAGAAGCCGCCTATCGTGTTTTGCCCCGCCCGCCGTTCACCGGCTGGGGCGTGCGCACCGACGAAATCCTGCTTCACTCGCGCGACATCCATCGCTCGCCGGTGTTGTCGTTGTTCCAGCAATATGCGTTGGGCGAAGCCTTCGAGCCGACCTACGGCCTCCCGCGAACGATTGAGTCTGAGGCGACGTTGTCAAAGTACGATAGCCCGCAACTGACTGAATACGTTCCTCAAAACTCGGCGATTTTTACCACTCGCCCCTGCAAGCCGCCGCGCGATGTGCCGCCGCTTCCCGGCTACGCCCCCGAAGCCGAGTTGGGGGCCGAGCTTGTACATTTGAGTTATCTGCCATTGATCGGCTATGGCTCATTGCACTGGCTGGCCGAAACGATAGGGGGCAACGCCGATGCCTATCTCAAGCCGTCGGCGGTTCATGCCTGGGCGGCGATAGCGGCGGCGGCCAGGTTCCCCGAGTCCGAGTGTTTGCGCGCCGCCGAGGCGTTATCGAGGGGCGAATGGCAGTCGCCGCTGGCCGACTTGCGCGAGGCGGGCGGCGCGGTGACGGTGTTCGAAGACTCGGCTTCCAGCATTCAAGGCGCGCGCGAGGCGGTGAAGACCTTAGGCGAAGGGTGGAAGTGCATTGGCATTGGTATTGCCGAAGGCGGGCCGAAGTATGAAGCGCTTTCGAAAGTGGCAGACCGGATTTATCCTTCAATTGACGAGGCGATCAAGGGAGAGGTGAATGGCTGAAACGGTTTTAGATCGATTTCTGCGCTACGTTCAAATAGAGACCACCAGCAACCCCAACTCAAAAACCACCCCCAGCTCTGAGTGCCAATGGACTTTACTGCGACTGCTCGCCGGCGAACTGGAAGCGATGGGCGCAAGCGATGTGCAACTGTTGAAGCACGGCTACGTGCTGGCGACGATCCCGGCGACCTCTAAAAAGAAGAAATTGCCCACCGTGGCCTTCTTCGCCCACGTGGACACCGCTCCCGATTTCTACGGCAAAGGCGTCAAGCCCATCGTTCACCGCCGCTGGAACGGCAAAGCCATCGTTCTGCCCGACGACCCGGCGCAGGTTATTGACCCGGCCAAATATCTTGAGATGAAGCGCTACGTCGGCAACGACCTGGTGACGGCCAGCGGCACGACCTTGCTCGGCGGCGATGACAAAGCCGGGGTCGCCGTCATCGTGGCCTTTGCCGAGCACCTGCTCACTCACCCGGAGATCGAGCACGGGCCGATCCGCCTCTGCTTCAACCCCGACGAAGAGATCGGGAGCGGGGTGGACAAGCTTGATCTGAAGGACGTAGCCGCCGACGTGGCCTACACCCTCGACGGCGAGAACCCCGGCGAAGTGAACTGGGAGACGTTCTCGGCCACGGGCGCAAAGCTGGTCATCGAAGGCGTCTCCACCCATCCCGGCGAAGGGCGCAAATACAAAATGGTGAGCGCCCTCAAGCTGGCGGCGCGGTTGATCGCGGCGCTCCCCAGCGAGAGCAACAGCTCCGAAACCACCGACGGGCGGCAGGGCTACATCCACCCGCACGACATGACCGGCAATGTGGCTCGCGCCGAGGTCAACTTCATTTTGCGCGACCACGACGACGATCTGCTCAAGGCCAAAGGCGACCAGCTACGCGGCCTGGTCAAAGGGTTGCAGGCCGCCGAGCCACGCGCCAAGTTCAAACTTACCATCACGCCTCAATATCGCAACATGGGCTACTGGCTGAAAGAAAACAGGTTGCCGGTTGACCTGGCCTACGACGCCGTGCGCCTCACCGGCCTGACTCCCTCCAGCCCGGCCACGCGCGGCGGCACCGACGGCTCGCGCCTCACCGCCCGCGGCCTGCCCACGCCCAACCTGTTCGCCGGTTATCACAACGCGCACGGCCCGCACGAATACGTCTGCGTGCAGGACATGGAACTTTCGGTGCGCATGTTGATCGAACTGGCGCAGTTGTGGGCCAGGAAGGGCGCAGGCTACAAGGCCAAGAAATAGGGTCAACGGATTGAACGGATTTACCGGATGAATTCAAATAAGTCTGTTCAATCCGGTAAATTCGTTGACCCTTGAGGCTTTGCTGTGAACAATGCCTCTCTACCTCGGTTGCCCGATGTGGGGCCTCAAGCTCTGGGTGGGCAACTTCTTCCCGGCCAATGCCAAACGGCGCGACTTCCTCTCGCTCTACAGCCGGCGGCTGAACACGGTTGAGGGCAACACCACCTTCTATTCCATCCCCAGCCCGGAGACAGTCGAACGCTGGCGCGACGAGACTCCGCCAGGATTCCGCTTCTGCCTCAAATTCCCCAAAGCTATCTCGCACGAAAAGCGGCTACATAACGCCGAAGCCGAAACTGCCCAATTCTTGGATTGCCTGACTCGCCTAGGCGACCGTTGCGGCCCGGCCTTCCTCCAACTCGCACCCACGTTTGGCGGTCCCAATCTCCAATCTCTAATCTCTTATCTCGATGTACTTCCCCCTCGTTTCCACTACGCCGTCGAAGTCCGCCACCCGGACTTCTTCGGCGGCGAGGCCGAGGCGGCGCTGGACGAGGCGTTGAGGGCGCGGGACGTGGCCCGCGTCGTGTTCGACACACGCGGCCTGCGAAGCGTGGAAGCCGAGGACGAAGCCACACGCCAAGCGCAAGAACGCAAGCCGGACGTGCCAGTGCGCTTCACCCGAACTGCCTCATTTGCCTTCGTTCGTTTTGTGGGCCAGCCAGAAGTTGCGGCCAACCGTGACTTGCTGGCCGAATGGGCCGATCACGTGGCCGATTGGTTGAGGGCGGGCGACGATGTCTTCTTCTTCGCCCACATCCCCGAAGACCGTGACGCGCCTCTGCTGGCGCGCGAGTTTCACGCCCTGGTCAACGCGCGCCACTCACTGCCGCCTTTGCCGGAGTGGGGGGAGGAGAGAGGGGTACAGGGGAGGTTGTTTTGAGGAAGCGAATTTCCAGTAGCCATTGCTGGGCGCGGCTTTGCCTACATTGCTTCAGCCGCCTGAGTGGTCGCTCGGGGGGCTGGCAACCCACGCAATAATCCTTCTACGCTCAAATCCTCGTCTATGTCGGGCCAGTGAATTCCATATCCGCCGCCCGCGATCTTCCAATTTGCTCGTTGTTGCGGCGTCGCGTGGAGCAAGCGTGGATACCAAGCGACAGGCACGATAATCGTTCGCCCATCAAGAAGATCAACGCGGAGTGAATCCTTAGTGCATCGAACGTTTTTGACTCGCTCACCTGGAGATACGTCCATATTCTTTATGCCACCTCTCAAGTAATTCGGGTTGATGTTCTCTTACTATTCTCTCGGTCTTACGCTTCCTCAAGCCACCTTGCCAGCTTGCCAAAGGAGCCTCCCATGAACAACCGGCTGATATTACGCCTTACCGTCTTCGTGCTTGGTTTTGTTGGCATGTTAGCCGCCTGCGCCTTTGCCAATTTGGCCGCCGCCCACTTTCAATCCGATTGCGGCCTTCCGGCGGTGTTTGGAGTGTCGGGGTGCGCGGATGACATTGTGCGCGTGGGCTTCCCGCTGTTATTTTGGGAGAAGGGCGGCTTTGACTATCACGCCGATTTTAACCCGGCGGCGCTTGCCGTTGATGTTCTCATCGCGCTCGGCGTGAGCGGCGGCCTCGGGCTAGCTTGCGGGTGGGCGGTTGGGAAGAGGTAACTGCTCACGGGGTAGCACCCTGAGCGGAGTTCCGCGCGCTCTTCGCGGAACGCAGTCGAAGCATGTCCTGAGCGAAGTCGAAGGGGGTGCGGGCCTCGCGTGAGACTTGCCCTGAGCATAGTCGAAGGGGCCGCGTCCTTCGACTGCGCGGCGAAACTGCACCGCCGCTCCGCTCAGGATGCTGGTTGAGCAGTTACGCCGCTTCCACCACCGCAATCTCCTCCGGCGTCAAGTCGTACAACTCATAAACCAGCGCGTCAATTTGCTTGTCGGTGGAGTCAATCAGCCGTTGCAGGCGCTCCTGCCCGGCGGCGTCTTTGGCGGTTGCTTTGCGCTTGTGCAAGTCCAGCATTTGCTCCACCAGCGTCACCATCTTATCGTGCCGGGCTTTGTCAAAATCTGGTAATCGAATCGCTGAGAGCGCGGATATATGCACTTGGGGAAAATCGTCTTTTTGGGCAATCATTGAAGAGTTGACGTACACCCATGAGATTAGCTTGGAGTTCAAAACTCCCAGCGCGAATTCGACTTCAGCTCCCTCCATTTTAGGAACTATGTTGAGCACGTTGTCAGTTGTGATCATGGTTTCGATTGCAAGACTGGCTTGCAATCGGAACTTCCGGGTCAGCAATCGGCGCAAGGCAATACGCTCGCCTTCAAACATACGCATCGGGCGAGTGGAAGCAATCTCGTCGCTATACTTCAAGAACGATGTGCGCTCCGCACTTATGAAATATCGAGAAAGCTCATTGCCTTGCAATTCGGGCAGGTATTGCTTGCTCTTGCGCGAAGTAGCATGGAGGAAACGAGACTGGATTTGCTGTTCAGTATGTTTGCTTCGGCTATAAGGTTGAACACCACGCGAAATCTCGAACCAATCGCCAAATTGAACCTTTGGTGAATTCACCTTTTTAAGCACGGGCGCTGTTTGCGCTGACAGCAATACCGATAAACGACTGTGGCTATCTTGCCGAATGTTCGCTATCGGCACCTTGCTACCCAGACCATCAGGCACAACAGTCAAACGCTCTTTCTTGGGGAAGAAGTGCACCAAGCAAGTCTCGGAAACAGTAGATGTTAGAACTACTATTGCAGTGTCAATATAAGCATCCTTGAAAACATCGAAAGGCAAAGCATAAGCCACTACGGGATACAACTCATTTGCAAGTTTCCGCCGAGATGCTTCATATTTCTCGCCTGTTAGCCATGAAGCAGGGATAATCATCGAAATTCGCCCGTCCTGTCGGAGCACTCGTTTGGACTGCAATAGAAACAGTTCGTAAGTGTCAAGAGATTTCGATTCGCCTGCGAATGATTTTTGAAAGTGCATCTTTTGGTCGTTTGATAATTCTGCTCCATACGGCGGATTCCCAATCACTGCATCAAACCCGCCCGCCTTCATCGCTTCGGGAAACTCCGCCGCCCAATCAAACGGGTTCACCCGGCGCAGTTCGTCGTCATCCTTCAGCAATTGCCCGCTAAAATAATCCGGCCCGATCAGGCTGTTGCCGCATTTGATGTTGCGGTCAAGGTTGGGCAAAGCCCGCTCCTGCAGTAGCCGGAGTTGCTGGCCCAGCGTTTCGTCGCTCTCGCCTTCCAGCACTTTGAGCAGAAGACTCAGCTTGGTCACCTCCACCGCCTGCCGGTCAATGTCCACCCCAAAAATATGCTCGACCAGAATGCGTTTCTTCTCGGCAGTGGTCAGCCGCCACGCTTCGCCGTGCGGGCGCACTGCGCCGGGGTGCTTTTCGGGCTGATGCCCCGCGTACCACTGTTGATAATAGTCCAGCAGATATTGATAAGCGCCGAGAAGGAAAGAGCCTGAGCCACAGGCCATGTCCAGCACCCGAAAGCCTTTGAGTTGTTTGGGGCTTTGGCCTTCAACCTGCTTGCCCACCGTGTTTTTGACGATGTACTCCACGATGTAGGCCGGGGTGTAATAGACCCCGCCCGCCTTCTTCACTTCCGGCTTCTCTTCCACTTTGGCCTGATGCGAAGCGGTGAGGCGGATCACTTTTCCAAGAAACTGCTCGTAAACGTTGCCCAGAATTTCGGCGGGCAGGACACTGAACTCATACGGCGACTGTGGGTAATACAGGTCGGCCAGAATGGGGCGCAAGGCTCTGTCGTCAACGGCGAGACGGGGAGTGACGGTGTCGCCGCCTTTTGAAAAGTCGAACAGCCCGGAGTTATATTTGGCGTCGGCCTTGCGCGAGAGGGCCAATAGTCCGGCATAAATGCCTTCGCCCTCGGCCAGCCGTTGCAGTTGGCCGTAGTCTTCAACGCCCCGGTCTTCGGCCATCCGCAAAAAGATGAGGCGGTCAATGAGGCGTTGCACCGCGTCGTTCAGTTCGTCAATGGTCAGGCGCGAGTTGCGCAGGGCGATGTTTTTGGCCAGCGCCTCCCGCCAGCCCTCAATCTCTTTCAGGAACTCGGCGTCCACTTCGGACGTGCCGCGTTTGTTTTTGCCCGCCTGCGCGAACTGGTCAAACGAACCGCCCCACACCGCCTCCCGCGAAAACACGTCCCACACTTCCCGCCAGCGGTCGGTGAATTCTTCGCACTTCAGGTAATTCACCCGCGCCACGCCCGGCTTGTCTTTTTCGGCGGGGCGGAGGCGGCAATCGTAAACGGCCAGTTCTTCAAAATCGGTGAGGACGGACAGCGGCAGTTTGGCGCTCCAGGCGTAGCGGCGGAGTTGATAGGCTGGCGCGGCGGCGGTCTTCAAATCCACGCCCGGCTTCTTGGCTTCGGCAAAGAACTTGCGCTCGCGCCCGACGCGGAAGGCGTAGTCGGGCGCTTTCTTCTGGCCTTCGATGTCGAGCGAATCTTCGACGATGACTTCGCGGTAATCGGGCGCGGCGTGCTGGCGGTTCGGCACATCCCAGTTGAGGGCCACAAAGAGCGGGTCAATAAACTCCTGCCGGGCATGGGCTTCTTTATAAGCCGGGGCAATGTAGGTGGCCTTGTTGGTGAGAAAGTGCTTCACCAGCCGGGCAACGTCGTCTTTGGATTCCTCGAAAGAAAAAGGCATGGGTTACACTTGCAACGCCCCCGGTGCCACCCCCAACAATTTCTGCGTCAACTGCCCGCCCTCGACCAGGATGGCTTGCAAAGCTCCGCGCAAGTGCGCGTCGGTCACAATCGGCGGCTCGGCGGAGCCACGGCTCTGGTCGGCGGCGATGAGGGCGGCCTTGCGCAATAGTTCGCGGATGAAGGCCGAACTCACGCCCTCGGTGCGGCGTACCATATCTTCAATGTCATTCACGCGCAGGTCGAGGCCCTTGCCGTAGAGCGCCAGCAGTCGGCGGCGGCAGTCGGCGTCGGGCAGGGGAAACTCAATGGCTTGGTCGATCCGGCCCGGTCGGGCCGTGAGCGCCGGTTCAAGCAAATCGGGCCGGTTGCTGCTGAGCAGAAACAGCACTTCGGTGTCTTCCGAGAGACCGTCCATCTCGTTCAGCAGTTCAAACAGCAGAGGCCCGGTCGCGCTTTCGTTTTCCCGCTCCTGGGCGATCAAGTCCACGTCCTCCAGCACCACCACCGAGGGCGCAAGCAAGCGCGCCAGTTGGCAGGCCTGCGTAATCAGCCCCATCACCCGCCCGGTCAGCAGGATGACCGTCCGGCCTTTCATCTGCGACACGAGATACATGATGGTGAGCGTCTTGCCCGCGCCGGGCGGGCCGTGAAAGAGCAGGCCGCGTTTGACGTGCCGCCCGGCGGCGCGCAGGCGCGAAGACAGCTCGACGAAACTCAACGTGTTGCGCTCGATGTTCTGTAACAGCGCCGGAGGCAGAATGATGGCCTCGCGCTCAATTTGCGGCAGAGTGTGAAAGCTGATGCTGTCTGGCCCGCGCGCGCCCAGCGAGAGCACCTGACCGCGATACACGTTGCGTTCGTGAACCAGCTTGCGAATCTCAGACAGCATCGCCTCGGCCCGTTCGGAGAGCGGGCACAGAATTTCCAGCGCGATGCCCTGCGCGCCAAAAAAATTCTCGCCCCCACGCACAAAAACTGCCAGCCTCACGTCGTGGTCGCGGATGAGATAGAGGCCACGCTCCAGGCATTGCAGGCGTTCGCCGTCTGCCAGTTCCACCGAGCGATACTGCACCGGCCCTTCGGCGACGAATTGGTATTGCCGCCGGGTCAGAATCGTGGACAGGCTGAAGCCCGGGTAGTCCTGGTCGGTCAGGTAGCCAACCTGCTCGGCTGAACGCTCCGGGCCGGTCAAATAGAAGTCGAACGCGATCTGCAAATTGGGCAGGTCACGATCCAGAAAACTCTCTTTGACGACGACCAGTTGGGTGGGGTCAACGCCCAAAAACGAAGTGATCCGGTCGGCCAGGAGCGGGGGCGGCGGCTCGGGCGGGGGAATTTGGGAGTTGACGAACTCGATGAACTTGTGCCAGGCGGCGCCGAACTCGGCGGGAGAGAAGTCTTGAGTCATGCCGCCAATCTTAGCACAATCAAGGGTTTTGCTTTATCTCGGCTATAATATCCAACGGGATCACAAATCGCATGGCAACTGACGCGACTGATCGTTGGGATGTTCGCGACCGTTATGGCAACAAAATTTACATGACTGCTGAGCGATGGCGGCACGCCGTGAGTCGCCGTCCGTGGCTAGCCAACTATCTGGACGATGTATTGAATACGATTCGTCGTGGCCGCCGGAAACAGGATGCCCTCAATTCACACAAGTACAAATACTATCGGCAGTGTGATGAACTGCTTCCCGATTTCAATCATCTTGTTGTTGTCGCGCTCTTTGGCGAAACAACAGATGCAGACGGATTGACCGTTCCCAACAACTTCGTAACAACTGTCTGGGCTGTTTTTGTCTATGGCAAGAGGTGACCCAATGGCTGACGAACAAAAAGAGTTTTATGAGTACGATGAAGAAGGCGACGTTTTGGACGTGTCCTTTGGCCCAAAACGCCCGGCCTGGACTATTGAACTGACTGACAATATTGCCTTGAGCGTTGATCGGGATGCCCAACAGGCTGTCAGCCTTTCGTTCCTGGATTTCTCGGAACTCGTCAAGCCAACGCCGCTGGGGCCGCGAAGTTTTCCACTGACTGGCCTGGCCGATTTGCCGCTGGCCGAGCGTGACCTCGTTATGAAGGTTGTGATGTCGGCGCCGATAAATGCCTGGCTGGATGTGTCGGTCGTAGAATCCCTGCCCGACTCACCTTTTGCCGTGACGCACCTGCAACCGCTCCCGCCGGAAGTGGTGAACCTCGTTGCAGTGACAGCATGATCTCAGGTTCGTAAAGCCTCTCTTATCCTCTTCACAAACTCCCTTACGCCTTCCACTGGCCTCTCGCCACTCGCCGCTTTGATGACGGCTGACCCGATGATGACGCCGTCGGCGATCCGACCGACCTCGGTTGCCTGGGCCGGAGTGCTGATCCCAAATCCAACCGCCACTGGCACATTGGCCGCCTCTTTCACCCGACCGACGAACGCCCTCAACCCATCTGCCACTCCCGACCGTTCACCCGTCACGCCCGTCACCGAGACCAGATAGATGAATCCGCTGGCGCGTTCGGCAACTTTTTTGATTCGCACTTGCGTTGAAGTCGGCGCAAGCATGTAGATCAGCGACAGGCCGTGCTTCCGGCTTTCACTTTCAAGTTCGCCCGCTTCCTCAAGGGGCAGGTCGGGGACGATGAAGCCGTCGGCCCCGGCGGCGGCGGCCTCCCCGACAAACCGGCTGACGCCGTAGCTGAAGATCGGGTTGTAATATCCCATCAATATTAATGGGATGGTCACCCCGCGTCGGCGCAGTTCAGCCGTCATCTCCAAACATTTCTTCACGGTGATACCATTCTCCAGCGCCACTTGCGTTGAATGTTGAATCACCGGGCCATCGGCCAGCGGGTCGCTGAACGGCACGCCGAGTTCGATCAGGTCGGCTCCGGCTTCGGCGGCGGCCTGCACGCAAGCCAGCGACGTTTCAGGATCGGGATAGCCCAGCGTGAGGTAGGGCATGAGAGCGGGGCGGCGGGTGAAGGCGGTTTCTGTACGGTTCATGTGTGGGAGTGCGAGTGTGTGGGAGTATGGGAGTGGTCACTCCCGCACTCCCACACACCCATACTCATAAGTGTTTCATCACAGTATCCAGGTCTTTGTCGCCCCGGCCCGAAAGATTGACGACGATGATCTGAGCGGGCCGCATCGTCGGGGCGCGCTTGAGGGCTTCGGCAACGGCGTGCGACGATTCGAGGGCGGGGATGATGCCCTCGGTACGGCACAGGGTTTGGAAGGCGGCCAGGGCCTCGTCGTCGGTGGCCGAGGTGTAGAAGGCGCGCTCGGCGTCGTGCAGGTACGAGTGCTCCGGGCCGACGGCGGCGTAGTCCAGCCCGGCCGAGATCGAGTGCGTCGCGGCAATCTGGCCGTCGGGCGTTTGCAAAACGAACGTCTTTGCGCCGTGCAGGATGCCAACTCGGCCAACTCTTGGATCGCCGAAACGCGAGGCGTGCTTGCCGCTGGCGATGCCAGCTCCGCCCGCCTCCACGCCGATCATCTCAACGCTGTCGTCGGTGATGAAGTCGTGGAACAAGCCGATGGCGTTCGAGCCGCCGCCGACGCAGGCGATAAGCGTGTCGGGCAATCGCCCGGCCTGCTCCAGAATTTGCGCCCGCGCCTCGCGCCCGATGATGGATTGAAAGTCGCGCACCATCGTCGGGTAAGGATGCGGGCCGAGCGCCGAGCCGAGCAAGTAGTAAGTGTCCCCCACATTCGTCACCCAATCGCGAATGGCCTCGTTGATGGCGTCCTTGAGCGTCTTGGCGCCGCTCTCCACGCCGCGCACTTCTGCGCCGAGCAGTTCCATGCGAAAGACGTTGGGCTGTTGGCGGGCCATGTCCACCGTGCCCATGTAGACGACGCACTCCAGGCCGAGCAGGGCGCAGGCGGTGGCCGTCGCCACGCCGTGTTGCCCGGCGCCGGTCTCGGCGATAATGCGCCCCTTGCCCATGCGCTTCGCCAGCAGTGCCTGACCGAGGGCGTTGTTGATCTTGTGCGCGCCGGAGTGGGCCAGGTCTTCACGCTTGAGGTAAATTTGCGCCCCGCCGAGTTGCTGGCTCAATCGTTTGGCGTGCGTGAGCGGCGTGGGCCGCCCCACGTACGTTTCGAGCAAATGGTGAAACTCGCGCTGAAACGACTTGTCGGCCTGAGCCTCATGGTAAGCGGCCACGAGTTCATCCAGCGCGGGCATCAACGTCTCTGGCACGAACTGGCCGCCGTAAAGGCCGAACTTGCCGGGGGAGTTAGAGTAGGGAGTTAGAGTTAGAGGCATGTCGGTCTTCAACAGACTTCCGAAGTGCTCCACTTCGTTCCGCAAGACTTCGGAAGTCTGTTTCCTTTGGCCGCCTTGATAAACGCGACCACCTTCGTTCGATCCTTGACACCCGGAGCCGACTCGACGCCTGAGGCTGCGTCCACGCCCCACGGTTGGACACGGCCAATTGCCTGGGCGACATTGTCTGGAGTGAGGCCGCCAGCCAGCAGGAGCCGGCACTGCTTCGCCAGTTCAGCCGCCGCATCCCAGTCTGCTGTTTTTCCCGTCCCACCGAATTGACCGGCGGCATGAGCGTCAAAAAGTATTTGCGGTCCGTCGTTCGCGCGCCGTTCGCGGGCTGTGCCTGTCGTTCGCGTGTCGTTTGCGGGCTGTGCCTGACGTTTGTCGTTTGTAATTGGTAATTGATAATTGCGAACTGCCTTGAACCCCCTCCTGCCCATCGCTAGCAGAACGCCCTCCGGCTCGTCGCCGCTCAACTGGGCCAAACCCAGGCCGCACTCGTCGAGCACCACCTTCATCGTCGCCGCCGACTCGTTGACGAACACGCCGACGAGCACGGGCGGCTTTGGCAGATCGTGGAGAGCGTTGGCGATCTCGCGGGCTGCGCCTCGCGCAAGGTAACGTGGACTCTTCGGATAAAAGTTCAACCCGACGAAGTCGGCCCCGGCCTCGGCGCATAGGAGCGCGTCGTTGATGGTGGTTACGCCACAAATTTTGACTTTCATCGGCGTGATGTTTAGCAAGCGACAAACGTCAAACGACACCCACAGGGGGCTGTGCCTACGTCAAACGTCAGGTGTCAGTGACGTTTGTCGGTCGCGTGTTGTTCGCGGGCTGTGCCTGTCGTTTGACGTTTGACTCAGTTCCCTAACCTTCGCCCCCACGTCCTCCGCCCGCACAATCGCCTCACCCACCAGCGCCGCGTCCACATCCAGCCCGCAAACGTCCTCTCGCGTGCTGATGCCGCTTTCGGCCACGACGGCCACACCGGGCGGGAGCAGGGGGCGCAAGCGGCGGGTTGTGTCGAGATTCACGGTAAAGTCGCGCAGGTCCCGGTTGTTGATGCCGACCAGAGTCGCACCACAGCGCAAGGCACGCACAAGCTCGTGATAGGTGTGAACTTCCACCAGCGCCGCCATGCCCAAATGGCGACTCTGATTCTGGAACACGAGTAGTTCGTGGTCGCTCAACTCGGCCACGATGAGCAAAACTGCGTCTGCGCCAGCCGCCCGCGCTTCGTAAATCTGGTAGGGGTCGCAGATGAACTCTTTACGCAGAAGCGGCATACCTGCGAAACTTCCCGAAGGTTTGGAACCTTCGGGAAGTTTGCGTTGCAAGTTGAGCGCGGCGATTTGCCGCAAGTAGTCGAGCGAGCCGCCAAAATACTTCGCATCGGTCAACACTGAGATGGCGGCCGCCCCGTTGGCCGCGTAGGTTTGCGCCAGTCGAATCGGATCGAAGTCGGCAACCATGACGCCCTTCGACGGCGATCCCTTTTTCACCTCGGCGATCAGCGCCGGGCGGGGGGCGGCTTTGAGCGCGGCCAGGAAATCAAGCGGCGGCCTCACCGTCTCAATCTGTCGCCGCAACTCAATCAGCGGCACGCGCTTCTTCTGCCCTGCCACCTCGGCGCGCTTGTGAGCGAAAATTTCGGAGAGGATGGTCATCTGCAATGAATCAAACGTGAAACGACAAACGACAAATGTCCGCGTTTGACGTTTGTCGTTTGACGTTTCACCCCGCTACTTTCTGAGAAAACTCAATGAGCCTTTGCATCTTCGCCAGGGCCGCGCCGCTTTCGAGCGATTGGCGGGCCTCGGCCAGGCCGCTCACCAGGTCGCCACTGTCGGCGGCGATGGCGGCGGCGGCGTTGAGCAGAACCACGTCCTTCAATGCGCCATTGCTCTCGCCGCCCAACACGCGCCGCATGATTTGCGCGTTGTCTTCCGGCGTGCCGCCTTTCAGGTCAGAGGGGTCGGCGCGGCGCAAACCAAGCGACTCCGCCTCAAGCTCAAACGTCGTCACCTTGCCGTCTTTGAGATGGCTGACGCGGTTGGGGCCGGTCGTGGTCAATTCGTCCAGCCCGCCGTGGCCGTGCACCACAAACGCCGCTACCCCTCCAAGCTCGCCGAACACTTTGGCAATCGTCTCGGTGAGCGCCGGGTCGTAGACGCCGATGAGTTGCTGGCTCGCGCCCGCCGGGTTGGTGAGCGGGCCGAGCACGTTGAAGATCGTGCGTTGCCCCAGTTCCTTGCGCGGCCCCACGGCGTGCTTCATGGCCGGGTGAAACTTGGGCGCGAACAAAAAACCGATGCCAACTTCGTCAATGCATTTCGCTACTTGCTCCGGCGTCAGGTCCAGGTTGACGCCCAACGCGCTCAACACGTCGGCTGAACCGCAGGCCGACGATGCGGCGCGGTTGCCGTGCTTGGCAACCTTGCGCCCGGTTCCGGCGACGACGAAGGCCGCCGCCGTGGAAACGTTGAACGTACCTGCCCCGTCGCCGCCGGTTCCGGCGGTATCGAACAAGGGCAGGCCGCCACTGCGATCCGGCTCCACCTTGGTGGCGTGCGCCCGCATCGCCCGCGCACTGCCGGTAATCTCGTCCACCGTTTCGCCTTTCATCCGCAGGGCAATCAAGTAGCCGCCGATCTGGGCCGGGGTGGCCGTGCCGCCCATGATGTCGGTCATCGCGCTTTCCGCTTCCGCCTGGGTCAAATTCTCGCGGCGGAGGAGTTTGGGGAGAATGTTTTTGATCACGAGAAACCTCTTTCTGGTCAAACGACAAACGACAAACGTCAAAGACTGTTGTCGTTTGACGTTCGCGCGTTGTTCGCGGGCTGTGCCTGTCGTTTCACATCGCCAGAAAATTTTTCAACAACGTTTTGCCGCCCTCGGTCAAAATACTTTCCGGGTGAAACTGCACGCCGAAGGTGGGGTGGGCTTTGTGGCGCAAGGCCATCACTTCGCCTTCTTTGGTGAAGGCTTGCGCTTCCAGGCAGTCGGGCAGTGGTTCTTCGACGATCAGCGAGTGGTAGCGGGTGGCGTTGAAGGGCGACGGCAGGCCCTCAAACAAATCCTGGCCGTGGTGGTAGATGGGCGAGGTTTTGCCGTGCATGAGCCGGGGCGCGCGCCGGACGTGGCCGCCAAAGGCAGCGCCGATGCACTGATGACCGAGACACACCCCCAGCACCGGAATCTTGCCGGTAAAGCGGCGAATAGCGTCGTTGGAGATGCCGCCGTCATTCGGGTCGCCGGGGCCGGGGGAGATGACAAGGTGAGTGGGCGACAGGGTGACAAGGTGATCGAGGGTGATCTGGTCGTTGCGAAAGACCCGAATCTCCGCCCCCAACTCGCCAAAATACTGCACAAGGTTGTAAGTGAACGAGTCGTAGTTATCAATCAAGGCCAACATTCCAATTCTCCAATTCTCCAATTCTCCAATCACTAACCACTAACCACTAACCACCACTCACTCACTCTCCCCAAAAATATCCACCGTGTCCTGATACAACTCGGCCACGTAGCCCAGCCCGGCGGCTTCGCGCGCCAGCCGCATCGTCTCTTTGGCCTCAGCCTGCATGCGGCGGATGCCGTGGGCGATCACATCCTGCAGGAGCAGGGGGCGGGCCATGTAGCGGGCGCGGCGCTCGCGGAACGGTTCGAGGAAGGCGTTGAGGGCGGCGGCGAGTTTGGCTTTCACTTCCACGTCGCCCACTTTCCCGACGCGGTAGCGTTCTTTCAAGTCGGCCACTTCGTCTTTGTCCGCGTTGAAGGCGTCGTGATAGATGAAGACCGGGTTTCCCTCGACAGTGCCAGGGTCGGTGGCGCGCAGACGGTTGGGGTCGGTGTACATGCCTCTCACTTTGGCTTCCACTGTTACGGCGTCGTCTGAAAGATAGATCGCGTTATTGGCCGACTTGCTCATCTTGGCGCTTCCGTCGGCGCCGACGAGAGTTGGCACGTCGCCGATCAGCGCTTCGGGCTCCGGGAAGACGGGCGCGTACAGCAGGTTGAAGCGGCGGGCGATCTCGCGGGCCAGTTCGACGTGCGCCTGGTTATCTTTGCCGACCGGCACGATGTTGGCGCGTGGGAGCAAAATATCAACGGCCTGCAAAACAGGGTAGCCCAGCAAGCCAAACGGCATGGTGTCCAGGTTGGCGTCGCGGGCCATGTCTTTCAATGAAGGCAATCGTTCGAGGCGCGGCACGGTGACCAGCATCTCGAATAGCAGGTTGAGTTCGTAAGTTTCGGGGATGGCCGACTGGACAAAGATGGTGGAAATCTCCGGGTCAATGCCGACGGCCAGATAGTCCAACACGATCTCACGAATGTAACCGGGGATTTCGCGGATGAAGTCACGCTCCGGTCTCGTCGTCAGCGTGTGTAAGTCGGCGATGATGAAGAAGGCTTCGTACTCGTGCTGAAGTTTGATTCGATTGGCAAGACTGCCCACGTAATGGCCGAGATGCAGTCGGCCGGTGGGGCGGTCGCCGGTGAGAAGGCGGGGTTTGTTGGTCATAGACACTCCTTTGAAGGTTGGTAACAGTGTTCAAGAAGAGTAATTCGCTTCCGCCATTTCGACGGCCTTGATCAAGGCTCGCGCTTTGTTCATCGTCTCTTCGTATTCCTTCGCCGGGTCAGAGTCGGCGACGATGCCCGCGCCGGCCTGCACGCTCACCGTCTGGCCGCGCATAAGCAAGGTGCGAATGGTGATGCAAGTGTCCATCGAGCCGTCGAAGCCCACGTAGCCCACCAGACCGGCGTACGGCCCGCGCGCTTCGCCCTCCAACCCGGCGATGATCTCCATCGCTCGCACTTTGGGCGCGCCGCTCACCGTGCCTGCCGGAAACGTGGCCCGGATGAGGTCGTAAGCATCGCGCCCTTCGCCCAGTTCGCCCGTGACGTGCGAGACGATGTGCATCACGTGCGAATAGCGCTCAACCGTCATCAACTCCGATACCTTCACCGTGCCATACTTGCAGGCACGCCCGATGTCGTTGCGGCCCAAATCCACTAACATGACATGCTCGGCGCGCTCTTTAGGATCAGCCAGCAGGTCAGCCTGGTGGGCGGCGTCCTCGGCAAGAGTCCGGCCCCGGGGGCGAGTCCCGGCGATGGGGCGCACCGTGGCGGTCCGGCCCTCGAGTCGAGTGAGAATTTCCGGCGACGCGCCGATCAGATGCAACGGCTCACCGGCCAGATCGCCAAAGTCGAAGAAGAACATGTACGGCGACGGATTGAGCCGCCGCAAACTGCGATAGATATCGAACGGTTTGGCCGCCGTTTGCCGGGATAGCCGCTGTGAAAGCACCACCTGGAAAATGTCGCCGGCCGCGATGTGCTCCTTGGCTCGCAGAACATTCGCCTCAAACGCCTCTCGTGTGATGTTTGACCGCGTTCGCGTCTCTCCTTTCTCCGTGAACGGGAGCTTGGGAGTATGGGCGTTTGTGGGAGTGGCGGCTTTTATCTTTTCGGCCAGCGCATCCAACCGCGACTCGGCCCCCTCTCGCTCACCCGCCGAGACCGTCGTCATCAGCAACGTCCGCCCCCGCGCATGATCAAATGCTACCACCGTGTCGGCTAGCAGGAAGATACCATCCGGCAGATCAGCTTTGGGCAAGTCCAGCGTCGGCTCAAAGAACTGGGCAGTCTCGTAACCGAGATAGCCCACCATGCCGCCGAGGAAGCGCGGCAGGTCAGGCGCATGTTCCACTGCGTAATCGGCCAACTCGGCGCGGATTGACTCTAGCGGATCAGCGTTGGCTGGTAATTGGTAATAAGTAATTTGGCCGCCCGCGTGGCGCTCGATGGTTCGCCCGCGCAGAACGAGCGCCGCCTTTGGCTCGACGCCGATGAACGAGTACCGCGCCACCTGTTCGCCGCCGGTCACGCTCTCCAGCAGGAACGACGGCCCGCCGCCCGCCGCAAGTTTGAGGTAGACTGAGACAGGCGTTTCGAGATCGGTGGGCAGTTCGCGGGTGACGGTGATGTGCGTGGAAAAGTTAGAGTGGTGAGTTAGAGTTAGAGTGGGCTGAGTGAGTAGCATTGTTTGCTCCTTCACTACAACGAATTTGGGGAAGTATCGAATTCGTGTTATCCTTCAATTCGTTGTAGTGCTGTTGCGAATCAAAAAGACTGCTTCCATCACTGGGACGAAAGCAGTCTTCCGTGGTGCCACCCAATTTAGGCCGGTGGGACAAGCTACCAGCTTGTCCTACATAAACAAAAATCTGCCGACGATGCGACAGATTTTGTAAAAGCCAGCCTCACTCTTTGCGGGTACAACCTCGCGGAGCGGGTGATACCCTCTGCCCTGATAACGGCGGCGTCTCCGGCGGCGGCTACTTGGCATCATGGGCTGTTCGCCTCGCAACTCCGAGGTCCATTCCGCGCCGGCGTGCGCATCAGGCTTTCACCAGTTTCTGCCCGACTCTCTGAGCACCGTTTTGGCGCGTACTCGTCCTCTTCGACGTTTTTGGTTTATGTGGTTGACGGCACTATAACAAAAACCGCCGCCCGAAGTCAAGAGGTAAAATGCTGTCGCTACGCACAATATTTCAGTCAATTCACAATTCACAATGCACAATCGAATCGTCTCACTTCGGCGGCGGCGGCACCAGGCAGAAGACTAATGGCGAAGTGCCCGAAGTGCTGACGGCGAACACGGCGGCGTCGCCCTGCCCGGTGATATGCCAGGCGACGGCTCCGGCCTCGCCATTCGTGCTTCCAATCTTTTTCTGGTCGGGTGTAGCCCCCGGCGCCTGTGTATACTTGATCTTCGTGCCGCTGGCAAACGGGCCAAAGGCAGCGCCACTGCCGGTGTCTACCACAAAGACTTGCAGGTTGGGATCAGCGGGGTCAACTGCTGAGAGGAGGTAATAGCCATCCTCGTTCTGGCCGCCCTTCGGGCCGGGCAGGGTGGTGTTGCCCGCCGGGGGAACGGTCTGCCCGTGCGGGTTAGTGGTCTCCTCGCAGGCGGCCCCAGGCCCTAAGACGGTAACAAAGATTCGTTGCCTCACCTCGAATTGGGGGCCGAAAAAGAACGCCACGCTGCAATTCAGCGATGTGCCCGGAGTCGCGCCTGGAGCGAGGGTGATCGTTTCGACGAAGACTGCAACCTGGTTGAGGCTGGTTATCGGGTAGCTCGACGGCGTGACCGAAACTGAGAGATTCGGGTCACACGTCACAAGGGAGTGAGTCACAACCCCGAAAAAGCCGGACTGCGGATGAGCTATCTTATCTATGATCATTGTGCCGCCCGGCGCAAGGCTAATAATCGCGGGGTTGGGTTGGACTGAGGGGGTTGGCGAATCGTGAGCGCCGACGGCCCCGACAACTCCGGCGATCAGGGCGAACAGAGTCAGGAGCGTGCCTAGCGCCAGAGAAATCCTCTTCGGCGCATTGGCCCCCTTGAGATGGCGAGAGACGAACTTGCTTTCTTGTGTTGACATAGGACAATACCTTTCAGATAAGACCTGCCGGGTTTTGCCCGCTTAAAGTTCCGCCAAGTTTTCAGCCAGACCCGGCAGGTCTGAGCCGCTATATGAATAGGGCAATGCCTATAAGTAACACCGGTAAACTCACCTAAAAGATACGCTCCTTGAATAATCAGCCCTGATACTCGCCAGCAAAGATCCGCACCACGCCCCGCTTACGCCGGGGGGCGAGAAGAGCGGGGCGCGGTCTCAAACTGGTTGGTATGTAAGGCCAGCTTCTATACTTTGTTTGGATTTTAGACCTCCATCCGGGCTTTCAGATTAGCCAGGATCGTTACGGCCTCCTGTTCGTTCACCTTGACGATGACCGACTCGGCCAGCTTGCCTAGAAGTGGGATAGGCACCGAGTAGTCGGCCTCGATGGTCACCTTTGTCCCCTTGCCCTCCGGCTGAAACGTCCAGGTGATCGTGCTGTCAATGCCTCCTTTCGATTTGGAAACAATGCGCTGGTTGGCGACGACTTCGCTGTCTTCAGTCGTGCCTTCGAAACGCATGCCGGCCATCTTGTAAGTCCACCGGAAACTGTGGCCGCCATTGGGGAGTGACTGCACATCTTTGGCTTCCACAAAACTGGGCCAGACTTCCAGCAGGTTAGTGGGGTTGTGGATGTAGCCGAAGATCATATCGGCTGGAACGTTGATGGTGAGCGATTTCTTTACGGTAGCCATGTTGACGCCTCCTTTGGTCGGTTGAATATCGGGTTGTGGTTACATGGGCGGCAGTAAGCCCAACTGGCCCAAGAGACTGGACATATCCCAGAAACTCCAGGCGCGGGCCACTTTGCCTTCCCGGACTTGATACGTGGAACTGCCGGGCACAGTCACCTTTTTGCCGGTGGGCGGGATAGCGCCGCCTGAAGGGGTGGGGAGCGGGCCGGTGTGGGTGCCGGTGCCCACCCAGTGCACGACAACGTAATCGCCCTGGCTGAGGGTGAGCTTCACCTCAAAATGCAAATCAGGGAAGGCCGTCAGAAAACCCCGATTTTGCATGTTGATTTGCTCTCTTGTCATCGGCCCAGCCGCGCCCGGCCCCTCGGCCTGATAGTCGTCGGTGACGAACGCGTCGTTGCGTTCCGGCTCGTGAGCGTTGAAGTTGTCGATAAACATCTGCGCGATTTTGACGTTCTCTTGCTTGGACATAGTGAATTTCCTTTCTATCGAGGGTTATTATCCTTCTGACTTCTTCGGAGGACTGTAGGTTCTGATGTCCTCAGTGGTTCTTAGCATTCGCTGGCGCGAGCTGCGTGACGTGTCAACAAAGTCTAATTCCCAGGTCCGCATAAAAAGCTTCTCGACCGCCTTCGACTCTCGGATGGCATCGATCGCGGCCCAATTGGACACTTCCCACCAGTCTTCGCAATCAAAGTCGCCAAAACCCAAGACTGTCCAGTAGGTACCCATAAATTTCATGGCAGTCTCTCGCTCTGCGTCGGCAAGCAACGTCTTGGCTTCCGGTGAACGTAGCCATTGTTGGTAAGCGGACGCCTTATCCTGTTTGAGATAGTAGCTGGTTACCCAGAACATGGTGCGCCTCCTTTGCGCAAGTTGGGCGTGCACGAAATGCTGTGCACAGATGTGAATTGCCGATTGAACGCTGGGATTTGGTCTCTATCGTATTTGTTCGATAGCCGCCTCCTTTCCGAGTTGCCTTTGGCGGCAGACGCGTAGTTACGCTTCACGTGCCTTGAGCGATCAAGATAAGCAGATAAGAGAAGCGTAGTGGCAGGAGCCAATGTTTATTTATGCGAATACTGTAAAAGGTCAAGGCGACGTTGATCATCCATAACACGAAAAAGGCTTGTCCCACCACCGTCCCGGCCTCGGCCGCGAAGATGAGGGCCTCGCTCGCCCGGTCGGCCATTGCGTCGGCGAGGTAGCCATCTTTTGAACTTCCGCCGTATCGTCTCGCCGTCGCCCCATCTATCCAATCGGCTAACAGCGCCAGGCCGATAATGAGAGCCTTGGGCAGAGGCGTTTCTGCGTAAAGGAAGAGGACCGATAGCGCGATTCCCAGGGTGGAATAAAAGGATGGATTCACGTCCGGCAGAGGCAGCCGTTTTTCGAAAAAGGCCATCGCCGATCGGTAACGGACGGCTAAAGGTAAGCGGCGAGGTAGGCTATCCATAAGACACCAAAAAGGATCAGAATGATGATATCCACCCATATCTTCTGTTTGAAAGTTAGCGAGAAAAACTGCACTTCAGTATTGTCCATTGGGGCCAGCGGGCGGGATTTGCCCACTATCCAATCCTGGACGATATGAATGGCAAAGGCGACAAAAACGACCTGAGCCAGTCTCCGGTCGGCTAAAAACAACAGCGCCGAGACTGCCCCGCCGATCAAGAGCCCTAAGAGCTCGTGAAAGACACTGCGGGCGTTGTGGAGATTGCCTCGGTAGCCTCGCTTGCGGTACATTGCCCTGTCTCGGATCAGGTAAAACAAGTGATCTAGATCGAGAATGCTCGCCGAAATCAGCGTTGCCAGGATGTAGGAGGTTTCATGAGGGCTGATGTGGGCGAAGGTTACGGCGACCCATGAGGCCGATGCGGCGTGGGCAACTGTGGAAGACATAGCAAAGATCCTTTCTTCAGTGGTAAGGCACCCTACGAACGCCGCAAGTCATCCTTGACCATCACCAGATAGCCGCTGCTGCCAAAAGGCGATAAAAACATTTTGAGCGGTTTTCTGGTTACGACGTATCCATGAAGGCGAAGTCGGCCATCGGATTGGGAATCGCCGATAAGACAACCAGCCCCACAAAGGCCCGCCAGCGGCTGTGCTTCATCCAATCACGGACTCGCCGATACAAGCCAATGTTCCCCAGCACCATCTCCCCGGAAAGCCCGACCACGTAGCCGGTGAATTCGCCCAGCGCCGCCCCGGCCCCGGCCGCTATCCCTACCCATAGCGGGTTAAAGACCGCCCCCATAGCGAACACCACAGCGACCCCTGGCAGGGGCAGGATCACTGTAGCGTAGCTTAGCAGGCTGAACACAAAGATGCCCGTGTAGCCGAAGTGGGCGAACCTTTCCAATTCATCACGGATAGAAAAGATGAACAGGCTGAGGGCGATAACCCCGGCCAGGGCTGCCGCCCGCCTAAGGTAGCTCAGCCACTGCCGGCGTTGTTCTTGTGTAGGTGGCATCCATAGCACCTAAGTGCCTATCCGATAAACCCTTAGGGTCTTGGAGACCCTAAGGGTTTGGCGAGTTATTCGGATAGGCACTTAGCCGATCGGTCGGGTATTGGCCGCGGCGCGAGTAGTGCCGCCATTATTTCGCGAAGGATTGAGGCGTTTGAAGGGTTGGCCGATTCAAACAAAAAACCGCCTCTCGGTGACTCTTTCAACGCCGATGAGATGGTTTGGTTGGGCTAACTGCTTGCCCGAAGTTCACATTGTTGCTCCCAAACTAACAGCCAACACAAGGAGCGGTAGAGGCTGTGCAGAACAGTTGGGCAAAGAACCATAATCCGCTCCTATAGGCTATATTACTCCTCTTTGACCGTCGGATGCAAGCATTTGCCAATATCTACTACGGCCATAGAGCAAATTTCATGGCGCGGGGCGCAGGGTGCGGGCAATGCCGTCAAATGGCGCTAACTCGCCGTAGCACATAAAGTAGACGACCCGCCCGCTGATCTCCGCGATCAGCGCCGCCGACTCTCCGCCCAAAGGCTCTTCCGAGTGAAAGCGCATCGCCGGGAAGCCGCCAGCCAGTTCCCACTGCTGTTCACTGTAACGTGTTTGCCTCGTCTCTCTAAAGTTGTTGATCTCCTGCTCGTAAAGTGTTCCGTCAGGCATGATGAGGAAGTCGCATCTTGCGGCGCTCGGCGGGATTCCTTCTGTGTTCGCCGGGAAAGATTGAAGGTGGGCCAGGGAACCGGGCGCACTGTTGAGCACCCAGTTTGCCGGGTAATCAAAGGCGATGTTGACGAAGCTGTCCACGTAAGTCCGGGCGGTGTCTGCCGGGAGGACGGTGATTTTGGTGGCGACCGGCGTCAAAGTTGGCGACTCGCAATTCACCAGCTCGGCGCACTCGCCGATGATGAACTCGACGGCAACGCGCAACCCGTCTTGCAATCCGTTGATGCCGCCCACGTTTGCCGGTTCGACCGCCGTTTGTTCGTCGAGCACGTAGCCGCCGTTGTTGCCCGGCTCGCAGTTGACCAGGATCGTGTTTGGGTTCGGCCCGCGCGCCAGCGTGCCATCAGCGCAAATGGACAGTTCGGCGGCAATCACCGCTACTTCGCCCGTCGCCGGATCAAGCCCCGCCACTTGAATAAGCCGTCCGTTGCTGAACGCCAGACCTAAGTCCAGCGGGGCGGCGGAGGAGACGGGGTTGGACAGGGTGACGGTTCCACCGTCGAATCCCAGAATCGTCTGGCCGGTTGCCGCCGTCTCGATCTTGCCCTCTTTCATCGTAAGGACGTTGTTGATTTCAAAAGGACAGTGACTCGCGGCGCAGATCACCGAAGTCAATATCAACGCATCACGTTTTCCGTCTGCCAGCTTGAAAGAAGTTGCCCGCAATTCCTGCCGCATGCCCGCCCATTTCACGCCTTCGACGTATTGATTCGCCCAGCCAGAAGCGGCGTCGTAGACGAAGATGCTCGCGTGAAAGTCACACGGCGAGGGCGCACCAAGCAGAGTCTCGTTGGTAGGGCAGGGGACTTCAGGCGTTGCCGGTTGTCCCGACTCGTCCAGCCAGGTGTAGCTGATAACGACTAACTGCCCGTGTTTACTGCCATCCAGCGAGACATTTAGAAACAGGTCCGGCACTTCACCCGGCGGCAACATGGCGAACATAGCATACTGATCGGGCGGGAGGGGATTGTCCAGCGACCACTGCCCCAGGTCGGTCAACTGCAACGCCTGGTCGGCGGGCACGCTCGCACTCCAGGCGATGGCAACGTTCTCGAAATACTGGATCAGGTGATCGCCCTCGACCCGCACTTCGGCGATGGGCGCGCCGAAGACAGCTTCGCCGCCGTGAGCGGTGTAGAACGTGTAAATGCTGGCGACGATGTTGTGGCCGAACCTGTCAGAGTAGAACGCGGTTGGGGCGTCGAGCTTTGGCGCGGGTTGCTCAATGTTGCTGGCCAGGATTTGCAAGCCGAGCGGGCGCAGGGCAACCCCCTCCGGCGTTTCATACAGAACAGCGTTCTCAAAGACTTGCTCGACCTTGCCATCGCCGCCGGCGCGATGCCCGGTGAGCGCCCCGCCGAAGGCGCGCGCGCCGCCGTGCGCGTTGTAGAAGCGGGTGATCATATCCGCTTCCACTTCCGCGTCAGTGGGCGGCGGGCTGGTTGGGGTGGAGGTGGGGGTGACGGTGGCGGCTGGTCTACAGGCGGTCAGCGCGATGATCAACAAGACGATGATCGGCGCTCTGGCAAAAGCCTCCGACAGCCGGGTTGAGTCTTGCGAGGCTTGAAGGCGCATGATGAACTCTGTGATGCCGGTGTCAGGCCCCGAAGGCAGACCTTCGGGGCCTGAGGTTATGTGGCGCGCTCCATGTCAACTCGTTACACAGTTTACCTCACCTTAGTCGGCGGCGACGAGATGGCTTCGTTGTCGGCGGGGAACGCATCCCGCGCGCTCAGGAGGGTAACGACCGCGCGGAAAGTCACCTTCCCAATAGCCGCATCGTCACTCGTGAATATGTAACTGAACTTGATGTCGCTGGTCCGGTTCGACGGGCGCACCGGCACATTCACGTTTACGAAGCCGACGAACTGGAAGCCTCCCGGCACGCTCTTGTATAGCTGCACTTGCACGAGTTCCGGATATCGGGTATTGCGGATGCTTACGGTAATCGTGCGGGTTTGCCCGGCGCTCGCCGACTGTGGGGCTGAGAGCTTGGTGATCGTCACGTCGTGAGTGCGGACTTGCACGATCTGGGAAGCCGAGGCCGTGCGGCCATCAAATGTCGTCACCGTAAGTTGGACTGTGTAGTCTCCATCGGCGGCGTAGCGATGAGTCGGACAGCAACCCGTCGCGGTCGCCCCATCGCCGAAGTCCCACGCCTGCGACTGAATACCGACCTCGCCCGGGTCGAAGGAGAAGTCGAAGAACTGGATGGTGTCGAACACTGATGGGTCGCCGGGAGAGAACCCGAAGTTGGCTACCGGCGGCGGCGTGACCTCGAGGAGGAATTGCAACGGGCCGCCCTGGCCAAACAAGCCAGCCACTTGGAAGTAGTAGGTAGTGCCAGCGTTCGCCTGGAACGTCAACTTCCCTCCGAAGCAGCGCGAGCCTACCTCGGTCAGGTTGTTCAACGCACTGCCAGTATAGGCGGCTACCACTGGCGAGAATGGGGTGTTGAAGACGCTGGCTGAGATGGGGCCATTTGTCGCCGGAGTGAAGGCCAGCCAGGCAGTCTTGCTCACCGGGCCGTTGAAGATTGCACAGGACGGCGTTGGCTCACCTGCTTCTGTGGTTGCCGCTGTTATGTCCATGCTCTGGGTAAACGGCAATGCGCCAATCGCCGTAGCACTGGCGAAGTTATCATTCGGCGGCGGCGGGACTTCCTGCAGATTTAGGCTCAGGCTTCCTCCGCCAGTGAAGATGCTTCCCGCTTGGAGATAGTAAGTTGTCCCTGCCTGGGCGTTAAAGGTGATCGAGCCGCCGAATGAAGTGCAATTCAGGGCGTTCAGACCACCAAAGCCAGACCCTACGGCCTCGTAGAGGGTGAAGGTAGTATCGAAGAAACTGCTCCCCGTCATGTCTGCTCTGACCACAACGTTGGCCGCAGGCGTGAACGACCACCAAACTGTCTGAGGCGAGAAACTGCAGAACTGTGGCTCGTCGGGTTCTATCGTGGCCTCAGTGTTGTCTACCGAGTCGCTGAACGGCAGTGCGCCGATAACCGTGGCGCTGGCAAAGTTATCGTTCGATGGCGGGGCGGCCAGAGCCGCGCCGCTGGTTGGGATCGCGACGGCCAGGCCGACGAGCAAGGCCAGCGCCACTCTGAAAAGTTTGTGATCTAACATTGTTGTCTCCTTTTGCTTTCCGGCGGGCGAGGAAGCATTTCCCTGCGTGCTCGCCGGGATAGTGAGGCCCATTGCTGGGAATTTTTCGCCGATCTGTCTCACTGCTGATGCTTTAGGCGTTGACCACCTCCCTTCTCAACTCTGGCGACTCTCCCTGGTGTTTACGAGCGCTGCTCCAGCCACAGCAAGGGCAATGTTTCCCGCTTGAGCCGGGAGGGGCTAGGCCGGGTTATGTTTGATGTAGGTGACTTCAGGCAGGATTCGCCAGTCTCATTGAACAGGAAACGGGCTGTCAATTACAGAGCAAAAGGTGTCAAAAACTGTCACTTTCATCAAAGTGGCTGGCGGGCGGGGTGAAATTTGCCCCTCCGGCGCACAACATGGCGTCAGAGGGGCGTCCGATAGACCCTTGCATAAATAACTAAACTTCTTCAAGTGATTTTGCCTTGTTTTCGGCCAATGTCGCTATCTGAAAGTTTAGCTATTTATGCAAAGACCTGTAAGAGCCTGTTTTGAAATTCGGAAATTGTAGGGCGAATTATCAACTCGCCTTTGGCAGAGGGCGGCTTGAAATGTCCTCAATCGTCATCCCCTTCGTCCTCGGGCCCTTGTTCACCAGCTTGAGCCTGCGTCACCAGCAGGCTGAAAGCTTGTAGCACTTCTTCGGGGGTGAAGTTGCAGTGGCCGTAGCGGAACACGGGCAGGACGGTCAGGAAGGCGCTGTTGCTCTCGTCTGCCACCCGGCTGCTGTAGATCAATTCGTGCTGGAAAGGCACGTCCGGGTCGAGCGTGTTGTGCAGGGCCACGAGTGGCCGTTCCAATTCTCCTGTCGGCTGGTAGAAGCGGCGCAGGTACGAGCGCGCTCGAGGATCGGACTGGAGTCGCTCGACCCCGGCGTTCAAGGCAACGTCGTCGAGCGAGCCAGCATACACCGTCGCCCGGTTGTCATACGGTTGTCCACCGGCAGTGGCGATCAAATCGTTCGTGCCCCAGATGTTGTAGAACAGGATGCGCACACTGGTGGTGGCTGCCGTCGTCGGGTCTGCCGGGTCCAGCGCCGCTCCGGTAACGTTGAAGAGTTGGGCGGTCGCGCCGGGATTAGAGGCAATCGCGGCGCTGATCGTCGGAACGTAGACGGTCTCCCAGTCTTGAAAAGCGTTCAACGGGACATCGGTTGCGCCAAAAGAAAACACGCCGGGGAAGAAGTAGTCGAACACGGCGCGGAAATCGCTCAGGTATTTGATCTCGGCTGGCGCTCCGCCGAGCGGCCCGCACAGGGCCAGCGCGCCGTCATATTTATCTGGATGGCGTTCGAGGAGCATGGTCACGATCAACCCGCCTTCCGAAGCGCCTATGAGGAGCACTTTCTGCAACGAGCCGGGCGGGACCAGATGCTTGAACTGCTTGACCAAACGATTGACGTCTTTCCTCGCCTGTTCGACGGCGTAGCCGTTTTTGTGGTAGCTGGTGGTGGCGAAGGCGAAGCCCTGGGGCAGGAGAGCCTGCGGCGCGGTCAATGCCAATGGGTCGGTGGGCAAAGCCAGCGGCGCTTGCGGCGGAGCGTAGCCGTGAGCGTAAACCACAAGGGTGCCATTCCAATTTGGCGGGATGCAAATCAGGATGAGCTGCGGCTCCGGAAATTTCGGGTCGTGGCTGGGCAGGGAGCTTTCCTGACAGACCGGGGGCCACGGTGATTGGGCGCGGGCCATTGTCGGCACACTCAGGCTAAAGACAAGTGTGCAGATTAACACCACACGAATAACCTTAACCGTCAAAGTGGCATTTGAGTTCATTTTCGTTTCTCCTTTCGCCGCGCGAGCCGCGAGTGTGCCAGTAATCCGCAGAGCCGCGCGCGGCGAAGCGTCGGCTGGACGGTGTTGGGCGGCTTCTTCATTATTTGCACACTCGACTTATAGGGCGGGTCAACGCTGGGCTGACCCGCCCCCATCGCGAGATCCCGACGCACGGTGTCTATTTACGACTTGCAAATTCCTGAGGCATCGTTCGATACAATCAAGGGACATCACCTCCTTGTCAGGCGGGCAGGCAGCAAGCCGCCCAACTGTATCCAGCTCAACGGCAGTGGCGGGGCGGGCGGCGAGATTTCATCTACATCTGAGCCTGAAGCCCGACGGCGCGTCCCTGAGCGACGTAGCCGCTGTCCGGTGTAGCGACTAGGCGGATTGCTCCCTCGGCTTTAAGCGACCTTCCGCTTCCTCCCATATACGTGGAAGTGCATCTCCTCGGCTCCTCCATTGTGCAAAACCCACCTTCGTATCCGAACTCAACACTTCCATAGCTTCCCCATGTGGATTTTCCTTTTGAAATCGCCGCAACGATTCGATATCTTCCCACACTGAGATCGTCGAGCCTTCTAATGGCCTGAAGGTCGTACGCAGTGCAAACCCAACACAGCCAGAGGACCGGCTCAACTGTTCAATAATGCCCAGTGTATATCGCTGAAAAGCCCATGCCCTACGCGGATTCCACCAGGAAATCCTCAAGCCACTCGTGGCAGCCACGAAGTATTCTCGGCTCGGGTCGGGTTGAATTCGGAAGTTCCAGGGAATCTCAGCCATAACCGCGTCTCCTCCATTTCTCCCTACCTGGTAATCTGCCCAACGGCGCGGCATCAGCGGCGGCGGAGCGAAGCGAAACCGTCCGCTGCATGCCATTGTTGGGCGGTATTTTCGCCGTCGAAAGCTGCGCCAAGAATACCCAGTTGGGCAAGGGTTGTGTGCCGCTTTGTCTTATGAACACCAAGTGTGACTGAGTGCAAATGTGGCCGTGTCCACGAGTTGACTCCTATCGATAAGTTGCCCCATCATCCTTTGATATAGGTCGACGATGATGTTGTTTGTGGTCAACGGACCGCCAGAACAGTAGATGTTGTCAATGCCCACTTGGATGGTTATGGTCAGAGTGCTACTGGGAACTACAAATAAGTTGAGTAACTGACTGTGAAACTTCCCTCCTAATCCAAAAGGGCCGCAGTTAACTGCCTGACAGTCGTCTGGGCTGTAGGCAACAACCGTGTAGGTGATGCCAGCAGTATCTTGTGGAGAAACTGGAGCCGCCCTAGGGGTGAGACCATCCAACAGGACTGCCAGAGTGAGTGAATACGGATCGCCGATAACCTGACTCAGAACCCCAAGTATGGTCGGGACCCCTCCGCCTGAAGAAGGTATGGAGGGTGGTGTTGTGTTTGTTGGGGCTATGGTTGGCTTGGGTATCGGGGTGCCGGTTGGTCTGGGTATTGGGGTGTCAGTTGGCGTGGCTGTAGCAGTCGGGGTAGACGTAGGAGTGAATGTCAGAGTGAAAGTTGGACTCGGGGTCGGCGTCAGTGTTGGTGTATGGGTTGCAGTGGGGGAAAAGGTCGGCGTTGCTGTCGGAGCGGCTGCTATTTGAGTGGCGGCTAGGTCAGCAGCAGCTTGGGTGGCAGTCTCAGCCAATTCAGCTTGAGTCGGGCCACATGCCGACAACAGCATACCGCCTAACATACAGATTGCCGTGGCAATGTGGTGTCTCATCGTTAGCTCCTCTCTAGCAAGCCTTCCGCCCAACAGCAGATAGGCGGAGTTAGTGATCGCCCCGCCTATCTGCTCAGGGCCTATTTCCTGCCAAGCTACGGCTTCAATACATAGAGGCCAGCATTAATGTCGCTCAACAAGATCAGGCCGCGATCGATATGCACTCCCCACACCAGCGGGACAGGCGGGAAGAAACCAAACGGATCAGGGGCCGCTGGAGGTACAAACGAGGCGACTTCGTGCGGCGCAGAAGGTTTCGAAATATCTACCACGCGCACCCCGTCGCTGTACCATGACAAATAGGCTTTGCCGCCTTGTGCCAACGGGTTGTGGATGGAGAAGAAGCCGTCGGTTGCGCCTGAGAGGGAATTCGGCGTGCCAAAGCGCCCGATCTCAGCAGGGACAGCCGGATCCTTCACATCCCATATCCGCAGGAAGCCCCAATTCGCATCCGCCGCGGGCGGGGGAGGCCCGAAGGCGGGGCTGAAGTCCTCGTCGGCGGTCAGTAGCAGGTGATCGCCCCGGGCCAGTGCGATGGAGTGAGTGTCGCCATCGGCATCTGCCGGATAGACTGTTCGACCAACAAAGGTTGGGGCGGTGGGGTCGGAGATGTCGAGGAAGATCGCTCCGGCATCCCAATACGAGAGAATCGCCATGTCCCCGTCTTTGTTTGCCGTAGCGCTGTGGGCAAACAAATCCTGACCTGCGCCGGGGATCAGGCCGCCATCGGAAATCGCGCCCCATTCGCTCACCTGCATGGGGTGAGTCGGATCGGTGACATCTACCAGCCGGAAGTCGCCCTGATCACTGACAAAATCGGAGAAGGGCACGGCGGCGGCGACGTAGGCCCGATTGCCGCGCCGGAACAGGTTGAGTTCGTGCACACCGCCCGGCCCGCCGCTCGGCCAGAAGGCGAGATGATGCGGGTTGTACGGATCGGTCACGTCCCAGAGATCAATGCCCATTGGCGCGTCGGGGAACCCGTCACACGATTGAATCCCGGCTACCAACAGATCGCCGTGGAAGAATTTGGTCTCGATGCGCACCACTTCCACATCTTCCTGTGTAGTGCCGGGGATGGTAGCGACTGCGCCGACCAGCACCGGGTCTTTCTTGTGCTTGAGGTCAATGATGCGTATGCCGGTGGCCGGGCAGAAATCCGGGTACAAGAATCCCCATGTGCCCACGTAGGCAAACCCTTTGTGTCCCCAGACGTCGGCGTTGAAGCCGGGCAGGGCGACGGAGCTGACCAGCGTCAGGTTGCGGCTCTGCGCCGCGCCGTGGCTCGCCGCCACAACGCCCGACATCTGGGCTTGCCGGGCGGCCTGGATCAGCCATTGGTCTGGATGAGGATAGACAGGATGGTCGGCGCGGGCGGGAGAGTTCACCCAACCTAACGTGAGCGCCAGCAGGATGCCGGTAGCAAGAAGCGGACTTAACTTCGAACGAGCATGAAAGAACATGGATCCTCCTTCTGGTGATTACACACAAGTAATGCTCGCGGCGGATTTGCAATCCGCCGCCGGATTACAAATCCGGCGGGAGCATGAGATGTGAATGATAGGTTTGAGGCGTGTCACCTCCTCTCTTGGCCATCAAAAGCTGTAGCCAACAAAAAACCGTCCATCGGCGACTCTTTCAACGCCGATGAGACGGTTTGGTTGGGCTAACTGCTTGCCCAAAGCTCACGTTATTGCTCCCAAACTAACAGCCAACACAGGGAGCGGCAGAGGCTTTACAACACAATCGGGCAAAGAACTTATAACCCGCTCTCCAAGAGCATATTACTCCTCTTTAGCTGTCAAAAGCTAGCCTCATCTGTTCTAATTTCGTTAGCCCCGCCTTTCATTGGTTGCTCACCTCTGCCCCTCGTCCATTCTCAGGCATGCTTCCCCTCAGTGGGAGACGCATGCAGTCTCCCATTTGTCACGTTACACTATGGACTGCGTGTGGGCACTAATTGCGCTTTTTTGCACCCGTTGGATTGCCCGCTTCGCGTCCAGCGGCGGACGCGAAGCGGGCAATCCGCCGCGAGCGAGGTGGCTGACAAAAACGCAGTTTGTAGTCGCGCTAAGTACATAAACCTGGGAGAACCAGTTTAACCGCCAAACGGCGTCTCACTTGGCACGGGCGTCTCAGTGTCGGTTGGCGGGGGCGGTGTATCGGTGTCGGTCGGCGGAAGCGGCGTGTCAGTGTCGGTCGGCGGCAGTGGCGTGTCGGTATCGGTCGGCGTATCAGTGGGCGTGGCTGGCGTTTCGGTAGGCGTGTGCGTCTCTGTTGGCGTGGCTTCCTCTTCTTCTGTGCCGGTGGCTGTAGCTGTGCTGGTCGCAGTAGCGGTGGCCGTAAACGTCGGCGCGATGGCGGTTGTGGGCGCGACCGTCGGGGCGGCTGAAGTTGTAGTGTCGGTGGCGCCGGGCGGGCTGACGGTGGCTATGCTCGTGAAAGTCGCGATAGCGGTCGGAATCGCAGTGCTGGTGATGATAGGCGGCGGCGCTGTGTTAGTAATGATGGGCGGCGGCGCCGTGTTGGCAATGACGGCCACCGGCGGCACGTACAGATTTTGCCCGGCTCTGATGTTAGTGGTCGTGAGGCAGTTGGCCTGTTGCAGATCGATGAGGCGAACTCCATATCGCAAGCTGATCCGGAACAGATTCTCGCCAGACTGCACCGGGTAGAAAATCCAGCCGGGCGGCGGGCCGCAGGGTTGGGCAGTTGGCAACGCGGGCCCGATAGCAGGCAAGTAAATCAACTGCCCGGCGAATACCGAGTCGATAGTCAGGCAATTGGCCAGCATGATGGCCTGAATGTTCGTGCCGACGCGGCTGGCAAGCGTGAGCAGGGTGTCGTTCGGGCCGACGACGGTCGGCGCCCAGCCTTCGGGCGGAGCGCAGGGCGTGGGCGAGAACGAGAAGGCAGGGCCGGAGGTGTCGGTGGGAACGGGCAAGACCGGCGATGGAACGAACAAGGTCTCGGTGGGGGCTAACGCGACCTGGGTAATGGGGGTGGGGGCGAAGAGGGAGTTGTCTGACTCAATAGAAGCCAGCCCAATCCCGCCCAGGACGGTGAAGGTGGTGACCGCCGCAAAAACCAGCCCGCCGATAATTTCGCGAAAGAGGCGCATAGAAAAGACTGCCTGATCCTATGGTTGCAAGTGCTGTGCCTGGATCATGGGCAGGTGATGGGTGAGAAGTAATAAGATTTTACCGCAACTTGTCCATCGGCGGAGTCGAGGCGCACCGTGTGAATGAGCGTGCCATCACATTCGGCGAGCGTCCGGATCGGGTTTTCAGGCTGGAGGACTCCTTCGTCAGAAAAAATGTAAGGGGGCGCGCCGCCTGTAAATTCAATGCGGATGATGGCGACTGCGCCGTTCGATCGAGACGGATCACGCTCGACGCTTTCGAGCACCACATGGACAATTATAAGTTTTTCAGGGATCGGCGTTACGGTTGGGAGTGGCGTTTCGGTTTCTGTCGGCGTTGGCGAGGGCGCGGCGGTGGGAAGGGCCGGCACGAAAATTCGCTGGCCGGCCTTGATAGAAGTCTCGGTCAGGCAGTTGGCTTGTTGAATCTCTTGCGTCGTCAAACCATGGCGACGGCCAAGCTCGAACAATGTATCGCCGCGTTGAACAACGTAAGGAACCCAGTTGCGTGGCGGGATGCAGAGAGTCGCGCTAGCGGTTAGAGTTAGAGTAGGCTCAGTAGTTGGTGTCTGTGTTTCAGTGGCGGTGAAGGTTGGAAATGGAGTCGGGGTGAGAGTCGCGGCAACGGCCGGCTCTACCGGGGAAACCGTCTCTGTCGGTTCGGCAGTGCGCTCTGCGTCCGGGGCGGCTTCGACAATCAAGGTGGGCGTTAAAATTACATTGCCCGTTTCACTTATTGCCAGAAAAATCCCCCCCATAACAGTCAGCGCGGTAATGGCGGCCAAAAAAACTCCGCCCAGTGCTTCGCGGAGCGTGCGCATTACATTACACCCGCTCGCCGGTGTGGCCGTTGATGCTGGTGGGCAGAAGAACGCTGAATACACTGCCCTTGCTCGGCTCACTCTCAACCCAGATGCGGCCGCCCTGGGCCTCGGTGAGCGCTTTGGCAACGCTCAGGCCTACTCCAGTGTCGCCCACGCCTTCGATAAGAGGCCGGTCGGCGCGGTAAGTGCGGGCGAACACCCGGCCCTGGTCGGTGGGCTGGATGCCGCCGCCAGTGTCGCGCACCGAGATGAGCAGGTAGTCGTCGGATTGGGTGCCGGCGGTGACGACCACCTCGGTGCTGGGCTGAGAGGCGGCGCAAGCGTTGGCCAGCAAGCGCGAGATGATTTGATGGATGGCGTCGTGATCGGCCTCGACCGTCGGCAGGTCGTCGGCGATGTCCATGCGCAGGCTGATGCCCTTTTCGCGGAACTGCGCCCCGACGCTAGTGAAGGCGTCCTCGATGACTTCGGCCACTTGCACGTTTTGCTGGTCGAGGGTGAGCGTGCCGGTGTCAATGGCGGTGACGCGGATGAGGTCGTCGAGAATGGTCGTCATCCGTTCGGTGCTGGCCTTGATGCGCTCCAAAAAGTTGCGCTGAAGGGCGCCGAGGATGCCCACCGATTCGCCAAGCAACAGATCGGTGTAGCCGAGGATGGACGACATCGGCTGGCGCAGGTCTTGAATGAGCGACACCAGCACGGCCAACTGCGGGGGCGAGCCGGAGGCCGAAGGCCGGGCCAACGCCGACTCGAGCATCGCCAGTTTTTCCTGCAAGTGCTCGATTTCGCCCTGGGCCGTTTCAAGTTGCCCGGTGAGCAAACTCACTTCTTCAGCCCCTTCCTCATCTGGCATCTCGGCAGCCGGTTTCGTTTCCTGGGCCACGGCCAACCTGGCGCGAAGCCCTTCAAGCTCGAGCCGGGTCTCGGCCAGGTGGCGAGTCAGGGCCGCTAGCTCTTCGGTGCGATCAATGATGGCCGGTTGCGAGGCGTGCGCCTCGGCCAGTTGGCCGCGAAGTTTTGTGACTTCGGCGCCGGCCTCGGCGAGTTGCTGATTGAGGGCGATGAGTTCGTCGGTGTGATCAATGACGACCGGCTGAGCCTCCTCCGCTTCGGCCAGTTGGTCGCGAAGATTCTTGACTTCGAGCTGGGTGTTGGCAAGCTGTTGGTTGAGGGCCGCCAGATCTTCGAGGGCGCGGCGGTAACTGGTTTGCAGTGCGGCCAGTTCGCGCTCGGATGGCTCGTTGCCCTCGACGGCGGCCCCGGCCTTGATAATGGCCGACAGGCTCTCGGCTTGCTGGCGACTGCGTTTGGCTTGTTCCCGGACTCCGTCCAACTCAAACGCAATCTCCCCGGCCTTTTCCTGGGCGATTCGCGTCTCGGCCTGGGCGGCCTCCACCCGGCGAAGGGCATCGGCCAACTGCCTTTGTAGATCGCCAACCTTCTCGAGCGTCTTCCCCCGGCCGATGACCGTGGCCACAATCGGCGCGGCCAGCGACACCAGCAACTCCTGGTCGCTATTCGACCATTCCTTCTGACTGAAGGCCGAGAAGATCATAATGGCGCCGTAACTGCGCTCGGCGTCGGCCAGCGGCATGAACAAGGCCGGGCCGGATTTGTTCACGCCTAGCGCCAAACCAATGTGGTCAAGTTCGGCCTGGCGGGCGGGGGGGCGCAGGCGCAGGGGCCGCCCGCGACTGATGGCGGCGACCAACGAAGTGGCTCTCGCGGCCGGCATGTTGAAGCCCGGCAGTTGCATTTCGCGAATCAGGTCGAAGGCGCCGGCGCAGGCCAGCGAGCCATCAGGTCCGGGCGGGTTGAACAGCAGAGTGACGTCGGCTAACAACGTCCGGCCCACGGCTTGCGTAATCCGGGTGACAATATCGCCTCGGTCTTCATCTACTGCGCTGATGGCGGCCAGCGCCCTGGCCGCCTGCGGGGTGAGCGAGACCACAGGTCTGGCCGCCACTTCGGCGACGGCTTCCCCTTGCTGCGCCGGGGCGGCCAGCGCGGTCATGCCGATCGAGTGCCGGTAATAAATCACCGCCAACAGCGGCAGAGCCGAAAGTTCGGCGATGCGCTCGGCGGCGGGATAGTTATCGGTTGGGATGGGATTGAGCAGGTGATAAACTCCACCTGCGAGAAGCGTGAGAAAGAGACCCAGGGCCATGCCCCAGTCGGCGGGGCGGAAGATGAGGAGTCCCAAAATGCCGAGCAGGGTGACGCCGACTTTGGCCAGTCCCCAGGTAGTGTCGTAAGGATTGTAAGCAGTGCCAATTGCGCCGATGTCGTACCACTGGATTCCGGCGGCGATGTAGCCAATGACGATGCCAATCAGGCCCGCGCCCAGCCCCAGGTCGGCCCAGCGGTTGCCCTCGCGGAAGACGAGGGCCCAGCCCAGCAGAAGCAGGGTAGCCAGCGAGATGGCGCGGTCGAGCGGGGCCAGCAGGGCCGGGGCCGAAAACAGGCCGCTGACTCCAAGCGTGCCCAGCCCAAAGAGGATGGCCCTTAGCAAGCCGCTCACCCCGGCGGCAATCGCCAGTCTTGTCGCATTCGAGGCCGGCCCTGCCCGTCGCCGGTGGTTGACGGCAATAAAAAAGGCAAATTCCAGCGCGAACAGGGTGAGAACGTGGTAGATCGTGCTCCCCTCGCGAGTGGTAATGACTGCGAATGCCTGGGTTAAAAACGACATTTGCTTCGGATTATAGCATGATGACTTGGTGAAGGATACCACCTTAAACGTACCAATTTTTGATATTTGACAGTTCATTGAAACTGGATAGAATGTGGCTTGCCCGACTGATGCCGAAGTGGTGGAATTGGCAGACACGTAGCGTTCAGGGCGCTATGGCCGCAAGGTCGTGTGGGTTCGACTCCCACCTTCGGCACAGAATCCCGGTTGACCCAACCGGGATTTTTTTATTGGGTTGCGCCATTTGGCGGCTGACAGTATTATTGAGCGAAGTTGTCGAATGGCACGCTTTTTGCATACTTCGACCATGAAAGAGGACAGTGATGGCAAGTGAAGCTAAATCAAGAGGGCGCAGACGGGGATTGAATATTTCAGCGCAACAGCTGTTGCTGATTGTCGGGCTGATCATCGGCCTGTCGGTCATCATAGACTTCAACCGCCGGATTCAGGCCGAGCAAAGGATCGTCGCCGAGGCCAATCAACTACGGGCAGAAGTCACGGCGCTGGCCGCCACCCAATCGGCGCTGGCCACTGAAGTAACGTTTGCTTCATCGGATGCCTATGTTGCCCGCTGGGCGCATGGAGAAGGGCGGTATGTCCAACCGGGCGAAATGCTCGTCGTGCCGGTCGCGCCGAATGGCGCAGTCAGCGCCCCTGTTCCGGCAGTGGCCGCCGAACCGGAGCCGCCCGGCAACTTCCAAATCTGGTGGTCGCTTTTCTTTGAAAATGCGCCCGGTTCTTGACCCGCCCCAAGCCAGGTGCTATAATCGCGCCAATTCAGGCAGTCCTATGAAACAAGTTTTGATTGTGGATGGCGCGAACGTGAACAATAACGATGACCCCGGCTGGGGGCTTCGGTTGGTTCTGTTCGCCGTGTGATTGCCTGTTCTAACAGACTCGTGAAGCCGCCCGGTTATTTAGCCGGGCGGCTTTTTATTTACGTCCCGGCGAAGACCTGTCAGGTTTTCGCGAAGCGAACCTGACAGGTCTCCGCTGGAAAACTCAGGCTGATTTGGTATCAGGAGGATTCTATGCTAAAGACACACACTTGCGGAGAACTACGGGCCGAACAGTCGGGCCAGACAGTGACGCTGGCCGGATGGGTGCACCGCCGCCGCGATCACGGCGGTCTGATCTTTGTGGATTTGCGCGATCGCTTTGGCTTGACCCAGGTGGTGGCCGACCCCAAGAACGCCGCCGCCCACGCGGCCATTGGCGATTTGCGAAATGAATACGTTGTTCAAGTCACGGGCCTGGTGCGCCCCCGTCCCGCCGGAAGTGAAAACCCCAACCTGGCAACCGGGGCCATCGAAGTGGAAGCGCTTGAGGTTAAGCTTCTCAACGCCGCCAAACAGCCGCCCTTCTACATCAACGAAGAAGCGGCGGTGGACGAGACCTTGCGCCTGAAGTACCGCTATCTTGACTTGCGCCGCGAGCGCATGCGCAAGAATATCGTCCTGCGCCACAACGTCACCACATTCATCCGCAAGTATCTGGACGAGAAAGGCTTCATCGAAGTCGAAACGCCGATCCTGTTCAAGACCACGCCTGAAGGCGCGCGCGATTATCTCGTGCCGAGCCGCGTTCACCCCGGCGAGTTTTACGCTCTGCCGCAATCGCCGCAACAACTCAAACAACTGCTAATGGTAGCCGGGATCGAGCGCTACTTCCAGATTGCCCGTTGTTTCCGCGACGAGGATCAACGGGGCGATCGCCAGCCCGAATTTACCCAGTTGGACATGGAAATGTCCTTTGTTCAACGCGACGACGTCATGAACCTGGTCGAGAGCCTGATCACGGCGCTGGTCGAAAACGTCAGCGATAAAAAACTGCTCGCCAAACCCTGGCCGCGTTTCTCTTATGCGGACGCCATAGAACGCTTCGGCGACGACAAGTTCGACATCCGCTTTGGCATGGAATTGCAAAACATTACTGATCTCGCGAAAGGTCACGGCTTCAAAGTCTTCGACGAAGCCGAGCAGGTCAAAGCCATCGTCGCTCCGGGTTGCGCCGGCTACAGCCGCAAGCAGATTGACGAACTGACTGAGTTTGCCAAAACTTTTGGCGCAAAGGGCTTGCTGTGGGTTGCGGTGGGCGACGAAGTGCGCTCCTCATTCGGCAAGTTCGTGCCCGAAGACAAGATGAAGGCCATCCTTGAAAAAGTGGGAGCCAAACAGGACGACCTGGTTCTGGTGACCGCCGACAAACCGGCGGTGACAGCCGCCGTTCTTGGCCGCCTTCGGGTCGAGTTGGGCGCTCGCCTCAACCTGGCCGATCCCAACGTGCTGGCCTTCTGCTGGGTGATCGAGTTCCCGCTCTTCACCTGGAGCGAAGAAGAGAAACGGTGGGACCCCAACCATCACCTGTTCACGTCGCCCTTGCCAGAGGACGTTCTACTGCTCGACGCCAACCCCGGCAAAGTGCGCGGCGCGCAGTACGACATGGTATGCAACAACTACGAAGTGGCCGGCGGGTCGATCAGAATTCACGACCGCAAACTGCAAGAGAAGGTGTTTGACTTGATTGGCCTGCCGCGAGACGTGGCTCAGGAGCGATTCGGCCACATGCTCGAAGCATTCGAGTTCGGCACCCCGCCGCACGGCGGCATCGCGCCCGGCATTGACCGGCTGACGATGTTGCTGGCCGGCGAACCGAACATCCGGGAAGTGATCGCCTTCCCCAAATCACAACAAGCCGCCGACTTGATGGCCGGTGCGCCCTCTCCAGCAGAGCCGAATCAATTGAAGGAATTGCATATCAAAATTGTCGAATAACATCAATTCCGGTCAAACGATTTTTAAGGGTTGCGCGCTTGCGGGAATGATATGAGCGTGGTATAAGAAAGTTTGACCCTGCTGTGTTCGTGATGCCGCACCCCCGGTTTTGAGCCAACACTTTTGTGAAGGGGGTCAACTTGCCGACAGAATGCGATAGGTTCCCGCAAGGAGAGCCAAGGCAAACTGGAGGAGGCGACTCCCATCCCTGCTTTGGCAGGCACAAAACCCCGCGGACACACGGCATGGTGGGGCTTCTTCTCATGTAGAAAGAGCGACAGGTTGCTGATCGGCAACCTGTCGCTCTTTTGCGTTAATCAGCGCTTGGTATATACTACGCGCTGGAGATTACGACCATGACAGTTCTCTTCAGTGTGTTACTTGGCATTGGCGTCATCTACGCGATCCTTATTCTGATCGGCGGCGGGTTGAGCAACTTACACCTGCCGCATGGCTTCGATTTGCATTTGGACGGTCACGATGTGCATGTTGGCGGCGACATTGATCTGGGCGGTGAGGTCAAGATTCCATCTCTCAGTCCGGTCACGGTTGCCAGCTTCGTAACCGCGTTCGGCGCTTTTGGATTAATCGCCCAGGGGCTGTTCAGCGCTTCCAGCACCTGGAGCCTGGTATCGGCGGCTATTGGCGGGTTTGTTGTGGCGGTGATTGCCCATTTTGCTTTCGGTTATTTCCTCATCGCGCCGCAAGGCTCAAGCGAAGTGACGATGAAAGACATCATCGGCGCGGTGGCCGAAGTGGTGACGCCTATTCCGGCGGACAGCGTGGGCGAAGTTGCTTTTGTGGCTCAGGGTGGCCGCAAAACGTTCCCGGCTAAGTCGGCCACCGGCCAGGCGATTAATCGCAATACGACGGTTGTCATCGAGCGAGTCGTGGGGGGCATCGTTTTCGTTCGCCCACAGAACGGATAAACGGGAGACGGCTATGGGTCAATTAACCTTAGGAGCTTTGGCGCTGTTTCTGTTGTTCTTTGTACTGCTGGTGCTGGCCTTTGTTTATTCCAGCCGCTATAAAAAAGTTGGCCCCAACGAAGTGCTGGTGGTGTCGGGGCGGGGTTCTTCTGTCGTTGACACCCAAACCGGCCAGCGCTCACGGCGTAGCTTCCGTATCGTGCGCGGCGGCGGCACCTTCATCTGGCCGGTGGTGGAGCGGGTTGACGATCTCTCGCTGGAATTGATGACCATTGATGTCATCACGACAAGAGTTTACACAGCCCAGGGCGTGCCGGTGACGGTGGACGGTGTGGCTCAGGTGAAGATCGGCTCGGACGACGTTTCCATTATCACTGCCGCCGAGCAATTCCTTTCCAAGAAAGTTGATCAGATCAAGAACATTGCCTTGCAAACTTTGGAAGGTCACTTGCGCGGTATCCTCGGCACGCTCACCGTCGAGGAGATTTACAAAGATCGCGACAAGTTTGCGCAACGGGTGCAGGAAGTGTCGGCGCTCGACTTGAAGAACATGGGCCTGATCATCATCTCGTTCACTATCAAAAACATCCACGACGATCAGGGTTACCTGGACGCACTCGGCCAGGGCCGTATTGCCGAAGTGAAGCGCGACGCCGCCATCGGCCAGGCCAACGCCGCCCGCGACGCCGCAGTGCAGGCGGCCAAAGCGCGGCAGGAGGGCGAGATCGCCAAACTGCAAGCCGAAACCCGAATTGCCGAAGCTAGCAAAAACTATCAAGTGCAGAAAGCCGCTTACGACGCCGAAACGAATCAAAAGAAAGCGGAGGCCGAGTTAGCCTACATTCTCCAGCAAAACATCACCAACCAGAAGGTGAAAGCGGAAGAGATTCAGATTTCGGTTGTCGAGAAGGCCAAACAGATCGAACTGCAACAACAGGAAGCGCTGAGAAAAGAAAAGGAGCTGGAAGCCACCGTCCGCAAGCCCGCCGAGGCCGAACAGTTCCGCATTCGCACCCTGGCCGATGCCAAGAAATACTCGCTTGAAACGGAGGCGATGGGTCAGGCTTCTGCGACCAGCAATCTGGGCAGGGGTGACGCCGAAGCCAACAAAGCGCGCGGTCTGGCCGAAGCCGACGTGAACAAAGCCCAGGGTCTCGCCCAGGCCGACGTTGTGAAAGCGCAAGGCCTGTCGCAAGCGGAAGTTATCCAGGCTCAAGGCTTGTCGGAGGCCGAGGCGATGGCCAAGAAGGCTGAGGCGTTTGCCCAGTATAGCCAGGCCGCCATCCTGCAAATGCTCATCAACAACCTGCCGGCGCTGGCCTCGGCCATTGCCCAGCCGCTGGCGAAGACCGAGAAAATCGTCGTCATCAGTTCCGGCGGCGATGGCAATTCCGGCACGGGCGTCACTAAGGTGACTAAAGACGTGGCCGACGCCCTGACGCAATTGCCAGCAGTAGTGGAGGCCCTGACCGGCACTAATTTGATTGATATGTTGAAGAACCTCCCCGGTCTGGCCGGAACCACGCCCAAACCAGAATCCAGCCCACCACCGGGTGACGGCGACCCATCCGATTCAGGCAAATAGAGCAATTTCCAATTGATGGCAACACCTGTCAGGTGTTGCCGTCACATTTTTATCCGCAGATTACGCAGATTCCCGCAGATTTTTTGGCTAATCTGCGGGAATCTGCGTAATCTGCGGATTTGTTTAGACAACCTTGCATTGCTTCCATGACTATGCTATTCTCGCGCCATTACTTGAATTTTGAGGCAAAACTTCATGTTGCGAGAGCGGGTTTCCGACGATATTTACGTATTCACCAGTGAACTTTATGCGCAAGTAACAGCCGGGGCGGTGGTCTCCCCCGAAGGGGCGGTCATTATTGACACCCTGCCATTTCCTTCCGAGACGCTCGAAATTCTGGACTTCGTCCGAAAGCGCCTGAACATACCGGTCAAATATGTTGTCAACACGCACTATCACGCCGATCACACCTACGGAACCTGCTTCTTCACCAGCGCCGAGGTGGTGGCTCACAGCAAATGCCGCGACTTGCTGGACACGGTTGGCCGAAGAGGGCTGGCGCAAGCCAAAGCTGACACGCCTGAACTGGAGAAAATAGAAGTCATCCTGCCCGGCATTGTCTTCGCTCACGGCCAGCTTGATTTGCATCTGGGCAAAAAGACGCTCACCCTCATGCACTCGCCCGGCCACAGCCCGGACTCGATCATGGTGCTGGTCAAGGAAGATCGCATCCTCTTTGCCGGCGACACGGTGATGCCCCTGCCACATTTTGTGGATGGCAACATTGACGATATGACGCACTCCCTGCAAATGATCCCGCCGCTGGGGCTGGAAAATATCGTGCAGGGTCATGGCGAGTTGATCCTGCGCGGCGAGATAGACGACGCCATCCGCTCGAATCTCAAGTATCTCGACAACCTGCGTAAAAAGGTAACCCGCCTTGCCGATAAGGGTAGGCCGCGCGAAGCGCTATCACACATTGATATTGAATCATGCGGCAAGAGCCGCATCCCTCTGGCCGGGCTGGTGGTCAGGCTTCACGAACGCAACGCGGCCGCGCTCTACGACAGCCTGGTGAAAAGCAAATGACTGAACCCCTCTATCACACCGACGCTTATCTCAAAGAATTCGAGGCGACCGTGGCCGCCGTCGAAGGCAGTGCGATTGCTCTGGATCGAACGGCGTTTTACCCCGGCGGCGGCGGACAGCCCAACGATGTGGGAACCGTCTCTGTTGGGGAACACTCGTGGCCCGTCGCCAAAGTTCGAAAGACCCGCCCTGACGCGAAGCGTGCCGAAGGGGCCGGCGATCACATCTGGCACGAGTTAGCGGGCGAGCCGCCTGCCGTCGGCGCGGTTGTTCACGGCGTCATTGACTGGGAGCGCCGCTACAAACTCATGCGCACCCACACCGCCATGCACATTCTGTGCGGCGTGATCTTCCGCGATTACGGCGCAAGCGTGACCGGCGGGAACATGGAGCCGCTGAGAGGCCGGATGGATTTTGAATTCGAGACGATGCGGCAGGAGCTGGTGAAGGAAATCGAAGAGAAGATAAACGTGGAAGTGGCGGCGGCCCGCCCGACCCGGGTCAAAATTCTGCCGCGCGCCGAGGCTTTCGCCATCCCCGACCTGATCCGCACCAAAATCAATTTGCTACCCGAAGGCATCGCCGAAGTCCGCACCGTCGAAATCGTCGGCCTCGACCTGCAAGCCGACGGCGGCACGCACGTCGCCAACACGTCCGAAGTTGGCCGCATCCGCGTTGCGGATTACAAGAGCAAGGGCAAGATCAACAAACGAATAGAATTAGAAATTGGCGATTAGGTTCAGCCTCGGATTGACCCGATGGGTTTAGTCTGGCCGGTCTAATCCGCCCGGACACCGTTTTCTAAAAACGACCTTCTCTCTGCTGGGATGTATCCCGGCAGAACCAGGCTCAACTGAGAACCAGGGATTGAGGGCGGATTAGATGGCCCAATAGCAGTTCACCTTGAATAGCACGGATTTGCAGAATTTGCGGATCGCGATCCGTTCATTCTGAAAATCCGTGCTATTGTTTCGAGAAAGGAACAAACATGACCAACGAAGAACGCCGCCAAAAAATCGAATCCTACGGCAAAGCCTACGAGACCCTCGTCGAAGCCCTCAAGCAGTTCCCGAAAGAGATGTGGCAATTCAAGCCCAGCGACGGCTGGAGCATTCACGAGATCATCGTCCACATTGCCGACAGCGAGGCCAACAGCTTTGTGCGTTGCCGCCGCCTGATTGCCGAGCCGGGGAGCCAGGTGCTGGGCTACGACGAGAACGTGTGGGCGGAAGCCTTGAAGTACGGCGAGCAAAGCACCGACGACGCCCTCGAACTGTTCAAGTGGCTGAGGCTGACAAGCTACAAGCTCATCAAGTCCTTGCCCGACTCGGCCTGGTCGAGCAAGGTTCACCACTCGGAAAGCGGCTGGATGACGTTTGACGACTGGCTGGATGTTTACGAGCGCCACATCCCGGAGCACGTGGCGCAGATGAAGCGGGGTTATGAAGAGTGGAGGGGGAAGAAATAAAAAAGCAGCATCACCTGCTGGCGCGGGTATCTCAGACTCGCTTGCAGGCGCGTGACCTTGCCCGCACGAAACCCCGCAAGCGCAGAGCGGTAACGCCAGCTGTGTGCATGTAGGGTTAGGCGCTTTATCCCTAAGCTGGCTGGCGATATCAAAATGACATCTTTCCCTTGAGTATTTTCTGATATCTCTCTACCAAAGCTTGATCAAAATCCGGCGACTTTGAGGCTTTAGCCGGAGTATATTGCCGACTCTTCTGAAGGTGACGAAACTCCCCCTACACGTGCTTTAAGCATTTCTTTAGAAAAGTTGAATCTACATTCTCAAGTTCAAGCTTGGGAATGCTACTTGGGCTAGGAGTCAAAGCCCCTGCCTTTGCCATTACTGTGAACATCGCCAACTGAAATCGAATATTGCTTTCATTACCCTTGACATACAATGGAGCTTCTCGTCTCAAGAACCCATCTACGCGTTTCGTAAGCTGAATACACGTTGCGAATAACGCCAACGGATAATCACGACTGAATACCCGCTCATATGCTCCCTTGTTACGCAGAAGATCAGATGGCCTTCCACGAGAATTATTCGGCTCTTGTAGCACAATGGCCATAACCGCCTGAGCTAGAAAAGTCACACTGACAATCTGCCTTTTAGGTTTTTTGAGATTCTTATAGAAGTTTTTGCGACGCTCATAAAAATAAGTCTGGCCTTTTAGATAATCTTCTATCATCTCTTGGAAAGGATCAGCCGTAGCCATTAAGGATGCGATGGGGATCTTAGTTTGATAATTCGTCGCCTTGATAATCTTGCTCCGGCTAGCATCGCTACATTTGATAACACGAACCAGAATATTGCGATTGTCAGGCGCAAGTTTTCGCCTCCCCTTTTTCGGCAAATTGGAGAAGTGGCGATATATCTCTACCGAAGTCTGAAGCCCATTTACAATTTGAGGGTCACGGATAGTTAATTGTTCTCCTGCTGAAGTGGCTTCTGTTGTCAAAATAGTTACTCCATTATTTAGCCACCAAAAATCTTCGCCTTGAACCGGCTCGACCAAAGTACGATGGATATCCTCGTTAACATCGATATCTCCCTCGTAATCACGAACATTTGACTCGAAAATTTCCAGGCGCAACTGTCGCTCACTATTAGAAGCGTACGTGATGAACTGATAGTAATCGCGTAAGTGAACCAAGACCACGCAACTCCCGTCGGTCTCGGCCAATGGCCCTTTGGCGAATTTCAATGGAATAGGTTGTCGTTGGGACCGTCTTGCCAATTCATATAGTTCCCGTGCTCCCAGGAATTGAAAATCAAGGGTGCATTTGTCAAAATGCTCCTTTAGAACTTTTTCTAAAGCTTTTGCTTTGCGCCGAACATTTGCTGATGCATCCTCTCCAGTCTTAGCTTTGGTTACATAGGAATACTCAAAATTGAGTTCTGGAAAACTAGACGCCAAGTGCTTGTATATCTCCTGAAATCTCCCGACTATTTCTCTCAACTTATCGTTATAAACATTTTCTAGTTCATCCAAATTTGTTTGTAGCCCGAATAATTCCTCCGCGGTGGTAATAAGGTTATTCATTACGCCTTCATTGAATCCAGTATCAGTCTTAGACTGGATAACTACAACCTCTATTCGTACGTCTGACTTTGGAAGATGACGAATTGCCTCATCAGAGATCAGTTTCCCATTGACCAACACATAGATCGAGTCGATTCCGCCATCATGTTCTCCATCTACTATGCCAGACTCTATTTCATCGTAATCGAGATCGTATTTCCTTAATATCTGATCTGCACTAAAGAGTTCAAAGGCTTCGCTTGGAGTGATTCCTGCGGGGTCATCAACCTCGTCCTGATACACTTCCTTCTGCCATTCTTGCAATATGTGCTCTAGAACAGTTTGATCATTAGATAAGATTTTTTTGCGCTCTTGAGGCAATCGGCCCTTCTTTTCTTGAGCTTTAACAGATTTGTTAATGGCCATTTCAACCTCTTAAATTGAGATTAGGTATGAAAAACCGACAGAGATCCAGGCGCCCAACGATTAATAAGGCCTGATGCGGCGCGGCGTCTATTAGATCGTCTCAATCTCATGACCGCCGCCGCATAGTCCAGAATTGAACGAAGCCGACCGTAACTTGGGCAGGCTGTTGGGTTGGCAAGTGTTGCCGCTAAAGAACGGCAACGTATTCGGCAAAAGCGTGAGACTTCGGAACCGGCAACTTGTCTTCGCGTAAGCCCCGCACGTGCATTTCAATCGCCTCATGCATATTCCGGGTGACTTGTTCACGGGTCTTGCCAGTCGCTACACAGCCGGGTAAGTCGGGCGAGTAGGCCGAGAAGTTGCCGTTTGCCTTTTCGATGACAATGAGAAAGCGGTACATTTTCCACCAGCGCCCGCCGCCAACCATGACTGAAGCGGCCCTATGTTTTCGCTCCGCTTCCTGTTCGCCTGCGCTGAAGCCAACGCTCAAAAGAGGCCTGGCTTTCACCCGATTTTTTGCCAAGCAACAAGCCTTCAACGCCAATATCTTTGTCCAAATCGGGCCAGTGAATTCCGTAACTCGGCGCCGCTCATTTATGCCACAGCAAATTCCGTGTAGGGCCGAACATCTGGCGTATGAAAGCCTAACACGATCTTGTCCTTCGGAATGCCTGCCGCTATCAGCTTGTCGGCAATGCCGTCTTCCGTGCCATCTCGCTGAATCCAAACTTTGCCGCCGATAATGTCAATGTGAATCAAGCAACCATGAATACGCTTAACCTTTTGCCAGCCTATGGACATGACCAAATAGCGGTCGGCCTCACGGTCAAAGACCGTTTCATTTTGAATATCGCCATAGGCGTACTGGAGACGAACGTACTCGGAGAGTATATCTTGGATAATTTGGCGATATTCCTTTGCCGACATTCTGCTCGCTTGCCTTGTCCACTAATTCATGTTGTTACGCAAATCTTGGGCTAAAGTGTAAGCCTCATTCTATTTTTGTCAACAACAACTCCGTCTACTTCCCCTTCAACCCCCACCACGCCCAGGCCCCAATCACCGCTGCCTCCACCAACGCCCCGCCGCCAACCATAACTGAAGCGGCCCTATGGTTTCACGTCGCTTCCTGTTTGTCTGCACTGAAGCCAACGCTCAAAAGAGGCCTGGCTTTCACCCGATTTTTTACCGAGCAACAAGCCTTCAACGCCAATATCTTCATCCAAATCGGGCCAGCGAATGCCGTAACCGGCGCCGCTCATTTGGAAGTTGGCGCGTTCGGCTGGTGTTCCGTAAGCCAAACGCGGATACCAGTCAATGGGAACGGCAATCGCGTGACCATCTTCGAGGTCAACCGACAGCATATCATCTGTAATTGTCACCTGGACGATTCTAGTGAGCACGACCCGCCACACTTTTCCATTTGCACCGATTGTAAGTCGAGGCCGCTCATTTTTCTCGCCTCGTTTTCAGACGATCTGAGTTTACCTTATCTTGTTTTCTTTCGCTACTTCCCCTTCAACCCCCACCACGCCACCGCCCCAATCACCGCCGCCTCCACCAGCGCCCCGCCGCCAACCCAGATGAAGACGTCGAACCAGAACTTGGTAGGGAAGAGCCGGATGAGGGTGTCCGACCAGCGGAACAGCCACGAGTCGCCCTGGAAGAACACTTGATGGAACTGGACGAAGAAGGTGTTGAAGCCGATGGCGATGTAGGCCACCAGCGCCACCAGCACCCCAATCGTAATGCCCGAACCGATGAGCAGGCCGCTTCGCAAAAGGGGACGTGTGGCCGGTTGCCAGGCCAGGGCCACCACTGAACCAATAACCAATAAGCCAGTAACCATCCAAACGATCATCGCGCCTTTCACTACAACTTTCACGTCCACCATGTGCTTGAGTTCGCGGTCGTTGTACATGCGGTCGCCGCTGTCGGCGTTGGCGAGTTTGTCGGCGGGCAGGGTGAGGTCGCCCAGGAAGTCTATGCCTTCGTCGTTCAGCAGGTATTCAAGGGCAATCGCCGAATACTTGAGGCGGTCTTCTTTGGTGAAGCCGTACAGGTCGGGCGGAAAGTCGCTCAGGTTGTATTCCCAGTTGGTGTAGAGCGGAGTGAGCATCAGCCGCACGTTGGTCAGCACCAGGCAGACGGGCAGGGCGGCGGCTAGGAGGATGCGGAGCAGGTTGGCGAGCCAGTTGGGCATGAGAATCTCCATAAACTGCAAACTTCAAATTACAAACTTCAAATGTCAAACGTCAAACGATAAGCGACAAACGTCAAACGACAAACGTGAAACGACACATTTGACGTTTGACGTTTGTCGTTTGACGGATTTCATTTCAAAAATTGTAAACCTTCCCCTAGCACAAAGTTGATCACAATCGAGTTCGTCAACTGCTCTACCGGGGCTACGTCGTCGGTGAAGACCGTGTCGGCGTAGATGGTGGGCTGGAGCGTGTCGGCGGCGCGCTGGAGGGCGTAGGGCAGGAGCAGGTGGGCGTCGGGCGGTAAGGCGGCCAGGTTGGCTGAAAGGTTGTCGGCAGTTGTCGGTTGGACGGTGGCGACGACGATGCTGTTGAAGGTGTCCGGCACATCCATGACGTGGACGGAGGGGAAGACGGCGTGCAGGGTGGCGGCCATCGCCTCAATCAACCGCCGGTCACTTGGGGTGCGCCCGACGTTGATCACCAGCGATCCGTTTTCTGCAAGACGGTCGCGGGCTTCTTGAAAGAACTCGACCGTGGTGAGTTGAGGCGGGATGTAGGGTAAACGGTACGCATCCACGCCAATGACAGTGTAGGTGTTCGGGCTGTGGGCCAGCGCCCAGCGCCCGTCTTCGACGATGACGTTCAGATTCGGCTCGTTCATGCCAAAGTAGTTGCGCCCGACTTGAACGATGGCCGGGTCAATTTCGATGCCGTCAATTGGAATGGGGCCGAACACAGCCGAATATTGTTTGGAGATTGTTCCGGCGGCCAGGCCGACCAGGCCCAGACTTTTCACGTCGGCGGGTGAGAAGGGCGGGGCGTTGAAGAACGGGGCGGCCAAGAAGTAGTCCCACGTTCCGTTCGTCGTCAAATTGTTGGGGTTGTAAACCGAGTGCAGGCCTTGCCCTTCGTTGAGCAAAAGATAGTGCGTGTTGTTTCGCTCTACGACCTGGATGAAGTTGTAAGCGGACTCGGTCTCGTAGATGAGGCCGGCGATGGGCTTGATCGGGCCGGACGAGGCGGCGACGGCCAACCCGATGAGGATCAACGGCATCCACAAGAGCATCAGCGCTCGCTTGCGATCCACGCGCCACAGTCCGATCAGGGCAATCACCAATAGCAGTCCGGCGAAGAACAGGTAAGTGCGCGTTGTGCCAATCGAAGGGATGAGCACGAGTACGGGCAGGAAGGTGCCAACGAGCGAGCCCAGGGTAGAGATGGCGTAGATGCGGCCCGACGAGGCGCCGACGCCGCTGAGCATTTTGGCTGACAGGCGAATGGCGAACGGCGAGACGCAACCGAGCAAAGTGATTGGGACGACGAATAGCAGGAGCGTGGCGATGAATGAGCCGCCCGCCACCGGGGCGTTGAGCGTTTCGACCCCTTTGGCCGCCCACAACAAGATGGGGCGCGAGGCAACAGGGATGAGGCCGACAGTGAAGGCGGCCCAGCACAGCAGTTGATAGAAGGTGCGCTCGCGTGGAGACTTGTCGGCCCAGCGCCCGCCGAGGAAGTAGCCGGCGGTGAGGTAGAGCAGGATGAGGCCGATGATGTTGGCCCACACCAGGTTGCTGGTGCCAAAGACGTTGCCGAGCAGACGCGAGGCGGCCAGTTCGACGGCAAGAGTGGTCATGCCGGAGATGAAGACGGAGAAGAGGAGCATGAGGGTTAGAGTGAAAAGTGAACAGTGAACAGTGGTCAGTGATCAGCGAATGGCGAAGCGTTTGTTTGCTCCGCAGTTGCACTGCGGAGCGCGTCGGCGGGATTATATCATTCTGATATGGGCGAGGATTTTTGAGACGCCAGCCTGGAAGATGGAGGGCGGCGTGAGGAGGCTGAGGACGAGGATGCCGTCGCGGTCGAAGTCGTAGAAGTAGCCGGGGTGGACGAAGACGTTATCTTGCTCAAGGAGTTGAAGCACGCGGTCGTCGTCGGACGCTTGCGCGCCGTCGCCGTCAATTTCGAGCACGGCGTACCAGCCGCCTTCGCGGATCAGGACGCGGCAGTTTGGCGAAGCGGCGCATTGTGACTCGAGGACGCGGTGGTTGTCGTCGAGGCGGGCGATGATTTGTTGTTGGATCGCCTGGCGTTGGGCGAGCAGTCTTTCAACAGCGTGTTGCACGGGCGTGGCAACCGAGAGGTAGGTGTCGGCGATGAATTCGAGGCGGCTTCCGGCTTCGGCCACCAGTGAGGCCGGGCCGCTCACCTGAATCCAGCCCAGCTTGACTTGCGGCAGGCCGACAACTTTGGAGAGGCCGCTCAAGACGAAGGTGAGCGCCCCCTCGTTGCCGACGGCGGTTTCGACTTGGTCGGCGCGAGCTTGATAACGGTAGTCTGCGAACACTTCGTCCACAATCAGGGCCAGGTTGTTTTTGGCGCAGAGAGCGTTGAGTTCGGCAAGCTCGTTTGCTTTGAGGTAGGAGCCGGTCGGGTTGTTGGGGCTGACGACGACGATGGCTTTCGTTCTTGTGCTTATCAGGTTATGCAAGGCATCAAGGTCAATGCGCCAACCGTGTTGGTGGTTATAGGTTATTGGATATTGAATGGGCTGGACGGAGTCGAGCGCCGTCAGGAAATCGAGAAGCGGGTAGCTGGGTTTGGGAACCAGAACTTCGTCGCCGGGATCGGCCAGCAATTTGAAGAGGTGGCTGTAGGCTTCGCTGGTGCTGGCGGTGAGGAAGAGGGAGTCTGCGTGAATCGTTTTGTTACGTTGTAAGTAGTAATTAGTAATTGCCTGGCGGGCCGCAGGCAGGCCGCGCGGCGACGGCTCGTAGAGCATGGCTTGCGGCTGGGTCAGGGCGCCGAGAATTTCGACGGCATCATAGCTGAACCCGGCGCAGGTCGGGTTGGACTCGGTGAGGTCGAGCACTTCGATCCCGGCGGCCTTCTTGGCCTGGAGTGCTTCCATCAAGCGGTTGGGGGTGAGATCGAAGTGAAAGCGGGAGGAGAACACGATGGGGATTATAACCGGGACAAAAAAGGCCGCAGGGTTTCAGCCCGGCGGCCTAAAGCTAATTGGATTGCCCAACAACCGAATTGTTGGGTTATGGAATACACAACACCGTGTTCGGGTGTATCACGCTGGGATCGGGGATGCGGTTAGCCTCCTGCAATTCCCGCACAGTGACTCCGAAGCGGTGGGCAATACGGAATAGAGTATCTCCAGGCTGGATAGTGTAGCGCGAGACGCATGCGCCAGATGCAGTTGGCGGATCACTAAAAACGGGCAGGTTATCCTTCTGGCGATTGTAGAAAGTAAATACTGAGCAGGTTCCGTTTGCTTTCAAGGTAATGGCGGCCGAGGCCGGACTCACCGGCACCCACCCCTGTTGCAGGGTTTCCGAGACTATATAATCGCCAGGGGCCAGCTCGCTGAAGCGCACCCAGCCCGTGCCATCGGTAAGACCTGTTTGCGCGACCCCGCCATAGGCTGGCTTGAGAGTGATGAGCCAACTGGGCAGGCCGGCGTTGTCGTAGCTGTCCTTTTTGTAAACGTCCAGGCAGGCGAAATTGGTGCGATTCTTGAAACGCACGTGCTCACACTCGAAAGGCCGGGTGACAGTCACGGTGAACTCGGCAGGCGTGACAGCCGTCCAGCCATCCTGCATCACTTCTGACAATACCCAGGTGCCGAGACTTAGGACGAACTGGAAGTAGCCGTTAGAATTGGTGACCTGGGTAAGTTGTTCGCCAGTGCTTGCATTGCGCGCTATGATCTGCCAGCCGCCCAGGCCCTCTTCCAGGTGGTTGATCTTGTAACCGTCCACACAGCCCAGCGGCTCGTTGACGAAGGTCACCTGCTTGCCGCGGCCGGGTTGGTCTAGCACGACAGCCTGCTCCCTGGGGCTGATCAATTTCCACCAGGTATCCTGGGTCTCTTCGATAACCTTCCATTCGCCCAACGTCAGATTCAAGAAGTAAAGCTGGCCCTGGTTGTCAGTGATCCCTCTCCGGCTTGGCTGCGTTCCGTCCGGGCGGATAAGTAAGAAGCTCCAGCCTGACACCGGCGCGCCGTGGATATCCTCTTTCTTGACCAGGATAAAACCACCGTCTATCTGATGGTTGACGAAAGTCAGGCTTTGACAAGTGCCAGGCACGCGGGGCGACTCAAGCTCGATGGCTACCCTATCCGGGTAGCCCGGTGATGGTTCCCAACCAACCCTGACTTCTTCCTGGATAATCCAATCGCCAGGAGGCAGGTCGGGAAAAAAAGCTACTCCCTTGCCATCAGTCACTTGCTCCCGGCTGATATTGTCTTTGGCATTGGAGGCGGTTATTTTCCAGTCAGGGAGGCCTATCTTCGTCCTGAAGTCCAGGTTGCCCCCATTGTCCAGCTTGGTTACTATCAGGCAGGCCAGAGCCTCCATTTTGAACCGCACCTGGGCGCAGTCTGAGCCAACGCTGCTCAGGGTGACCTCGAACTTGTCAGGGGTATATGGCCGCCAGCCCTCAGGCTCTATAAGCTCGACTGTGTAAGTACCCGCGCTCAGGCCATCAAACTGGAAGCGCCCGTCGATGCCGGGGGTTTTGGGGGGCATGGGGTCTTCCATGACGGGTCTGATCTTCTGGATGACTATCAGCCACACCGGGCCGCCGCGCGGTTGCTCGTAGATGTCGATGATGAGCCCCGAGATACAGGTCCCGCCCTGACCGACAAGCGGCGGGCTGAAGGCGCTGTTCGCGTCACTGCTGGTACTGCTCTCTGAGTTTATCGTTACGGATGTATCAGTGGTGAGGCTCGCTTGATCTAGCTTTGCGGGTGTGTGATCGCTAGAGGGACTCGCCGCCACGTCCGGCAATGCGCCCGACTCACTGGGCTGTGGCATCTGTGTTGGTGGTTGGGCCGCCGTTGCCGCCCTGATAGTGCTTGGCGACACAACGATAAATGCGCCGGCGACTAGAGCCACTATGATGGTAGCCCCAAGAAGGATCTGAAGCCAAGGCGATTTTTTGGAACGCCTTGTTATTTGATTCGAGCTATGCGCTCTGGACTGCCAATTACAGCCACATTTCCAGCACGCAGTTCGTCGAGGAGGATTGAAAGCGGCACAGTTTAGACATTTCCAGTTTTCGATGGCCATGGCGGACCCCTCCCGCATGATTGATGGTTTCCCGACCCTTACACCCGGAGACCTACTTATGCAGTCTTCATTCTATGAGTTTTCTAAGTCTTGATGTGTTTCAAAATAAGAACAAGCTTCCTAAATAGCTGAAGGTTGCAGCAACAAAAGTGTAGTCAACTTCCCAATTGCCTCCAGGCAAATGTCACATGTCGAATCAGTACATTGTGGGGCAGGCAAGAGACGATGCCTCGGATGATATAATCCCGCCCATGACTGCGATAAACGCAACCAAACCCTCAACCCGCAACTGGTGGGCGTTCTTTTTGGATTATGTTTTCTTTGGTATCGGGCTGACGTTCGCTAACCAGAACACGGTACTTCCGGCCTTTGCCGCTACGCTTACCGACTCCAAAGTCCTCATCGGCTCGGTGAGCGCAATCTGGCTGGGCGCTTGGCTCCTGCCGCAGTTGTTCGCCGCCAATTTTCTTTCCAGCAAGCCGAAGAAATACCCTTACATGGTCTGGGGGTCAGTCATTGGCCGTCCGGCCTTCTGGTTACTTCCTTTACTGCTCGTGTGGGGCGGGCTGGCGCGGTGGCCGCTCCTCCTGCTCGCCATCTTCCTCATCGGCCTGGCCTGGTTCGCCGCCACCGACGCCTTCGTCGCCATTGCCTGGTTCGACCTGTTTGGCAAGGCGATGGGTTCAGCCGAGCGCGGCAAGCTGATCGGCCTCGGCCAGGTAGTGAATGGCGTGGGGGCGATTGGGGCCGGGTGGCTGGTGAGCTACTTGCTTTCGGCAAGCGGCCCGGCCTACCCGTTGAATTACGCCGCCGTTTTCGGCCTGGGCGGCCTGAGCTTTTTCATCTCTTTCATTGGGATCGCCTTCACCGTCGAAATCCCCGAAGCCACGCCCCCACACCAGCCGGCCGCCAGCTTGCGCGACCACTGGCATCGCTTCTCGGACGTGTGGCGCAACGATCCGGGATTCGTCCGGGCGAACCTGGTGCGCCTGCTCACTGGCCTGAGCATGTTGGCCACACCGTTCTACATTCTGCACGCCACTCAGCAAGCCGGCATCAGCTCGGAAGCGATTGGCGCGTTTGCCGCAACAGCGCCCATTGGCTCAATGCTGGCCGGGATCGTTTTGGGCCGCATTGTCACGGCCCACGGCAGTCACCGCGTCATGCAAGTTGTCGCCTGGCTCGCCATCATCCCTCCGTTCTTAGGGTTGGGCCTCACGTTCATCCGGGCCACGGCGGCTCACACTTGGGTCTATGTTGTTTGCTACCTCATTATCGGCATGGTCGAAGGTTCCAGCATGCTCGGCTTCTTCAACTACATCCTCGACCTGGCCCCGCCGGGCAGGAGGCCGATCTACATGGGACTCGCCAATACGCTTGGCAGTTTACTGGTGATCCCGCCCATTCTCGGCGGTTGGATTTTGGACCACTCGACCTACTCGATCCTGTTCACGCTGACTCTGGCCGGGGTAGCCGCCGCGGCAGTGGTGGCCCTGGGTCTCCAAAAAGTCCAACACAAGCACGACGCTGATATTGAACTAATGCCGTTGGCAACGGATGGGCAACGGATGTAACAGATGTGTCGCATCTATCCGTGCAAGATGATACGATAACGTCGTTCGGGATGAACCGGGCCGTATTTCTCGGAAACTGTAAATACTCAAGGAGGACGACATGACTCGAAAACTCACTCGACGGGAAGCTTTGAAGCTGGCAGTGCTGGGTGGACTTGGCGGACTGGCCGCGGCCTGCTCCCCTTCAGCCACGGTGACGCCGCCTCTGGCCCCCACCCGATCTCTTCCCACTTCCACCCCGGCCGCCAATTTGAGCGGCGGCAATGTTCCGGCCCCAACCGCGATCCCGACCGAACCTCCGCCTGCCACCGTTGCCGCCTCAGTCCCGGCTACAGAAACGCCGCAACTGGCGAGCGACATGGCGCTCAAGGCGACGCAGTTCATTGACTTGCTCGACGATGGGCAACGCACCAAAGCGACTTATGCCTTCGCCGACTCGGAGCGCACTCGCTGGCACTGGACGACGCCGCGCAACGTCCCGCGCAACGGCCTGCCGTTGAGAGAGATGGCGACCGACCAGCGCGACCAGGCGCTGGCGCTTTTGCAGACCAGCCTCTCGGCTGGCGGCCTGCAAAAATCGCTGGACATCATTTCACTGCAAAACGATCTGGGCAACGATCCAGAGCTGTACTTTGTCACCGTCTTTGGCCTGCCGGGCGGCGCTGACCCCTGGGGCTGGCGCTTTGAGGGTCATCATCTCTCTCTGCATTTCACGATGGTTGGCGATCAGGTCGCATTGATGCCATTCTTTCTCGGCTCCTGGCCCACCGTGAACGACGCCGGGCTGAAGGCCCTGGAACGTGAAGAGTGGGCGGCGCGTGAACTGATTACCTCGCTGGATGGCGGCCTGCACGAAACGGCGCTCTTTCAGACAAGCACTCTCTCTCGACACGTTACTCAAAATCAGGCCTACGTTTCCCCGCTCGACCCGGTGGGGGTCCGGGTCGGCGACCTTACCGCGGACGGACAGGCGTTGGCCCAGGAGATTATGCAGAAGTATTTGAGCACACTGCCGGAAACATTGGCCGCCCGTCAATGGGAAAAGATAAACGCCGCCGGTGTTGAGAGCATTCAATTCGGCTGGGCCGGTTCCACTGAGGCGCGCCGCCCCTACTACTACCGCCTGCAAGGCCCCACTTTCTTGCTGGAGCACGACAACTCGCGCAACGGCGGCACCCACATCCACAGCGTGTGGCGCGATTTTACCGAAGACTTCGGCCAGCACTTGTTGGGCTGAGGCCAGACTTGACCAACCCAGGCTCGTGGCTGAGTAGCAACTGGCATCGTGTGCTGGCGCACGGCGCCGGGTTGTTCACCCTGGCCTGGCTGGGGTTGGACTATGCCATTCAGGGAAATAGCTTCACTTTCAATCGCACGTTGATGTTGCGCACCGGCTCGGCGTCGCTGGCCCTGCTGGTGGCCTCATTTGCCTGCACGCCCGCCAGCCGATTGTTGAGATGGCAGTGGCCGGTGCAGGTGCGGCGGACGCTGGGACTGTACGGGTTCTTGTACGCCGTGGTGCACGTGTGGAATTATGCGGTGCTTGAAAATGGTTTGGAGTGGGAGCTCATCCTGCGCGATCTGGGTGAACGGCGGGCGATGGCCATTGGTTCGGTCGCCCTCCTCCTGCTCATCCCGTTAGCCCTCACTTCCACCCGCGGCTGGCAAGGACGTTTGGGCAAGAACTGGCGCACCTTGCACCGGCTGGTCTACGTGGCCGTGCCCCTCGCCGTGTGGCACTACTTGTGGCTGGATCGCGACATTATCACCCTGCCGCTGATCTATGCTGGCATTGTAGGTGTGCTATTCGTGCTACGGCTTTCGGCTGTACGGCAGGCCGTGCGCAGGTTGTTGGGCGGCAGTTAAGTTAAGGTAAACCTGTCAACGAATGGGGAACCGCTTCGCGTAAACGAATGGAGCTTGCAGACGGCCATTCGTTTATTCGTTTGACAAAAACAAACCGACGATCTTATACTGTGCGCGCCATAACATGTCGCGATGGCGGCATATGGTAATCCAGAGGCCACGGTACCATCGCATACGTTGCCGTGCCAGGTTGCGCAGGTTATTAGGCACCTCCGTAAATGCCACTGCATCAGGCACATAATCGATACGGTAAATGCGCCCCTGTTCTAAGTAGTGGCGATGAAGTTTTAGGACCAGTTCTACATCTTCTGTTGGCATCTTGCCGCTGTATCCGCCAACTTCACAGACTGCTTGCCTGCTGAAAAGGCTAAAAGCTCCTGGAACTATTACGAGCCCTTGCAAGATGCTCCAACCAATACGCTCCATTACAAATGATCGAACATATTCGGCATTTTGTGCGGGAACTAAAAGAAGGCTTTCTTCCGGTCGATTTCGTACGCGAACGTGGCCGGCCAACCCGACGATGGAGGGATCGGCTTGTACTCTTGACATCATCTTATTTAATGCATCCGGCATGAGAATGGTATCAGCATCGATGCAACAAAACCAGGGATGATGAGATAAAGCAATGCCAGCATTCAATGCGTCGGACTTTCCACCGTTAACCTTATCTATTACACGTACTCGATTATCGATATCCGATTGGAATACCCGCATGATTGGTTGAAAGGTTAGACTCCTCGATGCCAGATAGGGGATTTCGCGAAGCTGTAGCATTGTCTGCAACATATTTAGTGAAGTATCCGTTGAACCATCGTTGACGACGATAATCTCATAGTTTGAATACGCGATTTGCCAGAGGGCCTTCAACGTATCATATAGAGATACCTCTTCGTTGTACACTGGCACAATGATCGAAACGGGGAGGTTATTACTTGAATTCCCGAGGTATTGCCATGTCTTCGTGTCCTGTGCCAGTGACTTCTGCAAGCTAGGATAGTCAAGGTTAGCGACAGAGCAACACTAATAAGGGATATTCCCACGATCCCGTAATGTAAGATGGGCTCAACAGACATGATGCTACGTCATCTAGTGGCAACTGTCACTGTGTCCAGACCGATTAGAGTGCCTTCTGTAGTTAGGAAATCTTCAATTCTGAGCCCCGCCAACGCGCCATTTCTACATACTTTGCTTAACCATTCTTGAAGCATCTGGTTTTTCATACTGTCGGAAGGCGTCGCGACGAGAATAATATCGTAGAGTCCTGGTGTGTCGGGCTTGCCCAGATGGACATCTGTGGACCAATGCTGTGTTCCAGGCTCCAACTCTAAGGCTACGCCTTCGCAAGCATCTTGGGCTTGTGGATAAAACAGCTCGTCACTTCGGTCATGAGTATATACTAGTACCCACAAGGACACGGTGTGCAGATCTCCGTCATACACTCCTTCTACCTTTATTACACTTCCATCTTTCAGGGTATCAGTGCAGTGCAAAGGTGACGTTATTCTACCTTCGACGGCTAATAGTGGGCCAATCAGCAACGGGTGGGCCGGACCAAATATGCAGGGGATAATTAACCTACTGGGTGGAGGCATTGTGGAAGGTGGGACCGGTGTAATTGGAGGAGCAAGCAATTCCGTATTCAAAATTGCTAGTAGACCAATAACCAGTGCACCAAATGCTCCAATTAGGGCAACAATAGGACTCAACCGCCGCCTTGTAGTATTAGACGAATCCATGTTAGCTGTTGTCATGTCAATATACTTCCTAGCGTGAAGAACGAGAGAAACATTGCTAATAGGCCCGCCAAATTGGTCGTTTGCACCCATAGGATACGACGGCGACGTTCCAAGAAGCTGCTGCTTGTCTGTAGGAAGTACAGAATTAAGGCTAAAGCGATCACTTGGGCTATTAGAACGACGGCTGCACCACGCATGAGGGCAGTATCAATTCGGTCAAGTGGAGCGGAACCTATTAATATGAGCAGATTAATGAAGCTGGTAGATAAAGCTCCAATGCAGAGATCGATGCCGAGACTTGTTTCCCAGAAACCTGCTGGTAGTATCTCTATATCAATGATACGTTTTCGACTGCGTAGCTGTTTTTGCACGCCTTCTAGGTCAAGCGGCAGCAAGTGTAACGTTTGGTGGTTGTCGTGATATGTCAATTTGTACTTTCGCTTGTCATCGTCTCGGATCTGACTGTTTGACAGGCTGCTAGATAAAACCTCCAATAAAGCAAAAGCTACTGGCCATACGATTCCGATGGTAAAAGGCGAATCCCAAAAACTCTGTTGAGATGCATCATCTGATGAGTGTGTATCTGGCGCTTGGGAGTTGGTAGGTGACTGGGTAGTAGCGTTAACTGGCATAACATATGCGGCTTCTCGAACCGAAGGCTGACGAAGCAGGGTCGAGAACACAACTATGACAATAGTGCCTGCTGTTCCCAGCATTAGAGATTTCATTGTCCCCTCAGGTTGCGGGTGATCTCTTACAAGTCGTTAAAGATGCCCTTCCTGCGATTTGCCAAGATGTGACTTGAGCTGGCGGGCTAGCCAGGTATTAAGCCAATAGACAGAATGAAGTTTAGGCTAAAAGCCAATCTCGTCAAGAGTTATATCCGGCCGCCATCCCTGCCCGCCAACTTCTTAATCCTGCCCCGTCTCCCGCCACTGGATAGAGGAAAGGTTTATCCCGTTGCACAGCCTAAAGATCATCCGGCGTCAGGCTACTTGACTTGGCGATGCGAGCTAACATGCGCGGGCCGATTTCTTCGTTATCATGGAAGGCGAAAACAAAATCGCTCCAGCCGGAGCGCGACAGTGTTTTGTGCGAGCCGGATTGGCGTTTAATGCGCCAGCCGATTTTTAGCAAAGCGGCCAGCACCCGGCGAGCTGCTGACTTCTTCGCCGTGTTCAATACGGTCAGCAATAACGCGCAAACCGAGCACCTGCGCTTTTGAAATAGCTTCCTGTTCGGTCGCACCATATGCAAGCGCGCCAGGAATTTCCAGCACTTCAGCTATCCAGCGCCCGTCCTCTTCAAGTTCGGTTTCGATTGTGAAATTCATGATGACGCTCCTTTCACTGTCACCGCCGTTGGCAGAATTATACTTCCCCTTCCGCCAGCTTCCTAATCCTGCTCCCTGTCTCCCGCCACTGAATGGGCGAGTCACGCTAGGCAACCTTTGTGGCCGGCTCCATGTTGTCTTTCTAGGGCGTCTCTTGGGTGCTATCAATGTAATAGAATTTATAAGGGTCGGTGATTGGGTTGGTGCGCCTGGAGGCGTTGCGCCAATTCTTCACGTAGTCCAGCCATTCGTCGTCTTTGAGCGCGGCCACGATCACTTTTAACCGCTCGATATCAAAAATTTTCTCAAGAGTCTGGGGATCATAGTCGCCGTCCTTAGCCATGCCGTCTATGAGATCAGTCGCCGTGCGGATGCCGTAGGACTTGAGCTGATTAAGGAGGTCTTTGCCGGTCATTGATTTATTCTCTGTAGAACCGGCTGGACCGGACTTGTCGGCTGGATCGGTTGACGCTTTTTCGCGTACCGCAAGGCCCAGATGCAAGTACAGAATGGCCTGGTCGAACATATCCACCAGGCGGGGGGTGGGGATGCGCGTGCGAGCAATCATCTCCACCAGGTTATGGTGGGCCAGGTTCTCCATATTCTCAATACCTTCTTCGAGCAGGCGCGCCTGGTCGTATAGGTTCATCCCTTCCAGATCGCTCAATGGAAATCTGTCGTCGGCGTCTTGACCACTCATCCTGGTTATCTTTTTCCAACGATCCATAATCAGCGCCAGCCCGGTCTCGGGGAAAATGCCGATGACGAAGGCGATCGTCAGCAGGCCGGCTTCGATCACCTTTCCGCCGCCAAACTCGGGCATGGCGCTGATTGCCCAAACCAGCACTAATGTAATCAGCAGGCGGACGGTGATGTACGCGTATGTCTTGGGAGTCAGGTCGGCGCGCACGTAACGCCTGAAAATCATGTTGACGGCAAAGAAATAGGTGCCCAGAAAGCCGAGGGTGAATACGGTGTAGTTGGGCGTGATGAACACCGCCAGACTACCCGTCGTGCTTGGGGCCAGCCCGATCGGGGAGAACACCATCACCCAGCCCATGACCAGGAGCGCGGTGCTGATAACCAAAAGCACGATGGCCAGGGGCGAACTGGAATTCCCGGCTCCATACACCGAATCCAGGAGTGGGTCGTACTTGGTCCTGGCTTCAGACAAGGTGTGAACATGAGGGTCGAGGATGACCATTTCACGGGCGAAGTTTTCGCGCAGTTTTTCAATCTGCTGGCGTCCGAACAAGTAATATAGCAAGGCAGGGAGGATCGCCGCTATGGAGATAAAGCCAATCTGGATCAACCGGCCCAGCAACGGCAGTGAGAAATCACCCGACTCCAACAGTCGTCGGCCATCTCCAAAAGAGTAGACGATCCACAGGGGCAGTCCAACGCCTGCCAGCAAGACCAGGGCAATGCCCGGCATCAAGATCAGCCACGCCCACAGGGACGATCCTTTGCTTTTCCGCTCGGCTTCGGTTAATGAGAGTATATAGATGGCGGCGAGTAGAACAACGAAAACTGCGGACGCAACGCCGATGGCTGTCCGACTGATCGTTTGCTCGGGGGAAATCGCCAGCGGGATGCTGACCAGCAAAAACAAACCAAACAGAATGACCAACAACCGGCCAAGGCGTTGGACTGTTTCATTCGGTTTTGTCTCTATCATCGGTTCAACCAGAATCAGTTTAGTTCTCTTCCAGTTGAGAAAATCGTAATCCTTCAAATATTCGCTGTTCAGCCAGCGCGACCCGAACGGCGAGATAATCAAGGGTTCAGACTGCTGGGGGTCAGCCAGGTCGTAAGTCGGTATGCCGATCAATTTGGCGGTTTCGTTGCGAATGGTGTAATTCACGCCGGCATCTATCACCAAATCTCTAACCGATAACTGCCCCTGGTCTACGTATTGCCTTATCCTGCTGTAGCCAATCGCATTCAACGTATGGCCCGTCAGCACTTTGACTTTCCCTGGTTGAATGATGATCGGTATTTGGGTTGACGCTGACGGAGAGCCTGCCCCAGGTGAGTCGGCCCTGTCGCTTGTGTGCGATAAATCTATTGGGCCTCCCTCCTGGTGTCTCAACCTGTAGTATCGATTGTCATCATAGTGATAGCCATAGTCATCCTTTACTCTCCAGCTCGACACATTCTGTTGAATCTGTGCAAACTGTCGGATCAACTTATTTGGATTAACCGCCGACATGGGACGCGCCTTATCTTCTGTTGACATGATGTTTTCCTCCTTCTACTCCCCCTCCGCCAACTTTCTGATTCGACTCCCCGTCTCCCGCCACTGAATAGGCGAAAAGCCCAGTTTGGGGCGAGGAGTTACAAATCGTCAGGCGATAGGCCGGTTGATTTGGCGATGCGAGCTAACATGCGCGGGCCGATTTCTTCGTTATCATGGAAGGCGAAAACAAAGTCGCTCCAGCCGGAGCGCGACAGTGTTTTGTGTGAGCCGGATTGGTTTAATGCGCCAGCCGATTTTTAGCAAAGCGGCCAGCACCCGGCGAGCTTTGGTAGAACGCCACTCACTCATGCAGGCACAAACGTAATCATTAGTTGTTTGGCAACTTCTTCACCGTGTTCGATGCGGTCAGCAATAACACGCAAACCGAGCACCTGCGCTTTTGAAATAGCTTCCTGCTCGGTCGCACCATATGCAAGCGCGCCGGGAATTTCCAGCACTTCCGCTATCCATCGCCCGTCCTCTTCAAGTTCGGTTCCAATTGTGAAATTCATGATGACGCTCCTTTCACTGTCACTGCCGTTAGCAGAATTATACTTCCCCTTCCACCAGCTTCCTAATTCGGCTCCCCGTCTCCCGCCACTGAATGGGCGACAGGCCCAGTTTGCGGCGGATGGCGTCTTCTTCTATCCTGGCCTTGTAGTCGCGCACGGCGCACGTCCAGCGCATCATGTCGAACGACACGCTCTTGCCCAGCCCGGCGGCTTTGCCTACCTCGCCCAGCGAAAGCTCCAACTTTCGCACCGACCACAGGAAAACAGTATCCTTCGGCGCATACTCGGCCAGATAGTCGCGGTAAATCTCCACCCACTCCGGCGTGAGCTTGAGCTTGCGCTCTTTGGGCCAGTCCTTCTTTTCGGGATAGCGCACAAACAGGAATGGCCCTTCGGCCTCGCTCAGAGCTTGCCCTGAGCTTGTCGAAGGGGCAGGCCCGGCGGGGCGGGCCAGGTCAATGTGTTCCTTCTTCAGGTTGGCAACTTCCACCTTCTTCATGCCGGTGTCGAGCAGAAGCTTGAAGAGAACAAGCGGACGGATGTCGGGCTTCTCGCCGTGGCGCAAAATCTCCCCGGCGGCGGCACACTTCTCCACTTCTTCATCCGTCAAAATCTCTGGCAGTGGACTGCGAACCGACAACTGCAACACCGCCTGCGACGGGTCGGCGCGCAGTTCGGCCAGCGGCGCCGCCCAGCGGAAGAACGCCTTAAGCGACGTGACCCGGCGGCCATACGTTTTGTCGGAGCAGGGCTTGCCGCGCTCGTTGCGCATCCAGTCCAAAAACTTGTTGAGCTGGGTCGTCGTCACCTTGTTGAGCGGCTCTTTGGGATCGACGTATTCGAGCAGAATGTTGAGGTCGCACGAGAACGCCTGAAGCGTGTGCCACGAGGTGTCCTGCTTGCGCAAATGATCGAGCCATGCCGCAATCGCCGATTCGAGTGGGGTGCCTGGGTCCAGCACGGGCTGGCGCAACGGCGGCGCGGCCTGCACTTTGGGATCAAACAGCGAAAGTTGTTCGGTGGACATGGTGTTCGTGTTTACTTCCAGTGCTATGTGTTTCGCAATTTCGCGAGCGTTGCCTTCCCTTCCTCCGTCAACCAAAATGTGGCGGCGGGGAATTTCTTGTTGCTGTCAATCAGCCCGTGTTCGCAAAGCGCCTCAGCATCGGCAGGGGCGACGGTTTGCGCTTCGCCTTCGAGCGGGTGCAGTTTGTAAACCTTGCCGCCGTCCACGTCGCGGTGGGCTTTGAGAAAACCGCCGGCGGCGATGGCGAGCAACAACTGCTTTTGTCTATTGGACAGTTTCATCGCCCACTCCCACACTGTTTTACACCACGCCGCCAAAAAAAGAAACTGGCCCCTTCGCCAGTTTCTTTTCGACTTGTAGCATAGGGCCTTGTGCCCGGTGCCCGGACTCGCCGCCCACCCCGGCCCGTGCGGCAACGCCGGGGCGGGCAAGGGGTGACACTACGACGGGCTAGCCGAGCAAATGAACGTGCTCTTGCAGTTGCCGCTGGTGAATTTTGGTGTATTTATCCTTGATGATCTGCTCCATCTCTTCCGGCGGCAGGCGGTAGCTGAGAATTTCCAGCGCCTCCTCCGGCGACTGGCCGTAGGCCAGCTTCTTCTTGCCGTTCTTCATTTCGAACAGGTACATGTAGTGGGGGTTGCTGAAACTGCTCATCGCTTATAGCAGATAGCGGATAGCAGATGGCGTGTAGCAAATGTGTTGGGCCATACGCCATCGGCCATTTGCTATCAGGCTTTCGTTAGCGCGCCCGTGTAGTTCTGCCGCTGTTGGCGGACCTGGGCCAGGCCGTGGCTGACTTCGGCCTCGTACTTCCCGGCCAGCAGTTCGCGATAGAACTTGTAGTCAATGCCCTTCACCTTTTCGTCGTCAGGATAGCGATGATAGTTTTCCTTCGACATCAGGCTCCGGCCTTCGGCGATGAGCTGGTGGCCCAGCGCCGAGCCGGGGTAGGGGGCGTAGAAGGCGATGGAGGGCATGATGCGTTTGGTGTACTTCACCATGCGCATCGTCTTGAAGGCGTCTTCGCGCGTCTCGCCGGGGATGCCGAGCATGATGTTCGACCAGAACACTGGCGGCTTCTTGCCCTCGCGCTCCATCTCGTCGCCGATACGGGTCATCAGGTCAATGGTGAAGTAGTTGTCCTCCTCGGTGCATTCTTTGTTGAGAATCTTGAGCACCTGGTCACTGCCGGACTCGAAGCCGATGGAAACCGTGTCCCACCGGGTCTCGCGGATGATGGCTTCGAACAGTTCCGGCCACTGGCGCACGGTGTCGGCGCGGGCGGCGGCCCAGTAGGGCCATACTCTGTTGGCCTGGCGCGGGTATTTTTCCACCCACTCTTCCAGCCAGCTTGGATTCTGGAAGAACATCGAGTCGTGGATGACGAGCGAGCCAACGCCGTGCTTGCGATCCAGGTAGTTCAACTCGTCAATGACCATTTCGACGGGGCGGCGGCCCATGTTGGGGATGTAGGAGTTTTCGTTGCAGAAGACGCACTGCCAGGGGCAGACGCGGCTGGTGAGCAGGGTGACGACCGGCCCCGGCCCCCAGCCACACTCCGGTTCCAGCGGCCAATTAAATTTGCGGGCCAGTTTCCACGAGGCGGGTTTGGGCCACAACGTCCGATCCATCATCGGCCAGTCGGCCATAGACTTTGAGCCGCGTCCCAGAATGACTCGCGGGAAAGAGTCCGGGTTGCGTACCAGATCGACGATGATCTCCTCACCCGGCCCCTGGCAGATTTTGTCGAAATCGGGAATGGCTTCCATCTCGTCAATGGCGACCGTGGCATGCATGCCGCCGGTGAGGACGAGGCCTTTGGGGTTTACTTCTTTGAAAATTTTGGCCGAGCGGTAGGCGACGGGGAACGTGTAACTGCGCACGTTCATGATCAGCATATCGTAGCCGCTGACTGCTTTTCGAACTTCGTCCCAGGTTTTGCAAGCGCGGGTGGAGGCCAGGTCGGTCATCACCCCGTTTTGGTGCAGGATGGTGCGCAAGAGGCCGAGGCCGTGATCCTGCCACTGCTCGTGCGGCCCGGCAGGGTTGACCAGGTCGCCCAGGTCGCCCAAGTCGAGCCAGAGGCGCTTCGGGCCGGCGTTAGAATTTTTCGGCCGGAAAATATTGAGCATATATTTCTTTGCGCGGTGAAGACCTGACACGCTTCGCGTTTCGCGAAGCGTGTCAGGTCTTCACCGGGGCTATTAACAGAATCTGGCGGCTGGCCAAGCCAGCCGCCAGCTCATTATTAAGCGAGAAGCCGATAACGGATTAGTGGCTGCACCCGCCACCGGAGGCCTGTTGCGGAGAGCCAGAGGTTCGGAACGAGTGGCCGCATCCACAGGTGGAGACGGCGCTGGGGTTCTCGATGTGGAAGCCGCCGCCCATCAGGTTGTCCACGTAGTCAATCGTCGCTCCGAGCAGGAAGTTCATCGAAGTCGGGTCCACATACAGCTTGACGCCGTCAGTTTCCACCACCGCGTCGAACTCGCGGGGCTGGCCCTCAATGGCCATGCCGTACTGCATGCCGGAGCAACCGCCGCCAGACACGAACACGCGCAGGCCGTGGTTGGGCAGGCTGCGCTCGGTCAGGATGGAACGAACTTTGGCCGCCGCAAGGCTGGTGAGAGTGATTTCGGGAGTCTCGACAAACTCTGGAGTAATAGTGGGGTTGTCCAACGTAATCGTCATGGCTAAATCATCCTTTCAAGTTGTGGCGATTGTAACAAGTTTTGCCGGGGGTGTCAATAAGTAAGATGTCCGTCTTATAAATTAGGCCGCCGATGAGAGACTCTCCGAAGCTAAAGTTGATTCGCGGATAAGGTAGGAGCAAGAGTCATCGCCGCAAGCGGCATGGCTGACGCGCTCGGGGGCGAAGCCGGTCAGTGACGCAATCAGGGTGATGTCCATATTACACAGTTCAGGGTGCCTTCCGGCCAACCCTTCGTAGGGGCAGTTGCAGGTGTGCACCAGGATGCCCTCATGGTGTTGTTCCCAGCGGGCAACATACCCTTTTTGATTGAGGAACTGCACGGCACGATCGAGCCGCCGTTCTACGGGTTCGCCGGGGACGAGTTGGGGGGCGTCGGCCAATAAGCGGCTGGTCATGCCGTCGAAGATCACGTTGACTTCGCGGGAGTCGTAACGCGCTTTTACTTCCTCCAACAGTTGCGCGGCAAGGCCGTTGTAATTTTTGGGGAAAAGCTCGCCGGCCTTTGGCGTCAGGCTGTAGGCGTGCTGAGGGCGGCCCGAGGTAGCCCGGTGGCGCACCACCGGTTCATTCACCAGCCCTTCCGAGCGTAGAACGTCAAGATGATGGCGCACGGTGACGGGGGTGATGCCGAGTCCCTGGCTCAACTCCTCAACCGTTGCGCTCCCGCGCTCTTTCAGGATTTCGATGATTTGCTGGCGCTTGCTTTGCATGGCGAATTTCTCAATTTCGATGAACCTGGCTGAATTGTAGCTTGCGAGGCGGATTTGTCAAATAGAAAGAAACTAGCTTCGGAACCCAATAGCCTGCTTGTATCTTTCTGCCGATCGTTGCACAGCGCCTTTGGCATCCGCCTCGATAGTCAAATGGTAAAAGTGGCTATGAATGCGGTCGAACTTCAACGACATAACCTTTTCCGCAATTCTGTCAACCGTGGCCGCGGCGAGAGGAATGTAGTTGGGGTAGCTATACATGAACGAAACGTGGCGACGGTCGGGTGTCACATGAAGAGTGTCACTGCTCAAGAGCACACCGCGTCCCTCCGCTCCTTCCGGCCACAGCAATACAGTCGAGCCTTCGAAATGGCCGCCACAACGGTGGAGCGTAGGTCCTTCGTTCAGCTCGTGGTTTTCCCCCTCCCAGAATTCGACGACGGGATCGGGCCGCTGGACCCACTGCCGGAGGTCGCTATGCAGATAGATCGGCGCCTTCCCGAAGGCGTGACTCCATTCGACCATGCTGCCAAACATGTGGGGATGCGACATCGCCAGGGCTGAAATCCCGCCCAAAGCCTCGAGCGCTTCGATGGTTGCCTTATCAATCAGGCTGACACAATCCCAGAGTACGTTACCTTTGGCCGCCTGCACCAGCAACGCGCGTTGCCCGATCGCAAACTTCGGCTCAGTCCCAATCTCTGTCAGCCCTGGCTCCAATGAACTCACGACGTTGTGGTGTTCCCGCTCTAACTCAGCAAGCGTTGTCCAGGCCTGACCTTTGGGGTTGACGTACTGCCGCTCGTCCTCGCAGATCAGACAACGAAGCGGGGGCTGTTCAGTCGCTGCGTATTGGTTTCCACACGTAACACAAATGTAGTTCGGCATCTTTGGTCTCCTCAGGAACACGTGGCGGCCTGATGATATGAGTCAGCTGCACGCGGAGCGAAGCGGAGGCGGCAAATACTTGTTGACCGAAGAGCCGGGTGATGTGAACACAACAAGCGGCCCAACGACTGCACATCACTGGCTGGCGAGCCGAGCGCAGCGAGGCGAAGCCAGTCCGTTGCACGCCATTGTTGGGCCGCGCCCTCATAAAATTGAAATACCTATTGCCTCCCGCCGAGGGTACTGGGGGTCTTTTTTCGTTGTGTCATACTGGACAATCCTACCAACTTGAAGTAGAGATTTAGTTTCCACTCCCTTTACTGTGCTGTCGTGAAAAAAGAGATTTTCACCTGTCGGAATATCAACAATGAATCCATAATGCTTATCCGGGTAGTAAGCACTAACCCTTGCGCAGTTAGCAAACTTGTCTTCAAGCCCGAGTTTCTTAATATAGTTGCATACATCTTTCAATCTCATGTTTGTCGATAATTTCGTTATCACGCTTCTAATGAGATCGGATTTGCCTTGAATTACTGTACGGAGCTTATCTCTATGCTCGGCAATCATTACCAAATTGCCTTTGCGCAATTGTTCCTCAACCGCCTTGTCTAAGTAGGGAGCGAAATCTATATGCTGAACAAGTTGCGCTAGTGTGAGCAGGACGGACAATTGACCATGCGTTGCCAAGATATTAAGGCCCTCCTGTTCTATAGCATCTAGATCGACAAGAATAGTGGTTGCAGATCTAGCGTGGTTGGGGTCAGAAGCATTTCTAACATTGCCAAAATAGACAATCTGACCAACTTTTGGCTCAGAATGGGCATACACTCTTACAATTGATAACTTTCTGAAGAACAAGGACTCGCTCGTCGACAGGTCTGTCATGAAACCATAGCCCTTGTCACCGTAGTACAGACCTTTGCATAAATAACTAAACTTTTAGTTGAGCCTGAGCGAAGCAAGAGATGAGCACCTCAGATCGGGAACGCATCCGTCGCACCGCCAAGTGCAATTCATGGTTCAAATCCGAAAGGTCA